>Ga0074199_1000220_pt1 | contig 111519 bp, 85 predicted proteins | sample EPASupsiteSAE347_FD_64528 | JGI IMG/M metagenome (GOLD analysis project Ga0074199, IMG submission 64528) | Bioremediated contaminated groundwater from EPA Superfund site, New Mexico - Sample SAE3-47 | ecosystem: Environmental > Aquatic > Deep subsurface > Groundwater > Contaminated ...
TCAAGATGGCATCCGTCCGTAAAAGCATCTTCAGCCTGCCGCCCCTGGCGGAACTGATGGATGCCTGCAACCGCCGCTACCTCGAATTCCTCGCTGCCGTCGACGATCTCACCAGCGCCCTGGACACCATTCAAAAGGTCAGCCGTCCCGTTCGGCAGGAGGGCCGTTCCTATCGCGGCTTCAATCTTTTCGACGAAGACGACGAACAGGTTTTCCTGGCGGTGGCCCAGGGCACCATAAGCTGCTTTATACCCTGGATGCATTGGATGACTACCGCCAGTTGAGGATGATTCTTTGCGAAAAGATTGCCGCATTGCAACAGGACATATGCCGTCAATATTCGATCGCGGGAAAGTTGTTTTCCACGGTCAGGTCAATGGAGGCTATTTTTTTCCCGCGCGTGGAGGCCGAGCGCAGGCTTTCGGCAAGACGCGAGAGTTTTCGTTCAAGGTTATCCGGAGAATCCGGGGAGAGATCCGTCATGCCGATCCAAGAAAACTTCACTTGTTCGCCGTCCGCCAGGATGAAGGACAGCATGTCCTGGTCATGGACGTCAATCCGCATTATCTTCACGTAATTGCCGACCGGCATGGTATCGCAGGTTTGAATCACCGCCAGGGCGCGCCTGATTTTTTTTTCATCCAGTTGAACGCCTGGGCGCAACCCGGAGATGGCATGTCCGGAAATTACCGGCAGGATTTTCGATCCCGACGTGGTGCCCAGCACGCGGCCTTCGCGGTCAACGGTGAGGTAGTAGGCGTTCATTTCAAGGCGCGCCACGGGTAGGCGTTCGTGCACGGTTATGTCAAGTTCGCCGGGCAGCCGTCTGGAAATTTCGACGCTTTTTATGCAGGGAATATCATCCATGAGAGCGGAGCGTTTCGCCTGCATGTTAAAGGCGAATATGTTCGAACAGGCGTTGAGTTCCAGGCATTTGCCTATGTATTTGGGCGTCAGCGCTTCGCCGTCGCAGTCAATTCTGACGTTGCCGATTTTGAACAGATCGTTTTGAAACAACAGGTATTGTCCCATGGAACGGGTTCCCAGCCAGCACAATATTCCGGCGGAAATAAACCCGGCCAGCGCAACGAGGATCGTAAGGCCCAGACGCATCATGAATATCTTGTTGCGCCAGGCTTTCGGGGTGGATGCGGTCAGATGCAGGGCGCCTCCGGAGTTGCCGTTATCCCGCTTGTTTTTATGTTTTTTGCCCCACATCATGATGGCCTATAACGCAGCAGTTTCCATTATTCGTTCGCAGAGCGGCGGAAAATCATGGCCTGCCTGCCTGGCCGCTTTCGGCAGAAGGCTGGTTTCGGTAAAACCCGGAATGGTATTGAGCTCCAGCACATAAATGCGTCCTGCCGAATCCATGCGCATGTCAACCCGTCCCATGCCGCGGCATTTGAGAGCGCAATATGTGTCCCATCCGAGTCGGCGGCATTGATGCGTTTCCTCTTCTGTCAATGGAGCCGGCACCAGGTATTCGGTCACGCCTTTCGTATATTTGGCATGATAATCGTAGTTGCCTTCCGGAGCCTTGATCTCAATGACCGGCAGCAATTCGCCATCCACGATGGAGAGCGTAAGTTCCCGGCCGGCAATATATGGTTCTACAAGCGCCTCGTCGTTATAGTGCATGGCATCTGCAAGGGCCGCCTCCCATTCCTCTTCCATTGTCACGCGGTGTACGCCGCAGCTCGATCCCTGCCGCGTGGGTTTGACGACCACCGGCAGTTGTATTGTCCTTTTTTGTCCTGCGCGTTCAAAAATTTCATAAGGCGGCGTTGAAATGCCTTGGCGGACCAGGATTTCTTTTGTCAGGTTTTTGGCGAATGCCAGCCAACTGCCTTCCGCATCGGCGCCGGTGTAGGGTATGCCGCGTTCGCAAAGAATGCGCTGGACCTGGCCGTCTTCGCCGAATGTGCCGTGCAAGGCGATGAAAACCGCCTCTACGCCTGAGGGGAGTTCAAACTCCGGTCCGGTCACGTCAATTTCTTCAGCCGCATAGCCGCACTGACGCAAGCCTCCGGCAACGGCGGCCCCGGACCTTAAGGAGACTTCGCGCTCCGGCGAAATTCCGCCCTTGAGAACCGCCACGTGTTTAAATTTATGATTCATTCCCAAAATTCAACTTCTTTTTCCAATTCAATTCCATGCTTCATTCTAATCATAAAACGAATAATTTCAATAAGAGAAAACACATCCGAGGCATTTGCATGCTTTTTTGTGACGATTATATTGGCGTGCCGCCTGGAAACGACCGCCCCGCCGATGGTTTCGCCTTTCAGGGGCAGACTTTCAATAAGACGTCCGGCAGATTCCCCGGGAGGGTTTTTGAAAATAGAACCGGCCGACCTGAATCCACGCATCCATTTTCTTTTTTGCAGATTTGCGGCGATCATTCCGCTTATTGCACCCGGTTCGCCTTTCTTCAGCCGGAAAACCGCTTCCAGCGCAATCCTGTTTTCCAGCGCCGGGCAGGAACGATAGGCGAAAGCGCACTGTTTTTTATCGAGCGTGGTGAATGTTCCATCCGGTTCGATTGTTTTGACTTGTTCAATGATCTCTCCGACGGCATGGCCGCAGGCGCCGGCGTTCATGCGCGCCGCGCCCCCGACCGTGCCGGGTATGCCGGCCAGGAATTCGGCGCCGGCCAGTCCGTGTTGCGCGGTCCAGTTCACCAGCGTATGCAGGCGTACGCCTGCGCCTGCGATAATCCTCGTTGAATCAATCGGAACGATATTTTGCCAGGCGGGTCCTTTGAGCCGCGCTACTGCGCCGCGTACGCCCAGGTCGCTCACCAGCAGATTGCCGCCTGCTCCCATAATCTTGAGGGACAATCCGTTCTTGTGTGCCCATTTGACGATCGCGGCAAGGTCATTTTTGTCGCCGACCTCGATGAAAACATCCGCAGTTCCGCCGACGCCAAGCGTGGTTTTGGGGGCCAGCGGTTCGTTTAATTTTATGGAACAGGATTTTAATTTGACGCCCAAAATTTTAGAAACATTGAACTTCCAACTTTCAACTTCCAACTTCGAACGGCATGGTTTGGCTTCGAAATCGCCCGCTTCGGGCGGATCCGTCCGTGATTGAAAAATTGAACGTTGAACGTTGGATGTTGTGTGTTTGCCTGCTGATAGTTCTTTTTTGGCCCATTCCCCGATACTGCATATGTCCCCGGCCCCGACGATCAGGATTGCGTCGCCCGGCCTGATTATGGTCTTTAGATAATCCCAGGCCTGTTGCAGCGAGGCGGCTTTATACGCCTTGATTTTACCGTATTTCCTGAAATGACCGTACAAATCCGCGGAAAGTCCGCCTGGCATCGGTTTTTCCGAGGCTGCGTAGACCGGACAGAGGATCAGTTCGCTGACCCCCGCAAAAGCCGGCGGAAAATTTTTACCCAGCGCGGCCGTACGGCTGTAACGATGCGGCTGGAAAACGGCCAGCAATCTGCGCCTTCCAAGCCTGCGAGCGCTCTGCATGAGGGCGGAAATTTCGGAAGGGTGGTGGGCATAGTCGGAGATTGCCAGAAAGTCCTTTGTGTCGATGATTCTTTCAAACCGGCGCCGCGCCGGCTGGAATGATTTCATGGCGCTTGTGATATGTTTGATTGGTATGCTTAATTCCAGTCCCACGGCGCAGGCGGCCGCGGCGTTCAGGGCATTGTGCCTGCCCGGTACCGGCAGGATGATTGTCGCGGATACTGCGTCCGGATGACGACGGCCACCCCAGCCGCTTTTACGCGCATCAGGGTGGGCCGGGCGCTCCGCGCACGGCAGCCTGCCTGAACTCGGCCAGGGTTGCCGAAGGCCTGTTTTCATTTTCAGAAAAAAACTCAGGCCGCCGGAATTTTCACGGAAATTTGTCAGCCGCAGATCGGCGCCGGGAGAAAATCCGTAGGACAATGCGTTCGGTCTGCCGCGCAGCATTTTCCGGGATTCCATGTCGTCGAAACAATATATGATTTTTTTGCGCGTTTGAGCGGCCACGGCGGAGAAGCATCGTTTCAGTTCGGCAAAACTTGCGAAATGCTCGGCATGGTCGAATTCAATATTGGTGATGACGGTCAGCCGGGGATGATAATACGCAAGAGTGCCGTCGCTTTCATCGGCTTCAACGACCATGGCGTTACCGGCGCCTTGTCCCGCAATTCCTCCAAGGGAAGATATCTCTCCTCCGACGCAGAAGGACGGCTTTTGGCCGGTCTTTTGTAAAAGCTGGGCGATCATGGCCGTGGTGGTGGTTTTACCGTGCGTACCGCAGACGCAGATGGAATCCGCGTCGGAAACGAGCTGCGCCAGCACCAGACCGCGCCGGAATATTTTTTTCCCGGACTTTTTTGCCTCCGTCAGTTCGGGAATATCGTCCGGCACGGCGGCGCTTTTGACAATCCAGCCGGAGTTTTTTACGTGAGAAGGTGCATGGCCTGAAAAAACCGGTATGCCGTTTTTTTTAAGCCAGGAGGCGAGATGGTTGGGTGAATTGTCGCAGCCTGAAACTGCGAAGCCGCGTTTTTTTAGGAAAAATGCCAACCCGGCCATACCCACGCCGCAAATGCCGAGCATATGAACTCTAGCATTTTTTCTCAGCAAGCATTCGCGGATGTCGGCGGTTTCAGCGTCTGGATCGTTGAATTCATTCATTCTTGCGTTTGTTCTTCTCGTGTATTGCTTCCAATACAAGGTCGGCCAGCGCGCCGGACGCGTCCTTGTCGGCGCGTTTCAAGGCGGCTTGTTGCATGGCCTTCAATTTTTCCGGATTGGTCATAAGGGTGGTGATGCCGGCGGTCAGGCGCTCGGCGGTCAGACCCGATTCCTCAAACATTTCCGAAGCTCCGGCATGCGCCAGGGCCAGGGCATTGGCCTTCTGGTGCTGTGCGGTAGCGTGGGGGTAGGGGATCTGTATGGCAGGCAGACCGTATTGCGCGAGTTCCGCGCAGGTGGATCCGCCCGCGCGGCAGATCGCCAGGGAGGCGCGGTGATAAGCGTTTGCCATGTCATGCATGAAGGCCGTCACAACGTGCGGTATGCCGAGGTCAAAATAGGACTGTCTGACATATTGCTCATCTTCCACGCCCGTCAGGTGTATTACCTGAATTTGTCTGCCGGCGGCGTGCAGATCGGCGATTGCCTTTGTGACGATCATGTTCAGGGCATGGGCGCCGCGGCTTCCGCCGGTGACAAGAACGGTGAAAACGCCGGGCTTGAGGTCGCTCCAGTTGATGGCCACGTTTTCGAAATTCATCTTGCGCAGGGGAATGCCGGTATAAACCACGTCGGGATGCGTGATGTGTTCCTGAGTTTCATTGAATCCGATGGCAAAGTCCGTTGCAAAGCGGCTCAACATCCTGTTGGCGCGTCCGGGAATGACGTTGGATTCGTGCAGAACAACGGGCAGCGACAGTTCCCTGGCCGCAATGACCGGGGCCACTGACGCGTAACTGCCGAAGGCAAGCAGGGCGTCAAATTTGCGTATCAGCATTTCGCGCCGGCATTGCAGATAGGCTCGCCAGAGAAGTCTGAGCGACTTCAGCCATTTCAGCCCGGGCGGCATGGAAAAACCGCGGGTCTTGAGAATTATGACGGCGCCTTTCCAGTCGTCCAAGGCCTTTTTCTCGACGTCCCTTCCGCTTAAAAGAAGAATGACCTCGTGTCCGCGTTTACGCAGGGCGTGCGCCGTTGCCAGTCCTGGGAAAATATGCCCGCCGGTACCTCCGCATGCAATTCCTATTTTCATACCAATAAGGGGTGTCAGATTCTGGCGGAGATTTACGTCAGAACCTGTGAACCCGGTCCTTTATGATTTTTACGTTGTCGGTTTTAAGTTTGTCCGGTTCCTGCTGAGCGATGTTGATCAGAATTCCTATTTCAAAGAGCGACATGATCAGGCTCGAACCGCCGTAGCTGATGAAGGGAAGGGGCAGTCCCTTGGTAGGCAGGCATCCGGTCACGACTCCGATGTTTATGGCTGCCTGCAATGTGATCATGATGGTTATGCCGAAAGCCAGCAATTGGCCGAAAACGTCTTTCGCCTTCATGCTGATCTTCAAGCCGCAAAAAAATAGAACGGCGAAAAGCAACACGACCGCGCCCGTGGCAAAGATGCCCAGTTCCTCGCCGATAATGGCGAAAATGAAGTCCGTGTGCGCTTCCGGCAGATAGTATTGTTTTTGCATGCTCTGTCCCAGTCCCACGCCGCTCATGCCGCCGGCGATGAAAGCGTTGATGGCGCTCACCAGTTGGAATGAATAAGTCTGAGAATATTTATCCGGGTCGAGAAAAGCAAGGATTCTGTGGAGCCGCACGGGATCGCGCATGACCTCCAGCGAAAAAACCGCAAGCCCTCCCGCCGCAAAAATCAAGAGGTAAAGACCGCGCGCTCCCCCGGCAAAAAGCACGGCAATGCCGACCGTTGCCGAGAGCAGTGTCGTTCCGAAATCCGGCTCCAGGAAAATCAATCCGGCAATCGTGCCCAGCAGCATGAAAGGCAACACGGCTCCCTGCCAGAAACTGGAGGCATGGCGCTGTTCGCGCGTCATCCACCAGGCCATCATGAGTATCAGGGCGAATTTTCCGAATTCCGAGGGCTGAAAACGCGGGCCAATGATGTGGATCCAGCGCCGACTTCCGCCGATTTTGACGCCTATGCCCGGAACAAAAACAAGAGCCAGCAGCACGACTGCCAGTCCAAAAACAGGTATGGCAAGGAAGCGCCAGCGGTGATAATCCCAGCGTGCGGCAAAGAGTCCGGCAATCAACGCAAACAGCGCCGAGAACAACTGGCTTTTGACGAAGTAATTTGAATCGCCATAGAGGGCCTGGGCCTTAACTCCGCTGGTGCTGGCCAACATGACCACGCCAAACACCGTCAGGCACAGCACAACCAACAAAAGAATAGTGGATGTTTTCCACATTTATAAATTTTTCGCCCGGCGAAAAATTTATTACGGCTGCGGAATAATGATTTTTTGCCCGGCCTGGACGGCGCGGTTTGTTCCCATTTGATTGGCCACCACGATATCGTCGACCGAAACAACGTAGAGTTTGGCGATCGCATCCAGATCCTCGTTCGGCAGTACGACGTGCGTGATGCCGGTGTTTTTTACGTCCGGTGTCGCCGCGGCTGCGGGAGCGGGAGCAACGTCATTGGGGGCGGACTCGCTCTTGGGGGGCTGTACCGTGGCCGGTTCAGATACGGCCGGGACCGGTGCGGCTTCAGCTGCGCCTTCGGATTTCTTGTTGCCTGGAATGATCAGCTTCTGGCCGACTTTAACTTTATCGTTCATAAGCTTGTTGGCTTCTTTGATTTCGCCAATCTTGACCTTGAACTTGGAGGAAATTTTCGAAAGACTGTCGCCGGCCTGCACCACGTATCCATCAATCTCCTTTGCCAGGGACGGCTCGGGAGTGGCTTCCGCTTTTTCCGGAACGGCTTCTCCCTTAGCGCTCTTCTTGGATTTCGCTTTTGATTTGTGTGACTTTGTTGAGACCGGAGCGGCGGCATGGGAGCGCTTGGGAATGGTCAATTTCTGTCCAACGCGTATTTTATTAGGGTCCTTGATCTTGTTCAGGTCGATTATCTCGTTTTTGCTTGCGTTGTGCCGCTTGGCGATGACGCTGAGTGAATCGCCGTTCTTAACGATATATTCGATGGTTTCTTCCGCCTTGATTTCCGTTGTCACTTCCGGGAGGGCCGGAGTGCTTTCGATCGGTTTTGCCGGCTCGGTGCTGGTGGCCTCAAGCGGGGGCATTACGGGAGGCGTGGCTGTTGAAGAGGAAGTTCCTTTTGTAGTTTTGCATCCCTGAAGAAAGATCAACGATGTGAATACTGCGCAATGAACGAAAATCACGGCTGCAACCAGAACAAACGTCTTTTTCATGCTTCTCCTTCTATAAAAGGTTTAAAATTCTTTTCAATATCCTACGCGTGCTTGTTTTTGTCAAGATTTTTTTTGTCTTGCGTGTTCTTCAGCGATTCCAAATTAGGAATTCTTCGAGTTCCTGAAAGGTCAGATGGAGGCCGTTTGGGGCGGAGAAGCCGCCGGGCGTCCCAAAGAGTTAAAAAAAGATTCTTCAAGACGCTTTTTTTGTTGACATATATTAACCAGTGCATATACTAGTTAATATGAAAACGACAAAAGCCATAAAAAACCGGTTCGATCGGAAACGCGCGGCGCAGTTAAAGCAACTGGCTAAAATTGGGCCTTTCGTGGAGGGTTCCCTCATCGGGGTGCAGCATCCCTCCTGCAAGCATGTTGCCTGGCGTCTTACCTTCAAAGTGAAGAGGAAGACGCGAACCGTCTATGTGCCGGTCGACATGGCTCAGGAGATCAAAGAATGGACAAGAGAATATCGTCGGTTGAAAAAGCTGATCCGCAGTGTTACGCGCAACAGTCTGGCGCTGATCCACGGCCATGTCGCCGCCCGGCGGGCCGCAAGCCAGGACCAGCGCCGGAGCATGAAAGCATCGGGCGGCAACTGAACGCGGTCGTTCGCCATTGTTTCCCGGAGTTGAACCGCTGGTTTGACGACCTGACGGACCCGCGCCGTCAGGAGTGGTGCGTGTATCTAGGTCGCCACATCTGGTGGCAGATCATGCTGACCTTTATGCTCAGGGGCGGTTCCAGGAACGCTTTCGATGGCGACCGGAACACCGGCGAACTGCCGCAGAACATGTTGCAACTCTGCGATCAAGAATGGGACGAAGAACGTTTGGGACCACGCCGGACTGTGACTTGTTCTGAAAACGCCAAGCATCATGCTTCGCGAGTTCCCGTCGAAGAGGTTGCCCGGATTCCCGTCAAAATGGTTCGCCGTCTTATGGCCATGCGTTTACTGGACCGGGCGCGATTATTCGATCGCTGGTGGATGATCGCGGTCGATGGAACACTACAGGATCGCGGCCATGATACGCCGAACGATGAGTCCCGTTACCGGTATGTCGTTGAGGCAAAGCTGGTCGGTCCAGAAGGAACGATGTTCCCGTTAATGACCGAGTTCGTGGATATGCGCGATCCGATTCGCGACAAGGAGGACTGTGAACTGAACGCTTTCAAGCGGCTTGCGCCGCGTCTGCATGCTGAGTTTCCTCGCCTCCCCATTTGCCTGCTGATGGATAGCCTCTACCCGGTTCAAGCAGTTTTCGATGTATGCAAGCTGTATGACTGGAAATTTATCGCCACCCTCCGCGAAGGTCGTCAGCCGATTGCATACGATGAGGTCGTCCAAACCATGATGATGAGTCCGGTAAATGTATTTCAAAGCCAACGTCAAGGAGAGCATGGCATGGTCAACCAGACGCTTCGTTGGACAGATAATGTGCCCTTCGGTGACGAGCATTCACCACATGAATTTTCAGTTCTGTTCAGCGGGGAAATCAGTCCGGTAGACGCAACCCTTTGGTGCTGGGTCACCAATTTAAACCTTCATCGCGAGAAGGTATATGCCATTGCCAATCAGGGCGGTCGTGCCCGCAACGGCATCGAGAATGTCTTCAATGTCGAGAAAAACGGCGGGTTCGGGCTTGAACACGCCTTCTGCGCCAATGCAACGGCATCCCAAAACTACCACATCATCATGCAGGTGGCTTACATCCTCTGGCAACTGCTGGCTAAGGGATTGCTTCAACGCCTCATGCGGACGTGTCGTAAAGTCACCGTTCTGAAGATGGTCGAACTATTGCGTGTCAGCTTGCTCTCGATACGTATCAATCCGCTTATCCCTGCCTTCGGCCAACTCCGTTTCCGATCATCCGCTTAAAGGCGCGCGCAGCAGGACCTCTCGCCCGAACCCACCTGCCTTTAACGACATGCTCTTTATCCGACGCTCTGCGCACGGACCGCCACCGGTCTACCCTTCGTTCCTCGCCGTTTTGTTCTTGCCACTTCCAATAGTCAAATATGACCATGAATTGGAATCGCTGCGTGTTCTTCTTCCTTCTTGACTTGCGTCATCTTATGTTTTATTCTGAAAGAAATGATTGAGCCGGCGCCATGTTTTTCTGTTGCCGGAACGGATTGGAATCATGAACGGCAGAATCGGATCATATGTGCTTGTTTTTGTCGTCCTCGCGGGGATGGGGTTTTCCCATTCACATGGTTTGTCTTCGAATGCTCCGGGCATGGATGATCTTTTTCTGCCGGTTGATTTTTATCCCTCGAACTCTACCGAGGCCGTTGTCGAGAACGTCTCGGAAGAGCCGGAAGCTCCCGGCTTTCTGGCCTTCACGGTTTCTTCCACGTATTCAGTCCATACGGTACACGGCCTTTCCAATCTTCGGAAATATCTCCATGAGATTTCCGTGCTCCAAAAACTGAAAAATGACAAACGCCTGGGAGGCGGCATCGCCGCCGGAGCGGTGGATTCAGTGAAGGATACGGTGGTCGGCTTCAAAAACCTTGTCGTCGATCCTATCGGATCTGTGACGGCGCTTGGAAGGGGATTCGGGAAACTGGGCGACAGGTTGGGGGACGCTTTTCGTAAAAAGGAAAAAGGGGAAAAGGGGGACGACTCCTATTTGTTGAGTTCCACGAAACGTGAAGTCGCCGATAATCTTGGCGTAGACGTTTACACCCGCAACGCCTATCTCCAGAAGAAACTGGATTTGATGGCCACGGCCCGTGTCGGCGGACGCGGGGCAATGGCCATAGCCACTTTCTTTCTGCCGGTCGGGGTGATTGCTTCGGCGGTCATGACGGCCGGCAGCATCAACAAGGCGGCTGACGAACTGGTGAACGACACGGACCGCAGGGACCTTTACATGTTGAATCGGAAGGCTCTCCTTAATCTCGGCATTGCCCGCGAAAAAGTCATACGTTTTTTGAACCATTCGTATTATACGCCGCGCGAGTTGACCTATTTTCGATTTTATCTTGAGCGGCTCAGGGAGGCGGAAGGATTCGAATCCATACTGGATGCGGCAAGCGAGGCGGCGACGGGAGTTCCGTCGGATAAAATCCTTCATGAGGCGCAAATCGTGGCGGATGCAACGGCCGACAGTTCCCAGATTACGGAAATCGTTCCGACCCGGGAGGGTATCCTCGTGGAAATGCAGCACAAGGTTTTTCTGGCCACTGCGTATGATTACCTTGATGTTTCCCCCTTGAGCGAGAGCCTTGCAAAAAGGGTGCTTGCTTTTGAACAAATCGTGGGGAAACAATCGGCGGAGATCAGGAGCGGAGGGGCGGTCAGCTGCCGTCTGGACGATGCGTTGTTCCTTAAGGGAATCGGCGTTGAAAAAATGTGTCTCTTTGACAAGGCGGCGGGTGAATCCTTGCGAAGGTGAACTTGGCTGGCGGCGGACTGTTCTTGTCAAATGCCGTATAAAATGCTATTTCCTTAATTCATGAAGCGGAAAATAGTTGTCGGAATAGGCGAAATTCTCTGGGATATGCTGCCTTCAGGAAAGCAACTGGGAGGTGCGCCCGCCAATTTTGCCTATTTTGCCGGCCAATTGGGGGCCGAGGCGCATGTGGTCAGCAGCGTCGGCGACGATGCCCTGGGGAAAGAAATAATTCAAAGGTTGGATAAAATGGGGCTTGGCCGGAAATATCTGGCGATTGACAGTCGCCATCCCACCGGCGTGGTGAACGTGAAATTGGATTCCGAAGGCAAACCCAGCTATGAGATCAAGCAAAACGTCGCCTGGGATTTCATCGGTTTTTTCCCAAAACTGGCCGCCCTGGCAAAGCGGACCGATGCCGTATGTTTCGGTTCGCTGGCCCAGCGTTCTAAGGTCAACCGCATGGTCATCCGTCGTTTCATCAATCTCATGCCTGTGCAGGCGCTGAAGATATTCGATATTAATTTGCGTCAGAATTTTTTCAGCCGGGAGATGATTGCCGATCTTCTGAAAATTTCGAACGTTTTGAAGATCAATGACGAGGAGATCGTCGTTGTCTCAAGGATGTTTGCCCTGCGCGGCGGGGAGGCGAAGGCGGTTGAAAAATTGATGGACACCTATAGGTTGCGGGCGGTTGCCGTGACCAAGGGGCCGCGCGGCGCCACGCTTTATTCGGCAGGGAAGGCCTGGTCGGCCAAAAGCGGAAAGATCAGGGTCGTTGACACGGTCGGGGCGGGCGATTCCTTCACTGCGGCTTTTGCCATGGGAATGTTGAATGATTTGGAGCCGGCGAGTATTGTCAAGTCGGCTGTCGTTTTGGCCGGTTATGTCTGCGGCAGGCGCGGCGCCACTCCGTCCTTGACAAGGAAGCTTAAGGAGGAGGTATGCCAGTCATTTTAAAAACAGCGCTTTTATTGATGATATCCAACATTTTTATGACCTTTGCCTGGTATGCGCATTTGAAAAACCTCGGAAACCGGCCGTGGGTAATCGCCGCCATAGTCAGCTGGGGAATCGCGCTTTTCGAATACCTGCTTCAGGTGCCTGCCAACCGGATAGGCTTTCAGGAGCTTTCGCTTCCGCAGTTGAAAATTCTGCAGGAAGTGATCACGCTCTCTGTCTTTGTGCCTTTTGCCGTGTTTTACATGAAGCAATCAGTGCGGCTGGATTTTCTCTGGGCCGGCTTATGTCTCTGCGGCGCGGTGTTTTTTATTTTCCGCAGCGGGGGTTGATTTTCGGTCTGGTTCAGAATAATCGTTCGGTTTCCCATAAGCGTCGCTTCCGAATCTGAGCGCCACACTCAAATATTATTATTCCTTTGAAAGGCCGACTGTTCCTGCGCCGTTTCAATAAATGCCAGCATGTTTTCCAGAGGCACATCTCCCTCGACCGCGTGCGCGGGGGCCAGGATGTAACCGCCGGCGCCTCCCAGCTCCAGTAATCTCCGCGTTTCCTTTTTCACATCTGCCGTTGTTCCGTAGGGAAGTGTTTTTTGCGTGGAAAGTCCTCCGAAAAACGCGAGGCGCCCGCGATATTTTTGCATGAGAGATTCAACGTCCATGACTTCCGGTTGAAACGGATTGAAGCAATTGAGGCCGATCGAAACCAGGTCGTCGAACAATTCATCCACGTCGCCGCAGGAGTGGATTGAAACGTATTTGCCGGCCTTGTGCGCCTCGGCGTACATGCGCTTCAGTTCCGGGAAAATGAATTCATGCCAGACGGCAGGACCCATTTGAAGGCCGATCTGTTGCCCCCAATCGTCCCCGAAATGAATGCAATCAACGTCATAGGTGACGGCCTTGCGGATCTGGGCGATGTTGAAGTCCGCGATTGTTCTGAGAAGATCGCGCACGAAGTCCGGGTGGTCGTAAAAATCCATCATCAGGTTTTCCATGCCGCGCATGGTCCAGGCGCGTTCATAGAGGGAAAAACCGATGGCGAACTCCAGGAAGCAGCCGTTAAATTCTTCAAGTTCGGCGGACAATGTTGAGAAAAAGCGTCCGTCAAGCGGATCCGGGAATTCGTATCCTTTGAGGCTCGGCTCAGGCAGAACCAATCCTTTTATGACGCCGATGTCCTTGTCCACGCTACGATCCCAGGTCACGCCGAATATGTCGCGCACGCATCCGTTGCCGACATCCTCGAAACGGTTGCCGACGCCCACCATGCGCATGTGATTGTGTAATTTCGCTTCCACGGCGGCCGCTGAACCGAAATGTCTGACAAGTTTTTCCAAGGCCTCATGCGTGAACCCGAATGACCAGGGAACGTAGGGCGGGCGTTTCCCGTCGAACACGAGCCGGACTATTTCACGTTTTGTCATTTTATATTCCTTATTTCAATCCGAACATTTTTTCCTTGAGGTCTAGGTAATACAGGTAATCTTCGGGTTTTACGTTCGGCGGGCAGCGATGGTCGCAGAACGGGATATAGCCGCCGCGTTCAACAAGCGGCACAAGCGTTTCCAGGTAGGCCTTGATCGCCTTGGGACCTTTGCCCAGTTGGATCTTGTCCACACCGCCCATAATCCGCAGGTCCCTGCCGTATTCATTCAGAAGTTCGCCGGGGTGGGCGCATCCATTGACTTCAAACGGGAAAAGGCAGTTGATGCCGCCTTCGAGCAGATAGGGCAGGATGGGGCGCACGTCGCCGTCGCAGTCCGTGTACCAGAGGTCGATGCCGTGGGCCCGTAATTTCCTGTTGATGCGTTTATAGCGCGGCATCACGACGTTCTTAAAGAAATCAACCGAAACGATGGGTCCGTTCTTGAAACAGATATCCTCCCATCCGGACGCGAAATCAAAGTCGAATTTTCCAAGCACCTGATCGAGAAAATCCTCCACCAGCACGCAGCAGGTTTCCACCATGTCTTCGACCATTTCCGGATGGTCATAAACGGCATAAGCCAGCCCCTCAAAAGTCAGCATGTCCCGGATTTTGCCGATCATGGAACCGCAATTAACGCCTAGCGGATAATCCCTGCCGGCAGGATGCTGCTTGCGAAGAGCGTCAAGGTCAACTTTCCTGGCGGGGTCGTCGCGCCGCATGCGTTCCGCCTTGCATTTTTTCCAGTCGTCCGGCGTCACGATGGATGCCTTGAGATAATGCGGGATGGTGTCGTGTTTGTCCTTGGGGACTTCGGCCAGCAAGCCGTCGCCGTTCATCATGATGATGCTGTTACCCTCCGTTTTCACGACTTTGCTCTCAAATGGGGGAGAGAGCCAGATGTTCCCGTTAATACCTTTTATTCTGTCAAAACTGAAGAAAATATCCGCTTCCTCGTTGTTGGTTATGTGATTTTCGACAAACATCGGCCATAGCGTGAAGTTTTCGTTCCAGTAGCCGAACTCCATGTTGAAGCAACGGTCGGGCTTTTCATAATGCATCTGCTTGTTGAAGCGTTCGCGGTCGCTGATGGTTCCTTCCCATTTTGGCCGACAGGGGATGATGGACATGGCACCTCCATTTGTTTTTTTTGCACAAGATGCACGAAAACGCCGGAAAGTAAAGCAAAATATCCCGGGGTGTTTTTAGCAGGCATGGCTGTGTCACGCTCGGACGGCTCGGCAGGGCCGCCTCGCCCCACCTTTTGGAAATATGGCCAAAATCCTCCGGATTGCCCAGGCGGCCCATGGGAATATCGCGCACCATTTCCGCCCGAATGTCCGGGTCAGGATGAATGAATGCCGGCATTGTTCACCAGTATGTCAATTTGCCCGAAATGTTCCAGAACCGAAGCGGCCATCAGTTTCACGCTTTCCTCTGATGAAACGTCAGCCTGAAATTTTCAAATATATTTTCGCGGATTTTCCGCCACTTTACGCGTCAATTCGGCGTAGTAACGGTAATCGTCAAAGGAAACATTTTCCGGGACGGCATGGTCTATATTGGGCGTGAATCCGCCCTCGGCCATCAGCGGCGGATAGAGACGCATGATTTCCGCTTGGATGGCCTCTTTCCCCTGCGTCAAAATGCGCTTGTCGAATCCGCCCTGCAAGGCCAGTTTTTTGCCGAAGCGTTTGCGCATTTTTAGCAAATCGTTTCCGGCCGCCACTTCGATCGGACACATCGTGTTGAAACCGGTCTTGAGATAAATTTCGGCAAACTCGTCCAGGTTGCCGTCGCTGTCCATCACGATCACCGGCACGCCGGCCTGCTTGACACGCTCGACCATTCTGCGCGTGGGTTCGAAGAAAAACTCATGGAACGCGGCGGGCGAAATGAGCGAGGAGGTCTTGTAGGCGATGTCGTCGCAGGCATAAACATAACTGAGTTTTGTTTCGGAAAGGACTTTTTCCGAAACGGCCGTCAGGAATTTTTCCAGAAACGCCACCATTTCGTGGACCCAATTCGGATCGTCGTACATGGCCATGGAAAGCCCCTCCAGCCCCATCCACATGCGCAGGCGGTGAAAGAACATGCCGCGGAATTCATATGCCGCCGGCGCCTGGCATTGATTATTCCAGAATGCAAGTTTTTGCTCATAATCCTTCGGATATCTTTCCGCAATCCGCGGTTGATATTGTTCCCTGAGTTTTTCAAAATCAGCGCGGGTTTTCACCGGCCAGCCAATGAAATGCGGCATGGCGCACAATGGATCGTCATTGCGCTGCTTAAGCGTGATGCCGTCGGCGTTCGTTTTAACGACGTATTCGCCGTCGTCTTCAATGATTTTTTCCGGCAGGCCGGGGCAGCATTCCATGTTGACCCGCACGAACTCCCGGGGGTCCATTCCGAAGTAAACGTTCGGATCGCTGCCGGCCGGCAACCCTTCCTTTTCCCAGCGCTTGATGGCCAGGGGCGAAAAATTGTCCGGCTTGAGAAAACAGCGGTCCACCGGCTTGAAGGTCATGGAGGCCAGAAATCGTTCGCGGCTGTTCATTAATGTTTCTCTTTACACCAGATTCAGACTTCTGCCCCCGTCAACGGTGAGCATCTGGCCGGTGATGTATTCCGCCTCGTCCGAGGTCAGGAACAACACCGCCGCAGCCACGTCGGCCGGCTTGCCGAGCCTGCCGGCCGGGGTCTTCATGATTATGTCACGACGCACTTCCTCTGGCGTGCGGCCCAGCAATTTTGCGCGTTCCGCAATCACAGCGTCGAGCATTTCGGTCTCGTTGTTGCCCGGACACACGGCGTTGACCGTGATCCCGTATTGCGCCAGGTCGCAGGCCATGCCGCGCACCAGCCCGATCAAACCGTGCTTGGAGGCCGAATAGGCGGCTAGGCCGGCCGCCGATGTGTGTGAGGCGGTTGAGCCGATATGAATGATCCGTCCGTGTCTTTGCTTTATCATTTGTTTTGCCGCGGACCGCGACAACAGAAATGCGCCGGTAAGATTTACCGAGAGAACCGCGCTCCAATCCCGGTCGGTTGTGTCCTGAATAGGGGCGGGACGGCAGATGCCGACGGCGTTCACCATGCAGTCAATTCTGCCGAATTTTCCGACAACTTGGCCGGCAAGCTCATCAACCTGGGTCGCATCGGTGATATCCGTTTCCACGACAAGGGCATTTTTGTCCACGGCGGTTTCGGCGTTTGACCGGCATTGCCGGTACTTGAAAAGAACATCGGCCAGGACAACCGTGTCCCCCCGTTTTGCCATGGCCTGGGCAATGCCAAATCCTATGCCGCGCGCCGCTCCGGTTACGATGCAAATACGATTTTTCATATTATTCACCGCTCGCTTCGCTAGAGTCGCTGAGAACGCAGAGATAGGAAAAAAATATTTAAGTTAAAAAAAGATTTCGATTTTTCGCCAGTGGCGAACCCGCCAAGTGCGGGACCTCAGCGATCTCTGCGCCTCTGCGGTAAAACTAAATCAGTTTTTGAAAAATCCAGTCAGTTGTTTGGCAATCCCTTTTTCATCCAGGCCGATGTAAGCCAGGTTTTCCATGCGCGTGGTGTAGCGGTCCGGGAAGGCATCTTTAACGCCGACCCGAAGCAGTTTCTTACCAAGCCCGGCATCGGCGATGATTTCGGCGATGATACTGCCCAGGCCGCCTGTGATAAAATGCTCCTCGACCGTGGCCACCTTGTCGAATTCCGCCATGAGTGACGCCAGTTCCTTTTCCGGGGCAGGATCCAGCACGCAAAGGTTTGCCAGAGTCAAGTCAAGCCCCTCTTTGGCCAGCATTTCAACCGCAGAAAGGGCTATGGGAGTCATTGTTCCGGACGTGATGACCAGTCCCTTTTTGCCTTTCCTGAGCAGCCTGGGTTGATCTATCTTTGAGACTTTTCCGCAATAATTGAAACCCTTCGGCATTTCACCGGGAATGCGGAAATAAACGCAGCCTTTCACGGCAAACGCGTGTTCCATGACTTCCTTTAAATCCTCCTCGCAGGACGCTTCCATCACCGTCATCCCCGGAATGCCGCGCATAAGGGAAATATCCTCCAGGGCAACGTGCGTGGGCCCCTGAAACGCTGCCGCAAATCCCGGAAGAAGCCCGGGAATTTTCACGTTCCGGCCCTGCATGGCGCCGGAAGTGCGGATGAATTCGAACGGCCGCATGGTCACGAATGCCGCCAGCGGCACGTGGATCACCGGAATTTTCCCCATGGCGGCCATTCCGCAGGCCGCGCCCACCAGGTTCTGTTCCGCTATGCCGAAGTCGTAAAACCGGTCCGGAAATTCATCCGGTATGGTTCCCAACGCCTTGCGCGCCTCGGCCGTCAGGGCCACCACCGCGGAATTACGCTTCATGATCGATTTTAATATATCGCCGTATGACATCTCTTTTCCTCCGTTTTTAATTAGGTTAAATGAGCAAAATTCACAAGTCGACAATCGGATGTTTTTTTTTTGCGTTTCTTGTGCATCTTTGTGGCAATATTTCGCTGATGTTTATTCTCTGAATCCTACCCTGCTTTTAGATTTTATATTTTTTGATGATTTTTCGCCCCTGATTTCCGCGCAGGCGCGTTGGAAATCATCATCGCTCAACTGGACGTTCCAGGTGTCCACCTGGTTTTCCTGGAAGGAAATACCCTTGTTACGGACCGTTTTGGCGATCACCACCAATGGCCTGGATTGCGGCTTTTTCTCCGCCTTCAAGGCTTCCATCAACTGGCGCAGATTGTGTCCATCCACCATTTTCACGCGCCAGCCAAAGGATTCCCACTTATCCTTCAGGCTTTCCAGGGGAATCAAATTTTCCGTGCGCTTGTTCGCCTGCAGTCCGTTGCGGTCAACGATCGCCACGAGGTTGCCAAGTTTGAAGGCCGGGGCGGACATGATGGCCTCCCAGTTGGAACCTTCGTTCAACTCGCCGTCGCCCACGATGACGAACGTGCGGCTTTTCAAACGATCCTGTTTCTGCGCCAGCGCCGCGCCTATGGCGAAATTCATTCCCTGTCCCAGGGAACCGGTGGAAAGTTCTATCCCGGGCAGTTTTGAGCTGGGATGATAATAAATCGGCGATTGGACCGTGCTGTGCCGGATACAATCCTCGCGTTTGACAAATCCGCGCAGGCAAAGCGCGGCATAGAGCGCCGGGCTGGCATGGCCCTTGCTGAGCGCCAGGACATCGCGGTCAGGGTCCTTTGGATTTTTTTGGTCCACTTTCATGATTGAAAAATACAGGACCGCCAATATGTCCGTTGCCGAAAGCGACGATCCAAGGTAGCATGGAAACGCCCGGCTCATCTCGCATTGGATCAACCTCATTTCCCGAGCCTTTTCACGGATATTCTCTGTTTTGTCTGTCATTATCTTTTCTCCATCGGTTTCGGTTTGTGTTTAACTCTTTTATTTCTACCAAAGGCACCCCGGGGAAACAAGATGGCAGGCATATAAAAAAGCCGGAAGGCATATAGATTTGTATGTTCGCAATGCAGGCGGCGAAAGCAAGTGATTTATTGAACGGTTATTTTGCGGGCGAGAATGGTCTTGCACGCGGTCCGGTGGGGAGGCCGCGGATATTCGAAATCGCTGTACACCACCAGTGCCGAACCATCGCCAAGCGCCGCAAGTCCGCCATACGCGCACGTGTCCCGGTTGTGCCAGTTGCAGTTGTTGCGGTTGAAGGAGGGCATTATGATTTCAACCCGTTTCCCCCATTTGGTTCCGGAAGGATCGTTTGTGGCCCGAAGGTAAAAACCAGGCCGGCCGTAACACGCCAATGTCACCCCATTCTTGAGCGTCAACAATCTGGGTAAAACGCCGCAATCATCAAAAATCTCCGGCCGGCTCCATGTTCCGCCGCCATCCGTGGAACGCGACCAATAGGTTGGCCCGATAACGGTACTGCCGACCGTTGTCCGCATCAGGCAAAAAACGGAGCCATCCGGCAATAATGTGATATCCGGCTCCACAAAGCCTTCATGCCAGCCGAGTTCATCCCGTTCTTTCCAGGTCGGGTCATTTTGTTTGTCGGGTTGGTATGGAATTTCGCTCTTCAAGCGCCAGGTATGCCCATGGTCGGTTGAGGCCAGGAATGCAATGGCCATGTCTTCCCGTAATTTTCCTTCAACCAGCCGCACATAATGCGTTGTAAACAGGACCGTTCCATCCTTGAGTGTAATCCCTGATTGACAAGTGGAAGCTTCACGTCCAATGCTGGGAAAGGGGAGCACCCCGTTCTTCATGCTCCGGATTTCGCCGGATATATTGATTTCCACGTCCGCCGCGATAATCCCGCGAACTGCTCCGGAAATTTTCACATCGGCATACTCTTCCTGCCAGTGCGTTTTACCGGCCGGAAGACGGAATGCGCGGTAACCGGCCAGTTTTTTTGGAAAATCTTCCGCCTTGAACATGCAGGGATGTCCGGCCAGCGGTTTGGGGAGCATGCGCCGGATATTATCCGTAACCTTGATGGTTTTTCGGCGGACGCCTGTCAACCGGTCGCCGTTGGCAAGCAATGTTCCGGCGCTGGAAAGGTCTTTGTGTCCTGTGGCTGCCTCTTGCGAAACGCCTGTCCAGGTTTTGCCGGCATCGGATGAGACAGCATGGGCAACCGGCTTGCCGTAATCAGACGCGGAGTCCTTGTATCCGGCGGGTGTGTACGTAACGTGCAGGCGTCCGTCCGGAAGCCGCTCAATGCCGGGGAATTGAAATTCGCCCCATTGTCTGACCGTGTCCCCGGCCTGGGCGACTATAATCGGATCATCCAATATTATTTGCGGTGTTTTTTTCATATGTTATAATGCCACGGAATTGCTTGACCCAACCGCATAGCCGCCGCCTTTTGCCAGGCGGCGGATGTGTTCGCGCACCTCCTCCCGCACCTGTTCTGGTGTGCCTCTTCCAAGGCAGCCGGCCATGTCAAGGTTGCCGATCAGGCAGAGTTTGCCCTGATATTTTTCCTTCAATTGGTAAATGTCCATGGCTTTTGGCTCTATGGGATGAAGGGCGTTCAATCCTATTCCGATCAGGTCGTCGATCAGGAGCCGCACGTCGCCGTCCGTGTGCATTACGACGGGCATCTTTGCCTTGCGCGCTATGCCGAAAAGCTCCTCCAGCCACGGCAAAAGATATTGGCGGTATGTTTTAGGCGCAACCATCATTCCCTCCGTATAGGCCAGATCGTCGCCGTACCAGAATGCGCCTATTTTTCTCATCTTGATCACCTTGCGCAGAACCGCGCATTGGATCGAGCCGACCTTGTCGAATAACTTCCGTAACCTATTTCCAAATTTTTTGCCTCAAAATTGAGCTTATTTTTTCCCGGGCGGCGACGATTAAGCGCATGTCATCCCAGCTTTCAAAGGTAATGTCGCCTTTATATCCCGCGCGCAATAATTCCCGTATCAAACGGTACCAATCAATGATTCCCCTGAACGGGGCCAGGTGAAGGTCTTTTTTGCCGTCATTATCGTGCAAATGGGTGCAAATGACGCGCGGGGCGAGCAAACGCGCGAATTCCACCGCGTCTTTCTGGATCTGGGCGTGGCCCGTATCAAAACAGATGCCGCAATACCGCGGGTCGGCTTTTTCGATCAATTGCATCAGGCATTCGTTTTTCTGGGTGTCGGTTTCCAGGGCTATGGCAACCCCGCGTTTTTTCGCCTCTTGTGCGTAAAAAGCCATGCCGTCCTGAACGCGCTCCAGCATGCCGCTTTTTTCGTCTTCCAATCCGCGAAACACGGTAAATCCCGGATGCAGGCCGCCATCGTCATCGACCATCACTATTTCCGGCGGCGCAAAGACATAGGCATGGATGACAAGAATTTCTGCCCCCAAATCCCTGGCCGCATCGAGATTTGCCAGCAATCTTTCCTTTGCCTTCCTGAATATGTCCAGACTGGGCGGATCCAGAATTTCCATGTCGCAATGGACGGAATTGATCTTTACGCCGCAGTCCGCGGCCATCTTGCGCGCCCGGCAGATCTCCTCCGGCGCAGCGCGAAAATGAGCGGGCGTAATCAGGATTTCGACCGCTTTAAATCCGTTTTTTGTCGCTTCCTCGAAAAACCGCTTTCCGAGCGGTTCGTTGCCGCAGCGTCCGGAACTTATGGAAAATTCACGCATCTTCCCCCTTTGCCAGGAATGTCTTATCAAAGCCGCCTGCAGGAAACAATTTCACAGGCATATAAAAAAGCCGGAAGGCATATAGATTTGTCCGCGGCTGGGGCGGAATTTACGGCATCCGGAAAATTGCGATTGTTCATTACCAAGCGGTGTAACCGCCGTCCACCAGGATCGTGTGGCCGGTCACGAAATCAGAGGCAGCCGAGGCCAGATACACGACCGTGCCGGACAGATCTTCCGGATTTCCCAGGCGCCCCATGGGTATATCGCGGATCATTTCCGCCTGGATATTCGGGGCGGGATGGATGATCGCCGTTTTAAAATAGGTGGGGGCAATGGCGTTCACATTGATGTTGTATTTTGCCCATTCGGCGGCCAGTACTTTGGTCAGCATGATAACACCGGCCTTGGAAACGCTGTAGGATAGGGGATGCCTGTTGGTCAGGCGGTTGACGACCATGCCGGACATGGAGGCAATATTGACGATCTTTCCCGTTTTTCGTTCGATCATGTGCTTTCCAACTGCCTGACAACATAGAAAAGCGCCGGTCAGATTGACAGCCAGCGTTTTATCCCAGTATTTCCTGGCAAGCGCCTCGGGAGGGAAATCGCCGCCGATATGAATACCGGCGTTGTTCACAAGAATATCTATTTTGCCGAAACGCTCCAACGCCTTCTGTACCATCTGCCCGACATCGTTTTCGAGGCTGATATCGGCGCGAACGGCCAGGCATGAGACGTTTGTCTCTTTTCCAATTTTGGATGCCGTCTCCTCGGCCTGGTCCAGGGCCATGTCCGCGATCACAAGATCGGCTCCGGCAGAAGCAAGCGCTACGGCCATGGCCTGTCCCAGTCCTCTTGCGGCGCCGGTTACAAGGGCTATTTTGTTTTTCAGATCAAAAGATGATGAATTATTCATTGATTATACCAGATTCAAACTCCGGCCGCCGGCGCGCGCCATGGCATGAATCTCAAAATCAGATTTCTATCGGATATTTGCCGAATTCAAACGTTGCTTTAAGCATGGCCCTGTAATTCTCAATCGGCACGTAATATGCCACTGAATTGCTGGAGCCAACCGCATATCCGCCGCCCTTTGCCAGGGAGCGGATGCGTTCCCGCACCTCCCCTCGGACCTGTTCCGGTGTTCCCCTTCCCAGGGAACCCGCCATGTCAAGGTTGCCGATCAGGCAGAGTTTGCCATGATATTTTTCCTTCAATTGGTAAATGTCCATGGCTTTTGGCTCTATGGGATGCAGGGCATTCAATCCTATTCCGATCAGGTCGTCGATCAGCAGGCGCACGTCGCCATCCGTGTGCATTATGACAGGCATTCCCGCCTTGCGCGCTATGCCGAAAAGCTCTTCCAGCCACGGCAAAAGATATTGGCGGTATGTTTCCGGCGACACCATCATGCCCTCCGTATAGGCCAGATCGTCCCCATACCAGAAAGCGCCGATTTTCCTCATTTTGACTACTTTGCGCAGAACCTCGCATTGAATCGAACCTACTTTATCAAACATTCTTTTGATAAAGCCGGGGTTCTCGGTCAACGCCGTGCAAAAATTCTCGAATCCCATCAGCATCCATGTCCGCGTAAAAATACCGCCCACGCCTGAAATGATCTGCATTCCGTCCGGCAGGCATTCCGCCGCCTCCTGCAGATTGGAATAATCAATGGTGTCCGGGTTCGGCCAGGGATATTTTTCCATGTCCTTCTCGGAGTTGATCTGTTTCCATGTATCCAGGGACGAAGCGGCTTCCTCGCGTTGAGCCGGCGCATTCAGGCTGAGGAGGGTTCCCACAGCCGAAGCCGCCGAGCAGCCCGGATACTCATAATTCGGCCGCATCATGATATAGTCGTAACCGGCTTTGTGCCAGAACTCCACGTCGGTTTTGACGTCATGCACCGGTTTCCCCAAAAATTGTTCCTTGATGTGGCGGTCAATTGAAAGTTCCGCAACGGGGACACAGTCCGGCTCCTGGCAACGCAGTGTCCTCAATATGCGTTCAAATCTTGGTTTGCGCGTTATGCTGTTGCTGTTTTGCATTATCCACCTTTCTTATTTACAGGGCCCAAGGACACTTTCCAAGTTTGCCGGAAACATAATCGCGGACGCGTTTAATTTTTTCCTGATCAACCGCGGGCTTATGATTGGCCAGGATTTCTTCAACCCGGCGATGGGCATTGGCTACCATTGTTTCCTTGACCGGCCCGGGATTGGCCACGACAAAAGACTTTCCGGCAAAATGTTCGTCGGTTCGCAACAGTTTGATGGTCAGGTCGTCGGTCAAAAAGTTGCCGCCGGGACCTGTTTGTTCAATTGATTTCAGGGCTTCTTCCTGATGGCTGAAATCAATTCCCTTGCCGATGCGTTGAAAAATCTCAACCAGATCGTGGTGCATGACCACTTGTTCCGCGCTCATGCCGCAGGCGTTTGCCAGGGATCCCAGCCCGTAAAGCACGTTTTTTTCGCCGAAAAACGAGATAAATCCTGCCAGGGCCGCTTCCGCGCCGTTTTGAAAATCATAATGCGGCACATTGGAAGTTGCCATGGTGCCCAAGGTCGGCAGTTGGTGGAAATGGGCCATTTCCGCATACGCGATTCCCAGCAGAAGTCCTTCAACGCCCGCCGTGGAATAAATTCCGGAGGCCATATCCATGACATAGCCTCCCACCGTATAAATGCAGGGAGCGCCGGGGGAGAGGGCTTGTACCGCCGTCAAAAAGAAAAGCATTTCGGCCTCGGCACAGGCCATTGTTCCGGCCAACGTAAACGGCGAAGTTCCACCAGAGAGTGGACAGCCGCCTCCGCGCATTATAACGCCTTTTTCAGCCAGAAATCGCAACATGCGGCTGTCTTCCAGGGACATTACCAAGGGGCTGACCGTGGCCACGTAAGCGCCTAATATTTGATTCTTGTGCAGACTGCCTCCGGCCATGATTTCGGCGATATCCACCCACATTTGCGCTGATTCCATGGAAGACGGCGCGCAAAACAGCGCTTTTGAGGTGTTGGATACCAGGGCCTCCAGCGTCCGCAGGTTGGCTTCCTTTTCCGGCAGATCGGTGCATGGATAATCCATGCGTGTGACGATGCTGACCAGCGGCAGGGCGTCGGCCAGCCGGGCATGCCGCTTGATGTCTTCAAGACACGGCGGGCGGGGCCCCTTTTCGACGTCAATAATCCAGGGATCGTTCGTCAAGGCGCCGCAATATTGATTATCGCCGTAAATATGCAGTTCCTTGCCGTTTATGCACTTGAATATTGGTTTGCGATTGACGGTTTCCAAAGCTTTTTGCACCATTTCCTTAGGCAGACGCACCCTGTCGTTCGCGTCTGTTTTTGCCCCGTTTTTTTGCAGGGCTTTCCGGAGTTCGGGATCGTCCACGCGCATACCCACGTTTTCGAGGATGCTTAAGCCTTCCTTGTGAATTCTGCGGCATCCGTCTTTCCCAAGCGCTTCCATTTTAATCGATGATTTCATGCAACTCCTTTTTATTTCAACGAATCAATTTCTTTACAGACAAAATCAATTGTTTCCGGATTCACATTGGAATCCAGAATGCTGGTGGCGAACAGAAAAGCTCCGTTTGTCCCCGCGCTTTCATATTGTTCGTGAATGTGCCGTCTTATGGTTTCGCGGTCATCTTTGAGAACCGCTATTTCAGGCAACCAGCCGCTTAGACATAATTCATTTCCAACGCGCTTGCGCATTGCGCCGACGTCGGATGAATATGCTCCGCGTCCTTGTTCGAGAATCAAGGCGTCATATCCGGCCTCGGCCAGATCTTCCACCAGCGGCAGACAGTCGCCCAAAAACCAGCAAATCGCCTTCATATTTCTGGAATGGATCATTGCAACCAGTTTTTTATGCCGGGGCAGAATCATTTTCCGCCACAAGCCGGGCGAGACGACGTCAGCCCCTTCGTCATAAGCTCCGCACCACATGGCGTCCGAACCGGCTTTGGCGCACATCGCGATCATTTTGTCATATCTTGTCAGCAGGGCCTCCATGACGGATTCAACCAAAGCCGGCGTGTCCATGAGCGCCAGCAAACATTGTTCTGTTCCACCCAGGCAACGCCGGGTATGCGGGAAAAGGGCGCAACCGCTGGTGGCGATCAGTATTTTACCGGAAATTTCCGGAACCATAGCCTTGACAAATTCATCGGAATTAAAGGCCGGCCTGGAGGCGATATCAATATCAACGATGCGGGCGATGTCTTCAGGTCTTTTAACTGTTTCCGGCGGATGCGCCGAAAAACAGACCAATTCCGGCAGATATTTTTCAATCAGGGGCGTCCAGGGCAATGGACAGCGCGGGGGCAAATCAAACAGCGGTCTTCCTGAATCATCCAAAACGTGCCGGCAATTTTGTTCTTTGATGATTGTTCCTTTTGTGCGTCTGACATGCCCGGGTGACAAGCGGTGAAGGCCGGCATTAAAATGGCGTTTTAAGAAAGCCAGTTCCGTATGAAGCCGCGTATTGAGATCGCCATAAGCATATTCAAAAGGATCGCCGTTTGCGGCTCTAACCTCGTAATCCCAATAAGATGAGATGAAAACCGGCACATGATCCGGTTTTTTGCCTGCCATGGCGGTTAACATGCGCTGTTTATTGTTCATAATATTTTGATTGGCGTGTAAAGCGCCCCCTCGATAATTACGCACATATTTGCGGGGCCGGAGCTGTGTTTCGTTTTCAACCAATAATGGCCCCTTGTTGTCTCAACTTTTTTTGCAGTTCACCGATATTGATTTCCCGGACGGAACAGTTGCGCCGCGCCGCCAATGCCGCCGCCGTTCCGGCCGCCTGTCCCGTTGCCATGCATTGGGCCATGACGCGCGTTGAGCCAAAAGCCGCATAGCTGACGGAAATACACCGGCCGGCGGTCAGCAGATGGTTTATTTTTTGTGGAACCAGCGATCGGAAGGGAATAAAATATCCATCCGGGAAAGTCATGTAAATGCTTTTGCCGGTATTATCCGGAGTGGGATCATGCACGTCAATGTAACGTCCGCCCAAGGCAATGCGGTCCTCGAATTTTGTCCGGGCCCGCATGTCTTGTTCGGTCAAGGTGTATTTCCCGACGATTCTTCTTGTTTCCCTTATTCCGATTGCCGGCGCAATCCAGTCAACCTGCGCATTTTTCATGCCCGGCACATATTTTTTCAGGAAATACATTACTTTGTGGATGTTTTCACAGCCTTCCATTTCCGCGTGTGAAAGGGACCTGTTATCAGTGCCGTCCACCCCCTTCACCTTGGCCATATTGACCATCAGGACACCTTTGCGTGGCATACAGGTCAAAATCACATAAGGATTCGGAACGTCATAATCACCTTTGGCGGTCGCCTTTTGGCAGATTTTTTCCAGTCCGGTGATACCCATGCGCACCCCCCGCCGATAATCAGGAAGATAGCGCGTCGCCGCCTTGCGGCTGTGGATGTGATAATCGCCCGGGCGCTTCTTCACGTCGGCAAACAGGGTATCCATATCCACGTTGACCACTTCAAAGATAAGCGTGGTTGGCTGAAGGAGCGCGTTTTGCGGATGCCCCTTTTCAAAAGGCGCGCCGGCGCGCGCGGCCACGTCGCCGTCGCCACTGGCGTCAATCACGGTTTTTGCCAATATGGCCTGCCGGCCCGCCTTGCTTTCAACAATGACTCCCTTTATACGGTTACCGGCCATAATGGGACACGACACCAGCGTATGGAGAAGCAGGTTGACGCCCGATTCGGACAGCATTTTGTAAAGGACTGTCCTGAACACCGGCAGATCGAACACCACCATGGAGTCCTTGTATTTGAGCGCCGGATCAGTAAACCACGGACCGGGCGAAGCTTTGGCTTTTACCAACCGTTCCACCAATTCCCATGGAATGCCGCCCACGATTTGTTTTTGCTTATCGTTAAAAAATCCGAGAAACGGTAGCCCCAACGCCATATTGCCGCCGGGGAAAGTGTTTTTTTCAATGAGAATTGTTTTCGCCCCGTTTCTGGCGGCGGCGACAGCGGCGATAACACCGGCCGGGCCGGCGCCCGCCACCAATACATCGGTTTTGGCAACGACCGGCGTTTGACGAGATTGTTCTTTGATATTCATTATGTTGATCCTCATTCTTTTTTCAATCTGTCTCTTGAGTCAGTTCCAAAACTATTCTTTGCCACAAAAATGCACAAGAAACACAAAACAAGAGAAAAAGGTATAAGAGTATAATTTTAATAGGATGCATTATAAAAATTATGATTCTTTAGTTTCCTTATTTGTGAATTTTGCGCCTCTTTGTGGCTATCTTGCAATTAGTTTTCTTGCCTCCGCAATTTCGGACATCGTGCCTTTCAAACATTTGAAGGTATTTTTTTCTGTCCTTTTTTCAAAACCGGACGCAAACATTTCCCAATCGCATGTATATGAACCGATAGGCCGGGCGCCCTTCACGCCGTGACTGTCCGAGCCTCCGGTTACCATCATTCGATGGTGTTTTGCAATTTCCAGGAGCAGGGCGGAAGTGCGTTCGTTGTTCAGTTCATGATACGCTTCCAGTCCGTCAAGGCCGCTTTCGATCAGCGTTTCAATGTCGCGGGCGAGAAAGGCAAAGATGCGGTTTTTTTTGCTTCCGCCTGGATGGGCCAGAACTGCCAGGCCCTGGGCATCGTGCACTGCGGCAATAATTTCGCGCGTCTCCGGGAACGCAAGGGCCGCATCCTCCTGCCACAAGTCGCCAAACAGCCTCCGATAATCGGCAAGGTCTCGCGCAAAACCTTTTTTGACCGTCAAACGGAACAAGGGTGAATCTCCGGGAGCGCTTTTGGCCGCGGCCTTTTCATATTCCTCGAACGATATGTCATAGCCCATTTCGCGCATTTTATTGATAATGGGCATGGCCATGGAACGGGCGCCACTGTGGGCGGAATCAGAAATGATTTTTGTAAATTTTATGTCCGGATCGTTCTTGAAATAGGCGAGGATATGGGCGTATTCGCCATTCCAGGCGGTCGAGAGCTCGATGCCGGTCATGAATTTTACCGGATATTTTTTTGCCAGTTCCCGGCCGGCGGCAATGGAGCCAAAGGAGTCATGGTCCGTGAAACTTATGGCCGCCAGGCCGGCTCGTTCCGCGGCCTGAAACACCGCTTCCGGATCGTTGAGCGCATCGCCGGAAGCTTTTGTATGAATATGGAGATCGGCCCTGGTTGTCATAATAACCTTTCCTGTTCAGTTGGCTTCATTCCTATCAAATGAATTTCGAGAAAACAACAATGGAGGCATATAAAAAAGTCCGAAAGAATATAATTATCCCGTATTTTGAGGGCCGGGAGTGAAGACCCCGCCGGGCTTCCTGCGTCGCCGATGCTGCTGCGAAGTAAGTTTCGCTGCGAAGCACGAGGGTTATGCCCGGACAAGTGCCGCAGGGCGCTCTCTTTACGGTAAAATTTGGTCTGCCATGATTTCTGCCGGGTTTAAGGCGCGCCGGTATATCTTCAGTTCATCAATACAGGCAACGGCAGGCGAGGCGCCCCCGACGCGCAGGATTTCATGCAGACTATTCAGTATTCCGGGGACATCATTGCGAATCGTTGTTGTTTTATCCGCGTAGATTACGACTGTTTTTCCGTCAAAAGTTACGGCGTTGTAGCGCCATTGATTGAGAGGCAAGTCAATATCTCCGGCCGTGTCCGTTCTTCCTTTTCCTATATTGGCGCAGAACAAAATGGTCGTCCGCCAGTAATGCGGATCTATTCCCCAGCCCATATCCCATCCTTTGTTAATAACGGGATTGCCTTTCCCGCACCATCGAACCGGTTTCAGCCAGAAAGTAATGGTTATTTGGGGTGGATTGAGCGCCGGGGTGTCTGCGCAATAAACGGTCCCAAAGCAATCGCCGTCGGCGCCGCTGAACCGGATCGCTTTGCCCTTGACGCCTTCCACCTCTTGAATCTTACCCTTGACCATGCCATGATGTCCATGGCCGGAAACATCCATGACCACGTTGCTTTTGATATCATCAAACGTCCAATACAATATCAAATCCGTTGCGTTATTTGTCTGCGGCCAGCCGAACGCCGGCGCCAGTAACAGAACGGCGAGATATAACAGCCTGGCCATATCCTCTTTATTTTCCGCCATAATACTTCAAGCCTTTTTCCAGTTCCTCAATCGAAACCTTGTTCCCGCCGTTTTTGCCCGCCTGTTCCAGCGTGAAGGTAAAACAGGAGGCAATATATTCCACGTGTTCCTTATAGGGATTGCCGTCCGCCGCCTGGCGTGCCCGGTTCAAATCATCGCAGGCCGCTCGCAACACTTCCGGCGTGAAGGCCGTTTGCCACGCGTTTTTTTCATATTTGGCCGCGTCTTTTTTGATATCGTCCATGCTCATGCGTGCGCCGTAATTATTTTTGCGCCAGCCGCCCGCGCTCCACACCGACTCCAGGCGTTCGTAAAATTTTTTCATTTCCGGCGCCGCCGGGCCGAAATACTTTTTATAAAAATCATCCATCAAGGCATCCACCGGGGTTTCCGGATGCCATAAGAGCTTCGCCGTTACATACAAAGCCGGCGCCAGCCAATACATCCGCTTTGCTTCGCCGGCCCCTTTGTTCCCGCCGCAATATATCCATTCACCCAAAAACGGGGTTCCGCTTTTTTCCGCCATGTTTTTGATTTTCCGGATATCCGCGGCAATCATATGCGGCGTCATCACGGGCAAGCCATACCAACTCGGCCCCCATTCGTCGCAATTATAATATTCCCAGAACGAGACGGCGCACGGCTTTAACTTCAACCAACCGCCGATAATCTCGTCGTATAACCGCCGGCGGACTTCATCATCCCACAAAATCAGGCGATGTTTGAAAATATGGACCGCCATGTTTGCCGGTAGTTCCTTTATTTTCACCGGGGGGCGCGTTATCTGTTCATAGGCGCCGATTACTATCCGCCGATCGGGATAATTCGTCCTGATCGCGGCGGACGTTTCAAGCGCCGCCTCCATTACGTAATCCGACAATTCGCCATACCATCCCTCTTCCGGTGTTTTCCGTTTCTGGCATTCGGCGCAAGCGCAACAGGCCTTTGCGCCATCACTGCGCATGAATGTAAAATCGGGATATATATCCGGGTCGCTCTTCGCAAAAAATCCCTCTGTGTCTTGAATCATCCGCTCCCGCACGCCCGGCGCATACCAGCAAAGTTCCTGCAGATTGGTTGTTCCGTCGGAACACCGGGCAAAAAATTGCGGATAAATCAACCGGTATTTTCCGCCCCAATCCGAAAAAGAATGCACGGTAGAGGCCGGATAAACCGTTCCGCCAAACCCGATCCGCCGTGTCCACAAGCCATCCGCGATGCCGACGCCGGCATAGCGGTAAATAAAATACGGGCGATCAACAAGTTCCAGCTCGATCCGGAAACTGTCGTTGTTGGGAATGACTTCGCCCTGTTCGCCGGGGAAATACCAGCGCACACCGATTTCTTCCAACAGACGATAAACGCCGTATAACGTTCCGGCGCCGGCAAATGGACTGCAATACGACGGTATGGGACGCGTACGGTGGTCGTCTTGTCCCATAATTGCAAGGTTGTTCGAACGGGATGAAATCAAAAAGCCATCTCCCGCTTGCGGCGCGGAGGGGAATCCCGCCGCCCGGGCATTTTTGCTTTCTCCGATAAAAATCGCCGGACAATCGCCCGAAAACTTGAAACATTGATTTGTGGCGCCATCGCTCCAGGAAAGCGGCATGGTTACTGAAAATATTTTTCTGAAATATTGCCGAAATTCATCAACTGCAAAACGGGTAATCCGCGGCGCGGCAGGGTCAGCCACGATAAACGCCTGCGCCACGCCTTTGTCAATTAGTTTTGTCCCGTTAATTATACAGGCTTTGATGCCCGGCGCCGATTCGTCATTAAAATGGCGTTTGATTTCTTCCGCTGTCAGCGCACGGTCATAAACGCGCAGTTCATCCATGGCGCCGTTGAACGGCCGGGTCGGCAAAAAAGATCCAATCAACAAATCATCGCCTGCATTACGGATTTTGCCGGTCAAGGCGCCGGTTGCTGTCTGCAATGCGCCGTTTACGTACAGCTTGGCCGATTGGCCGTCATAAACCCCCGCAACATGATACCATCGGTCGGGGACAATGAGGTTGTCTGCCACGGCCGCCGCGAATTTATCCTCCGTGTTAAAGACATAAAAACGCCATTTGGGCGCTTCAGGTCCTCCGGCAATCGAAAGGTGAACATCGTCGGGGCTGAACAGTACAACATTATCGTATTCGCTCAACGCTTGTTTCATTTTCACCCATGTTTCAACGGTAACCTGTTTATCCGGATGCAAATGGGGAGTGCTGGCACAAACAACGGTGTCATCCGAACCGTTAAATTCAAATCCAAAGCCTTTGACGGCGGGGGACCATGAAGGCGCTCCCTTGATGACGCATTCGTTGTGCCGCATGGATGAATCAAGGACCTTTTCATTTTGCAGCTCATCGAACGTCAAATAAAGAACCGGGGCGCTGTCATTGGCTTTAACATAAGCTCCGCCGGCACAAACAAACACCGCCAGCCATACGTATAATAATGCGTTGTATTTTACATTAAACATAACTTTTGCCTCCTTGATCAAACCTCGTAATATCGTTGGCGTTGTGGATGTCACAGCGACATGAAAGCGTCATGGAATCCGGTAAATCGTGCCCTCGTAAATCCCCTCGTAGGCGCCCATGTCAACGGCGCCGTAACGGATGCGGATTCTTCCATCCAGATCAACGGCGTTCGTCATCCAGTTTTGGTTTATTCCGGCATTGATGCAGGATGAAGGTCCTGTCAGGCGGAAATTGCCGGCGGCCGCATTCTGGAACAGGGGTGGGGCGTCAATATTACCCGTCCCGTTTGTGACCGGGGGGGTTGTACAACAGTTCGTAAAGGATGCCTTGCCCTGGTCGGCGCTCCAGTTCGTTGTTGTGTTATTCCAGATAATAGTATTGCGGAATTGAGCATTAACAACATCCGCTCCGGAAGCAACTATGCCATTCGGATTCCCGGCAATCGTGCAGTTTTCAACGATCCCATATTTGTAAACTTCAACCCCGCGTGTGCCATTGCTGACAATCAGGCAATTCTTGACCGTTGAGCCGGTTACATCGCTCCCTAAATAAATGCCGTCGGAGGTGTTATTACGCACCTCGCTATAGGTCAAAGTCCCAGGAAAAGCCCCTGTAAACTCCACTCCGTTCCCGTAATTACTGATGACCAGGCAGTTTTCAGCGCTCCCGGCTCGGATCGTTAACGTGCTGTAAGCCGAACTATTATTGGTATTTGCAATAAAGCGGCAGTTTTTGACGCGTGACGCCGTGGCTTCCACATAGACGCATCCATAACGGGCGCTGGAATTCTTCTCAAACAAGCAATCCGTCACCAATCCGCCGAGCTGGCGAACGCCTGAGCCATACAGGCAATACTTATTACCCGTGAAATAACAATTGGTGACGGTTCCCGCAAACATCACTATTCCGGCCCCGCCGTCACTGGAAGAAACCCATCCATTTGAGATCGTCAGGGATTTAATTACCGCGCTACCGGCCGTTTCTTCCACCCGGAAGCAACGCGTCGTTGAATTACCGCTAATCACCACGTTTGCATAATTATCGCTGAAGCTCCGAATGGTAATGCTGTTCGTGACTAAGATTCGGTTGGTCAGGCAATAAGTGCCATTGCTGATCAGCACCGTATCGAGAGCCGTTGCCGCGTTCACTGCCCATTCAATGTTCGTGGCGGCACCGGCCCAGTTGGTATATGGTGAATTATTTGTGCCGGTCAGCGAGACATAATGTGTATCGGCGGCGGCGAACACAATTCCCGCCAGCATGAAATATATCGCCGGCAAACGTATTAAGCGCATTTTGTTTTTCTCCTTCCGGATTAGTGATCTTTAATATTTCCGTATTATCATGAAAGTGTCATTCCATTCAACCATGGGTTTACCGTCGGAAATCAAAGTGGCCGAAATATCGTAACGACCGGCCGGCAAACTTGCCGTATCCCCCGGGCAAATGGCATTTTCCTGCAATTCCCTTCCGCCATATTTCTTTTCCTGGACTTGCTTTCCATTTTGCGAAACAACTATTTTCAACTCAACCCTGTCCAGTAAATCCGGGGAAAGCCGCGATTCATACCTTATAACCGCCGTTTCCTTTTCATATAGCAATTTGCCCTGAAGTTTAAAAGCAAATTCCGAGTCCACGTTCCTGTTAAATGTTTCAATATAAATCAACCTGTTACCGTCATAAATCAGAAAACAATATTCCATCTTTCCTTTTGATTTCACTGCAAAAGGAACATTGGTCGTTTTGGCTGTGCCGGGGGCAACCTCAAAAACCGTTGCACCAATATCCATATCCGGCTTTTGCGCCTGAAATTTACGGTCATATTTATCGGGAATAACCAGTTTTGCTTGAAGTTTTCTTGCTTCCGTTCCTGCGTTTTGCAGTTCAAGATCAAGGTAATTCCTGCCAATTACCGGTTTCCCCGCAAATTCCAGTTTCTCTAGCAGTATGGATTGATATATTGGAGCATTTATCCCCTTCAGCAGTCCGAACTTTTCCGGCTGATGAAATTCCTTGGTTTGTGACCAGGCATTATGCTCATCGTTATAGGCCGTATTTCTGCAGAAATTCGCGCGCCATGTCGTGTTTGTGCCCATTCTCAGAATCCTGAACGGTATTCCGATTTCCACGACATAGCCCGTGGGACCGATCTTTGCGGCCGCATCCCAGTCTTCGTTCCATGAACTGGAAAACGCCGTGCCTTTTCCACGCCGCACTCCGTCGAATTTACTGCCCTTGCAATTGACCGCAAGCTGGTAATATTCCGTTTTACCGGGACGCGGATTCAGAAAAATTTCAACCGAGTCTTCCTTGCTGAAGATGTCGCCGTCGCGATGGCAAATCTTTCCCGCGATCGCATTGGTACCGCTGTTTCGGCAGTCAAAGGCAATATATAGATGGTTATCGTCATAACCAACCATAACTCTAGTCAATTCCGCCGCCTTGATATGGCAGGCCGACGCCTGTCGCCAGCATGGATCGTTCAATTCGCCGTCGATTTTTGGTGACGCGGCAAACCGTGTTACGCTCATTTCCGGCGCGGCACAGGCCATGGTGCAAATCGAGGCCAACAGGCAAGAGACTTTAATTTTTTTAAATAACGCTTGCTCATATTTCATGGTATAACCTTTAGGGTTGAAGGTTTGTCGTTTCATTTCATTCGTGATCATTTTTCGAATATTGCTGCAATTTCATGATCTCCATGGCCAGCAACCAACGGCATTTATCCGCCAATTCATTGTCGAATTTGCGTTCCACTGGATCGTCGGTATAATTTCCTTTTTCCGGGAACAGTGCCAGGACTTCATGCAGCTGCCGGCGCGCATCTTCCGCCGGTTTCTTTTTCCCGGCAGCCGCGCAACGCGCGATACATTCTTCCAGAGTGAAAAGATAACGATAATCATCCACCCCTTTCCGGATGCCTTCCCATTGAAGCGTTGAAGTCTTCCGTCCGTTTCTCGGCGGATAAACAATCATTATCTCCCTCTCGCCCGAAAAATCATACGGATTGCCGCAATAATCCGAACGGTAAGTCCAGCTGACTCCGGCCTGGGCGCCGCTTTGAAAAAACTGGAAACCGGAGAGATACCTGTCCGGCATGAGTCCGCCTTCCTGTCCGGCATACACGCCGCCTGCGATCAGCCACCAGGGCTCATTTTCCCGGGAGGTTGCCTCCCGGCACCACGCCGGCGTAATCTGGATCCGGCAAACAGGGCGAAGCCGGGCATAGGATGGTCCGTAACATGTGTCGGCACCGGGAACGCCGGCCAGGGCGGCGAGTTCATGTTCGCCGTACGCCTGCACAAAACGTTCTTCGATATCTCCGGGCTCGTCGTAACCATAGTAATACCAGGTCCCATATTCTTCCCCGCCGTAACGCTTGACCGCCCTGTCGATTGCCTTAAAGGCCTCGATCATGCGTTCCCTGAATTCCGGATTGCCGAAATCCAATTTAGTTTTGGTGTCCTTTGCCACCCTTTGTTCCAGAAAGTTATGCCACCATAACGCCAGTGGCGCGTTCATGCCAGCATTGCGGCGGGCCTGTTGAATCCGCTTAAGATTCTCCGATTCAAACTCGACGATTTTGCCGTCTTTTATCACAAAGTTGTAGGGCGCATCGCGATAAATTCTGGTTATAATTCCTTTAAAACCGTAATCCCCGAGATGTCGATATTCGTCGTTCAATTGTTCGACTGACGCCGTGCTCAATCCCTGGCATATTATATACATGCTCCAGAAATTATTTGTCACGTCCGGCGTTTTGAGTTCAAATGGAAGCACTCTGATCCTGACAGGGATTTTCAGCGATTGGCTTTGATTGAACACCACGTTGACACTGCCGGTATAATTGCCCGGCAAACAATCGGTTGGGATGCGGTTTTTGGTCTGCAACCAGAAACTTTGCGATGATTTTGCCTCGAATTCATCAATTTCCGCCGGTTCTTCCAGAAGCTCCGGTACTGTATGCACACTTTCGGCTCCTTCCCAGGCATTCTTATGCATCCTGAATTTGACGGTTTTAAGGTCTATGTTTGTGCGGCTTAGAACCGTTCCGTTTTCGTTTCTCAGGTCGTCTTCAAGTTCAATTTTTACGCCTTTCAGGTTCTTCACGGCATACAAAGAAAAGCATGCATCGGCGTATTGGTCTTTGGCGGCAAATGTCGAAAGTTCCGTTTTCAATTCGTCCTGGCGGGGAACTGAATCAGGATAGACATCCCTCGGATCTCCCCTTTGATACCAAAGCAGCGTTTTGCCGTGGCAGGACTGTTCCACTTCAGGAGTTGGAAATTCAGCCGCCGCTCTGCGTGCGGTCAATGTGTATTCCTTGCCGGCAATGTTTATTTTTCGCATGTCTTTTTCCGTGGCCGTCGATAAAACAACGGCAGGGCCGAGCAATGCCAGGCCTGCAATCCCGAGAAAACTCTTTTTCATTTTGTCTCCTTTTGTTATATCTCTATTTTCAAACCGTCGCCGGCTACAATTACCCTGCCTTCGAATTCACGTCTGCAAAAGTCAGCCAGTTTGGCGCGATCGGTTTCATGATGGATATGAGTAAGCGCTATTTTTCTGACTCTTTGACGACAGACTGAATCTACATCCTGCATGGAAAGGTGGCTCAACTCCAGTACCAACAAGTCCACGGTATTGGCTTCCAGAAAAGGGTTCAGGTCTGAAATCGCCCTGATATCTCCCGAATAAACCATTTTTTTCCCCTTTACCTCCACAAGAAACGAAAAACTTTGCATCTTGATGGCCGGATATCTGTCGGAAGCGGACAGAATGTATTTCATGTGAAGATGCCGGTTTGGAATTGCCGTTATTTTCGCGATTTTATCCCGGTAGAGAAACCCACGCTTGATCGGACGAAAGAGGAGCGGAAAGGACAGCGCCTCCTTGATGTAATAATTCGCTTCCAGAAATTTCTTCGTCGTGGACACGGCTTCTTCCGGCAGACAAAAAACCAGCTTATCTTTCCTTTTGCTTAAAAGAACCATCTGTTGAACAAGCTGAAAGACTCCGCTTGTGTGGTCCGGGTGCATATGAGAAATGAATATGGTCGTTATTTTATTGTAATTTAGCCCGTTTTCCAGCAAGGAAACACTGCAGGACTCTCCGCAGTCGAACAGATAAACACGACCATCAACCTCAAGCGCCGTTGAACCGGCTTTGGGATATTTTTCCGTCAAAACGCCGGAAGCCGTTCCCAGCAGATGCGCCTTGATCATTATTCTTTTTTTCATGCCGATTGCGTTTTAATTTTCCGGCAAATGCACGAGCCTGATATCGCGGTATTGCACTGTTCCGCCGTCCTTGTTCATAAAGTAAATGTTTACGCCGCCTATTCCCGGCAACGTCTTGAATTCACCTGTGAATAACCGCCAATCATACGTGCCTGGCAATGGATCGAAAGAAGCTGACGATAAGCGGCGGCCGTTCTTGTCAAGCTGATAGATCAGTATGAATGGCCGCAGACAGTCAATGGAGCGGGTTTCATGCATGAGAGCGTAAGAAGCCCCCGCCGTTACAGGCACCGTTTCGGAAAATTGCATGTAGCCGGCGCCCTCGCCGCCGGAAAGACATCTTATTTCAAGGCATGGACGGTTTTTTTGTTCTTCCGCAATATTGCACGCATACGCCCGGCGCTTGTAGCCGCTCAGCGCATGCCACTTGTTTGAGGTCAGGCCCAACTTTACGCAGGGCAGCTCCATAAAAACCCTTACCTCCGACAAAAATACTTTTGCGGAAGCATCCGGAGTTTCAATTTTAAAGACGTATTCGCCGCTGTTTCCCGACCATACTTTCTCCGGCGCGATTTTAAAAAGCGATTTTTCCCATTTATTGCCTGTTTTCTTGGCCAGCATTCCGATTTCGTTAAAATTGCTTTTGTGCCGCTTGTCGCGCGTCGCCGTCTTGACTAAAATCGGATTGGTTGACTCGGCCTGATAAAGCAGGGCAATATTCAGTGGAAATCGCGGGAAACCGCAATCGTTTGTCAGGAACGCCCTGATGTAGATATACCCGTACTGTCTGACGTCCGGAGAAAACGCCAGGGAACGGCAACGCTCGCCGGATTTTTCGATTTCCGAACTCCAATATTCCATTGGACCTATTGAAACCGGCAGGGTTCGGTCCCCATCGTCCGCAAAGCCGAGATGCTTTCTGAAACCTGTAACATTTTCCTCGCATAGGCCGCTATCATTTCCGGACGCAATAAATACTGAAACCAAATGAACGAAAATTGCGAATATGACGAACAAGAATGTTTTCATTTTTTTCCGTTGCCAGCTACTTGACGGTCGTTTTTATTCTATCCCAGTCTGAAACGCGTGTAAAGCAGGCCTTCCGGGGTGGAGCCCTTGATCTTTTCCTCATGCCGTATGTGAATGCTGTCCTCCCGGCTGCAATAATAAACCGTCAGAATTTCGCCCGGCTCAACCTCCACCGATACCGGATAACCCATGTCCGGCTTGTCCTTCCATTCACACAACGTGATTATATTGTCGGTATCCCACGTTTTGCCCTTGTCGTATGAAAGCACAACACGAATGCTCCACGGCTCCCGGCGGTGACTATACGCGCACATGATCGCTCCACAGGATAGTTTGATCAGATGCGGCGGAAATCCCCAAATCGGCAATTCGCGCGCCTCGGTCCAGGTCCGGCCGTTATCTTCGGAATCCGACTGGTATAAAGCGCCGCTCCCGCCGGCGGTTGACCTGAACAACGCCAGCAATTTTCCCGGTTCAACCTCCAGGACATGATTCTCATTCAAAATGGGAAAGAGCAGTCCGTCCTTCTGTTTTAGCCTGGGACACGAAACGATGGCGGTCTTTTCCCATGTTTCACCGACATCCCTGGACACAAAGACGGTCATTTCACGGCCGTCATGGCAGGGGTAGTGGTCAATGTAGATCAATGATTTATCGGCTAACACGGTCGGCCCGGCATGCTCGCCGATGGGAACGCGATGCGGGGTTGTTTCCCAGGTGTGGCCGCCGTCATATGATCTTAAAAGCCATTTGCCCGCCACTTCGTCCCTGATCTTCTGGGTCAACCGCTCCACGCGCGCTTTCCATTCCGGCCGAAAATAACCCGGCTGTTCAAAGGCCGTGCTGGTAAACCAGGTCATGACAATCGTCCCATCCGGCATTGTCAGCAAATTGCTGTCGCGGTCATCCAACTCGCTGTTATAAACTTCCTGGGGCAGTTGCCATGTGCGTCCGCCGTCAAGGGAGCGGACAACCACTTCACGTCCGAACGGACAAACATGAAATTTTCGTTCATTGGTTGAAACCAGAATCTCCCTGCCCTTGATGCGCGTGATCCCGCCCCAGCCGTACATCTGGCCCGGTCGCGCCGCCACCACGCCGGATTCGAAACAAGAGGTTTTCAGTTTTTGTGGATTTTGCATGTTTTCCTTTTTGCGGTCGGTTTGATGATTCAACTTACATGATTTTTCACAAACGCCAACATTTCCTCTTCAAATACGTTTTCGATCCGTCTCAACCTGAGCGGCGAGATCCATGATTCCACAGTAATCAACGAGAGCTTTTATGCCGCAGATGTCCCGTTCCTCGCGGGTGGCGCGCAGGCCGCCCATCAAGACGCAACGGTCGACATCAAGGTGAAACCTGTTCCCATTTGTCTTTAGCCATTTTAACACATGCACAAGATCAAGATATGCGGCAGGATAGGGGTTAGCCGGTGCCAGACGATAACTGCAGGTCACAAAGGCCAGTCCAGTGGGCATAATCCTTGGCCAAAAATGAGAATAGGAATAATGGTCGCCTGTCCACCACGCTCCGCCGTGTATACCGAGAATAAACGGATGTTTCCCTGAGACTTCAGGCAAAAAAATGTTGATTTTACCCTTTTCACCAATCACCGGATTGGCTTGGACGTCACTATATGTGGAATGTAAGGCCATAAATCGCCGGCAAACTTGTTTATACATGTATCATGGTGACGTCAAAAAACAAACAGAAAGGCATATAAAAAAGCCGGAAAACATATACTTTTATCCGTTTAAAATTTAATGGGTAATTACCTGCCATTCTTGTCTCAGAACGCTCAACATCCTGCTTGATCTTTTTGGATCACAACCTGTTAAACCACCGGAATTTGTTCTATCCGTTTCGAAAATACGACTGTGCGAAATGAAACATCAGGTATTGACACGCGGCTGGCTGACGATAAGGCCGCGATGGTTGAGGGCGTCCATGTAGATGGCGAGAGGCTCGTTTATCCTGACGTGCCGGACAAAATCATCGTTATAGACCGCCGGCAGACTTTCCAGCGTGTCCCAGCGCACGAAATTTTCCGGGGTGGTTTCCGTTATCGAAAAATAGCCTATGCCGGTTGCGGCCAAGTTGTGGAAAAAGTGCCCGCCCTGCGACGGATCTATGCGTCTGCTTTCCACGCTGGTCTCGATAATCACTGCCGCGCCGGCAACCTGCTGCCAGTTGACCGGCACGCCCAGGTTGCTCATCTTTGTGCCCCAACGTCCGGGCCCGATAAGAATATAGTGCTTCTGCCGGTCAAGGAGGTTCTGGTTCAAGTTGCCGATAATCGCCGCCATTTTGTGCGTTTTGGAAAAGTCGAAGCGGCCGGGATGACAGTAAATTATGTCGGTGATGGCTTCGACCACGCCGTTGCCCATCACGCGGGTGCTGGCGCAGAGGGCCTGTTTCAGATCGATTCCATCGATCCGCGCGGTGATTTGTTCGCGGCCGGTGACCATCGGCCTTATTTGCAGCAAAAAGAATTCCGCACTGGTGTTTCGTTCATTGTCTATGTTTAAGGCGAATTCGATTTCAACCTCCGATCCCATGCTTTCCTTCCCGATTTTGAGCAGTTCGGAAAGCACTTCTCCGAGCGGAAAAAGTTTGTGCCTGAGCAATGGCGCAAAAGTGACCAGCCGCGGGCCTTCCTCGCACAGGTCATCCACGAGGCGGTCGTCGGCCGCGGACAGGACGCTTGCGACCGGATGAAGCGTGAGATCCCTTTCGGCGCGTTCGAGGTCGAAGAGTGTCAGGTCCACGCCCTTGCCGAAGACTGCGGATGTTTTACCCGCGTCGAGATTCAGCGCATAAAATTCCTTTTGCGACTGGTAAAGCATTTCCTGCGGCGTGGCCGCCTGCGGCAGGATGTTCGGATGCCGCGGACAGAAACGGAAATTCCTTCCGCCTTCCACGACCATTTTGCCGAAACCCAGGGCCACGGAGACCACGCCGTCCTCAGGCTCGATGCGCGAAAACGGATAATAGTTGAAGGACTGCGCCACGCCCGATACGGTGGGATAAAAAATGTCTCCGCGCCGGCGGCCCACCAGTTCCTGGATGATGACCGCCATCTTTTCCTCTTCCATGTTCAATTTCAGGGTCTGGAAATATTTCTTTATGGAGAGCGTGTAGGCCGAGGCGTACACCATTTTGATGGCGTGCGTCACTTGTTCGAAACGCTCCTCGAATGATTCCCCGCGGTTGGAGAGCATGCAGGTTTCATAAAGTCCGGCAAAGGGCTGGTTGGAGGAATCCTCCATGTGGCTCGAGGAACGGATCGCCAGGGGCATGCGCACGTGCCGCAGGTAGGTGGTCAGCTGCCGGCAGAGTCCGTCGGGGAGCCGTCCGGCGAGGAAATGGGCGCGCAGCTGCGCGTCGTTGTCGCATTCGATGGCAAAGGCGTCGAGGTTGTTCTGGCGCATGAACTGGTCGAAGGCGTCCGTGGTGATCACCAGCGTGCGCGGAAAATTGATCTCGCAGCCGCAGAGGCGTTGGTTGTTGAGCTGCCTGCTGAGCAGGTTGAACATGAAAACCAGGCCGCGCGCCTTGCCGCCGAGTCCGCCGCGTCCGGTCATCAGGAAGGAATAATCCGGCTTGAAATCGTCGGTGCGGAAATCGGCGATGATGCCGCGGTGTTTTTCGCGCCGGGCTATTTCTATGGCGCTTTTCAGAAAGGCGCGTATTTCCTGCGGCGACTCGAAGTCGTCCATCTGCAGTGGCCGCAGCAGTTCCGCCAGGGCCGTCTCGCCCTGCGCGCGGAACCAGTGGGAAAACTGGTTCCGCTTCACGTGGAACTCGAGGGTTTCATCCGGTATTTTTGAGAGCGCATGTTCGAGTTCCTGCAGGTTGCGCGCCCGCATGATTTCCTCGTTGTTCTGATTGCGGAAAATGAAATCGCCGAAGCCCAGGTCATCCATGCAGAATTCCTCTATGGCCTTGACCAGGCGCGGAGATTTTTTGTCCACGAATCCGACCTGCAATTGCGCGGCCACGTTGTTGGCGGACTCGTCCGCGGATATGAGCAGCGCTGGCAGGCCGGGGATTTTCTGCAGCAGGCGGCGCAGAAAATCGCGTACGCTTTGCTGCCTTTCGCCGGCTGATCCCGTGATTTGCAGGTCGGAAAAAACGCCGTGCAGGTAGGGCTCGTATTTGGCCGCGTATTCCTCCGCCTGGGGAATGGTGCGCGCCAGGAGCACCTTCGGCCGCGTGCGCGTCAGCAACTGGCGTTCATTTTCATCCACGCCGTAGGGCACGCGGGCAAAGGTCTGTTTCATGAGTATGGTGTAAAGGTGCGGCAGAAAAAAAGAATAGTGCTTGACGGAGTCTTCGATTACCAGGATCACGCCGATGCGGACGATCTGCAGGTCGCGGTCTATATTGAGATGGTCTTCCACGAGTTTTATTATCGAAAGCAGCACTTTTGCGCTGCCCTGCCATGAAAAAACAAAGTCAATGCCCCGCTGCTGGTTGATTTGAACCTGACCCGGCAGGCCGCCGAATGAAAAAACTAGCATCGCCACCGGCAGTTCCGGGCGCACCTCTTTGATTTGCAGACCGAATTCGCCGATGTCCATGTCGGAGAGGTTGGAGGACACCAGCACAAGGTCGTATTTTTCATTTTTAAGGGTCTCCAGCGCCTCGCGCGCCGAGGTCACGGTCATGATCTGCGGCACGTTCTGCAGGTGGAGCAGGGAATAGGCGCCGTAAATATCCTCGGTCAGGCTGCCGTCGAATGACAGGCTGAAGGCTTCGTAATGCGTTGAGACCATGAGGATGGTTTTTATGCGGCGCGCCATGAGCGCATGGAAACGCCGAACGTCCGGCAGCGACGCCTGCATCAGCTTGGCCTTCAATTCCTCGGTGTTGATCTTGACTTTCATTATGTCCGAATACTCTTGACTATCGACTCGTTTGTCAAATACTATATCGTGTTCCATCGCTCATAAAGGAGAAAAAAATGGAAAAAAAAGTCAATGTGTTCGAGAACGCAATCGGGTTGGTCGAAAAGACGGCCGACACGATGAATTTTGAGAAACGTTTTCACGGCATGCAGTTGATCGAACGCCTGCGCATTCCGGACAAAATCATCATGTTCCGGGCCACCGTCCAGCTCGACTCCGGTCCCATGAAGGTTTTCAACTGCTACCGCATCCAACACAGCGACGTTCTCGGACCCTACAAAGGCGGCATACGTTTCCATCCTGAAGTGGACCTTGACGAGGTCAAGGCTCTGGCCCTGTGGATGAGTCTTAAAACCGCGCTGGTGGATATTCCCTACGGCGGCGCCAAAGGCGGCATAACCGTTGATCCGCGTTCGTTGACCGTGACGGAACTGGAACGTCTGGTCCGTAAATACACCTCCCGCCTGGTGAACGACATCGGCCCCAATATTGACATTCCGGCGCCGGACATGGGCACGTCTGCCAGGGAAATGGCCTGGATATATGATGAATACCGCAAGTATCGGGACGTTGCCCGCGGGGTGGTGACCGGCAAACCGATCGCGCTGGGCGGGTCCCTCGGCCGCAAGGAAGCCACGGGGCGGGGGGTGGTTTGCGCCATGCTCGAGGCCGTTAACGAGCTTGGATTGAAAAATTATACTGCGGCCGTGCAGGGGTTTGGAAACGTCGGTTCGCATGCCGCCCTGGATTTGCATCAGCGCGGCATCAGGGTGGTGGCGGTTTCGGACGTCACCGGCGCGGTGCATAATCCCAAAGGAGTGGATATTCCCCAACTGGTGCGCCATCGCGACGCGACCGGCGGCATTGCCGGTTATGCCGGCGCGCAGCCGCTGGAGGAGGACATTGCCTCTTATCCGTGCGATGTCTTTTTGCCTTGCGCCAAGGAAAACACCATAACCGACCGGAATGCATCGTCAATCAAGGCGAAACTGATCGTGGAAGGCGCCAATGGTCCGACCACGCCCGAGGCGGACGCCATTCTGGACAAGCGCGGCATATTGCTGGTTCCGGATATTCTTGCCAACGCCGGCGGCGTGATAGTCTCCTATTTCGAATGGGTGCAGAACCGCGAAGGGTTTTACTGGGAGGAAGAGGAGGTCAACACTCGTCTTTTCGCACGCTTGCGCAAGGCTTATGCCAGGACAAGGCAATTCGCCTCGCAAAAGAAAATGTCTCTGCGGCAGTCCGCCTATTGCCTGGCGCTTGAAAAAATAGTCCGCTCCATGATGGATCGTGGAGTACAGTAGAAGAAATTGCCGGTGAAATCCTGGCTTGTCATAGACGGATATAATCTGCTCTACGAACTTTCCTCCGTAAATCCGGAGAATATTCCAAAAACCCGGGAAGGGCTTGTCAATCATCTGGAGCCGCTGGTAGGCGTCATTGCCGAAAGAATCACGATTGTGTTCGATGGCCGTCAAAAGGATGACGCTGAAAAACTCAGGGAGAGTGAAATCGTCGAGGTCATTTATTCGCCACAGGATAAAACCGCTGATTCCGTCATTCAAAACCTGGTCTGGAAAGAACAAAAAGCCGAGGATATTCTTGTGGTCAGTTCTGATCGCGCCATCCGCGACGCGGCAGCCGCGTGCGGCGCTGACACCATGGCGTCGGTTTTGTTCGTGGACATGATGTCCGAAGCGGCTTCGCGCCTGAACTTCAGCCTCAAATCGTTCAGCAGACAGAATAAAACCGCCACGCTTGCCGATTTTTTCCCCACGTGATAAATCCTGAATAAAATAGCGTTAAATCGCTTGATTTAGTCAAATTGTTACTATATATTGTGGTGTTAATCAAAAGGACCTCACGATATGGGGGTCTGAATGATTGTTAATAACCTGACGACAACTTGTAATTACCGGACAATATTATGCGCCTTAAAAGTGTGGAACTGATTGGTTTCAAAAGTTTTGCCGATCGCACTCTTCTTGATATAGGCGAAGGCATCACCGCCATCGTCGGCCCGAACGGGTGCGGCAAAAGCAATGTTTCCGACGCCATCCGCTGGGTGCTCGGCGAGCAAAGCGCCCGGCTTTTGCGCGGGACCAAAATGGAGGACTGCATATTTAACGGCACTGACGCCGTTGCCCCAAAAAACATGGCGGAAGTCAGTTTGACCCTCACGGATTGCGAAAAACGGCTGGGCACTGATTACCACGAGGTGACTGTTACCAGACGTGTTTTCCGTTCCGGGGAGGGGCAATATTTCATCAACAAAACTCCCTGCCGCCTTAAGGACATCCAGCGCCTTTTCATGGATACCGGCCTTGGCACGAATTCCTATTCCGTGCTCGAGCAGGGAAAGATAGACCTTATTTTGCGGTCGCGCCCCGAGGACCGCCGCGAAGTCTTCGAGGAAGCCAGCGGCATAACGAAATACAAGGCCGACAAACGCGAAGCCATGCGCAAACTGGAGCAATCGGAAAACAATCTATTGCGCCTGGCGGACATCATCAAAGAGGTAAAACGCCAGATCATTTCGATCCAGCGCCAGGCCGGCAAGGCGGAACGGTACAAAAAGATTTTCGACCAATTACGCGTTTATGACGTGTTCGCCACCGGCGGGCGCCTGAAAACCATGGATGAAGAAATGAAATCCCTGGAGACCCTGCACGCCGCCACTCTCGAAAAAGCCGAAGCGCTTCAGCATGACATCGCGCGGCTTGAAGACGAGAACGGCAGTCTCCAGGCGCAGCGCGACCAGATTGAAAGCGAGATATCGTCTTTGCAACAGGCCGGCGGTCAAATCGAATCGCAAATGCAGCAATTGCGCCAGGCGATCGAAAACAACGCCCAACGTCTGCAGGAACACCAGGAAGTTATAAATCGCGATGCTTCTGAAATCGAGGCCGCGAACACAGAGTTGAACACCGTCCGCAATGCCGTGGCGGCCGGCAACGAAAAAATGGCCCGGGCCCGGGCCGCCCTGCAGGAAGCCGAACAGAACCTGAAAGCCAAGGGGGGCGAAAACGCGCGGCACGAGGAGGAACTCGACAAGAACAAGCAGGCAGTCCAGCAACTCCTGAATGAATCCATTGAAATGGAGGACCGGTTGTCCAGGTCGCAGAACGAGCTGCTGCAGTTGGAAAACAAGGATCGGGTGATTTTGAGCCGTCGCGAGCGTTGTTCCGCGGAGCAGGCAAACCTTAAGCTTCAGCTTGAAAAACATCAAAAACGCGTGGCGGCGGCGGAAGAGGCCATGCGGGAAATCACCCAAACCCTGACCGGAGCGGAGAAAGAGCTGGCCACGCTCGTGGACGCGCACCGGTTGAACGAAGAAAAGACAAAATCCGCGCAAACGAAAATCGCCGGCATACAAGAGGGCATCACTTCTGTTTCCGCGCGAATTGACATGCTCCAGGCGGAACTTGATGAAGCCGCTAAAGCAGCTTCGCCTTCCGGCCAGGACAACAACCCGCCGTCCGTTTGCGGGATTAATCACGACGATATCATGGGAACCTTGCGCGCGCAGGTTGAAGTCGAGCCCGAATACCGCCTTGCCTTTGAAGCGGTATTGCGCGACCTGGCGGACGCCATGATTGTGAAGGATTTTGCCGGGGCGCTTGGCGTTTTGCGCGGCATGGAAAAACAGGCGCAGGGAACCGAAAACAAGATTTCCTTGAGCCTCGTTGCGGCCGATATGCCCCTGGTCCTCGCGCCGATTTCGAATCCTCCGGCCATGTCTGTCTTGCTTGTTGAAAAAATCAAATGCGCCGAGAGACTGCGTCCCTTGATGGCGCGTCTGCTTCAAAACGTGTTTGTGGTGGAATCGCTCGACCATTGCCGGCCGCCATTCGACCCGGCCGTTGTCTGCGTTACCCGGCATGGTTTTGTTATTCGCGGGAGCGGCGCTTTCCACGTCGGCGCTGTCACGGCGGCGGCGCAGGATACGGTCTTGAAACGTCAACATTTGCACGGATTTGAAGTCGAACTCGCGGCCGGAGAAAACAAGCTCGCCCTGGCCCGGGATGAACTCCGGAAATTGGCCGGGCTTCAACAGGAAAGCCGGCAGGCGGTTGAACAGGCGCAAGCCGATCTGGATAAAAAACGCCAGGCATTTGCGGGGCAGGAAGGGCAACACCAGGTTATTCAATCCGAAGCCGATCAGGTGCGCGACAATCTTGAGACGGTTTCCTGGGAATTGAAGGAAATTGAAAAAGAGGGCGACTCGGCCGAACGGAAAAGCGAATTGATCGCCGCCATGGATGAAATCCGCTCCCGCCGGATAACCGTCAAGCACAGTCTCGAAGAGCTGAACAATACGCAGAAAACGCTGGAGCAGGCCCACCGGCAGATCCAATCCGAAGTCATGGCGGCGAACGTCGCCGTGGTCAAGCACCGTGAAGAGGTCGATCACCTTGACCAAATGACGGCCGGACAAAACGAGCGGATCGGTCAATTGGAAGCGCTGGTCGCCGACCGGAACAAACGGATCGGTGAATATCAATCCGCGATTGAAAACATGAAATCCTCCAGCCTGGAAGCCGGGAAACGCCTGCCGCAGTTAAAGGAAGAGCTTTCCGCGAATGTCGAAAAGATCGCGCAAATACGCACAAGCCGTGACACGGTTCTGTTCGAATGCAAAAAAGCCGAGGATACGCTCAAACATAACCGCAACGAGCTGGAGATCCATCGCCAGCGGCAGAACGATTGCAACGGAAAAATCATCGAACTGCGCATGCGGCGCGAACACGTGGTCGAGCGGGTTACGGGAGAGTATCACCTGACGATCGAACAGGTCCTCGGCGCCGCCGAACCGGAATGGCCCGAGGGCAAGCCGGCATCCGAACAGCTCGATTCGCAGATCGCCGAGATGCGGGCCAAGCTCGAGGCGATGGGGCCGGTCAATACCGGCGCGATCGAGGAGCTCCAGCAATTGCAGGAAAGGCATGAATTCCTGACCAAACAGCAGGATGACCTGGTAAATGCCCGCCAGCAACTGTTGGATGCCATCAAGAAAATCAACCAGACCACGACCGAAATGTTCGCCTCCACGTTCGCGAAAATAAACGAAAACTTCCAAACGATGTTCAGCCACCTCTTCGGCGGCGGCACGGCGAAGCTGATTCTGACCGATGAGGGCGACATTCTCGAATGCGGCGTTGAAATTTTTGCGCGGCCGCCCGGCAAAAGACTCCAGAGCATTTCCCTGCTTTCGGGCGGCGAGAGCACGATGACGGCCGTGGCTCTGCTCTTTGCGATCTTCATGGTCAAACCGAGCCCGTTCTGCGTCCTGGACGAACTGGATGCCGCCCTGGATGACGCCAACAACCAGCGTTTCATCAGCATGCTGAAAGGGTTTTTAAAAGACTCGCAGTACATCATCATCACGCACAACCGCCAGACCATCGCCGCGGCCGGCGTGCTCTACGGGGTTACCATGGCAAAGGACAAGATTTCCTCGATCGTATCCATGCGTTTCAACCAGTCGGGCAAGGCGGAACCGGCCACTGCGCAGGCGGAAGAAAACAAGATCACGCTCCAGGCAAAGAATTGATCGATGTTGCCGCCCTTGGCGGTTAATTTTTTCCGGCCGGCAGGCGGCTGAAATACAGCTTGAAACATTGAGTGAAATGGCTCGGTGTTTGAAATCCTGAAGCGAAGGCTATCTCCTTGATCTTCATGGCGGGGTGGGTTTTCAGCATCTTGTCCGCGTATTCAAGACGCGTCCGCAAAAGGAATCCGTGCGCCGTTTCATTCAAGTGACGCCGAAAGAGACGATTTAAATGGCGGGTGGTTATTCCCGCGTGTTCGGCCGCTTCGTGAATGTTGATCGGCCGGTTAAAATTCGACATGATGAAACGCACCGCTTCCTGGCACAACCGCCGGGATGGGTCAGGTTGGTTTTTTTGGGGGTAGGGGGCCGGGGTCTTCATGAGGCGCAGGTCAAGGGCCTGGTGCATGGCCTGAGCCACCCAAAGCAGAAGCTCGCACCCGATCGTCTCGCGGCGCCAATGATAAGGCGCTGGTTTCAGGGCGATTGCGACAATCCGCGCAAGCCGGTCGAAAAGTTCAGGGTTGGAGCAAAAAAGAAACGAACCTGCGGCTTGATTTTTCAGGTGGTCCGTGAAAAGAAGGGCGGCCTGGCCCGTAGCGCCAATACTTGCGCCGAACAGCACACCGGAGCTTTCGCAAGCCCAGCAATGAATTTGCTTTGCGGGAATGACAATCCCATCATTTGGCTTCAATAATGTGGAACGTTGTCCGGTTTTAAAAAGGAATGCGCCTTTCATGACGAACTGGAAATGAATGGAGTCATGAATATGCTCGACCGAGTCGAAGCCTTTCCGCACCACGCCGGGTTTGAAGTGGGCCATTTCGAGGCGGATTTCAGTGCCATCAAGTGGCAGAACCGGTACGTATTCGAGCGACGAGAGAAGAATTTCGTCAACCATCCGCCAGTTTGTTCCGCTAATTTTCAAAGTCTTCCAGTTTTTCGACATCAAGTCTGTCCTGTGTACGATCGGCCGCTTTTTTTGCGCGAATCAAGGCGTTTCGCCCCATGATTCTGGCAGGAACGCCGTCGTAATCAATATACAATTACGGCATGTGCTTCGATGATCAGATACTCAACGCCTTCGGCGTTCAACGCGTTCAACAGATCTTTGAAGTCTGGATTCGTCGCCATGTGTTTGTCCTTTGAACCAAGCTATTTCACCGACCATTTCCCAAGCCGCGATAAGTTTTTCGCCAGCGGGAAGTTTCCGCCAGAAATCGATGTTAAACTGCTTTTCCTCCGGTGATCCCCGGCTGGTTTTGTGCGCGATCATCTGGCGTCGATTATCCGGCATGGTATTGCTCTGTGTGCTTTTTAGAAGTAAATTTTACATATCGTTGCCGCCATTACAAGAAGATTTGTCCATTTTTCGACACGAATGTCCGATTTCTGGTCATAATTCTCATTTATTCCCGGGAAAAAATACTTTAGCATGCACGATATATAAATCTATTGCCGTTGTCCAGTCAAACGTTGAAACAAAGATGAACGCGAATATGACCTCCAAAGAAAGATTATTAATTGCCCTTAGAAACGGCAAAGCGGACCGGGTGCCGGTGGCCCCGGATATATCCAATATGATCCCCTGTAAATTGACGGGGAAACCTTTCTGGGAAATTTACATGGTTCAGGATCCTATCACCGGAGGCGGGGCGCGCGCGCGTCTGGCCGAAGCCTATCTTGCGGCGGTAAGATATTTTGGCTTTGACGGTTTCGGAAGTTATATTAGTTTAGGACCCAGCAAGGATGACAAGAAAAAATTTCGAAGAGAGATAATAGAAAAGAATGAAAGCGAGATTGTTGCGGCAGAATACTTTTTTACCCCTGACGGCGTTTTATCCCGGGAAGTTGTGTACCCGGCGGACAATCCGCCTGCGTTCCGGAGAAAATTGATTAAAGATTTTCAAAGGGATTTTCCGGTCTACCTCAAATATTGGTTTCCCGATCCGGCTTCCTGTGATGACCGCGAGTTCCAGAAATGGAAGGGAGAAATGGGCGATCTCGGCATCGCCGGAATGGCAATATGTCCGCCCGGATTCCAGGAGTTGGTAAGCATTATTGACGGAGGCGATAAAATGAGCAGTTTGGAAGCCGTTACTTATGCGTATTATGATTATCCTGATGTGTTCCGGGAATATGCGCTTCTTTACGAAGACTGGGCGGTAAAAATGACAAAAAGAATTATAAAGGCCAAACCGGATTTTATTCTCACCGGCGGATCCGGAACAATTACCCTGCAGTCGCCTGAAATATTCAGGGAATTGGGGCTTCCCGCATTAAAAAAGATCACAAAATTGGCCAGGGCGGCGGGGATTCCCACGCTTCTTCATTCCTGCGGCAAGGAAAAAGAGTTGGTAAAGATATGCGCGGAGGAAACCGATTTGAGTTGCGCCAATCCCCTGGAAATTCCGCCGATGGGAGACTGCGATCTGAAGGAGATTAAGGAGAAATATGGAAGCAAAATAGCTTTAATGGGCAATCTGCATACAACCGAAGTCATGCTCAAGGGGTCGGTCAAGGACGTTGAAGAGGCGGCAAAGAAGGCGATTGACGACGCCGGCGAAAATGGCGGCTTTATTCTTTCAACCGGAGATCAATGCGGACGGGACACGCCGGAAAAAAATATTTTCAAAATGATAGAGGTGGCAAAAACATACGGCAGATATTAGACGGAGAAATCAAAATAATGAACGGGAGCTTAAAAGTTGGCGAATCATTTGTCCGGAAGGTTAAGACAGAAATAATTGCCGAGGCCGATGTGCTGGTCGCCGGCGGGGGCACGGCCGGAGTTGTGGCCGCCCTTGCCGCCGCGCGCAACGGGGCAAAGACGCTTCTTGTCGAGCGTTATGGTTTCCTTGGAGGAATGATGACTGCGGGTAATGCCGGACTGACCAAATATGTTGTTCATTCCACGGAACACGCGGATTATGGAAAAGTTTTAAAAAAACTGGCCGACAGGCCTTCTGAAGTCCAGATTGTCGGCGGCATTCCCATGGAAATTACAAATGAACTGATGAAAATCGGCGCAGGTATTGGAACGGAAGGGACCGCCGGAAGCTATGTGTTCACCAGTTCAGAGGATTTCAAGTGGCTGCTTTTGGCCATGTTGAAAAAGGCGGGAGTTAAACTGCTGCTTCATTCCTGGATAGTTGATGTGACAAAGGAAAAAGATGTGATCAAGGGGATTGTTGTTGAGAACAAGTCCGGCCGGCAGGCGATTCTGGGAAAGGTCTTTGTTGACGCCACTGGCGACGGGGACGTTGCGGCCAGGGCGGGGGCGCCGTTTGAGATATGTCAAGTTGCCAACAAGTCCAATAATAAGACCAGTTCCTTGTCGGCCATGGGGGTAATGTTCAGGGTTGGAAACGTCAAGCTGACAAAACTCTTTGAGCATCTGAAAGCCAACCCGGAAATATTTCAAATCCAGCGTTGCGCGCTTTTAAGCCTGGAAGAAGCCTTTGGAAAACTGAAAAAAGGCGAAATGATGACGATTAACGTCAAGACCGGCTTCAGCCCGTATTTCTTCCAGGTTTATAACCTGCCCATGGAAGGCGCGGTGACTTTGTGTTGTCCGTGTTGTCACGGGGACGGCACTTCCGTGGCGGACCTTACCAGGGCGGAAATGGTAATAGGCGAAATGGTTCACGCCTGGTGCAAAAAGATCAGGAAGATTCCGGGATTTGAAAAAATGTATTTATTGGATTGCCCGCAGATCGGCGTCAGGGAAACGCGCTTGATCCGGGGAGAATACGTGTTGACCATAGATGATATATTTGACATGCGGGAATTTGAGGACGGCATTGGGCGGGGGGCGCATCCTGTGGATGCGCCGGTGCCCAAGCCGCTCAAGGACCGTCCGCTCCGGCGCTGGTCGTTCTCTATTCCTTATAGAAGCCTGGTCGTTAAAGGGATTGACAATCTTCTAGTGGCGGGCCGATGCATATCGGTGACGCATGAGGCTTTCGGCTGCACGCGCGGCACGGCCCAATGCATGATAACCGGCGAGGCGGCCGGTACTGCCGCGGCCTTGTGCCTCAAAGATCGTGTCAGGCCAAGAAAATTAAGCGTCGAAAAATTAAGAAAAAAACTTCTTGAACAGAAAGTGATTTTGTAAGTGAAGAAAAAATACATGGTCAGATGCGACCTTGAAGGCGCAAGCGGCATAGTCAGCTATCAACAGGCCGAGCCGGGCAAGCCGGAATATGCGGTCGGACGGGAAATGTTCATGCATGATTTGATGGCGTTGTTGAAAGGACTGCGGGAGGGCGGGGCTGATGAAGTTGTGATCTATGATGAGCATTGTGATGGGAGAAATATTGATCTTGGCCGCTTGCCTGCTTATGCCAAAGCCATCTGCGGCAAGCCGCCCTATCGGCCGGACTGGGCCGGCGGCCTGGATGAAACTTTTTCCGGGCTTATCCTGCTGGGATTTCACTCAAAGACTGAGACTGCCGACGGCCTACTGCCCCACACCTATGAATGGGACATCAAGAATATTCTTCTCAATGGCATGTCACTCGGCGAGATAGGGCTGGAGGCGGCCATTGCCGGTGACTTTGACGTTCCGACCGTAATGATGGTTGGCGATGCCGCCGGCGTGCGCGAGGCGCAATCTCTTTTGCCTGGAATTGCTGGCGTGATTGTCAAGGAGGGAATATCTGATTCCGGCGCCGTCTGTTATTCTCTTGAACAGACCGGTAAAATGATAGAACAGGCAGCATGCAGGATTGTAAAAGAAAAAGCGCCATCCAAACCGTATAATATTGGAAGAAATGCTGTTTTGGAAATTCTTCTCCGGCCTGGCTCGTTTTTGAAGGCGATGGAAAAAAATTACGGATCCGAAATGCGGGATGGTAATAGAGTCAGTTGCAAAAGTCTTTTCGGAACCCACCCCGGCCTTCGGCCACCCCTCAACGGGAGGGGAACCCAAGAGATTACGGGACAAGCTGTTATGATCCCCTCCTTGGAGGGGTACGCGAAGCGGGGGGTGGGTCCGCAGTCGGCTGGAAAAGACTTTTGCAAGCAGCTCAATAAATTGATAATTTCCGCCAAAACCGCCACCGCGGCCTGGGCGGATTATTGGCAGAGAAAATTGGCGTGTTTTAAGCTCTTGAAAGACTCGAAAGATTTTTAAATCTCATGCATGGAAATATCAGAGAATATGCGCGCTTGGGACTGGTTCATCATCTGCTTTATCCCAAATGCATGGACGATGCCCAATACCATTTCGAAACCCTGCTTGAATTTGTCAGAAGGGAGGACATCGAGACCTTCGATTGCTGCATTCCGTTTGAAGAACCATTTAAACAGAAAGCGATTGAGGCCGTGAAAGAAAGCGGGAAAGAAGTCGTTTATTCCATGCATATTTTCCCCTTGGACAAGATTTCATTGGGCAGCAGTTCGTCGCGGGAACAAAATCTTGTCCGGCTCTACCTTAATGATCAAATCGCCGTGGCCGCGGCGATTGGGGCTAAAGGATTTGTGTTTTCATCCGGGGCGGACGTTCCGGAACCGGAACGTAAGTTTGCCCGCGAAAATTTCAGCAGGTTGTGCAAGTGGCTGTGTCACGAACTGGCCAAACACGGCATAATGGCTTTGCTTGAGCCCTTTGACCGCGACTTTGATAAAAAATTTTTATACGGTCCTACGGCGGAATGCATGGAGTTGCTTGCGTCATTGGAAGCTGAAGCCGGAAATTTCGGCATAGAACTTGATATCGCCCATCTGCCGCTGATGGGGGAGAGCTTTGAAAAGGCAGTTTCCACCGTAAAGTCGAAATTGAAACGCATGCACATCGGCAATTGCGTTATGAAGGAAAGAACGTCAAAATGGTACGGCGACACCCACCCGCCAGTCGGATTTCCGGGAGGGGAAATAGATATTCCGGAATTGACAGATGTCTTGCGCCTGTTATTGAATAACGGCTATCTGGATAAAAGGCGGCGCGGCGCGCTCGTGCTGGAGATGCAGTCGTTTCCGGGCAGGACCGTGGAGGAAACAATATCTGATTCCATGAGGCGTCTGGAAGAGGCTTGGCGTCTGACGTGATGCAAAACTCTGGTAAATATGTTGTCGGAATAGATATCGGCACCAGCAAGGCGGCTGTTGTTGCAACGGATAAAAACAGCGGCGCATTGCTTGACAGCGTTTCGGTCAAAACGAACGCCGACATACCGTGTCCGTCAGGATGTTCAGAGCAGAACTCCTGCGTAATTTTTGAGGCTGTTTTTCGGGCCGTTAAATCACTTGATTCCAAACTCAGGCGGGACGTTTCTGCCTTGGGAATTACTGGCCAGATGCACGGCGTAATACTCTGGAATGAAAAGGAAATATCCCCGCTTTATACATGGAAAGACAAACGGACATCAAGAAACGGTTTTATTGACAGGATAAGAAAGACAGACGGCTGCGCGGGATTGCGGGAAGGATATGGGGCCGCAACCATGGCATATTTCGCGGCAATGGATGAGATTGAAAAATGGCGTTTTGCCGCGACAATATGCGATTATTTCGTTTTCAAGATGTGTAATCTGCGCAAACCGGTTACGGATTGCTCCAATGCGGTCGGATGGGGATTGTTTGATGTAAAAAGAAAACAATGGGATTTTTCAGCGATAAAAAAACTTGGAATTCCTGCGGGATTATTTCCGGACGTTTCACGCGCCGGCGCGCCAGCAGGCAGGTTATGCGCCAAGTATGCGAAGATTATGGGATTACCGGCAGGTATTCCGGTTTATCTGCCTATAGGAGACAACCAGGCGTCGCTCATCGGAACTTCCGATAATTGGAAAGATGAGATTTATCTGACGATCGGCACGGGCGCTCAATTATCCGTGATAATACCGGAAAAGGAGATCAACGTAAGACGGTGGCCGGAAACAGTTGAAATAAGACCTTTTCTTGGGAAAAAATATCTGGCTGTGGCTGCACCGTTATGCGGCGGACAGGCTTTTGAATGGCTGATTGATTCCATTCAATCATGGTTGAAGGAAATAGGCATAAAATCTCCGGCAAAGGGGAAATTTTATAAGACGCTTGATGTTTCAGGCTTGAGCAAAACTGCCGATTCTTTGGTCATTAAACCTCATTTTCTTGGAGAAAGATATGATTTTTCGTTGCGCGGCGAAATTATCGGTATAGACATGAACAATTTTTCCATCGGCAATATTTCGGCCGCCCTTGCCGGTGGTGTGATTGCCAACATCCAACGCATGATGCCGGCAGAGCTCTATCGGAACAAAAAGATCGTGGTTTGCAGCGGTAACGCCATAAGGCGTTTAAAGATATTACAGGAAGCCGTCAAAGAAAAATTTGATCTGCCGCTAAGGATGTCCGCCAAATCAGGGGAGGCTGCTCTCGGCGCCGCCCGTGTTACCATGGAGTCGACAACAAAACCCAGATGGACGTGCCCATTTGCCTGACGAAGGAGTTCGAGAAACGGGAACACAAAAGACAATACGAACGCAGCAGGAATGGCGCAAAATTCAGAAACAGAAATGCAAACAAACGCAAGGAGATCGCGGAAATGAGTAAGGACTTGATGTACAGAAGCCCTGATTCGAACGGACAAACGATGAATAACCGTTTGGCGAAATCATCGCCCGAAGAACCGGAAGCGTCAATTGCGCACGTCCGGGTCTGTGAGGGGCCTGGGCGCCGGCGCCCACGTCTGCTCGGGAACAGGGCAATATTTTTCTTTTTGTGGGCCGGCATGGTCTTGATGTCAGGAAGAGCCGGCCTGGTAAGCGAGTGGGATTTTAACGGCAACGCCAATGACAGTGTCGGCAGAAACCATGGGAAATTTATCGGCAAAGATGGGAACGCGATATGGGCGCAGGATCGTTGCGATAACCCAGGAAAGGCCCTTTCGTTCTCCGGCAAGGGAGATTATGTTGATTGCGGGAATGATGCGTCTCTGAGTTTCGGCGACGGAAAAAAGGACCGCGCCTTTTCGATCGAAGCCTGGGTGAAAATGAATGACCGTTCAGGTTTTGTAATAGCATCCAAGCGGGGCGAATATCTACTGACCAATAATGACCACCTAAGACTGTATTTGTATGATGGGAATACAGATGTGGGCGTATCCAAATCAGCGGGAGATTTAGCGGCCTTATCGGCAGACTTTGAAATGGATTGGATGCATATTGTAGTTGTTTATGATGGGAGTGGAACTGCCGATGGCATTAATTTTTATGTGAACGGGAAAAGGAGGCGGGAAGCAAAGGAGGGGGATTGGGGGAAATATACCGCAATGAGAGTAAAGGGGGGGGCTTTCCAAATTGGGGACGCTGTTACGGATGGAATTATCGATAAAGTTCGTGTTTACAATCATGCTTTAACCGCAAACGAAACTTTGGTCCGGTATGAGGAAAATTTGCCTTTCCAAATATTTTTTTTGCAAAAATTAATTGATGAATATGGCATTTTGCTGCGGCGATTATCCGAGATTCATCCTGCGGGAGAAATTTATTCACAATCAATAGCCGCCGCGTTGGCGGGTCTTACCGCTGATCTTAAAGTTGAACTTGAAAACAGCAATGAGGATGGAAGGCTGCTTTTGTCATACTCTGGGTTTGTCGATTACGGAAGAATAAGAAACTCTGTTGATGAACTAAAAAAGATACTAAAAAGCATTGAAGAAGGAACGGTAAAAAAAGAAGATAATTGCATATGTTACGTCGTTGATCCAATGAGCGGAAACATTCGGACGATATTGCCGTTTTGGAGAAATCCCATTCCTGGCATAATATCCAATACAATCAATATCACGGCTTGCCCCGGCGAATACGAGCCGGCAAGTTTTGTGGTCGCCGCGCTTTCGGATTTGAATTCGCTTCAGGTTAAGGTGGGCGATCTTGAAAAGAAAGGAAGCCAATCCAGGAATGGAAGCAAGGCTGGCATGCGAAAACGGATCGTTAATTTTTTTATAACAAAGTCTTCGGCAGAAGGGATTATTCCGTCTTCCGCGATTGACGTCAAGATTGTCAAATGTTGGTATCAGTCGGGCAATGCCGGGCGCGTGGCTATACAAGATAAGACAAGAAGGATGCTTATTCCCGAACTGCTTATAAATGACGACTCATTGGTAAAGGTAGATTTTGAAAAAAAGGAGAATTATCTGAAACTCAATTTTCCTGATGGAAACAAATATCTTTGGATAAGCGATCCTGTATGGGATGCCGCGACGGAGAAAAAATGGGAAGCCCCTTGGCGTAACCTTGATGTGATTTCCATAGATAAATTTCCGATTAGAGACGCTTCCGTTTTACAGCCGGTGAATATACCTGCCGGCAGAAATCAACAGTTTTGGATAACGGTCAAAGTTCCGGACGATGCCAAACCTGGAATGTACGAAGGGAAAATCAGCCTGCTGACTCCGGAAAAGGAAGTTGGTGCGCTGTCGTTGAAGTTGCGATTGCTTCCCTTCAAGCTTTCAGCGCCCTATTATGCATCCAGTATAGATTATCATGGATTTCTGTCTGACACGGGTACAATATCGTCTTGCGGGAAAAATCGGTTGCAATTTAAAAAAGATTTGGAAAACTTGGTTGCGCACGGAGTGAATAATTGTAATCACTATGCTGGTATCACTAAAAGCAATTTGAGGGAAGTATTGGAATTGCGCCGACAGTCCGGGATGGATAACGAAACGCTGTATTTGTGGGGGATTATAGGGCTTGGAAATCAGTCGAAGCAGGAGGATTTGGAACAATTGAAAAAAAACGTTCGCGATGTTATGGAATTGGTCCGGCCATACGGTACCAAAACGATTTATTTTTGGGGTCTTGATGAAGCGGCAGGCGACCTGTTGAAATCCCAACGTCCGGCTTGGGAGGTCGTGCGTGCGGCGGGTGGGAAAATTTCCGCGGGCGGAGGCGCTGACAATATCAAGTTGATGGGCGATATACAGGATTTAAATGTCCGTGCCGGTCCCCCCTCGGCAAAAGAAGCGGCAGAATGGCATTTATACGGACATAGGATATTTTGTTACGGCAATCCGCAATGCGGAGTGGAAAATCCGGAGATATATCGCCGTAATTTCGGCCTTCTTTTATGGAAAAATGATTATGATGGTGCACAAGATAATGCTTGGCAAGCTACTTATGGTTTTATTTGGAACGACTTCGACAATCCGAATTACACGGGGCATAGCATGACCTATCCGGCAATGGACGGTCCCATAAATACGGTGCAATGGGAGGGGTACCGTGAGGCGGTGGACGACGTCCGGTACGTTTCTACCCTTCAGGAAACGATTGCGGCGGCGAAAAAATCAGGGTCTGAAAAATTGAAAGATTGCGTGTTTACGGCTGAAGAGTATCTGAGAAGTCTTAAGGAAGGGGATAGGATAGACAAAGGGGACTTGAGCGCAATCCGTTCGGAAATAATCAGGCAAATAATTGATTTACAAAAGAAAATGGAGCAGATGTAACCATGACTAACTATGATATATTTGATTTTGGAGCAATAGCGGACGAAAAAACAAGGAACACAAAAGCGATTCAGAAAGCAATTGACGCGTGTCATCAGACAGGCGGAGGGAGGGTATTATGCGGCGCGGGATTTTTTCTGACCGGTTCGGTGCTTTTAAAGAGCAATGTCGAACTGCATTTGATGCCCGGTTGCCGGATTATAGGCAGCCCTTGTCTGGATGATTATGAAGAACTGGCTGCACCGGGGTTTATCAGGGATAATGCTCCGGAAAAAAGCGGCATCAGCCTGATTAACGCGGTGGAGGCTGAAAATATAGCAATCACCGGCGCCGGGGAGATTAACGGATCGGGATTGGCCTTCTATGACGCCGCCAGCGCGGATGCCTCAGGGAAATTCGGCAAGCCGCCCTCGCCCAGGCCACGGCTTGGGATGTTTTACAAGTGCCGGCATGTCCGTTTCGAAGATACATCGTTCATTGATTCGCCCTGCTGGACAATCTGGCTGATGAAATGTCAGGATGTAAATGTGCATCGTGTGAAAATCCGGGGAAACCGGCGGATGAGAAACAACGACGGAATTGACATTGACTCCTGCCGCAATGTGACCCTCAGTGATTGCCTTATAGAGACAGAAGACGATTGCATAGTTGTGCGCGCCATCCGGCAGGTGTATGACACGCCAGCCATATGCGAGAATATTACCGTTAACAACTGTGTTCTGGACAGTGAGTGCAAGGGGGTCCTGATCGGATGTCCCGGTGACGGCGAGATACGTAATTGCATGTTCAGCAATCTGATCGTAAACAACGCGGCAAAAGGGATAGCCATCGAGCATCCGAAATGCTACCTGCCTGCGGACGGCCGCGGCAGCGCGGATATCCATGACATAATATTTTCGAATATTGCCCTTAATAGCACGTTGAGGACGCCTGGAAATCCGATAAGAATATATGTTGAAGAGGGAGTTGAATTGAAACGGCTGGCCCGTTTGAGATTTTCCAATATCATGATAAAAAGCGGAGGACCATGCCTGGTGCAAGGCAGCAGGGAAACAACAATCCGAAACGTGAGTTTCAGCAACGTTGAGATTGAAACTTCCGGCGAGGATGCCATCATCTGCCGTAATTGCGCTGGAATAAAATTCTCCGATGTTGAGTTGTCCAATCGCGGGGAACCATCTGCCAACGCTTCATGAGCTTTGCCGATATTTGCATTGACTATATGAACTGCAAAGAAAAGATTGTAGCAGCTTAAGTATTCAATACGGCGATAAAAACAAGAAATGAAATTGTAGGCCGTCATAGTATGATGGCGAATAGCCCGCATGCTATGCGGGCCTACAAACATGCAATTGGGTTGCGGGTGTAGCCCGCTTTGGTGATGACAAAGAAGGACAAGATTAGAATCGGCTGGGCGGAAACGGATATCACTCCCGGAGGGAAATGCGAGCTTTACGGGCAGTATTACCAGAGGGTGTCGGAAGGTGTCCATTCCACTTTAAGCGCGACTGCGTTGGCGATGGAATCAGAATCAGGCGAGCAGGCCATAATGATTTCAGTTGACCTCGCTGATTTTCCGGGGGAGTTTCTCAACGAACTGCGGGAGCGGGTTAAAGTTCTGGTTCCGGAGATTGCCACGGAAAAAATCATGATGAATGCCACCCACACCCATTGCGCACCGGCCGTGGGCGCTGAAATAATAAACTGGTGGACGCCGGACCGGGGAACCTTAAAAACAAAGGACTACCGTGAATTTGTCCTGTCGCGCCTGGCAGATGCCGTCCGTCGCGCCTGGAAAAATCTTTCAAAAGGGGCAATTTCAGTTGCCTGCGGTCATGCCGCGCTGGGTCATTGCCGTCGCGTGGTGTTTGCCAACGGCAACGCTGAAATGTATGGCGACACATCCCGCGAGGATTTCACGGGATTGGAGGGTAACGAGGATTCCACGGTGGAATTGATGTTCACGTATGACGGGAATAAAAATCCAACCGGCGCCGTGGTCAACGCGGCTTGTCCCTCGCAAGTTATGGAGGCGACTTATCTGGTCTCCTCAGATTTCATGGGAGAGTTCCGCCGTATTCTGAAAAAACTTTTTGGAAACGGCTTTCATGTCCTGTGTCAGATTTCCGCCGCTGGTGACCAATCTCCCCGCGACTTGGTCCGAAACCGCAACGCCGATTTCTGGGTCATGCGTGGAGTCGCCATCTTGGGCGAGCGGCTTGCCGATGCGGTCATCAAGGCCTGCGATGAAACCGGAAAAAAAAATATATGCGAAAAGCTTGAAATGGTGCATCGCGTCAGGACAATTAATCTGCCGAAACGGCTTCCGTCATTCTGCGAGCGGCTGGATGCAGAAAAGGAACTTGCCCGGCTGGAAGCAATCCTACCGTCAAAAGAAGCCTTTAAAAGGTTTGCCGCCGAGGTAAAGCGCAACGAAAAAATTCCAGGCCAGCCGGGACCGTATGACAGCAAACTGCATCATTTTGTCCTCATTCGGAACGCCGAGGCGGTCGTTAAAAGGGCGGCGGAAAGGATGGAATCGCCGGATTTTGAAATGGAACTGCATGCCTTGAGGCTGGGAGATTCCGCCTTCTGCACGAACCCGTTTGAGCTGTTCCTGGATTACGGGTTGCGGATCAAAGCGCGCAGTCGTGCCGTGCAAACGTACGTGGTTCAGCTATGCTGTGGCTCGGAAGGTTACCTTCCCACCGCAATGGCAGAAAAGCACGGCGGCTACGGCGGGCTTATTATCAACGGCATTGTCGGCTCGGTGGGCGGAGAGAAACTGGTTGAGGAAACCGTAAACGATCTTAATTCTTTATTTTAAACCACGGATGGACAGGCATGTGTTTATCCGTGTTCATAGGTGGTAAAAATGATGAATGATAAAATTACGGCCGGATTCATCGGATTCGGGGAGGTCAATACTCCGCGGGAGATCATTGATAAAAAATGCAGGGGAGCCATTGCGCTGGTTGCATCGCTGGGTATCGGTGTTTGTTTTGCCGGGATTGTTACCGATGATCCGGCTGGTAGCCAAGCGGAGAGCGCTATTGCGGAATTAAAGAAACAGGAATTTGATTTTCTTGTCATATGCGTGGCCGGCTGGATTCCGTCGTGGGTGGTCATCCGCGTAATCGAGCCGTTCAAACATATCCCCATGCTGTTATGGGGCCTGACCGGCCGCCGGGAAGGCGACCGGTTCGTAACCACCGCCGACCAGGCCGGAACAACGGCCTTGAGAAAACCCATGCAGGACATGAACTTCCGGTTTAAATATCTGGTGAATCGCCTGGGCGAACCGGCGTCCGCGGATGAGATCGCATCATTCGCCCGAGCCGCTGCCACCATTGAAAAGCTTCGCCAGGCAAAAATCGGCATGGCCGGGTATCGGGACATGTTGCTCTATGGCACACTCTACGACGGAGTTTCCCTGAAGGCAAAAATCGGACCTGAAATCGAACATTTCGACCTGCTGGAGCTTGTCAGGCACATGGAGTCTTTAACTGAAAAAGACATTGCCGTGTCTATCAGCCACATGCGGAAGAATTGGAGCTTTGTCAAAGAACCCAGGCTTGAAACGCTTCGCGCCACAGCGCGCCTCTATTTGGCGTTGAAACATAAAATAGACGAAAGAGGTTATGAAGCGATTTCATATGCAGACGTGGATGGCATTAAAAAACTCCTGCAATTTGCGCCCGCCGGCGTGTTGACCCTGTTGCATGATAATTTGACCGTCTGTTCCATTCCTGAAAACGACGCCATGGGCGCGATTACCCAGTTAATGACAAGATTCCTGACCGGGCAGGTTGCCGCCTATCTTGAATTTTACGAGTTCACCAGGAACGGCGCGTTGATGGGCGTGCCGGATTATGTGCCCGGTGAAATCGTGGACGGCAAAATTACCATATTGCCAAGCGCCTTCGGTAATTTCGGCGAAGGATTGCTGAATGTTTCCAGGTTGAAAACCGGGAAAGTAACCATGGCCAGGCTGGGATACACGGGTAACGACTATTTTCTTCATGTGATGACCGGCAAGGCCAAAACTCCATTGAAATGGGAGGAAGCCGGCTGGGCACCGCCCGCGCCCCAACTGCCCGGCCTGAAAATCGATTTCGATTCCGATCCGGAAACCTTTATCCAGAATGTTCTGGGACAGCATTACATCCTGTCGTACGGCGACCAACGCGGAGTCTATCAAGACTTATGCGTGCTTCTGAACATCAGAATGATTTGAAAGGAACAGCCATGGAGCGCAAAAAATTAATGCAGTTGCAGGCAAAGGTTCGCCAAAGCAAGGTTGCATTGTCCTTTTATAAAGCAACGCCGTTTTTTGAATCCGAAGGCGGTAAACACGACGAGGACTTGGTGCGTGTCTATCGCAAGTTGGAACCGGATTTTGTCTTTGGCCGGGATTATGACGAATATTTTGAGGGGTTGGACTGGCGGGAGGCGGAATTGATTTTCAAGGGAATCCTGCCGGTGATTAACCGGCGCAAGTTTGAGTATGCTGACGACAAGGTTGAAATCGGAAAGACCTATGCCTACTGGGTAGACTTGGGCGACGATAATTTGCCGACCGGACCGGCCCCTGTGCGCGTAAGAGACAGTCAGGTCTGGTGGCCTCAGGCTGCGACAGAACACAGAATGGCGGCGCTGGCAAGCGCCTGCCCGGGAAAAGTAAAATTAAAACAATTCGGGATGACTGTTAACGGTCGCCCGCTGAACGGTTTGATTGCCGGAAATTCGGACAGGTGTGTCGCACTGATTGGGACGATTCACGCCGGAGAATCAGGGCCGGAATTGATAATCCCGGCCATTGAGCGTCTGAGCCGGGAAAATGCCGCATTGTTGGAAAAGGTGGGGGTGGCGGTGATGCCATCCGTCAACATCGATGAACGGGAACGGCTGGTAAACGGTCATCCGCCTTATCTGCGGGGGAATGCCAACGGCGTGGACATCAACCGTAACTTTGATGCCGATTGGGAAGAGGTCTGTTATGAATATGGGCTGGTAAGCTCGGACCCGGATTCAATGACCTACCGCGGCAATGCCCCCGAGTCCGAACCGGAAACCAGGGCCATATTAAAATTTGTGGAAGAAACCAGGCCGATGGTTGTGCTTTCATTCCATTGTCTGGCCTCCATTTGCAATGCGAGGTTTTTGTTTTCATCGGCGGCGGCAGCGGACAAGGATTTTGTCGGGAATTGCCGGCAGATTGGTGATATTTACGGCAGGGGCATGTATCCGGACATGGAGGTGGATCCCGGAATCGGCCCGGGATGCACTGCCGGCAGTTTGTCGGCATGGTTGTATCAACGACACCGGATAATCGGTTTGGACCTGGAGTATGACGGCTATGAACGTGCCCGGCCAGCACTGACAGATCTGACTACCCGAGAACTGGTGGAGGAATATCAGAGGCGTCATTGCCAGGGATTGATCGCCTTAATGAGTTCATTGGCGCTGCCAAAAGAATAGGTTGCGGGCATACGCCACCCCAGGCCATGAAAAATCAGTTCCTGGCGGTATTCATTCGTGGTAATCTCGGATCTGTCATAAACACAAAACGTTTCGTTGAGAATGTCGAGACAAACCGTTAGTGAGCTGCACATGGAACTTGAATTCAAAAAAGACTTTGACGCGACAAGAAAAAACTGGCGCCTATTCTGGGAAGGAAAACTCGAACGTCCGATCATTCTGGCGATAACGCCCAAACCGGGAAAGGAACCGGTCAGTTGCCCAAAATGGGGTGAAGCATTTTGTCGCAAACATGAAGACGTGGCGGAGCAGGCTCTGCGATGGGCGGAAAGTCATGAATTTTTGTGCGATGCGGTGCCATTTTTCACGCCATCACTGATAACCGGATTTTTCCCCGCCCTGCTCGGAGCGGAAATAACGGAGACGCATGAAAGCTGGGGTGTTGATACGGCGGTTGTCCCCTTTGTCAAGGATCTTGACGAAGGGGAACTGGCATTCAATCGCAATTCCAAATGGTGGGAGAAATGGGTTGATCTTTGCGAATGCTTAAAACGCAAATGCGCGGGCAGGCTTGTTTTTGGCGAGGCTTCGGCGGGAGGCAATCTTGATGTGCTCGGCGCTATCAGGGGGACCGCCGAACTGATGATGGATTTTTATGATAATCCAGCGGGAGTGCATAATGCCATGTCTAAAATTCTTGAGGCATACAACGAGGTCATGGATGAATTTGAAAGAATTTTTGAATTCAACAAATACGGCGGAGTGACTAGACACGGATTCTATGCCGATGGGATCATAGGCGTTCCGCAATGTGATTTCGGGTTCAGCATCGGCAAGGAGCATTTCGACGAATTTGCCCTGCCTTACCTGAAAAAAGAAATGGAACGTCTGGATGCCGTTGAATATCATCTTGACGGCCCCGGCAACATTATTCATACGGAATCAATATGTTCCATCGATAAAATCGGAATTGTCCAGTGGGTGGCCGGAGCCGGCAACGAAAAGAAGGACTGGACCTGGCTGTATGAGAAAATAGACGCGCTGGGAAAGGGGGTGTGGCTTGGAGCATCTTCGCCGGAGGATGCCGCAAGACTCTGGAAAAAATACTCCAATGCGGGCAGAATGATCTTGAGCGTACGCGCCGAGAATCGCGATGAAGCTTTGCGTTACCTGGATGTTTTTGAGAAGTCCTGAAATGCGAGGAAAGAAGGATCTGGTTTCGGGGTTGATTATGACAACCTGAAAGCGTGATGGGTGAGCGGGAAAGATGAGGAAAAGAATTGACAAACCGTTGGAGTTCAATAAATTACAATGAAAGATGCGTTGAGTATTGAACGCCTCAAAAAGGTGAAGAAAAAATGGCGATAAAATTTATCATACAGGCGGGAGAGGAAAGCCTTGAAAACAATGGCGGACTGGTGCTGGGCGGTAAAATTATGTCCGAGTTGAATTTGGGCCGGCGAGTAAACGGCATGATTATTGATGGGGACTTGGAGCCGAAAATCACGAACGCGGACATGTTGCGGTCATATTCAGCGGGCGTTGTGGATCAAGCGGGTGCCTTCGAGCGGGACGTTATGGCAACGTTTGGACGGAGCGGAAGGACGGTTTGACGTGGTGCAGAAAGAAGCGAATGCCGGATTATTGAAAGCGGCGGCATTAACACCGGTGCAAACGGAACGCGGGACATATCTGCCGGTAGATGTGGGCGTGTCGCCGTTCGACAATTCGAAGTCGCACAAGGAAGGAAGCGGACGGACCTACAAAGGGACGGACGGATATGCGCCTAATTTTGCGCATGTGTGTGACAGTCTGCCAGAAAACGGTGAAAAAACGGCGTTGACATGCCGAAAAGAAGGATATGCTTTGATTCGTTATCGTAGTGACTGAAAATCGTAAAAAACCGGTTCGGATTTCGTAAACTCCGGAGCGATGCCGATCCAAAATTAATTATCCGGAAAAATATTGCGTGACGGCCAAAGCCGTCACGGAATCAGGGACAAGTATTAACGCTATTGATTGGTGCCCGGGCGCCGTCTGACAACCGAATGTTGTTGATGTCGCACGAAAAAACGCTAATCTTTTGGTCCGTGAAAGGCGGAAAAAAATCTATTTTGACGCAGGAATGTTTTGCGCACTTTACAAAAGACATGAGGGTAAAATGAAAAGATCAACAGTGTTGTTCGCAGGATTAATGGCATTGGCCTTTGTCTTTATCCAGATGGCGTCGGCCGTTCCGCGATACGTTGACAAGTATGGCACGAATCCAACACCGGATTATATCAGTTGGGAAACAGCAGCGACGAATATTCAAGATGCGGTGAACGTGGCGATTGGCGGGGAGACTGTCTGGGTGTCAAACGGGGTATATGACGCTGGCGGAAAAATAACCCCGAGTTATGAGTTGACTAACCGCGTATGTGCAACCACGGCTATTATTTTGCGCAGTGTTAATGGTCCGGCTTATACTTCTATCAAAGGTCAATCATCGCCAAACGGTTTAATGGGAACAGGAGCTGTGCGGTGCGTGTATTTGTCTGGCGGTGCAAGCTTGATTGGATTCGCCCTGACCAACGGATATACGATGACAAATTCAGTTGCTATCTACGATGTTTATGACAAGGGCGGCGCGGGGGTTTTAGTTGTCAGCAGTGGATGTGTAAGCAACTGTATCATTGTGGGAAATTTTGGTTGTCAAGGTGGCAGCGGCGCAAGTATACGCAACGGCGGTTCAATAAATAATTGCATAATATCAAACAATAACGCCAATACTTATGGCGGCGGGGTTAGATTGCATGGAAGCACTGCACAAATGAATGATTGTCTGGTTGTCAACAATATCGCCTCTAATTGTGGTGGCGGGGTTTGTATGGAATCAGGGAGTTTAATGAGAAATTGTCTGATCGCGGGGAATATCTCCAAAGAGGGGGGGGGCGTTTGGATTTGGGGGATTGCGTCAAGCATCAGAATTGACAGTTGCACAATTGTCGGGAATGTCGATTATAAGACTAGCGGAAGCGGAGGAGGAGGAGGAGTTTATGCCTATAATTCCGCGAATAATTCATTGACCAATTGTATTGTGTGGGGGAATACCGCGACTGCCGGAACTGGCAGTAATATCTGCCTTAGCACCAGTACCCAGACATATACCCATGTGTGTTCGGGGCCGGTACAGACAGGGATTGCGAATATCGGCTCTGATCCTATATTTGTAGGTGTAGATAATGGCAATTACCGCCTGCGCATGCGTTCTCCATGCGTGAATACGGGAACTAATCAGAACTGGATGACGAACGCCGTTGACCTAGAAGGAAATGCGCGTATCTTGAGCAGTATCGTGGACATGGGCGCATATGAAACGCTTTTATGGCAGGGAACTATTTACCGAATTCCATAATTTAAGGCAATGGAGCAAGACACAGGCAATCGTATTTATTGTATTTAAGGGCAACCTCAGGACACGCTTGTTGTGTTTTGCATAAATCGCGGAAATAGATGCCGTGAATTCGGGCGGCGGAGTTTTTTCGTTGACGCAGGCGAAGCCAAGTCCTGGATCCAAATTGTACCGTCGTCAGCAACAAGACTGATTCATATGGCGGCGCGGGCATCCGCTCTGATGGTTCCCCTTACACCAACTTTATTGAAAATACAATTCTATATTTCAACGATTTCATAGGTATGAGCAACATATGGCTCAATACGGGTGTCACCATGGTTTCCAATTGCTGCGTCGCTCCGACAAGCTCTTTGCCTGCGGCGACGAGTGGACTAAATGTCGAAGAAAATCCTCTGTTTGTGGACAAGGATAATTACGATTTTCATTTAACCAAGGATTCCCCCTGCGCCAACGCGGGCGTCAACCAGAACTGGATGGGCACGGACCTGGACGGCCATCACCGCATCGACCGGTTTTCAGGCGTGGTCGATATCGGCGCCTATGAATATCTTCCGCAGGGGATCATGATTACCGTGCCGTGAGTGGTTTGTTGTCGATTCTATTTTCCCCAGCCTCGATTTCCACGGTACTGAGAAGACATAACAAAATAAGCTAGCACGCCCTTCACGCGAAGGTGATGACCAACTTCTTGTTGCCGAACCAAGGCATGGGTGTTGGAGTGTTTGCGAGCCCTGAGGCAATAAGATACGGATTATGAGCATGCTTATCAAGCATTACGATGACTTGGTTTTCCGTGATGGTAACGGTGGCGGAAACATCCAGGAGGTTTCGGAAGAGTTTCTTGGCCTGAGCGCGCTCGTATTCGCGGGCGATCTTCTCGGCCATGAGTCGGTAAAGAGATCCGGCCATCAGCGTGATTTGCAGGTCGAAATCGACTTTCAGTCCGACCATCGAAGAGAGCGCATCGATGTGAAAAAACTGGATGGCCTCAGAGATTCCGTTCTCAATGAGCATGCGTTGGGCATAACGCGTCACCAGCGCGGGGCATGGGATTGCGAAGTTGTTGGTAAGCACGATGGTGGGGTCCTCATGTCCGAGATCGGTGACGGTGACCTGCCGCAGTTCGCCATCGTAGCCTTTGAGTCCAATGCGCTGGTCGAGAACTTTCGGGGTGCGGAATGTACGCGTGAGCGCCGGCAGGGTAATCCGACGCCAAGCCGAAGCCGGACGACTGAATATCTCGCCCAGCATTTTTCTGGACCGGCGGCGCAGTGTCAGGAACAAGATTCCCTGGCGGTTCAGATCGTTCAGATGCTCGTAGGTGGTCAATTGTGAGTCAAAGACCAGTTCGGCGGGAAGCTTGCCGGTATGCTGCTTCCAGAATTTGACAAAGCGCAGGATTTCGGCGGGTTGCGCGGCCTTGGTGACTCCCGCGTTGGCGTAGCAGAGCACGCGCTCGGCGGCATCGCGGGCCAGAAAGACCAGGATCCCTTTCTGGCTGCGGCTACGGCTGGAAACATAGTGTTTTTCGAGGGGTTCCTCCTTGGTATTGGCGGGCACGGTGTGGAAGTCCAAATCAATCGAAGTCCCTCGCCGGAGGCCGGCCTGTTGTACGGCAGCAAACCAAGCCGACATCAGGGCCAGGTTCGTCCGACGGTCCACCCGCGAACTGTAGGCGGCCAAGTAGGAGCGTTTGGGAACGACATTGAGACCGGCAAACAGCGCAATCCCTTCATCGAAGACCAGATCCATCACATGGCTCTTGCGTTCTTTGCCGATGAGCTTAAGAGCCAACAGGGCACGCAGCGCCTGCTCAGCGGGAATCATTCCCGATCCCGGCAGATTGATCGGGGCAAGCACCCGGCGCAGGTCAATGTGCTTCATCAGTGGGACAAAGAGAAACAACCCCCCGGCGCGGGTGCGAAAGGATCGGGGCGAAAGATCCAACATCCGCACATCGGCCACGTCGGCCGGATCCGGCTTGATGGTCAGCGGGCGCTCGTCGTCGCGGCGCCGCGGCAGACGTGCGAACCCCTCCTCGCGCATGAGGACGGAAAGGGCATTGATGCTGATCGGGTGGCCAGCGGCGGCCAACTCACGCTGAATGTCGTAGACCGAGAGGTTCTTCTTGCGCATGGCCACAGCCAGATTCCTGGTACGGTCGCGTGCTGGGGCGCTCTGCGGTCCGTGCTTGACGCTCTGGAAGAACCCGTCACGCTTGGCGGGATCGTGCCGGAACTGATGACACAGAACGCGAAGGAAGCCTGGCGAATAACCGAATCGCTGCGCAACTTCTCGGCAAGGGGTTTGATCAATGATGCAGGCGCGCAATGCCTCGTACTGGCGATGGAGCGTTTTTTCGGGCGCCAGGAAGAATTGAGCCTCGGTAGTTTTTGTTATTTCATTACGATGATTGATAGTCATATATGCATATTGCCAAACTCTATGGCTGTTGTCAACAGATTACGCAGAAAATATTGCACCGATCCAATATATCTGGCGTTCTAAAAGGAGTTATTGAGGATTCAGGAACAGCATGTCGGCGAGGGCGGAAACGATAAGCAATGCATGTGGCATAACTATCAATATTTTTTATGTACTCGCAATGGCTAACGGCACTATGTGTGCAGAATGCGCAGGTGGCCTCGCCGCACCATCCGAGCGGCGAACATTAGTTCTTTGGCAGTACCGTGGAAATCGAGGCTAGGGCTACAGGGGCGTCTTTTTACTTGATTATATCGTAACCCCTGTTACAGTAATGGCGATTACGATAAAGAGCCATGAAATTTTATAATCGTGAAAAAGAAATAGCCGAACTGCAGAAGATGTTTCAACAGTCCAGTTCTTCTGCACGAATGACTGTCTTGACCGGCAGGAGACGGGTTGGGAAGACTTTGCTTGCCCTTGAGTATGCCGGCCACCATGAGTTTATTTATTTATTTATTCGTATCAAAGAAGTCCGAACCTCTCCTGTGTGCTGAATTCCTTGATGAAATCAAAAAACATTTTAATAATGTTCCGGTTATCGGTGAAATTAAAAACTTCAAGGATATTTTTACCCTACTAATGGAGATTGCCAAAAAGGAACATTTTACCCTGATTATTGACGAGTTTCAGGAGTTTCAGAATATCAATCCGTCTGTTTTTTCTGAAATTCAACATTTATGGGATATACATAAAACCAAAAGCAAATTGCATCTGATATTTATCGGTTCCATTTATTCGCTCATGCATAAAATTTTTCAAGAATCAAAAGAGCCTTTGTTTGGAAGGGCCGATCGGATTCTTCTTATTCAACCTTTCCGAATCGGCGCTATCCATCAGATTCTGGCAGACTATAAAACACATGATGTTCAATCCCTGTTTGATATGTATCTGCTGTCCGGTGGAATGCCCAAGTATCTTGATCTGTTTATTGAAAATGAAGCCCTTTCGTTCAAGGATATGGTGAATTTTATACTGGAAACCAATTCGCCGTTTATTCAGGAGGGCAAAAACCTGCTGATAGAGGAATTCGGCAGGGATTACGGGACATATTTTTCAATTCTGGAGTTGATTGCGTCAGGGAAGACGGCCAGGACAGAAATTGAATCCTTGTTGGAAAGCAACGTAGGTGGTTATTTAGACAGACTGGAGAAAGATTATACCATTATTTCCAAACATAAACCCATCAATGCCAAGCCCAATGCCCGGCTGCAGAAATACAAGATTACCGATAATTTTCTGAATTTCTGGTTTCGGTTTATTTATCGGAATCGGTCGGCAGTGGAAACCGGAAATTTCAGTTATGTCAGGGAGATTATCCGCCGTGATTATGCCGTTTATTGTGGGCGAATACTGGAAGGCTTTTTCCATGATTTGTTTGCGGATACCTGCAAATATAATCAAATAGGCTCATATTGGGAACGGAACAACGAGAATGAGATAGATCTTGTTGCCATCAATGATCTGAAAAAAGAAATTACGCTGGCTGAGGTTAAATTGAATAAATCAAGAATCAACATGGCTGCTTTGGGAAAAAAGGCCGAAAATTTGCTTCAAGACTATAAAGGTTATAAACCTGTTTGGCTGGGATTGAGCCTTGAGGATGCCAAAGGTTATCTGCCATGACCGCCACCATTGTTGCTGATATCCTCTGGCCGGTCCAGTAAGTTTGCCCCATTTTCGACACAAATGTCCGGTTTATTATGCCGATATTTGTTTGTTTTTGGTAAAGGAGGGGAGTATTTTTTTGCATGAGTCGGGAATGGCGCCTCTGGTAATTGCGGAGGAGTACAGAATGAAAAAACAGGAAAATTTGTATGTATTGACCTTTTTCCCGGGCAGGTTAACATGGGATGCCTATGAATATCTTCCGCAGGGAACCATGTATACGTTGCCGTGATCAGTCCAGCGGGTGCCGCCAGCGGAGCCCCGGAAAACGCGCATAGTCATGATCGTATGAACTGTATAATTGATCAATTCCTTCAACATGCCGACAGCGCCATTTCGGGCGACCGCATCAAGAATTGGGCGGCAAAAATTTGGCAATCGGACCGGTGGTCCAAGTTCAGCCGATATCATCAAACAGCCCTGATGACCCGGCAAGGCATGCGCAAAGCCGGCCTTTCGGATGTTAAAATCATGGAGCTTGAGGCCGATGGGAAAACGCATTACGGCGATTATATCATTCCACAGGCATGGGAAGCCCGCGGCGGCGAATTGTTTATCACGCAGCCGAAAAGCGTCGCACGTCGGCTGGCATCCTACAAACAATGTCCGAATTCGCTGTTCATGTATAGTGCAGCCACTCCGCCTTCGGGGCTGGAATTGGAGATTGTGCCCTGGGACGATTTGAAGCAGTTGCGGCCAGGCTGCAATCAGGACTATGCCGGCAAATTGGTCTTTACCGGCATGGATCCATCCTCGATATGGCGCGAGGCGGCAAACCGTGGCGCAGCAGGCATAATCTCCATGAACGGCAAGCAGGAAGGCGTCCATTGGCAGAATTATTGTTTTGTGCCGCGCAACGAAAAACGTCTCTTCGGTTTTTCGCTGCGCAATGCGGAGGGGCTCCGGCTCCAGAATGTTTTACGGCGGTCGCCGCGGGTTATGGCCAAGGCCAGGGTGGACGCCACCCTTTTTGACGGCAAGGCGGAAACGGTCACGGGCATAGTCCGTGGGAAATCGGCCGACGAAATTTTGGCATTTGCGCATTTATATGAAGCCGGCGGCTGGGATAACGCCTCCAGTTGCGCATCATTGCTGGAAATATCTGGAATTTTGACCAGCGCCATAAAAAAAGGATTATTGCCGCGTCCCAAAAGAACCATCCGTTTCATGCTCGGCTGGGAGTGTTACAGCATAATGGCCTGGATGCTTCAAAAAAAACGGTCGCGGGTTCTGGCCGGATTGACCATGGATGGGGTGGGGCGCGATATCATCAAAGATCATGCGCCCCTGGGCATTCATGGAACTCCTGATGCAAATCCTGCCTATCCGGATGCATTGTTGGCGGCAATCGCAGGGAAATATTTGAAAGACAAGGGAAACTTTCGGATGTGGAAAATGTTCCCGTTTGCTGCCAGCGACAGTTTGTCCTCGGACCCCTGGTTCGATGCTCCCATGCCATATTTGTATCAACCAGTACCATCCATCTGGCACACTTCTATTGACACGCCGGATGGTCTTTCCGCCGATTCCTTAAAATGGTCCGCCGTGATCGGCGCGACGTATTTGTGGTTTCTGGCAAATGCCGGCCCAAAAGAAGCAATCTGGCTTGCCGGAGAAACGGCCCGTTATTATCGCGGACGACTCCTTGACTTTACCGGAGACGCCGTGCGTTTGCGCCACCTGCGGGATTGCGGACTCAAGGCGGTAGATTCGGCGTCGAAGTTGGTTGAAGGGAAGGGAAAAAGATTGCTCGCCAGGGGAATAAAAAAAATTAAAAATGCCATAAGCATCCAATATGCCCTTGAAAGGGATCGGGGTGAGTCAGTACCCGGGGGCGGGATAAGTGTAGCTGTTTCCAATGAGGGGCCTCTGCTTGCCAGAGGCAGTTCCGCTTGGCGGAAAAAAACGGCATCGCGCAAGCGCGAGCCCTACAAGACATTGGAAGAAGCATCTTGCCTGATCCCGGTCCGCCGTGTTCCCGGATTGCTGACCTTGCAGACACTGCCGGAGGAAGCCAAGTCAAACTGCCGTTGGGGGCCCGGATATCACGCCCTGGTTCAGCCCACGCTCTGGGCTGATGGAAAGCGGAATATTCCGGAAATTGCCCGTGCAATTTATGGTGAAACCGGCAAGGCGCCGGACCTCAAAGATTTGCTGGATAGCTTCCGTTTTCTTGAGCAATACGGCTATGTTTCGCTCAAACGCAAGCCGGCCGGATGCTGACCGGCTTGGCGCATAATTTTCCGCCATTACAAGAAGATTGTCACGACAGCAGCAGTTCCAGATCCGCGCCGGTCAGCCCGCCGATGAGGCTGTTGTCGGCGGTGATGATGGCGTCGGCCAGGGCGCGCTTGGAGTTTTGGAGTTCAAGCACTTTTTCCTCGACCGTGTCGCGCGCAATCAGGCGGTAGGCGAAGACTTTTTGCGTCTGCCCTATGCGATGGGCGCGGTCGATTGCCTGGGCCTCAACCGCCGGGTTCCACCAGGGATCGAGCAGGAAAATGTACTCGGCCGCGGTCAGGTTCAGTCCCAGTCCGCCAGCCTTGAGGCTGATCAGGAACAGTTTGCATTCCGGATCGGACTGAAACCGCTTGACGCACGCCTGGCGGTCTGCTGTTTGTCCGTCGAGATAGGCGTAAGGTATTTCGGCTTTGTCCAGGTGTTCGCGCACAATGGCCAGAAGGCTGGTGAACTGCGAGAATATCAGGGCCTTGTGACCTTCCTCGGTCACTTCGGTCGCCTGGGCCATGAGCGCGTCGAGTTTGGCGCTCTTGAGCTTCAGGTGCTCCGAGTTGATCAATCCTGGATGGCAGGCCGCCTGACGCAGGCGCAGAAGGGCTTCAAGCACCTGGATTTTCGATTTGTTCAGGCCGTCCCGGGCCACTTTTTTCATAAGAACGGCGCGGTAATGATCGCGCAATTCGTCGTAAAGTCGGCGTTGTTCGGCGCCCAATTCGCAGTAGACGGTTTCCTCGATTTTTTCCGGCAGGTCGCGGGCGACTTGTGATTTTGTGCGCCGCAGTATGAACGGCCGCAATGCCCGCGCCAGCCAAACGCGCGTTTCCGCGTCGGGGTCGCGCAAGACGCCGGCGCGTTTGAAAGCCGCGACTGCGCCCAACATGCCTGGGTTGAGAAATTCGAAGAGGCTCCACAATTCGCCGAGATGGTTTTCGATCGGCGTACCGCTGAGCGCCAGGCGATGCCGGCTCCGCAAAAGCCGCACGGCCTTGGTCGTCAGCGCCTGGTGGTTCTTGATGGCTTGGGATTCGTCCAGGATCACATAATCGTACGCCACATCCTTAAGCTGAAAAATATCGCGGCGCAAAGTGCCGTAAGTCGTCAGCACCATGTCGTATTCGCCGAAATGCGCCGCGTCTTCCGGGCGTTGTTGGCCGGTATGGTCCAGGATTTTTAAGCCCGGAGTGAAGCGCCGGGCCTCCTCCATCCAGTTGAAAATTAGCGAGCGCGGCGTCACCACGAGCGTCGGCCCTGTCTCCGCGGCGCCTGTTCGCAGGCGTTCCTCGCGCCGCGCGTCGAGCATGGCCAGCACCTGGACGGTTTTGCCCAAACCCATGTCGTCGGCCAGACAGCCGCCGAACCCGAAACGGCGCAGGAACTCGAACCAGCCCATGCCGTCACGCTGATAAGGCCGCAATTGGCCCTGAAATCCCGCTCCGGCATCGCACGGAGCGACGGTTTCGAAGGTGCGCAGTTCCCGGCGAAGGCGTTCGAATTGTTCGTCGAATGCGGTCTCGGATTCGGCCAGCATGGCGTCCAGCACCGCCGCCTGAGTCCGCTGAAAACGGATATGATCTCCCTGCTCCCTGCCGACGCCCTTGAACATTCCGATCTTGGCCAGCCAGTCTTCGGGCAGGATGCCCATGGTTCCGTCGCCCAGGGTGATCATGCGCTGGCCGTCGGCCAGCGCGCGCAGCAGCGTGGGCAATTCCACGTTCATTTGCTCGAAACGGGCTGCCCCGCGCAGTTCGAACCAGTCCACTCCGGAGGATACCGTAAAAGCAAAAGACGTTGGCGAACGATATAATTTTCCGTCGGCTTCGACGTGCCAGCCTTCACGGATCAGCGCGGCAACGGCGGCCGGAAAGCGCTGGACCGCAATCTGCAGATTATAGCCGTCGGTTGCGATATAATATGTGGCCGGTTTGAATCCGAGCGCGTCCAAAGTCTGACGGCATTTGAGCTCCGCCGCCAGGTCGCGGCGCACCGCCTGACCGGCTTCCCGCAAAAACAGGCAGGCCTGTCCCTCGCTCGAGGAAATTTTCTGTCCGTTATAATCGAATCCGAGCTCGGCGACCAAGGTGTTGTCCTGATAATACGCGCGCGCTTTTTTAACTCGTAATTCGGGCTTGGGCCGGACCGCGATTTCCTCCAGGCGCAGGTGGGGCGGAATTATCAGGCGTTCCGCCCGTGTCTGGGTGTAAAGCGTTTCTACGCATTCCCGCGCTTCGGCTTCCGGCACCCCGATTTCAGGGTAGTGGTGGAAACAACCCAGGAATCGCGGGTCCATTCCGTTGTCGTAACGGGCGACCGTGTCCCCGAAAAAAATCCAGCCGCCGCTCAGCCATCCGCGCGCCGCGGCGAGTTCGCGGGATTCCTGGCCGCGCTGCAATCTGGCAGTGACGCGGTACTTGCCGCGCGCGCCGGGCGCCATCTCGACCGTGACGGTCCAGGGGGGGCCGTCGTCATAGCGCAAAACCGCGGGCTGGAGCCGGCCGTCGGATTTCATATAAAATCTGCCGGTGGCGCACAAGTCCGGCAGCAATTGCGCCAGGGCCGCGCCGCGCAAACGATAGTCTGCCGTCCTTCCGCCATAGTCATAGACCGGCCTGACGCCGGCCAGCAGGCCGAGAATTTTCCGGTCCAGCGGATCGGTCAGTCGTTCAAGGTCCGGCAAATCCAGGTTTCCGTTTTTCCACGCGCCCCATTGTCCGTTCAACTTCCGCTCGCGCAGTTCTACAAGCAACTGCAAATCCGCGCTGCAACTGCAATCGTAGAAAGAGGTTTGGTACCTGATTTCCCGTTCCCGCAACGTCTGCGTTTGGAGATGATGACCGGCGGACGAACAGTCGGCGATCAACAGCTGTTTCCAGGTCGGTTGATTCGGTTTGCGCGCCGGCCCAGGACGCATCTTGCCGGTTAGGCGCAACAGGTTGAAAACAGCGCCGAGCGGGTCGGACAACCGGCCGCGCTCCTGGCCGCTTCGGTCCTCCCAAATTTCGGGTGCCTCCGCGTCGGCGTTTTCGTCCGCAAAAAACGAATCGTCCGGGCCGTAATAATCTTCGCTTTCATTGACGATCTGCAGTGGTGTGGTCGTGGATTTGGGCTGGAGAACACGGCGCTGATCCGCGTCCAGAATCGCGGCCCACATGTGTTCGCATAAATTGCCGCCGCGAGCATGGGCGCAGGAGCAGGCGGCAATCAAACTCTGGCCGTCCAATTCCAATTCCACCTGGTAGGACTCCGGACCGCGCACTCTGGCGGCATAAAGCGTCGGATGGGACTCCTCTGTCAGCACACGGCCGGAGTGAAAATAGTCTGCGCCGTTTTCACGGGTGTTCAGGGAAAATAAAGGAACGCATACCTGCTCAAGACTCATGAATACGTTTTATGCTCCGGTTTAGCAGGCAAAGCAAGAAAAAAAACGGCATGTTCAACCTGCGTTGAGCGATTCTTGTCTTGTTGGAAGCGCCGCACTACGTGCGGCGGCCGCGCCACTCAGTGGCGCTACAATTTCAAACATCCATGCCTGAAAATTTACGCCTCGTGTCCCGTTTTCGGATAATTATATTTGGGCATGGACCTGAAAGCGACAAGGGACAAGGTCGGCAAGCGCGTTTGCCTGGTCGGCAATATTGATTGCGCGCATTTGCTTCCCGCCGATACCACGTCAGAGGTGCGCGACGCTGTGCGCCGGGCCATAGCTGACGCTGGTAAACAAAAAGCATTCATTTTGAGCAGTTCCAACAGCATCCATTCCGGTTGCCGGCCTGAAAATGTGCTGGCCATGGTTCAGGCCTGTCATGAATTCGGGACATATTGTGATATGTGCATTGGATTAAAAGGATTGTAATCATGTTCAGGTCATGGATATCAGCCGAGCGGGTGTCGCCAGCGGAGCCCTGGAAACCGTGCATAGTCATGATCGGTAGATATCCATTCACAACCGAATTCGATCGCCAACGCCGCATGATAGGCATCGCTGACAAGATTTCCACGAACGTGGGCCTTGTCGCACAACTCGGTGAAAATTGTCCAGTGCCGCCGTCCGGGAGAAAGCACCGATACGTTCGGGTGTTCTCGCACCTGCCGGACATATTCGAGAGCGTTTGCTAGTGGAGTAGGCGGAAGGAATACTTTGGGATGCGTGAGAATACGCAGACAACCAGACAGGACCAAGTCGGAAACCGCGCACGGTTCTGTATTGTTGAGCGCCTTTTCCAACCAGGCGCGGTACTCTTTGTGGCGTTCAGCGTCTTCCCGATGTGCGTAGATCAAAACGTTGACATCGAGGAGAATCATCTGGTCTCCATGATATCAAGCAGGGCGGCGGAGTGGTCGATATCAACACCGGGACGCAAGCCTCGGCCTCTAAAAGTCCGGAGGCGAACTTTGGCGGAGCGTTGCGTTGCGGCCTTCGGACGAGAAATAGCCACGCGGAGCACTTCCTCAACGAATCCGCTCAGGGTGGAATGGCTGTCCATCGCCCTCCGTTTTGCTTTCTCAAGCAAATCATCCCGAATCGCTATAGTTGTTCTCATGCATCAAAATGTATTCTAATCGCATCAAGATGTCAATGACAAAGAAGGGATGGAAAGTTTTCTACCTGCGGGCGCATATCACTTCCGCAGGGGGTAAGGCAAAAAAGCTGACATAGTGGGAGTCAATTAGGTTTTCGGGGAGGATTATTGGTTGTTTTGGAAAAGAACTCGATCAAGCCCTGCTGAATGGAAAGCCAAATCCACCTATCCATGAGTTTGCGGAATAGTTTGTAAGTAGCCAGACGTTCCTTCATGTTTGCCACGGATGGAAAAAGTCTTGGATCGTGCGACTCTTGAGGAGTGGCGTCTTGCGCTGGAGCGTCTGGCCCAAGCTGCGGCAGACCGACAGACACTGCATCGGGAAGCCCGTCGGCAGGGGGAACGGGCTATTGCCATTCGCGATGCCGATGAACGACGCACGCAAAGCTCCAAGGGAATCGCTGAATTGGCGGCGTCGGCAATCACGCCTCAGAAACCGTTTAGGCTGGTAATCGAACTGGGTATATACAGGCACGATCTTTCGCCTGGATCAGCGTGGTAAAACGACATCAGGCCGTCCGATTATCACTGAACGCGGCTACGTTGCCACGCGCAGAGGATTGGACAGTTTTCAGCACCAACTGTATGCCGAGGCACTTCGGCGGGGGTTTTTTAAGGCGGAAACCGTTCTGGTTCTTGCTGACGGCGCAGTCTGGATATGGAATCTGGTCGAGGATCGCTTCAGAGATGTCATGCAACGCGTTGATCTCCATCATGTTCAGCAACACCTCTGGAGTTTGGCCAATGAATTACACGGGCAAGGAACCGCCGCGGCCCAAGAATGGGTGCGTCCTTTCCTGCAATGGCTGGAAAAACGCAAGAATGGAGCGCTGGATGTGATTGATTCCCTTTCCCAATTGCGCCAAACTTTGGAAAACATTACTCAAAATCAACGTCAGGCTATTGAACGCGAAATCAATTACTTCCAGGAACATAAGCACAGAATGGACTACAAGGCCGGAAAAGCTCTCGGCCAGCCGTTAGGCTCAGGCGCCATCGAATCAACCTGTTCCCAATATCAACGCCGCTTTAAGCTTACCGGCCAGTTCTGGACTCTGGATGGAGATGAGGCTTTTATCGCCCTCGCTACGCTTCACCGCAATGGCCGCTGGCATATGCTTTTTCCTCATGATTCAGGTTAATTTCCCCTACGCCCGCTTTTTTGCCTTAACCCCTGCGGAAGTGATATGCGCCCTACCTGCTGAACAAGGCTGTAAAAAAAAACATGAAATCAGGAAAATAGGGCTTGCTTTCCTTTCCTTATCCTGACAATTTTTTGATTTCAAATGCGGCGCAACGTCTTGACGGAAATGATGAAATCATGGGCAATAAAATCGGCATAAAAATCTTTCAGGTTGTTCTCTCGCTTCTGGATTGCGTATGGATCGTTGCGCTTATCTGTCTGCCCCTGGCCTGGCTTTTTGACCCGTTCGAGTTCAGGCTGGGGACAGCACATTTCACTTGTCATTGGGGACTGAAACCGGTGCTTATGCTTTTTGGATTGTTGTTCATGCGTTTCCTTGTATGTCAGGCGGGCCGTTTTTTCTTCAGAATCGAGTTCGGAGGATTGTGGAAGATATCCTGGTTCCGCAGAACGGTTCTGGCTCTTGCGACAATCATAATTTTCTTTTCCGCGATAGAGGGGATTCTGCTCGCGGTTGATTTCAAGTATGAAATGCCGGCCATCATTTTCGAAGGCAAGGACGAATTCGGCGGCATTGAGATCAGCAACACCATACCGGACACCGAATTACTCTACCGCTTCAAGCCCGGCGACGTGTTTGCCGGCCGGAAAATCAACAGTCTCGGCTTCCGTGAGCGGGAAGTGGACCCGGTCAAGAAACAGGGAACCATCCGGGTCATCTGCATGGGAGACTCAGTTACCGGACAGGGATTGCCCGGTTATTCCGAATATCTCAACGAATTTCTCGGTTCTAATCCGCCTACCGCGCGGCCCTGGGAGGCATTCAACACGGGCGTGCATGGTTACAGCGTTCAGCAGGGACTTATTCAGTTTCGACGTCAGGTGCGTCCATTGAACCCTGATATTGTCACGATTTACTTCGGTTGGAATGATCACTGGCTGGAGCGGCAAAGCGATGAAAAAATGATGGCGGTGCGGCTTCATCCCGTGCTCGGCAAGCTTTTTGAACGGCTTGGCAAAAAAAGGATTTTCATGGCCATGCATGCGCTCATTAATTCCGGCGTGCGCCAGAAGCCGAATGAGAATGACCGTATCTTAAGGGTTCCGCCCAAGCGTTATGAACAGCTTTTGAGGCAATTGACGGCCGAGATTAAAAGCTCCGGCGCGGTGCCGGTCATTATCACGGCGGCGCGGCGGTCGCTGACCGACCAAACGGTCGGTCAGTGCCGCATCCCTTCTGTAGACGAAGGCAACAGGATTCATGACCAGTATATAGCGATCAGCAGGGAAGTGGCCAGGAAGACCGGGACGCCGCTCTTCGATCTGGCGGAAATTTTTTCATCTCCGGAATGCGATCGTTATTTTGCCGCTGACGGCATTCATTTCGACCAATTTTCAAGGGAAGGCGCCATTGCCCGCATGCTGCCGCCCGAAGCGCAACCGGGGCTGCGCCGGATAGCGCTGGAGTTGCACAAGTTCCTGGTCAAACTTGCCGCAACCAGGGAATGGGCCAGCCATGAAAAAATGTGATTGATTCATCGGCTTGAATTCCTTGCAGGATCGTGTATCTTTCTTCCCATGCAGGAACATTATTCAGCGGAACTGAACAAGCGCGACGTCGAGTTCGAACAGGGACTGCGTCCGCACAAATTCGATGATTTTGTCGGCCAGAAGAAGGTCAGGGAACGACTGGAGCTTGCCGTCGAGGCGGCGTTGGGACGCAAGGACGTGCTTGATCATGTTCTCCTTTCCGGGCCGCCTGGCCTTGGAAAGACCACTCTGGCCTATATTCTTGCCAATGCCATGGGCGGCAACATAAAGTCAACATCAGGGCCCATCATAGACAAGCCTGCCGATCTTGCCGGATTGTTGACCAGCATAGAGCAGGGCGACGTCGTTTTTATTGACGAAATCCACCGCATCCAGAAGTCGGTTGAGGAATACCTTTATGCCGCCATGGAGGATTATCTGATTGACATAATGATCGACCAGGGTCCGAACGCCCGCTCGGTGCGCCTGAACCTGCCGAAATTCACACTGGTGGGAGCTACGACGCGCAGCGGCCTGCTTTCTTCGCCCCTGCGTTCTCGGTTCGGCCTGACTTGCCGCCTTGATTATTACCGTGCCGATGACCTTAAAATGATCATAAAAAGATCCGCGAAAATTTTAAACGTCGATGTGGAAGATGACGGCGCCGCCGAAATCGCCGGCCGCGCGCGCGGAACCCCGCGTATTGCCAACAATCTGTTGCGGCGTGTGCGCGATTATGCCCAGGTGCGGGCCGATAACCGGATTACCAGGTCGGTGGCCGATAAGGCCCTGGAGATGCTGGATATTGATAAGTTCGGCCTTGATGACATGGATAAGCGCATCCTGCATGCGCTTATCCAGAAATTCGGGGGCGGACCGGTAGGCGTCAACTCGCTGGCCGTGTCGGTCGGAGAGGAAGCTGACACCATCGAGGAAGTCTATGAGCCCTATCTTATCCAGGAAGGCTACCTTAAAAGAACCCCGCAGGGCCGCCAAGCCACGGAATTATGTTACCAGCGGCTCAACCTGCCTCTGCCTTTGCCCGGCCAGCAGGGGCGCCTGCTGTAAAGAGTTCCAGAAAACATTGAACTTTCAACTTTCAATGTTCTGAAGATAGTTGAAAGTTGAGAGTTTCCGCGCTCTTCTGAAGTTAGGCCGGTTTTGCCTGGCTTTCGGGCGCTGCTGCGGCCGCTGCCGGCTTTTGCTTTTTACCGGCATTGGCGGCTTTCTTCTTGCGCGCGATCCACCTTTCCCGGCGGTAGCGTTTTTGTCTCATTCGTAATTGTTGTCCCATGCCGATGTATTAAAGCTATTTTTTTAAAAAGATCAATTTTTTTTTACAAAAAAGAAAATTTTCATTCTATCTGTGATTCTCGAGAATATGGCCGAAGGCCAGAAGGTCCGGCACCGTGATGTCAGGGGGGGGATTGTATTGCGGAGCGCCATCGGCAATATGGACGGACAATGCTCCGGCGTTAAGCCCCAGGCTTACGTCGGTTTCGTAACGGTCGCCGGCCATGGCCGCTTCCGCCGGGGTAAGGCCGTATCCTTTAAGGGCGGAAGCCAGTATTTCAGCGCAAGGTTTTCCCAGGATGGTGCTTCGCCGTCCGGTAACCTGCTGCAGGAAATCGGTAAACCATCCGCAGTCGATCGGCAGAAGGTCCGGAATGTCGGTCGGACAGAAACGGTCGGGATGCGTTGAAAAAAAAGCGGCCCCCTGTGATATCCAATAGGCCGCCCGGCAGAGCTTGATGTACGAGAGTTCCGTGTCATATCCGGCTATGACGGCGTCGGGATTGGAGGCAACTGCCTCGAATCCCAGGCGCACAAGTTCGCCTTTCATGCTTTCCGTTCCGAGTACGAAAATTTTTCTTATGTTCGGATGATGTTCCCTGATGTACTCCGCCATAAATAAGGCCGATGTGTAGATTTGTTCCCTTTTGACGCGCAACCCCATGGCCGTAAATTTCGCGAGATAATCTTCGACGCTTTTGGACGAATTGTTGGTCAGAAGTGAAAACGTTATCCCGAGCGAGGCGAGAATGTCGAGGAAGGGTGGGGTGGTTTCGTAAAGTCTGTTGCCGCAGTAGGTGGTGCCGTCCAGGTCAAGCACGACGTGTTTTAATCTTTTTAATTTTGCCGTTACCTCTGGCGTCATAACGCCGGAAAGCGGTTGTGTGTTTTTTGCTGGTTCACTCATGCGCGAAGTGTCTGTTCAATCCGAAAGTTGCTTTGTTTTGGCAAGGAGACAGGGGCAATCCCTGATCTTCCTCGGTGGGCAATAATACTGCATTCCGCTTTGCGGATGTCGGGCGTTGTCATGGCGGTTTTATATGAACAACGGATTGCTCCAGGCAATCTTGCCGCGCTTGTCCGTAATTTCAATGCGGACGTAGCTGCTGGATTCGGGCGCGGTCCAGGAGGCTTCCGTCAGCGGTTTTTTCCCGGAGAAACAGGAGCAGCCGCCGGAGCGGTTTGTAATAAAATTAATGCGAGCGGCCGCCGAACATTTTACCCTGATTTTCCTCCCGGCGGCCGAAAGCGATTCGATGACCGGACCTTGCGAAGCGTAAAAATTTCCTGATCCGATCGCTTCCAGAATGCCTGTTTCGGTCGGAGATTCCGCTTTCACCATGATCCAGCCGCCGGCCACGTTATTTTTGCCGTGCGTGTCGTCAACGGCGAAGCCGAACGGGCGATGCCCGGAATCAAGCAGGTCGTCCCAATGCACGCTGGAATACCCCTTGCCGATCATCTGATCGCATACGGTATTGTATACTTCGATGCCGGGGCAGATGCTGCCGCGGGCATGGACGCAATCATGGCTTGGCGTGCCGCACCAGTAGGGATGGGCATTGACCAGAAAAACCCCTTCGCGTTCGGCCCGCTCGATGATCTGTGCCGGGGAATGGTTCCTTACGTATTCTTTCGTCCAGGCCTTTTTAAGGCCGAGACAGACAAAATGATACGTGCGTTTTTTGTAGGTGAAATCGATTTCCTCCGCCGGAATAAGCAATGGCCGGCGAATTCCTTTCGGCGGGACGGTTCGCGTGTAATGGTCCGTCAGAAAGACGAAGTCGAAGCCGTGGCGGCCATAGAGGGACGCGATTTTTTCCACGCTGCAAACGCCGTCTGAATTCAGGGTGTGGGTGTGAATATTGCCTTTCAGCCATTTGCCGCCGTCGTTCCACTTGTCGTTGTTCATTTGTCATTCCCTTCATTTGGGTTGTGTTTCAGCAGATAAATCGCCAATAATTGCGCCGTTGTCTTTTCCGTATTGATGGAGGTGTGCGGGATGCGTCCGTCGAAAAAAATGGCATCGCCGGAGCCGAGGTTGATCTTGTTGTCGCCAAGGTAAAACTCTATCCGGCCTGAAAGAATAAACATGAACTGTTCGCCTTCTGTGGTTACCGGCTTGCGTTTTGCGCCGGGCTTCAGGTTCAGCACAAAGGCTTCAAACTCGGCCTGGCCGAGCGGTCTGGCAAGTAGCGCTTCGTAGTTGTATCCCCTTGCTTTTTCCCTTTGAAGGGGGGTTCTTTCGGTCGCCCTGACCAGTTGATATTTGCTTTCCGGCCGGTTTTCAACTTCGCTGACGAGCTTGTCAATGCTTACCTTCAAGGACTGGGCGATGGAGACCAGCACCGGCAGGGAAGGGATGGCGCGAAAGTTCTCGATTTTGGAAAGCAGGCCCTTGGAAAGCCCGGTGCGCCAGGCCAGTTCGTCCAGCGAAAGCCCCTGCTGCTTGCGCGTCCGGCGGATGACCTGGCCGACCGTGAAAAGCGAATCCCTGGCTGTGGTCTTGTTGCGCATAATTATTTAATTCCGAATAATATGACCGATAATGCCGACAAAAGCAAACAGGCGAATTTGTTAATGGTCAGCGGTTCGTTCAGCAGAAAAATGCCTAAGGCCGCCGTCACGGCAAAACTCATTTGCGTTACCGTCACCGTCGTTCATAGCGCGCACCAGAAGCAGGTTGGCCGCGATCGAGAAAACGCCGGAAATAATTCCCCATTTGATGGTGGCCGCATTTGGCGGCAGAATTGAAAACGGCCTGTTGATCAGGAACACGGACGTCCAGATAAGTCCTATCACGGCCAGATAAGTTCCCAGTGGGCGGCGCCGGCGGCCGTAGAGTTTGAAAACGAAATCGTTGCCTGCCGCGCACGCCATGCTTGACAGCGCATAGACCATCGATTGCATGAAGATATAAATTACGCGATGTTTCATATTTGTCAACAAAAATTTACATTAAATAAAGGGCGGGCTAATCCGTCTGTCATCTTTGGCGATTCCAATGGGCAGGCGGAGCGCTCCCCGGGCGCATTGCTTTTTTAATTGCATAATAACGCCTCAAAGGGTAATCATTAACATCAGTTGGACAAAAGAAAGGCATGGGGAATGTCGTTTGATGTATAGGAATTTCAATGTTGTCTCGGAACCGTCGCGCGGAGCGCGACAGCCACCTTCAAGGACATCTGGGTGGGACGTGCGCTCCGCGCGCGGCGATTGCCGAATGCCTAATTTAATAACCGTAATTTTATTGTTTTTTTTCTCAGGCTTGTTTTGCGCCCTGGCCGCGGAGGAGGTTGATTTCGGCCCCATTTTCACGAGGGACACTGATGTTTGCGGCAATCAGCGTTGCCGGGCCCTTGGGCCGGTGTTCGAGTCCAGGCAGGATAGGGGGGGCGATGTCATGCTGGCCGTTCGCCCCTTCAGCAGTTACGCTTACGAAGCTTCTGAAAACATATATCGCCATCAGATTATATATCCGGTCTGGATGGCAAAGGGCAAGGAGGTCGAGTACGAATGGCATTTTTGCCTGCTCTGCACCTATCATGATTTCGACCGCACTGACCCCAAGGCAAAATATCGCTTGTGGCTGATACCGCTTTATTTCCAGGGGCGCAGCATTGACGGCGCGCCCTACATGGCCATCTTTCCGCTGGCCGGCAGCATCAGGGAATTTATCGTTTTTGACGAATTTCGTTTTGCCCTTTTTCCGCTGGCCCTGCAAACCCGCGTAAACGAGGTCAAGACCACGGCCGCGCTCTGGCCCATCATGTCGCGCACGACCGGCGGCGGCAACGACCGTCTGAATGTTTTTCCCTTGTTCGGTTACTCCAATCTGCGCGAGGAATCGAAAAAACACTATATTTTATGGCCTTTCTGGACTTATGCGCATTACGACCGGCCGGAGTCTCCGGGCTATAGTTACATTATTTTCCCGTTCTACGGCCGGGTGCATCTGGAAAACCAGACTTCAACCATGGTCTTGCCGCCGTTATTCCGTTTTGCGCACGGAACCTGCAATGACGGGACCAATCAGGATTTGACTTATTGTCCCTGGCCGATCGTTCAGTACGCCTCGGGCGACAAGAACAAGTCCTATATCTGGCCATTGTGGGGCAAGAAGAACATAGACACCAGCAAGCGCTGGTTTTTCCTCTGGCCGCTGGGCGCCTACTACGAACATACGGCGCCCTTTTACAGGCACACTCGCGGCATGTTTTTTCCGATTCTGTACGCAACTTCCACAAGGGGGCCGTTCGACAAGCCGGACCGCAAAATGGACCAACCCCGCAAAACACTCAAAGTCTGGCCGGTCTTTTCCCTGGTCAACGACACCGATTACCGGCGTTTTGTCCTGCCGAGTCTTTTTCCGTTCCGTGATTATGAGGCCATTGACCGTAATTATTCCCCGTTATGGACCATTTACACCCATTCCTCATACAAGGACCAACGCGAAGACGAATTGTTCTGGGGGCTGATAAGGCTTAGGCAGTCGAAGGAGGAGGAACGGTTCTCGCTTTTTCCTCTGGTGTCCGTGGCGCGGGAGAAAAAAAACGGCCGATTTACGTGGTCCTTTCTGAAGGGATTATTTTCTCTGGAGAAAGCTGGCGAAAAAAGAAAATTTAGGGTATTGTACTTTTTTAGCTTCTGAAAAACAATGATCACGCGCGAACCAGAATTTTATACTCCGGCCTTGAACGTCAGGGGACAGTTCGGACGTTTTATCATGATGATCTGCCGCAGCGCCGGCCGGGCCTTGCTGATGCTTTGGGAGGCGCTGCTGGCCTTAAGATTCATGTTCGGCAAGCGCTCGTTTCCGTTTGTCCTGCAGCAATTGTATATCACAGGCATTAAAAGCCTGGGCGTCATCACTGTCGTGGCTATATTTACCGGCATGATCCTTGCCTTGCAAACCGGCCTGGAATTGCGCAGGTACGGTCAGGAGGCCATTATAGGCGGCATGGTCATGGTTTCCATGCTTCGTGAAATGGGACCTTTCATGACGGCCATGATCCTTTCGGCCAGCGTGGGCTCCGCCATGGCTGCCGAATTGGGCACCATGGTGGTTTCAGAGGAAATAGCCGCCCTGGAGGTGATGTCCATTTCACCGGTGCGCTTCCTGGTCATGCCGCGTTTGGTGGCCATGATGATCATGACGCCGCTTTTGGCGTTTTACACCAGCATGCTTGGGGTGGTCGGCGGCGCGATTGTCGGAGATACGCAGTTGGGTATTTCCATTCAGGCGTATCTCGACACTGCCAAGAGTTGGGCCGCGAACAAGGATTTATACGTGGGTTTGTTCAAGGCGCTCGTTTTCGGCGTCATGATCACGACCATATCCTGCCATCAGGGATTCAATACTTCCGAAGGTGCTGTCGGCGTGGGACGGGCTACGCGGCAGAGCGTTATTATTTCCTACCTTTCGATTTTGATTGTGGGTTATATTATCACCAGGTTGTTTTACGAATGATCAGGTTCGAAAAAGTATCGAAATATTTCGGCGAGAGCAAGGTGCTCGACAGCGTCAGCTTTAACGTTGAACCGGGCGAGACCTTTGTGATCGTTGGGTTTTCCGGAGCCGGGAAAAGCGTAACGCTGAAGCATATGATACGCCTGCTCACCCCTGATTACGGCCGGGTCTATGTAGGCGACGATATTATCAGCCAGGCCACTGGCAGGCGCTTGCAGCGCCTGCGCGAGCGTTTCGGGGTTCTTTTCCAGGGCGCGGCCCTGCTGGAATGGCTGAGCGTGGGCGACAACGTCGGACTGCCCTTGAAGGAAAAAACAAAGCTGAGCGACCATGAAATCAAGCGGCGCGTACAGGAGCGGCTGGAACAGGTCAATTTGCATCATGTTTACGAACTCTTTCCGTCGGAATTGTCCGGCGGCATGCGCAAGCGCGTGGGCCTGGCGCGGGCCCTGATCATGAATCCTGACATAATTTTATACGATGAACCCACGTCCGGACTCGATCCCGTGACCTCGCGCTCGATTGATCAGCTTATCAATCGCATGCGCACGGAGTTGAAAGTCACCAACGTGGTTGTCACTCATGACCTTTTCAGCGCCCTGGACATCGGCACGCACATTGCCATGATCCACCAGGGCCGCATACTGGAAATATCCAGGCCGCATGATTTTATCCGTTCCACCAATGTGGTCGTGAAAAATTTCCTGGATTCACAATATATCACCAAACGCGGCGGATGGGAGGCGCAATAAAGATGAAACGCAGAAGAATAAGAGAATTGTCGATCGAAGTCATGGTTGGTACTTTCATGTTCATGGTGCTGCTGGCGCTTTGCATTTTCACCATCGTGCTGAGCCGCGAAAATTTCTTGCAGAAAACATATGTTTTCGAGGCCGTTTTCGAGGATATCATGGGGCTGCGTGATGGCGACAACGTCGTGATGCGCGGCATGACCATCGGCAAGGTGAAAACAACGCGTCTGCTGGAGGATGGTGTGCACGTTATCTCATCGTTGAATTGTCCGGTTGCGCTCAGGGAGGATTACAAGATCGAGGTCGTGGCCAGTTCTGTTCTGGGCGGACGCAACCTGCAGATTTTCGAGGGGACTGAAAAATTTCCGCCTTTGACCGCGGGGGCGGTTGTCCGCGGTCAAAAGCCCAAAGACCTCATAACCTTGGTGTCGGCCGTGGCGGATGACCTGAAGGATATAACCGGTCAGGTGCGGGGCGGCAACGGCACGCTGGGGCGGCTCATCTATGACGACGGACTCATGAACAATCTGGAAACATCAGTGGAAAATCTGAACGAAATTACGGAAAAAATCAACACCGGTAAGGGCACGCTCGGCAAACTGGTCAACGACGACACTCTTTACGTCGAGGGAAAAAAGGCCATCAAGGACGTGCGCATGGCTGTTGACGACATTCGCGAAACATCTCCGATCGTGACCTTCTCGAGTATCTTTTTCGGGGCCTTCTGACGATTTTTGATTTTGGATTTAAAATCAAAAATCGGAAATCAAAAATTCAAAATTACTGGTGGTTCAGACTGTAATTCGGGGCTTCCTTGATAATCTTGACGTCATGCGGGTGGGCCTCGCGCACGCCGGCCGAGGAAATTAACGTGAACGAGGCATACGTCTGCAACTTGGCGATCGTGCGGCAGCCGCAGTATCCCATGGACGCCCTCAAGCCGCCGGCGTACTGAACAAGCACTTTTTCAACATTTCCGGAATATGGGACTATGCCTTCAATGCCCTGGGGGATGAGTTCGTTTTCCCGCGCTTCCGCCTGGCCGTAACGTTCCCGGCTGCCGGGAGATGTCTTCATGGCCGCCAGGCTGCCCATGCCGCGATAGATCACGTATTGCCTTCCCTGGTGGATTATTTTTTCTCCCGGGCTTTCGTCCGTGCCTGCCAGGGCGGATCCCATCATGACCGTGTCGGCCCCGGCGACGATTGCCTTGGCCACGTCGCCTGTGTAACGGATGCCGCCGTCGGCAATGACCGGGATGGCGCCATTGATGGCGCTGGCGCAGTGATAGATGGCAGATACCTGCGGTATGCCGACCCCGGCCACGACCCGCGTGGTGCAGATCGAGCCCGGGCCTATACCGACCTTCAATGCATCCGCGCCCGCCTTCAAAAGCGCCCTGGCCGCTTCCGCGGTGGCGATATTGCCGGCGATAACGTCCAGTTCAGGCAGGTTCTTTTTCAGCCAGGCGCACATTTCAATCACGTTGCGGCTGTGCCCGTGGGCGGTATCTATGACAAGGACGTCAACCTCCTTTGCGGCCAGGGCCTGGGCGCGCTCGAAATCGTTGGCGCCTATGGCCGCGCCGACACGCAGGCGGTGTTTTTGATCGCGATTGAAAAGCGGCTGGGCGTTTTCAATGAGGGTGCTGACATCAGAAAAGCTGTAAAGTCCGACCAGACGGCCCTTTTCCACCAGGGGCAGCTTGCCGATCTTGTTGCGCTTCATGAGCTCATAGGCTTCCTTCAGGCTGGTTTTCGGGCCGGAGCTGATGACCTCGCTGGTCATGATGTCGGAGACTTTCGCGTTGTGGTCGTGGGCAAATTTCATGTCGGCTCCGGTGAGAATGCCGACCAGCAGGCCGTTGGCGTCCAGGATCGGGAATCCTGAAAAGCTGTAGCATTTTTCGGTTCTTGTCTGCTGCACGTGCCGGAGCGTGTCCGAGGCGCGGAATGTTACCGGCTGGAGGATCAGTCCGTTCAGGTAATGTTTTACGATTTCCACTTCACGACATTGTTTCCCGACGTCAAGATTTTTATGGATAATGCCGATTCCTCCGAGCATGGCCATGGCAATGGCCATTTTGCTCTCGGTGACCGTGTCCATAGCCGCGCTCACGAAAGGAATGTTGATCTTGATCCGGTTTGTCAGCCTGCTTGTTACGTCGGCGTCCTTGGGCAGGAAATCCGCATAACTCGGAAGCAGTGAAAGGTCGTCGAAGGTGATGCTTTGGTTTTTGAGCGTTTTAAAGAATGAATTTACTTTTTTGACGGTCGCCATTATTTGTTCTCCTTTTCGTCAAGGGAAGACCTTATTTTCCGCGCCAGTTCCTCGAAAGTGAAGGGCTTTTGCAGGAAGACCACGTTTTTATCCATGCCGGTCGATTCAACCGCCATGTTGTTTGTGTATCCGGACATGAAAATGGCCTTCAGTTGCGGATGAGTTTCCCGCAGCGCGGAAACCAGGTCAGTTCCGTTCATATCGGGCATGATGATGTCGGACAACACTATGTCTATAGCGCCATCGTATTCCTTGCAGAGCGCAATCGCCTGCGAGGCGTTGGTTGTGGACATGACCCGGTAACCAAGTTTTGACAGGATTTTTGTCAGCATGCTTACGATGTGAATTTCATCGTCTATGATCAGAATGGTTTCCGATCCGCCGGGCAGATCTTTCACCGTAAAAGGCTTCGGTTCCTCGATCGCTTTTTCTGATGATTGCGGCAAATATACCTTGAAGGTTGTTCCCTTGCCCGGCTCGGAATAACAGATGATTTCTCCGCCGAACTGGCGGACGATGCCGAAGACCGAGGAAAGGCCCAGCCCAAGGCCTTTGCCCTTGCTCTTGGTCGTAAAGAACGGCTCGAAGATCCTTTCCATTATTTCCGGAGGCATACCCGTGCCGGTATCGCTTACCTGAAGCAGAACGTAACGTCCGGGTTTGAGTTCGGGATGGGTTTTGCAGAAATTATCGTCGAGGATCGTATTGATGGTTTCAATGATGAATTCCCCGCCTTTTGGCATGGCGTCGCGCGCATTGGTGGCAAAGTTGGTGATGATCCGTTCCAGGCGCGAGACATCGGCATGGACGTTCCATAATTGCTGGTCCAGTCGCGTCACAACGCCGATGTTGGCGCCGAGAATCTGTGCCAGCATCTTCTGCATGTTTTGGATGACAAGGTTCATGTTTACGGTCTTGTATTCATCCTTCTTTTCAAAGCTGAAGTCGAACAACTGGCGGGCCAGGGCGGTGCCGCGTTCGACCGTCTGCATGATTTCAACCAGGCTTTGGCGGTCGTTCCGGTTGAGACCGTCCGATTGCAGCAACAGGGAAACGTAGCCCAGCAAGGTGGTCAAAATGTTGTTGAAGTCATGGGCAATGCTTCCGGCCAGCCTGCCGAGGGTTTCGATGCGGTAGCTTCGCTGTCTCCTGATTTCAATCCTTTTCAGCAGGGATTCCTGACGACACTGGTCGGTTATGTCCTCGATGTTAACGATGCAGCCGGTGGTTTCTCCGCGCTCGTTCAGAATAGGATATGAAGACATGTCGTACTTGCCTGTCAGGTTCTCAATATCTATTTTTCGCACTGAGCAGGGGCCTGTTAATATTTTCATTCGGAAAACATTGAATTCCGTGGACGGCTCCTTCGGCTTGCATATTTCAAAAAAGTTTGTTCCGACCGGATCGGCTTTTAACGGGGAGAGTTTTTTCAGGGCGGCGTTGTTGGCGCGCAGGATGTGGCCGCCCCTGTCGAGTATCAGCATTTCGTTGCTTATGGCGTTGAACGAAAGTTCCCATTGATTCTGGGCCGCCAAAAGAGCCGTTTCCACGGTGTGATAGGCGGATACGTTGCGCACGTGCAGTATGATAAGTTCTCCGTCCTGGCGGGGTATTTTTGTGATTAATTCCACTTCCACCGGGATTTTGCGGCCGTCATCGAACATGCATTCTTCTTCGATCAGTGACCATTCGCCTTTTACGAGTTTTGTAAAGTCATGGTCCCATTGCTTTTTGCCGGTCGGGCTGAGCAAATCGGGAAACTTTTTGCCGATGAGCGCCGTCAGCGGCTGTCGGCAGATTTTGCCGAAACCGGCGTTGGCTTCAAGGAGCGTTCCGTCCGTATCTTGAATCACAATGCCGTCCGGACAGTCCCTGAAAATGGCTTCCATAAGCTTGGCGTCCGATAGAATTATTTTTCCATGAGTCATGAATAATTGGTTGCTTATGTTATTTATAATGCTAGACTAGTCAAAACAAAAAAAAATGTAAAGGCAAAATGCGAAGGATTGTTTTAACGGCCGTCTTTATGAGTTTGATGGGGTGCTGGCGGACCTTCGGGCAAATAGAGGTTTCCTTGCGGATTGAACCGGCCCACGCCGTCCTTTATGAGCCAATCAAGGCGAACGTACTCATCAGGAACAATACCGGGTCCATATTGGAGTTCGGCGGCGGGGAACCGGCCAGATTCTTTTTTGACGTGGGATTTGATAAAAACGAGGCGGTCCGGCAGACGGATTTAAATCCACTCATGTATGGCGCCAGAATAATGCCCCGCGAGACCCGCACCAATCAGTTCGTTTTGACTTCCATTTATTCCATGCGCTCTCTCGGAGTATACAAAATCAACGCCTGCATTGAATGGCAGGATCGCCTGTTTTTTTCCGCGCCGATTGAGGTTGAAATACGCCGGGGGTTTGAAATCGCGCGCCTGACGGCAGGCGTGCCGGGCGAGTCCTTGCAGTTGAGGGTCTACGTTCTTGAATATATGAGCAAGGAAGACGGTGAAAATGTCTATTTGCGCATTGAGGACGAACAGGAGAAGAAAATTTACGGGATGGCCAACCTTGGCCATATCGTGCGCGTGCGCGCGCCCGTGATAAAGGTTGACGAGTCCGGAAATGTGCATGTTTTGTTCCAAACGATGTCCATGGATTTCATCCATACCGCCTTCACGCCTTACGGCGTCCAGTTGTTCAGCAGAATTTATAACGACAAAACAGGCGCCATTTCCCTTGTCAGCCTGCCGAACGGACAGGTTTCTGTCTCCATACCGCCGGAATCAGGTAAACCGGAGACGTCTCGGGCTGAATTGCCGCCGGATCAGCACACTTTGCCCAAAAAGCTGGCTACCGATATGTTCGGAACCAAGACGGAATAGGGTTGACTATTAACTGCTCGTTCGTATATATTCACTGGCCATTGATTTCTTGCCATGATAAGTGTTTTCAGACGCACCCGTGGTGAAACTGGCATACACGCTAGGTTCAGGTCCTAGTGGCCGCAAGGCTGTGGAGGTTCAACTCCTCTCGGGTGCACTCGTCCTTCGTGTTACCATCCGGTCATTACCGGTTCTGTCCGATGAACTCGTTTTCAGTCTGCCGGTTCCACGCTTTAACCCGGATAAGTTCCCTTGTCCTGATCTGGGGATAGAGAACAATTTTGCCCTCCGTGGCCATGTCCTTGACCATTTCGATGGCCATTGGGAATTGATCGAGACTGCCCACCATGTCCAGATAATCCCCGGGATTGAACTGGTTTTCCGCCACCATGCGCAATGCCTCGGCAACGTCGGCCGGGCTGCCGCCGCTTGACCCGCAGAGTCGGATTTCATCATAATGCACGCGCAGGGTATCAAGATCAATCATGTGTTCACCACGTTTAAGTCCTCCGAACAGGTTCAAGACCCCACCCTTGGCCAGCCACTGCTGGCTTTCAATCTGCGCCTTGCGGCTACCGACCGCGGCGATGATGTCGTCGGCGCCCTTGCCGTTGCTCGCGGCTTTGATTATTTCCAGGCCTTCGTTTGCCAGGGCCACGCGCAACACGGTGCCGGAACTTTTCGCCTTGTTTTCCAGTTTTTCGGATATCTGGCGCAGACGTTCCGGCATGATGTCAAGCACGATCAGATGGCTGGGATTGAAGCGCAGCGCCGCCTCGGCGTGCATCTGGCCCATGGGGCCCGCGCCGATCACCACGCAAACGCCGCCGGGTTTCAATCCCAGTTTTGGCTCGCGCGGCGCCGTGGGCGTTTTTTGATGAATATGGATATGACGGTCCTGGGCCGAAATCACGCAGGACAATGGTTCGCACAAGGCTCCGGCAAAGCAGGGAATATTTTCGTCCGGAAGCGGCAGAAGACAGTCCGCGGCAATCGTTTCCTCGGTGATGAGCATGTATTGCGCCAGATGGCCGGGCAAGGAGTAGCCGATGGCCACTTTTTCCATGCCTTCGGCCTGGAGCGCATAGCGCTCGCGAAAGTTTATGGGGGGGCAGGCAACCGCCGGTTGCGCTACGAACCTTTTGCCGACCGGATATTTCTTCTCAACATTCTTTCCGGCCTTGACTATCGTGACCGAGCCTTCATCCCCCAGAATGATCGGAAATTTGCCAAGATCCCAGCCGTTGATGAAGGTGTGTTCGCTTCCCTGCGCCACGAGCTTTAAAATTGAGGAGCAGACTCCGGCCGCATCAACGCGCGCCAGGGCCTGGTTGTCGTTCGGTTCAGGGACGGGGATTTCGTCCACCCGGATGTTTTCAAACCCCTTGCCGTGCAACCGCACTGCGAGCATTTTGTATGGAATGGCGTTATTCATTTCAAATTTTCTCTCACGCGCTCAATGATTCGCTAGAGCCCACGGAGAGCACTGGGAGAATTTGGCCGAGTCTGTTCGGCCTTCGCCCCGCTCAGTGAACTCTGTGTGCTCTGTGAGAAACATTCTGTTTTAGTGCTTTCGGGGCGGCAGATGGATGCAATGCCCGGAAACGGCATGCGCGGCCTCCATCCAGGCTTCGGACATGGTCGGATGGACGTGCACCGTCCGTCCGAGTTCCTCATGGGTGAATTCCGCCTGGATAGCCAGGGCAGCCTCGTTGATCAATTCCGTGGCATGCGCCCCGACTGCCGCCGCTCCCAGCAGTTGACCGGTTGCGGCATCGGCGATCCATTTCACGAAACCGGACGTTTCCCCGGCGGATATGGCTTTGCCCAAGGCCGCGAACGGGAATTTTCCGGTTAATATCTTTCGGTTGTTTTCGGCGCAGGCAAGTTCGCTCAACCCGGCAATTCCGATTTCAGGGGAAGTAAATATGCCGGCGGGTATAACCTGTTCCCGGGTTCGGCTTCTGCGGCCAAGAGCGGATTCTACGGCGGCAATGCCCTGGGCCGTGGCAGCATGCGCTAGTTGGTATTTGCCGTTAACGTCGCCTATGGCGAAGATATTGGCGGCCTTGGTGCGGTATTCGGCGTCTACTTCAATGAATCCCTTTTGATTCGCCTGCAGTCCGCATTGTTCGAGCGCCAGACCTGCCGTGGCCGGGACGCGTCCGGCCGCGCAAAGCAGAAGGTCTGCTTCCAAAACTTTTCCGGAGCATTCTCCCTTTACCGCGCCGCCGTTGCAGGAAATGTTTTCCAGCGGCTTGCCGGTCAGGATGTTGACGTTCAGTTTCTTTTCCATGCTGCACCGGACTTCCGCGCGCAGGTCGGCGTCCAATATGGTCAGAATATCGTCGAGGATTTCAACAATGGTCACTTCAGTTCCCAGTTGGGCCGCCAGACAGGCCATCTCGCTGCCGATGATTCCGCCGCCCAAAACCAGCAGGCGTTTTGGCAGTTTTTCCAGATCCAGGAAAGAACGGCTCTCGACGATTTTTTCGTCGCGCGGCAGAAATGAGGGCAGGGACGAATTGCAGCCCGTTGCAATGACGATGAACTTTGCCTCAAGCGTGTTTTCTTTTCCGGCAGAATCTTTTAAAAGCAGTTGGTTTCTTCCTGCAAACGAGGCGGTTGCCGGAAAAACGTCAACGCCGTTTCCCTTCAGTAGTTGCGCAATGCCGTTCCTGAGTTTGGCGACGACCTTGTTTTTGTGGTCAATCAATGCCTTGTAATCGAAGGATACTTCGCCCGTCTTCAGTCCGGCCGGCGGTTCATGGGCGGCTTTGGCGTGGAAGGCGGCTGATGCAATGAGAGTTTTCGTGGGTATGCAGCCCCAGTTCAGGCAGGTGCCGCCCACGTTATCCTTTTCGATCAGCGCCACTGAGGCGCCCAGTTGGGCGGCGCGGATCGCGGCCGGATATCCGCCCGGTCCGCCGCCGATTACGGCTATATCATACTTGTCCATTTTGCAGTGTCCTCCAGCAAATCTTTGATGCGGTTGACAAAACGCGCCGCGCAGGCGCCATCGACCAGACGGTGGTCCGATGAAACGGTTATCTTCATGATGTCGCGCGCAACGATCTGTCCCTTGACCGCCACCGGCGTGGGAATGATGCTGGAAACCGCCAGTATCGCGCTTTCGCCGGGATTGATGATGGCGGTGAAGTTTTCAACGTTCAGCATGCCCATGTTCGAGATGGTAAAGGTGCCTCCGGACATTTCCGCCGGGGTAAGTTTTCCATCCCTTGCCTTGGCGGCCAGCGCCTTGGTTTGTTCATGGAGTTCAAGGAGCGAAATGCGATCGGCGTTTCTGATCACGGGCACGACCAATCCTTCCTTGATGTCCACGGCCAAGCCGAGATGCACGTTGGAATGCCATTTGACCGATTTGCCGTCGCCATGGATCGCGCTGTTGAGCGCCGGGAATTCCTTGAGCGCCAAGGCGCAGGATTTGAGGATGAAATCCGTGATCGAGTAGGGCTTGCCCTCTTTTTTCAACTGCTTGCGCAGTTCCAGAAGCTTGCTTAGATCAACCGAGACCGTCACGTAAAAATGGGGCGTCGAGGTAAAACTCCTTGTGAGCCTTTGGGCGATGATCTGCCGCATCTTGCTCATTTCCTTCGGCTTTTCGGCCGCGGCCCTTTCAACGTCTTCAACGGCGAGATGTCCGGGCTCGCCGCATTCAACTTCCAAAAGATCGATTTCCTCCCTGACGGCCAGCGCCTTGGCCGCGGGCGTGATTTTAAGCTCATGATATTTTTTCACGGCCAGGTAATTCTGAACGTCCTTTTCGGTTATTCTGCCTTCCGGGCCCGTGCCGTTGATTTTTTCATGATTGATCGCGCAGTCTTTCGCCAGTTGCCGCGCGCGCGGCGAGATTGTTTTCCTGGCTGGTTTGCCCGGCGTTTGCGCCGGAGCAGGCTGCAAAACGGTTGGTGTAGGAGCGACGGATGGGCGTGAGGAGGCGACGGGGTGGGGGACTGAGGTCGTGACTGGGGCCGGAGTATCGGCGTGTTGGGTCGCCTTGGGAACGGGGGGGATATCAGGTATGGCTTCGCCCGGTTGTCCGACGAACGCCACGGGCACAGTTACCGGAACGGTCTCGCCCTCGTTGACTACTATTTTCAGCAGGACGCCCTCGAAAAAGCTTTCGACATCCAGTACGGCCTTGTCCGTTTCGATTTCAAACAATACATCGCCTTTTTTGACCGTGTCCCCGGCCTTCTTGTGCCATTTCAGGATTTTGGATTCCTCGACGGTCTGGCCGAGTTTCGGCATTATGACTGTATGTGGCATGGTTTTACTCATGTTTCGTGAAGCGTATCTCGTATTTCGTCAGGCATCCTGCGCTTCACGAATCCCGCTTCACATTTTTTTAGAACAATTTTTGAACTGCGGCGACAATATCGTTTGCGTTCGGCAGAAACGCCGCCTCCAGAATGTGCGACTGGGGCGCGATGCCGTTTTTGGCGCCGACGCGTACCACGGGCGCATCCAGATAATCAAAGGCCTGTTCGACGATGCTTGAGGCTATTTCACCGGTAAAGCTTCCGATATTGACGCTCTGGCTGGCCACCACGCAGCGTCCGGTCTTGCGCACTGACTGCAGGATGGTCTCCATGTCCAACGGAACCAGCGAGCGGATGTCCACCACCTCGGCGCTGATTTTTTCCTTTTGCAGGGCGTCGGCGGCCTTGAGCGCGTCATGTACGGCCGGGCCCCAGGCGACAATGGTGACGTCCGCGCCCTGGCGCTTTATGTCAGCCACGCCTATGGGCAGCAGGAATTCGGCGTCTTCGGGTACCTGGCCCTTAAACGGATAAAGCAGTTGCGATTCCACGAACATGATCGGATTGTTGTCGCGGATGGAAGCTTTTAAGAGGCCTTTGGCGTCTGAGGGAGTCGAAGGATAAATGACGTACAATCCCGGGATATGGGCAAACATGCTTTCCAAAGTCTGCGAATGCTGTCCGCCGTATCCCTTGCCGCCGCCGACCGAGGCGCGGATGACCAGCGGGATTTCAACGTTGGCGCCGGACATGTAATGCCATTTGGCCGCCTGATTGCTGATCTGGTCCGAAGCCATCAGGGCAAAATCCATGTACATGAGTTCCACGACCGGCCTTAAACCGATCATGGCCGCTCCTACCGCCGTGCCGCAAATCGCCGCCTCGGAAATTGGCGAATTGAAAATCCGGTCCCTTCCGAACGCTTCCAGCAGCCCCTTGGTGACCTTGAAGGCGCCGCCGTAATCGGCCACGTCTTCGCCGTAAATGAGCACGCGGTTGTCGCGCAGCATTTCCTCGAAAAGCGCCTCCTTGATGGCGTCTTTGTAGCTGAGTTCGCCGTTGGTTCGTTTGAAGAGCGGTTTTTCCTTCACGATTTTTGTCTGGCGGTTTGGCGGCGGGACGACCTTGCAACTCGTGTTCGTGTACATGTATTTGATTACGTCCGCCGCCGCCGGATCCGGCGATTTCGCGGCCTTTATTGCGGCGCGGGCGTTACGGTCGGCCACCTTCTTCTGGAGGGCTGCGAACGAGGGATCGTCCAGAATGCCGCAGTCCTTCATTTGCTGCGCGAAGAGGGCGATCGGGTCCACGTTTTTCCAGGCCGCCTCCTCATCCTTGGTGCGGTACTCGTTGCGCGGGTCCGTGAGGGAATGGCCGTAATAACGGTAAGTGTTCAATTCGATGAGATAGGGGCCCTGCCCGTTGCGGCATCCTTCCGCCGCGCGCAGAATGGCGTCACGCACGGCCAGCACGTCCATGCCGTTAACGAGTTCGGCGTGCATGTTGTTCTCCGCAAATCCGGCCGCGCGGCGCGCCAGGGTTTGAACGCCGCCGACTTCCTTTTCGGCCCGTCCGGTCATCCCGTAGTGATTGTTGTGAATGGCGAAAATGACCGGAAGCCCGAATTTTGACTTTGCCATTTCGTTGGTGAACTGGCCCATGGCCGCCCAATTCAGAGATTCCAGCACCACGCCGTTGGCATAGGCGCCGTCTCCGGCAAAACAACAGACCACCCGTCCGTTTTGCAGGTAACGGCATCCCGTGGCCGCACCGGTGGCGATCGGAACGCCTCCGCCGACAATGGCGTTGGCTCCCAGGTGATTCATGGTGAAATCGGCGATGTGCATTCCGCCGCCGCGTCCCTTGCAATAACCGCCTTCCTTTCCGAAGAGTTCGGCGATGGTGCGGAAAATGTGGTCTTCAAGGGCGGATTCAACCAGTTCCGCACGCGCCGCGGCTTGAAAGGAAGGAGGCAAACGCTTTTTCAAGGCCTCGTCCGGCATCTGGCGCAGGGCGACGCATCCCTTGGCGATGCTGTCGCCGTGGCCGCGGTGGGTGCTGGTGATGTAATCGGTCCATTGCAGGGCATGGCAGGCGCCGGTCGAGGCGGCTTCCTGGCCGATGGAAAGGTGGGTGGGCCCACGGTAATTGAAGTCCGGCAGCGGGGTGTAGGCTCCCGAACGGAGCTTGATTATCATTTCCTCGAATTCGCGGATGGCGAGCATATCTTCGAGGAAATTGAAGGCCGCCTCTTTATCGATCTTTTTTGCGGCAAATTCCGTCTTTAAGTTGCCACTGTAGTCATGACAACTTATTTTCCCGCAGTCGATCAGGCGTTGAGAGAAATCCGGGCGGTTATTGCTGAAATAATTAGGCACGGCACTTTCCTTTTGGCTTGGAACGAAGCAGACGCCGGTTTTCGGCCTAACGCCGCCGGTCAGCTATTATGAAGCAGCCATTTGAGGTCAGATCTGAATTTGCCTACTCGCTGGCAAGATCAATTTCGGCCATTATCTTGCCTTCGGCAATTTCCTTGAGGGAAATATCTTCCAGATCGGGCTGCTGGGATTCGGTCTTGACCATCGGCCGCTGGCCGCCGATCAGTTGCCTGGATCTTTTGGAAATCATGTTGATCAGTACGGCAGTGTTCGGCACCCGGCGTTTACAAGCGTCTAATAGTTCGATGTTCATGTTGGTAATAAAAAAACGGGGCATATTGTATATGCCCCGTTTTTGTTTTGCAAGCGAATATTAATTTATTTTTTTCGTTTAATACATGTCCATGTCGCCGCCGCCCATGCCGCCATGTCCGCCGTGAGGCATCGGAGCGGGTTTTTCCTTCTCGGGAATTTCCGTGACCATGCATTCCGTGGTCAGGAGCAGACCTGAGATACTGGAGGCGTTCTGAATCGCCGTACGGGCAACCTTGGTGGGATCGATCACGCCCTCTTTGAACAGGTCGGCATATTCCCTGCTGGCGACGTTGTATCCGAAACTGCCTTTGTTCTTTTTGACCTCCGCGATCACGATGGAGGCGTCAACGCCTGCATTGCCGACCAGTTGACGTATGGGGGCTTCGAGCGCGCGGAAAATTATCTGCACGCCTATGCCTTCGTCGCCCTTGGCCGAAAGCTTCTCGATCGCCGCCTGGCAGCGCAAAAGCGCCACGCCGCCGCCGGCCACCACGCCCTCTTCGACCGCCGCACGGGTGGCGTGCAGGGCGTCTTCGACGCGGGCTTTCTTTTCCTTCATCTCGGTTTCGGTCGCCGCGCCGACATTGATGACCGCCACGCCGCCGGCCAGCTTGGCCAGGCGTTCCTGCAGTTTTTCGCGGTCATAGTCGGAGGTCGTTTCCTCGATCTCCTTGCGGATCTGGCTGACGCGGCCCTGGATGGCCGAGGTCTTGCCGCCGCCTTCGATGATCGTGGTGTTTTCCTTGTCGACCGTGATGCGTTTGGCCCGGCCCAAGTCTTCGATCTTGATGCTTTCAAGCTTGATTCCCAGGTCCTCGGTGAAGCATTTGCCGCCGGTCAGGATGGCGATGTCTTCCAGCATGGCTTTGCGGCGGTCGCCGAATCCGGGCGCCTTGACCGCGCAGCATTGCAGCGTTCCGCGCAGGCGGTTTACCACCAGCGTGGCGAGCGCTTCGCCTTCGACTTCCTCGGCGATGATCATGAACGGCTTGCCGGCCTTGGCCACGTTCTGCAGCAGGGGCAGGAAATCCTGCAAGCTCGAGATTTTCTTCTCGAAGATCAGGATGTACGGATCTTCCAGCACGGCTTCCATGTTTTCGGCGTCAGTCACGAAATAGGGGGAAAGATATCCCTTGTCGAACTGCATGCCTTCCACCACGTCGAGCGTGGTCTCAATGGTCTTAGCTTCTTCAACCGTGACCGTGCCGTCCTTGCCCACCTTGTCCATGGCGTCGGCAATGATTTCTCCGATCTGCTTGTCGCCGTTGGCCGAGATGGTGGCCACCTGGCAGATTTCCGTGTGTTCCTTGACCTTCTTGCTCTGTTTTGCCAGGGTGTCCACGACTTCAGCCACAGCCAGATCAATGCCGCGTTTCAACGCCATGGGATCGGCGCCGGCCGTTACGTTTTTCAGGCCTTCGCGGAATATTGACTCGCTGAGGAGGGTGGCGGTGGTGGTGCCGTCGCCGGCCACGTCGCTGGTCTTGCTGGCCACTTCGCGGACCATTTGCGCGCCCATGTTTTCGAACGGATCGCACAATTCAATTTCCTTGGCCACGGTAACGCCGTCCTTGGTGATGGTCGGCGATCCGAATTTCTTGTCGAGAATAACATTGCGACCGCAGGGTCCCAGCGTTACCTTGACGGCCCGGCTCAATTTTTCAATGCCGCGCAGTATTGACTGGCGTGCATCCGCATCATATTTCAATTGCTTGCCTTTATCTGCCATTTTCCTGTTCCTTTCAATTTTACTTTTTTTTAAGTGTTACGATGGCGTCAGCCTTCCACGATTCCCAGAATGTCGTCCTCGCGCACGATCTGGTATTCCTGATCGTTGATTTTGACTTCGGTGCCGCCGTATTTCGGCAACAGAATCAGATCGCCTTTTTTCACGTTCATCTGGATCAGTTTGCCGTTGTCGTCGTATTTACCGGGGCCGACTGCAATGATCTTTCCCTGCATGGGCTTTTCCTTGGCGCTGTCAGGGATGATAATGCCGCCCTTCTTGACTTCTTCTTCCTTTTGGGGTTCAACCAGTACGCGGTCTCCCAATGGTTGAATTTTCATGTATCTTGCCTCCTTTGTTTTTGTTGCAGGTTGGAAGGCTCAGCAGTCCAGGGTTTACAGTTGTTCGTGCGACTGTGAACGGTGAACTGTGAACTGTAAACCTGGTTTATTTTTTGTCGTCTACCATTTCAAAATCGGCGTCAATGACGTCATCGCCGCCGCCTTTTGAAGATTTGTCGCGGGCCCCGCGTGACGATTTGTCATCGCTTTGCTTGGGTTCTTCCGCGTCACGGTTTCCTTCCTCTCCGGAAGATGCACCCGGGTCCTTTTGGGAAGGTCCGCGGGCCTGTGCGTAAAGGTCGGACGAGACGGCCTGCATTTTAGAGTTGAGCGCCTCCATCGCGGCTTTGATAGCCTCGGTGTCGGTTCCCTTGACTGCAGCTTTAACCTTTTCCACCGCCGCTTCCACGCTCGCCTTTTTGGAGGGATCTATTTTTGCGCCGTGTTCCTTGAGAAGTTTTTCCGTTTCATAGGCCAGTGCGTCGGCCTTGTTTCTGATTTCCACCTGCTCGCGTTTGGCCTTGTCATCGCTGGCGTGCTGTTCGGCGTCCTTCACCATGTTGTCGATTTCGGACTTATCCAGACCGCTTGAGGCGGTGATGGTGATTTTCTGCTCTTTACCGGTGCCAAGGTCCTTGGCGCTGACGTGTAAAATGCCGTTGGCGTCAATATCAAATGCTACTTCGATCTGCGGGATGCCGCGTGGCGCCGGCGGAATGCCGTCCAGATGAAAACGGCCGATCGATTTGTTGTCGGAAGCCATCTTGCGTTCGCCCTGCAGCACGTGAATTTCAACCGACGATTGGCTGTCGGCGGCGGTACTGAAAATTTCACTTTTCCTGGTGGGTATGGTCGTGTTGCGTTCGATAAGCGTGGTGGCCACGCCGCCCAGGGTTTCAATACCGAGGCTCAGCGGTGTGACGTCCAGCAGCAGTACGTCGTGCACTTCGCCCTTTAACACTCCCGCCTGGATGGCGGCCCCCACGGCCACCACTTCGTCAGGGTTAACGCCCTTATGCGGCTCCTTGCCGAAGAGCGAGCGGGCCATGTCCTGGACCTTCGGCATTCTGGTCATGCCGCCAACCAGGACGGCCTCGTTGAGATGGGATGGATCAAGGGCGGAGTCCTTCAGGCACGCCCTGACCGGTCCCACGGTTCTTTCAATCAACTGGTCTACCAGTTGCTCCATTTTGGAGCGTGTGAGTGTCAGGTTAAGGTGCTTGGGGCCGGAGGCGTCTGCAGTGATGAACGGCAGGTTGATTTCAGTCTGCTGTGATGTCGAGAGTTCGCATTTGGCCTTTTCGGCAGCTTCTTTCAGACGCTGCAGGGCCATGGTGTCCTTGGAAAGGTCTATGCCGTTGTCCTTCTTGAATTCGGCCGCGATCCAGTTCATGATGGCCTGGTCGAAATCGTCGCCGCCGAGGTGCGTGTCGCCGTTGGTGGCCTTTACCTCAAAGACCCCGTCGCCGATTTCAAGGATGGAGATATCGAAAGTTCCGCCGCCAAGATCGTAAACCGCGATTTTTTCGTCCTTCTTTTTTTCAAGTCCGTAGGCCAGCGAAGCGGCGGTCGGCTCGTTGATTATGCGCAGGACTTCGAGACCGGCAATTTTACCGGCGTCCTTGGTGGCCTGCCGCTGGCTGTCGTTGAAGTAGGCCGGAACCGTGATCACGGCCTGAGTGATTTTTTCTCCAAGATACGCTTCGGCGTCCGTTCTCATCTTCTGGAGGATCATCGAGGAAATTTCAGGAGGAGAATAGATTTTGTCGCCGACCTTCACGTGGACGTCGCCGTTCTTGGCCCTGACCACCTGGTAGGGAACAAGGGAAATTTCATGGGCAACTTCGTCGTATTTGCGGCCCATGAATCTTTTTATGGAATAAATTGTGTTGGTCGGATTTGTGATTGCTTGACGCTTTGCGGACTGTCCCACGAGCCGCTCTCCACTTTTGGTAAAGGCAACCACCGATGGAGTTGTGCGTGCGCCGTCGGAATTCGGAATGACCGTTGGCTGACCGCCTTCCATAACCGCCATACATGAATTCGTTGTTCCTAAATCAATTCCTAATACTTTAGCCATATAATTCTCCTTATTGTCTTTAATCATATCAGCAGATTGCATGCCAAGTTTGCTCTTATTTGATAAGTCGTTTATATTTAATGCATTAGCTATTTTGTTGTTTGGGTGGATGTTTTTGGTTGTGTGACTTTCTGTCTCGCTGGTATGTAAAAGTGTGTCACATTGCGAGGTAATTTTAAAAATCTTAGAGAAGACGGACGCGATAGCCTGCCAAAAACACGGCAAATCCGGCGTCGTCAAACCTGATGGGAAAAAATATTCAAAAGGGACGACGGCTTCACTTTTGCGGCCATTGGAATGGACACGGTTTCCCTGGCGGCAATGGCGCGTGATCTGCGGCGGAAAAGATGCCGGAGCGTTTGGCGCGCCATGAAGACGAGGCGCATCATTGTCCCTCTTGACACAGCCTTGGCAATTTGTGCAAATTTGTGTTTTTCCGCTTGACGGCGGTCAGCCGGCTCAACTATAGTGACGGCGATTTTTTGAGGGAACTGTCTTTGGGGTTGTCAAAAAATAAAGTTTATAAATTTACCGGGGAATGACGTGCGATTTTATCATGAAAGTGTTGTTGAAAAATGGATAGTCGAATTTTTCATTGATAAATTCCGCCGCATGTCATCTGCGCGCGTAATTCTAAGTATTCTATCGCTTGCATTTGCCGCGATTCTAAACGCGGCGCCGACAGTTATATCCATAGACCCCTGTTTATACAATCCTAATTATCCGGACAGTGCCTGGCAGGAATCTACGCGTACGCTTTGCGCCATGGCCAAGGCGGATACCAACCTGATCTTGAGATCATGGTCCGGCTTGTCGCTTCCCGGCGCCGGTGCGCGCACGGCCATGATGATGGCCCTGGCCGGCAAGACGGCTCCCGATATTCTGTTTTCCCATTTCCATATAATACGCAACGACATCAACCAGGGATTTTTATACCCCCTGAACGAATGGATCGGCGAAGATCTGAACGGAAACGGTCAGATTGACCTGGATGAGGCGAAGTGGGACGGGTGGAAAAACATACCAGCCTTGTGGCGACAGGTGGCCACGGTCAAAGGAAAGGTGTATGGACTGCCGATCATTCACGACGATATTACGGCCATAATATACCGGACCGATCTGGTGCAGCTTGCCGGCCTGGATGCGAGCAGGCCGCCGCAAACGTGGGATGAATTCATTTACTGGTGTCAGAAGCTGACAGATCCCTCCAAAAAAATACCCGGCGCAACTTTCCAGCAGGGGCAGCGCGGGTTTGCCATCTGGCCGAGCGGATATACCTGGCTGCCATGGCTGGAATCGGCCGGCGGCCATCCGGTATTGCAGATACGGGTGAGTCCCACTACCGGAAAAGCATATGAATTTCCGGCCGAGGCCACGTCGTTTCTGACGTCGGATGGCGAAAACCTTGAAAAAGTCGAGCCGAAATGGCGCGCGGATTTCGCATCTGAAGCCGGCATGGCGGCTGCGGAATTTTATTACCGGCTGCGGTGGATGAAATGGATGATCGATCCCGAGACAAGGGAGCCGCTTAATCTTTCCGAAGAAGATATAGCCAGCGGTTTTGTCATGGCCGGCAAACGTAAAATACCTGTTGATTCCGAGGAGGTGATCTCCGGCGTGGCCCGTGGATCCACCGGCCAGCAGGGCACGGGCGTGTTTGAGATGTTTCAACGCGGGGAAGTGGCCATGGTGCAATGGACGGTACAAGACCTGTCTCTGGCCGGGAAGTCGCTCGGGATTGCGTCGGATCTGCTTGGCTGGTTTCCGTTTCCGGCCGGAAACGGTCGGGAGGGCACGCGGGTCGTCAACCTGTTCAACCATTACGCCGGGATGTGCGAGAATGTAAAGAGTAGACCGAAGTCCGACCGCGATCAGATTTGGCGTGTGCTTAATGTCATTGCCGATAAACGTTTGAAGGATCAGGCCATACGTTATCAGGTGCTGTCCGGTAATGCGCGGTTCATTGATCCGAACGAACTGAAACGCCTTGGGTTTGACGAATATTTACGAGACATACCCGCGGGAATAGCGGAAAACTTCAAGGAACTGCGGGATGGGAAAATTAAAGCATACACGGAGCCGTTCATGGGTTTCTGGATAACCATGGACGGGTGTCTTGACCGGGAAGTGATCAGCCTGATAATCGCGGAAACAGGCGAAGATTTCGACTATCGTTCGGCCTTGCAGGAAGTTGAACGAAAGGCGAATACGGGTGTGATGTTCGGATTTCCACCGGAATTGCTGGAACGTTACCGGGGCTGGGCCAGGATCATTTTCGCCGTTTTGCTGGCGATTATGGCGGTTTTTATGGTTTTCATTGTAAGATCCTTTCTCGTCAAGCGTGAAGCGACATCCAAGCAGGTCTACCGGAGCTGGCTGCCGTGGGCGTTGCTGGCGCCGGCGCTGATATTGATAGGCGTCTGGAGTTATTATCCCTTGATGCGCGGCATGGTCATGGCGTTTCAGGATTACAAGATAGTCGGAGGCGGAAAGTTCGTCGGCCTGGATAATTTCATTGCCATGGCGCTGGATCCGTCGTTCTGGGGCAGCCTGGGGCGCACGGTATATTTTGTTTTTCTGAACATGGTCTTCACCTTTCTCGCGCCGATTATCCTGGCCGTATTGCTTACGGAAGTTCCTCGCGGAAAAGTGGTTTACCGCACCTTGTTCTTTCTGCCGCAGGTTTCCAGCGGTCTGGTGATCGCGCTTTTGTGGAAACTTATGTATGATCCCACGCCGAACGGTTTCTTGAACCAGTTGATCGCCCTGCTTAACAAACTGCCGTTTGTTGACATTGACCCGCAGACTTGGCTTTTGAACCCGAAGCTTGCGATGATCTGTTGCGTGATCCCCACGGTTTGGGCCAGCATGGGCATGGCCAGCTTGATTTACATCGCGGCACTGAAGGGCGTGCCGGATGATATCTATGAAGCGGCCGATATGGATGGTGCCGGCATGCGGCATAAACTGAGGCACATCGCGTTGCCGACGTTGTTGCCTCTGATCATCATCAATTTTGTGGGAGCGTTCATCGCCACCTTCCAGAACATGGGCAATATTTTTCTTCTGACTTTTGGCGGTCCGGGTGAAGCCACAATGGTCATCGGGATGCGCATCTGGCTGGAAGCGTATAATTATCTGCGGTTCAGTATGGCTACCTCGATGGCCTGGGTATTGGGCACCATGCTGATCGGATTTACCTATTTGCAGATCCAGATTTTGAGGAAGGTCGAATTCAAGAAGGCGGAGTGGAAATAATGGCCATTATTCCGAAAGTCGGACGAAGCGCATGGAAGGTAAGGGTGGTCATAGGCCTGATCTATACTATTTTGAGCATTTTGGGCCTGACCATGATCATTCCCTTCATGATGACCGTGAGCAGTTCCATGTCGAACAGTTTCGACTACGAGCGTTATCGCCCCATCCCCCGTTACCTCTATTCCCAAGCGGACCGTTTTGTCAAGGGATTGGCAATGTATTCCAGCGAAGTGCGTTTTCTGAGGCCTTATTTCAACGACATGCCGGAGTACTGGACCCGTTGGCAGACCAGTGGACGCGATCTGGAGACGGTAGATCGCGTGGCGCATGAGTACCTGGATGGTTATAAGGAGAACAAAAAGAAATGGGACCTGATCGCGGCGGACTATTCGCGATTCATGGATGACTTTTTCCCGGAAAACAGCATCTGCACGTTTTCCAATGAACGCGCCGCAAGTTATCTGGAGCAGATGTATTCCATGAAATGTTCCGGGAGAAATATTGCAAGGAACAGCTTGAAATTATTGAATGAATGCTGGGGCACCGCTTACGAATCGTTTCTTTTCATTTCTTTTGATTCTGAACGGCAAATGGTTTTGAGCAATCAGCAAAAGTGGTTCCCTGACACTGAAGATCCGAAGTTCGCGGATTTTATGAGGATCGGGGAGGCATGTTTCAGGCATTATTTTACTCCCGGAGTGGAAAGGAAATGGCTGACATGTCTTCGCAAACAGAAAATAAATTACAAGGAGGCGGAGGATGTGTTTCCGGTAACCGATGCCTGCAGTGAAGACGTCAAACGGTTGTGGCGGAAATTCAAGGCCGCGGAAGCTCCGGCCGCGCCTGCCGTGCCCATGATGATCCGCTATTGGTGGTACGTTTACCTGGAAAGCGACGAGGTGCGGAACCTGGCCGGACTGAAGGCAAATGAGAGATTTACGGTGGATGTTTACAATCGCATGGCCGGAACACAATACCGTGATTTGTGGAAAACGCCATGCCCGATTCCGGCCGATTTCGGAAAAGAAATCCGGAACCTGTGGAAAAAATTCGTGGAAACAAGATTTCCCGCGCGCTGGATCTCCATCCGGGTAACGTCCGAAATGAAGGAAAAATACCGCAACTTTATCGCGGGACGCTACAAAAACATCGAATACTTCAACAACCTGGTCGGAATGAATTACAAAAACTGGGACGAGGTGCCGCTGTATTCCGAGGCGCCGCGCGGCGAGAAACAAGGTGGAATCAGGATGGTTTGGGCGGATTTCGTGGTATCTCTGCCATATGAAGACCGGCTTTTGTATTCCGCAGAAATTGCATACCAGAATTTTCTTTTAAACAAATACCATGATTTGAATGGAATAAACCGGGCCTACGGTTGGGATCTGAAGCTTATCGAAGAGGCATATCCGCGGTTGGACATTGCCTATACCGTTACGTTCAGCAGGAACGAATGGGCGCTGACCTGTGCCCCGATGCGTTTCAATTACGCGACCATAATGGATTACCTGACAAAAAGGTCGCGTGCCATCCCCGTAACGCTGTTGTTGATAGGGATGAGCATTATGTGCACTTTGACGATCAACCCCCTGGCGGCGTATGCGCTGTCTCGCTTCAACCTGAAAGGTCAGGACAAGATCATCGTGTACATGCTGGCGACAATCGCATTTCCGGCCATGGTCAGCGCCATTCCGGCCTATCTGTTGATGAGAGACCTTAATTTGCTGAACACGTTTTTCGCCCTGGTGCTGCCCGGCGCGGCCAACGGCATGGCGGTGTTTATTCTGAAGGGATTTTTCGACAGCCTGCCGCCGGAATTGTATGAAGCGGCCACTATTGACGGGGCAAAGGAATGGCAGATATTTTGTATGGTCACGTTACCGATGGTCAAACCGATCCTGGCCATAAATTCCTTGAGTGCGTTTGTGGCGGCCTATAACGGATGGGAATGGGCCATCATCATCTGTCAGAACAAGCAGATGTGGACGATCGCGGTCTGGATGTACCAGGCTTCGCAGTGGTTTGCCGGCTCTCCCTGGATCGTGACGGCCGGTTTCGTTGTAACATCAATTCCGACGTTGCTGGTGTTCCTGTTTTGCCAGAAAATCATTTTGCGCGGGATTGTTATTCCGTCGATGAAGTAAAAGAAAGAGGTTATCGAGCAGGGGACAAATTGTTTTGTGTTATAATCCTCCTGGATGTGAAAGGAAAGGACCATGGCAAAAGTAAACCTTGAGAATGTGTGGAAGATATATCCCGGAAACGTCACGGCGGTGAAGGATTTTAATCTGGAGATAAAGGACAAGGAGTTCGTGATATTTGTCGGGCCTTCGGGG
>Ga0074199_1000221_pt1 | contig 110913 bp, 109 predicted proteins | sample EPASupsiteSAE347_FD_64528 | JGI IMG/M metagenome (GOLD analysis project Ga0074199, IMG submission 64528) | Bioremediated contaminated groundwater from EPA Superfund site, New Mexico - Sample SAE3-47 | ecosystem: Environmental > Aquatic > Deep subsurface > Groundwater > Contaminated ...
GCTTGTTTTTGTCCTGCGCTATGTGCATGTGATAATCAGCGAAGAGAAAATACTTTTGAACGCTTTCGGCGAAGAATATAAGGATTATATGCGCAGAGTGCCGCGCTTGCTGCCTAACCCGGTTTTTCTGTTTAAAACCGACATAGCAGATTGCCTGCCGGTAAAATTCAGCTGGTTTAGAAGAGAGTCGCTAAGTATTTTGATCGTGCTTTGCGCTGTCCTGGTAGTTGAATCCTGGGAAGATGTTAAAGCCGGGAACATGGGGGTTCTTATAGCGGATTCGGTTGTTTTACTGGCTATATTTCTGCTTTATTTCATTGTAATCGCTTTTTTGGCGCATAGATATGAACGTATTGCAAAAGAAAGTAAAAGTTAAAAGTAACTCCCGGATCAGCGGTTCTTATTATCATATTGTTTTGACCGCAGGGAGTTTAAATCGTCTTGCCCGTCCCGGGCAGTTTATTATGTTGCGGGTGAATGGGGGCACTACGCCGTTTCTGCGCCGGCCGTTGAGCATCCACGCGGTTTCCGGGCAAAAGCTGGAGATCCTTTATGAAGCCCTGGGGCCGGCGACAAAGTTACTTTCCGCTATGCGTCCTTCGGAAGAAGTGGACATAATCGGGCCTTTAGGCAACGGCTTCGAGTATCAGGCAAAGGATGTCCGGATGCGCCGGCCGATCCTGGTTTGCGGAGGGATGGGAGTGGCGCCAATAAATTTCCTGGCCCAGGAATTAGCTTCGCGCAAACCGCAGACGGCTGATCAGTCGCCTTTCGTGCTTATCGGCGCCAGGAGCGCGAAACAGATCCTTTGCGAAAAAGAATTCAAACAAAAAGGCTGCGCTGTTGAGATAGCCACTGATGACGGGTCCCGGGGTTTTAAAGGAAGGGTTACTGAGTTGCTGGATAATTTACTATCGGCTATAGATCATAGAGCATCGGTTATTTACGCCTGCGGCCCCAGGCCGATGTTAAAAGAAGTATCCCGGATCAGCGCAAAACATAAAATTCCAGCCCAGATATCCCTTGAGGAACATATGTCCTGCGGGATCGGCGCGTGCCTCGGCTGTGCGGTGAATACGACCGAAGGTTTAAAAAGGGTCTGCAAAGAAGGCCCGGTTTTCCGGGCTGAAGAAATAGTGTGGTGAACGCAACTCAAATTTAAGGAGGGAAAGGATGGCTCAAACGCCTTTTGTTTCGATCATTATCCCGGTCAAGAATTTTGAGCGCACTATTGAGAAATCATTCGAATATCTGTTGAACGTGGATTATCCCCATGACAGCTGGGAATGGGTCATAGTGGACGGCGGTTCCAGCGATAAAACGATCGAGATCATCCATAACTGGCAGAAAAAATACCCGTTCATTAAATTGGTGCAGGTCCCCAATTGCCCTTCCCCCGGATTCGCCCGGAACAAAGCATTGGATGTGGTTAAGGGCGAATTCCTCTTCTTTACCGACGGAGACTGCGCCCCGGATAAGAGCTGGATAAATGAGATGCTTAAGCATTTTAACCGCGACCCGAAGATAGCCGCGGTAGGCGGAGAGGTTTATACCCTGAAGGTAGACCCGAATAACATGGTGGAGGCCTGGTGCCAGCATTTCCGGTTTAACATGGTCTCCCCCCGTTACGGTTTTATCAAAGAAGGGTATTACCCGGATTTTCCCAAGGAGCCCAGCCCGTGCGATATAGGCGGGCATAAGGCGTATTTCTTCGGGACCTGCAATGTGGCTTACCGCCGCAGCGCGATGAAAGAGATCGGTGCCAAGTTCTGGGAAAGGCCTACCGGCGAGGATATGGACCTGAGTTACCAGCACAGGTCCAAGGGGTGGAAATTCTATTTCGCCCCGTTGGCCAAGGTCGATCATATGCACCGGGCAGACCTTAAGGCGTTAAGGAAAGTCTGGGTAACTTACGGGCAGGCGCATCTGCCGTTGATCGAGAAATATGTGAAGAAGAACGCCCTTCAGGTGATCTTTCAGAACTTAAAAGGCTGCCCGGCGATAAAAATACCGTTCCCGGTCAGGGGTTTTGTTTACCTGGGCAACTTTCATTTGATGCACGTCTGGGCAGTCTTATTCCTGCTTGGGTTGGTCTTTAGCTTCATAGCCGGCGGTCTGGGCTGGCTGCTCTTCACGCTTCTGGCTTTTCTGGTGACTTGGAGATACGCCTATCTGTATGTCAGGTGGAATTTCGACATGGAACCTAAATCGGAGTTCTGGACCTGGTTTAAATTGAAATATTTGACCAATCTGAGTTTTATCGAAGGCGGGTTAAAGGATTTCAAAAAATACAAGGTGTTTTGCGTTGAGCCGAGTTTTTAAAAAAGCGGGTTTAAAATGAAACAGGATATATCTGTCAGTTTAGGAAGACTGAAGTTAAAGAATCCGGTGATGGTCGCCTCCGGGACTTTTGGTTACGCCGAGGAATTCGCGGATTTTCTGGATATTAAAAGATTGGGCGCGGTGGTCTCCAAGACCGTTACCATTAAACCGCGCCAGGGAAATCCTGCTCCGCGCACCTGCGAAACTCCGGCGGGGATGCTGAATTCCATCGGCTTGGAAAATCCCGGAATAGAGGTATTTATAGAAGAGAAGCTTCCGGCTTTGAAAAAAACCGGGGTCCCGGTGATCGTGAGCATAGCCTCGGAAAAAGATCCGCAGGAATTTGTTGTCTTGGCCAGGCGGTTGGATAAGCTTAACGCTATCGCCGCCCTGGAACTGAATATCTCCTGCCCGAATCTTAAAAAGAATAAGCTGATATCCCAGGACCCGCAAGCCACTTACGCGCTGGTAAAGAATGTGCGTAAAGTATGCGGCAAAACCCTGATCACTAAACTTTCCCCGAATGTGGCCGATATTGCCGAGATCGCCCTGGCTGCGGAAAAAGCGGGCAGCGACTGCCTGGCAATGATCAACACCCTCTACGGAATGAGCATTGATATAAATAAGCGCAGGCCGAAGATCGCCATGGGTACCGGCGGTTTGAGCGGACCAGCGGTCAAGCCTGTTGCGGTGCGCATGGTCCGCGAGGTTTATAAGAGAGTAAAGATACCCATCATCGGCATGGGCGGGATAACCTGCGCTGAGGATGCCCTGGAATTCATTATTGCCGGAGCATCGGCTGTCAGTGTGGGCACGGCTAATTTTGTCGATCCAGGAGTTACGATAGCGATCATCGAGGGGATAAGAAAATATTTAGGAGAAAACGATATAAAAGATATTAAAAAGCTTATTGGCAGTCTGGAGGGGGCATAATATGGCTAAATGCCCCCAGTGCGCAGAAGAGGTCTTGTTAGAGTCCAGCGGGTGGAATTGGATTTCTTCGTGCAAGTGGCTGGGGCTTTTCACGAGGACGAGCGTGGGATTATCGTCACCATTTAATAGCGGCTGTTTTAAATGCCCCAGGTGCAAAGCGGATTCCCTTTCTGTCCGGCCGTTAGACATTTTTATCTTTAGAATTATAGATATCGCGCCGTTGTTTATCTTTATGTTAGTGATCTTCTCCAGTATCCGCTGGTTGAATTTGAACAATGTATGGCTATTTCTTATATTGTTCCCGCTTGGCGCTATAGCGCTTTGGTGGCTTATACTTTATAAGCTTATCGTTAATTTCTGGTGGAGAAATATCGTCCAGTTACAGGTCCAGGTTAGCTCGGAGAAAAGCGACACCTATGACACGGTTTTCTTTATCTTGCTTCTCCTGGGCGCGGGAAAAGGCGTGGAATTCCTTGTTAAGCACGTATTATTTAAATAAAAATGGGAAAAAAAATAATCTTAGCTTTGGATGTGCCTGATCTGAAAACAGGAAAGGGTTTTGTCGATAAACTTTATCCGGCCGTGGATTTCTTTAAGATCGGCCCGGTTTTATTCACCGCATATGGCCCGAAAGTGGTCGAGCTGGTGCGTAAAAAAGGCGCGGAGGTTTTTCTGGACCTGAAATTCCATGATATACCCAATACCGTGGCTAATGCCGTGCGCCAGGCTGTTAGATTGAGAGTAAAAATGCTGACTTTACATACATCAGGCGGCGAAGAGATGCTTAGGGCGGCAGCAAAGTCAGCGGAAGAAGATGCGGCTAAACTTAAGATCAAGAAACCGATCCTGTTAGGGATCACGGTTTTAACCAGCGATAGATCGGTAAAAAATACTAAACTTGAAGTTGTCCGCCGGGCCAAGCTGGCTAAGAAAGCTGGCCTGGATGGGGTGGTTTGTTCAGTGCATGAGGCTAAGGCGGTACGTAAGGCCTGCGGTAAAGATTTTATCATTGTCACCCCGGGGATCAGGCCAAAGGGCGTTGATGCCGGTGATCAGAAGAGAGTAGCTACTGCTCAAGACGCGATCGCCGCGGGAGCGGATTACATTGTGGTGTGCGGTAAAGATTTTATCATTGTCACCCCGGGGATCAGGCCAAAGGGCGTTGATGCCGGTGATCAGAAGAGAGTAGCTACTGCTCAAGACGCGATCGCCGCGGGAGCGGATTACATTGTGGTGGGCCGGCCGATACTCGAGGCGAAAAATCCGCTTCAGGCCGCAAAGGACATTATTGATGAGATAGGATAAAAAATAGAAAGGCGTTTTATGTCAGACCAGATCAAGGAACTTATCGAAAAAATAAATCAGGAAGGCGTCGCGGCAGGACAGGAAAAAGCGGCCCAGATCGAGCGACAGGCCAAAACCGAAGCTGATGCGCTCGTGCGCAAGGCTCAGGCGCAGGCTAAGAAGATAATTGAGGATGCCCAGGAAAAAGTTGAGCGCCTTCAGGCAAGCTCCAGTTCAGCGCTTCAACAGGCGGGCAGGGACCTTTTGCTCGGCCTTAAAGAACAAATATTGGGATTATTGGAACGGTTGATGGTTAAAGATGTCGAGGCTGCCTTAACCGCCGAGGAACTTGCGCAAATAATTTCCGGGATCATCAGTGAATGCCGCGGGCAGGAAGGCAAGCAGGCTGTGGTTTATCTCAGCGCCCAGGATAAGAGCAAACTGGAAGAGCATTTCCTGAATAAACTTAAAAGCGAGCTTAAGAGCGGGATAGAGCTGAGGCAAAAGGATGATATCAACGCCGGATTCATGATCAGCTTTGACGCGGGGAAGTCGCATTTCGATTTCAGCGAAAAAGCCCTGGCGCAATACCTGGAAACGCAAGTTAAGCCTAAAGTCGCCGAGATCCTCAAGGATATAAAATAACATGCCGGAGTTCTATACTTATTTGCTCGCCAGCCTTCCGATGCTCCAATTCGGGGCAAAACCGGTATACTCCCTGGAGCGTTTTCTGGAAATGTGCCGGGAGCTGATCCCTGAAAAAGATCTTAAGTTTTTAACGTTGTGCTGCTCAGAAACGCTGTTAAATCAGCGGGTTGAGCAGCCGACATTGAAACAATGGCAGGCATTCGAGACCGGGTTGCGCAATGAGCTGGTCAAGGCCCGCGCCAGCCGGAAAAAGATTGATCCGTCTAAATACCTGCGCCAGGACGGGTCCGGGGAAAGCAGCCTTTATCATATCGCGGCTAACAGCCTGCGTATCCCTTCGCCGGCCGAAGCGGAGAAGTTTCTTGACCAGGAAAGATGGAAAAAACTGGAAGAGTTGTCCTTCGGCCATTACTTTGACCTGGATGCCCTGGCCATATATTGCCTTAAACTACGCATACTCCTGCGCTGGGCGGAGATCAACGGTTCGGATAAGCAGTCTCAGCTTAAGCGGGTTATGGAATTAAGCGCAAAACAGTAAACGTCATAGAGAGGTTCAAGCATGCAGCCTAAAAGAAGCGGTAAAGTGGTGAAGATAAGCGGGAACATGGTTACGGTGCAGGCGGATTCCCTGATGGTCCAGAATGAGGTCGCCTATATAAAGCACGGCAATGAATCCTTGAAAGCCGAGGTTATCCGGGTCAGGCGTGATCTGGCGGAGACCCAGGTTTATGAAAGTACCGCCGGACTGCAGGTAGGCGATCCGGTAGAGTTCACCGGAGAATTGCTTTCAGTGGAATTAGGCCCGGGAATGCTCGGCGGGATATTCGACGGGCTGGAGAATCCTTTGCCTGAGCTGGCAAGCAAATACGGTTTTTTCCTGAAACGCGGGGCGTATTTATCTTCCCTGGTTGAAGAGAAAGAATGGGAATTCACCCCGCTGGTTAAGAAAGGCGATAAGGTAAAAGCCGGAGACCATATCGGTTTTGTCCCGGAAAAAATATTTAAGCATTTTATCATGGCCCCGTTCGGTTTACGCGGCCCGGCTGAGGTGGTAAGCGTGGCTGCCGCCGGGAAATATGACCTGAAAAAAACGGTTGCCCGGCTGCGCAGGCAGGACGGCAAGGAAGAGGATGTTTATCTGAAACAAAACTGGCCGGTCAAGATACCGATAAAGGCTTACGCTGAAAAACTCCGCCCCAGCCAGCCGCTGGTCACCAAGATCCGGCTGATCGATTCGCTTTTCCCGGTAGCCATGGGCGGGACATACTGCACCCCCGGGCCTTTTGGCGCGGGTAAGACCGTGCTCCAGCAATTGACCAGCCGCCACGCTGAAGCGGATATCGTGATCATCGCCGCCTGCGGTGAGCGCGCCGGAGAGGTGGTGGAGACATTAAAGACATTCCCGGAATTGACCGACCCTAGGACGAAAAAGCCTTTAAGCGACCGTACGGTGATCATCTGTAATACCAGTTCCATGCCTGTGGCGGCCAGGGAATCCAGCGTTTATACCGCGGTGACTATCGCCGAGTATTACCGGCAGATGGGATTGAATGTATTGCTGCTGGCGGATTCCACATCCCGCTGGGCTCAGGCGATGCGCGAGATGTCCGGAAGGCTGGAGGAGATACCCGGGGAAGAAGCGTTCCCGGCGTATCTCGAATCAAGGATCGCGTCTTTTTATGAGCGCGCCGGATTAGTAAAACTTAATGACGGTTCTTTGGGGTCAGTGACCATAGGCGGGACAGTAAGCCCTGCCGGAGGTAATTTCGAGGAACCGGTTACTCAGGCGACACTGAAAGTGGTCGGGGCCTTTCACGGGCTTTCCCGCGAGCGCTCGGATGCCCGGCGTTATCCGGCGATCGACCCGTTGATCAGCTGGAGCAAATACCCGAGCATAATCACGCAGGAACAGCAGGAAGCCGGCAGGGATATCCTGCGCAAGAGCCACGAGGTCAGCCAGATGATGAAGGTCATCGGCGAGGAAGGCACCTCTTTGGCCGATTACATTGTTTATCTGAAAGGCGAGTTCTTTGATTCCGTATATCTCCAGCAGAACGCCTTTGACCCGGTAGATGAATCCTGCCCCGGACAGAGGCAGAAATACGTCTTTAATTTTATCCATAATATCCTCGAAGAAGAATTTGACTTTGAAAGCAAAGAAAAGGCGCTGCTCTTTTTTCAGCAGCTGCGCCAGCTCTTCAAAGGGTGGAATTCCAGCCAATTCGAGTCCGAAGAGTTCGCCGGGGGCGAGAAGGAATTAGCGCTTCTTTTAGAGCAAAAACGCAAGACCAGGAAAGAGAACAGCCATGAATAAGATCTATACTAATATCGTTCAGGTGGCCGGGGATGTGATCACCGTGGAGGCCGAAGGCGTAGGATATAATGATATCGCCGAGATAAATACGTCCCGCGGCGCTTCATTGGGGCAGGTCATCCGTTTGGATGGGAAACGCGTCTCTTTGCAGGTGTTCGCCGGAAGTAAAGGCATTTCTACGCAGGACCCGGTGCGTTTTCTCGGGCATCCGATGCGTATTTGCGCCAGCGATGATCTATTAGGAAGGATATTCAACGGAAGCGGCCAGCCTCTGGATAAGGGGCCGGTCCTGACCGATAACCCTGTGGATATAGGCGGCCAGCCGGTAAATCCGGTTAAGAGGGTCATTCCCAATAAAATGATCCGCACCGGCATACCGATGATCGACGTTTTTAATTCCCTGGTGGAATCTCAGAAGCTGCCTATTTTCTCCATCGCCGGTGAGCCGTACAATGATATCCTGGCCAGGATCGCCATCCAGGCCGAGGTGGATATTATCATCCTCGGCGGAATGGGGCTTAAATATGACGATTACCTTTTTTTCAGGGATACCCTTGAAGAACAGGGAGCGCTTTCCCGGTCGATATTTTTTATCCATACCGCGTCCGATCCGACCGTGGAATGCCTGCTTGTCCCGGATATCAGCCTGGCGGTGGCCGAGCATTTCGCTTTGAACGGCAAAAAGGTCCTGGTGCTTTTATCGGATATGACCAATTTCGCCGACGCCCTCAAGGAGATATCCATCACCATGGAGCAAGTCCCTTCCAACCGCGGTTATCCCGGAGATCTTTACAGCCAGCTGGCCAGCCGTTACGAGAAAGCCGTGGATTTTGATACCGCAGGTTCTATAACGATACTCGCCGTCACTACTATGCCCGGAGATGATGTGACCCATCCGGTCCCGGATAATACCGGGTATATTACCGAGGGCCAGTTCTACCTGAAGAACGGGGTTATCGAGCCGTTCGGTTCTTTAAGCCGGTTGAAACAGCAGGTCAACGGAAAGACCCGCAGCGACCACCGGACCATTATGGATACCATGATCCAGTTGTTCGCCAGCTACCGGGAAACCCTGGAAAAACAGGCCATGGGTTTCCAGATGAGCGCCTGGGACAGGAAGCTTTTGAAGTACGGTGGCCTTTTTGAGAGCGAGATGATGTCTTTGAAAGTGAATATCCCGCTGGAAAAAGCCCTTGACCGCGGCTGGGAGATATTAGGCGAATGTTTTACTCCCGAAGAGACCGGGATCAAGAAGTCTCTGATCGAACAATACTGGCCTAAGAGGTAAAGGCGATGGCCAAGATCAAATTAACCAAGGGCGAGTTAAAAAAACAGCGCGACAGCCTGCGGCAATTCGAACGTTACCTGCCGACGCTTCAGCTTAAGAAACAACAGTTACAGATGGAGATACTTCATTGGCATTCTCTGGCTGAGGAGAGGCGCAGGCTGGAAGATTCCAAAAAGCTGTCGATCTTATCCTGGGCAGGGCTGTTATCCGAACAGGATGTGTCCCTGGAGCAATGGATAAGGCCGGCCAGGGTTGTTACTTCCGCGAGGAATATCGCCGGGGTGGACTTGGCTGTTCTTGAGCGTGTGGAATTCAGCGAAGCGGAATACGATTTGTTCCTTACTCCTGTATGGATAGATAAAGCGATAGATTTTCTAAGAGAATTAGTGAGCTTGGAAGAAGAGATCCGGTATATAGAAATGGCGGTAGAAACCCTTAAACAGGAACTGCGCGTTACCGCCCAGAGGGTTAATCTCTTTGAAAAGGTGAAGATCCCGGAAGCGCAAGAGGCTATCCGCCGGATAAAGATATATATAGGGGACCAGATGGCTAACGCGGTGGGCAGGTGCAAGATCGCCAAACGCAAGATCGAAGATATGGACCTGCTTGAGGTGGCGGCATGATCGTAGCGATGAAAAAGGTCTATTGTATCTGCCAGGCTAAAGACGCCGACAGCACTATTTCCCAGTTGCGCAAGCTGGGAGTTGTGCATATAGAGCATCAGCAAGCGCCTCAAGGCAAAGATATTACAAGCCTGCAGGAAGATATCGGCCTTGCTGCGAGCGCGGAAGATATCTTATTACGGTATGCCCTGTCAGCCGACCTGCCTCAGGAGCGCGCGGCGGATTGGCGGAGCGTATGCTGGCATATCATTGACCTGGACAAGCGTTTGGAACAGCTTAAGGAATATTCGCGGTTGCTTAAGATCAAGATCGCCGAATGGCAGGAGTGGGGGGATTTTGACCCCGGGATGATCGCAGAGCTCGCGAGGCAGAATATATTCGTGCGTTTTTATCAGATGCCGGTGCAGGAAACAGATGCCCTCCCGCGGGATGTTATCGTTAAAAAAATATCCGCGCGCGGCGGGATCGGCAATTATCTGGTTATTTCCCGGGAAAAAAACGATGTCCCGGGAAAGGAAATATTGCCGCCGAAGAGCTCTTTAAGCGCTATGAGGCATAAGTTGGAAGAAGATTCCCGGGTTGAAAAGACGTTATCAGACGATTTAGCCGGACACGCCATTTATTATTCTCTGATCCGCGGTTCCCGGGAGCTGTCGGAAAAGGAGCTTGAATTCCGGCAGGCAGTGAGCGGTATGGGGCAGTCCGGGCAATGCGTTTATCTGGCGGGGTATGTTCCTGTTGACGCCGGCGTTATGCTTCAAGAGGCGGCCAGGGAGAATAAATGGGCTCTTGCCATCCGCGATCCGGCGGAAGATGACAGCGTCCCGACATTGCTACGCAATCCCAGGTGGGTAGAGTTGATCAAGCCCGTGCTGGGCCTTTTAGGGATCACCCCGGGATACAAGGAATTGGATGTCAGCGTACTGTTTTTGATTTTTTTCAGCATATTCTTCGGAATAATAATCGGGGACGCGGGTTATGGCCTGGTATATCTGGTTTTGACTTTCTTGATGCACAAGAAATCGGGGAAGAACAAAGGCGCCGGGAATGTATTCCCGCTTTTCTATCTTCTAAGCTCCTGCGCTGTTATCTGGGGTATTTTGACGGGGACTTTCTTCGGGCAGGAATGGCTGGTTAAACACGGGATAAAACCGTTGGTTCCGCTTTTGAATGACATCAAATTTATGCAGAGCTTTTGTTTCTTCCTGGGAGCGCTGCATTTATCCATTGCCCATTCCTGGAGGGCGGTTTTGAAACTTCCTTCGCTGGCGGCGCTGGCGGATATCGGCTGGGTCGGAGTGCTCTGGAGCGCGTTTTTTCTGGCCCGGAACCTGATCCTCTCCGAACCGTTGCCCGGCCAGTTAAAATGGCTGATAATCTCCGGGGTCGCGCTGGTCATCTTGTTCACCAGCCCCCAGCGAAATGTCTTTAAAGCGGTCGGCGCGGGGTTGGGCACCATAGCCTTAAGCCTGATGAATAATTTTACCGACGTGGTTTCATATGTGCGGCTTTTCGCTGTAGGCCTGGCAGGGGTGGCGATCGCCGATACGGCTAATGTCATGGCTTCCGGCTTTGGGAGCGGTTTTTTTGCTGTTTCGGTCAGCGTATTGATCGCGGTGATCGGGCACAGTTTGAATATTACCCTCGGGCCGATGTCAGTGCTGGTGCATGGGGTCAGGCTTAATGTCTTGGAATTCTCCAGCCACGCTAACGTGTCCTGGAGCGGGGTCGCATATAGTCCATTAAAAGAATAACATAGCGCAAGGCCGCTCTCTTTCCGCGAGTTCCGCAGCCCCGGAGGGGCGAGGATTGGTTGAGAGGGAAGAGAATGGACTTGCGCTGTGATCATCCTAAGGAGGATAGAATGGAATCAAACGTTCTTATGCAGTTCAAGGATCTGGGTTTGGGAATGGTTCTGGCTTTGGCGGCTTTCGGTTCTGCGGCCGGAGCGGGGACTGCCGGGATGGCGGCTATAGGCGCGTGGAAAAAGAATTTTTCCCAGAACAAGGCGGCGTCATTCATGCTGGTAGCTTTTGTCGGCGCGCCGCTTACGCAGACCATATACGGTATGATCGTCATGAATAAGATGTATGAGCTTGCCGCCAAGGGGCAATACCTTTGGGGTGTCGGGGCTTTTGCCGGAGCCGCTATAGGCCTTTCAGCTTATTGGCAGGGTAAATGCGCTGCCAGCGCCTGCGATGCCATGGGTGAGACCAATAAAGGTTTTGGTAATTACATCGTTGTATTGGGTATGACCGAAACCGTGGCTTTGTTCGTTATGGCCTTTATCCTGGGGATGCTCGGAAAACTCGCCGCTGCTTAAACAGGGTTGAAATACCGCGGGTTATGTGGTAGTATTAAACGGTATTTGCCGTAGAGTAAAAGTTGATCCCTCGCTCTATTGCGGCTCGGGATCAAATTTTCTTCCATAGTAACTGCTCGGGGAAAGATTTTACCCCCTCGGCGTATCTCGCCTCGGGGTCAAAAAATTCTTCTATAATTTATGTTAGGAATTTTTTGAGGGCGCTTAGCTCAGCTGGTTAGAGCATCTGCTTTACACGCAGAGGGTCAGGGGTTCAAGTCCTCTAGCGCCCACATTTGTTCTGACGGACGATAACTTGACTGAGGTCAGGGGTTCCCCTCGGCTCGGGATGATGAGCCTCGGGACTTCGCCGCGGGCGTGGAATAATGGACAGCTTGCAAGTCCTCTAACGCCAATTTTTTAGCGGAAACAAATAAAAGTTGCATTTAGCCTTATTTTAGCTTACAATTAACATCCTGAAAGCAAATTTTGGGGTCGTAGTGTAGCCTGGTTTAACACGTCGCCCTGTCACGGCGAAGATCGCGAGTTCAAATCTCGTCGACCCCGCCATTTTGCAAAAGCAAAATGGCTCCGAGCTATCTCTGGTCGCGTTTCGAGAGGCGAGGAGTTATTACTTGAGCACCCTCTATCCGGGTGCTTTTTGTTTTTAACCTGAGGTTAAAAGGACTTGCCTAAGCGGTTTTACTGTGATAATTTAGTATCCTAAGAAGCCTGTTTTGAAGCCAGAGGTTGTTTTATCCGGAAGGAGATCTTGATGAAAGACGAAATGGATATTTTAAGGGAAGTCGGCAGTATCGCCGCCGGCCATGGCAGCATAGCCCTTTCCGAGATACTGGGGACTACGATAAATGTGGAAATGCCTTCTCTGGATATACTTCCTATCAGCCAGATATCGAAAAAGATCCCCGCCAATAATATAGTCATCAGCGTAGCCTGCAACATCCTTAGCGGTATCAAAGGCGAGATCGTTTTCGTCCTGGAAGAAAAAAGCGCGTTCAAACTTGTCGACCTGTGCTACCGGGTCCATCCCGATGATAAAAAAGGCAGCAGATTTACCGAGATGGGATTGTCGGTGATCAAGGAGGTTGGCAACGTCATTATTTCTTCTTATGTCGGCGCCCTGAGCATGATCTTAAAGACGATAGTCATTCCGTCTATCCCTACGCTGGTCAGCGGTTCTATCCAGCAGTCCCTGAACATGGTAGTGGCCCCGTATTCCAAGGAGGCCAGCGTTTTGTTCGCCGAAGCGGTTTTTGTCGAGCCGAATGCCAGGATAAACGGCAGTTTTTACCTTATTCTAACCGACGAAGCGATGCTCTACATCCAAAAAGCCTGCAAGAAGCTGCTTGAATCTTTAGATTAAAGGAGGCAAGATGAGTTCCTCATCAGAAGGCGATATCCTGCTTATCGTGAGCGAGAAAGAATCCAGCGAATTCCTGAGCGCCCTGCTTATGGGCGAAGGGTATAACGTCAAGGTGGCTAATAACCAGGAAGAAGGGTTCTTGATGCTGGGCCAAGAGCCGTTCCACCTTGTTATAGCGGATTTTAGCTCGGAACAAGTCAACGGCATGGATATCTGTAAGAGTATCCGCAGCAGCTTTGACCTGAAACACAGCAATGTCATTCTGCTCATGGAAACCAAGGACTCAATGGCCAAGATAAAAGGCATATACGCCGGCGCGGATGACTATGTGGAGAAGCCTTTTGAACCGGCGGAATTGCTGGCCCGGGTCAAGGCTTCTTTTGTCCGGATGACCCGCGACCTCGACGCCAATCCTCTGACGAAATTACCAGGCAATATCTCGGTTATGAAAGAGATGGAAGCCCGGCTTAAGTCCAAAGAACTTTTTGCCGTGGGTTACGTGGATCTGAACAAATTCAAGGAGTTTAATGACGGCTACGGCTTTGAGATGGGGGATAAGATTATCTATTATACCGCCCAGATAATAATCAAGGCTTTAAAAAGCCGCGGATCCGCCGCGGATTTCCTCGGGCACATAGGCGGCGACGATTTTATATTTATCACTACTACGGAAAAATGGGAGGATGTGGCTAAGGATGTCGTCGGGCAGTTTGAGGCGGGTAAGGGGCAATTTTATAATGAAGAAGACAAAAAACGCGGTTACGTCGTAGCCAAGAACAGGATGGGGGACCTCTGCCAGATCCCGCTGGTGGGGATAGCTGTAGCGGTAATAACCAACGAATGCCGGACTTTTACCCATGTCGCCCATATAAGCCAGGTAGCCGCCGAACTTAAACATTACGCCAAAAGCCTGGGCGGCAGCGTTTATGTGAAAGACAAAAGAAAGAATTAATAAGGGACAGGGGCTAACCCGGGCATCGTAAGTGTTTTAGATCAGCACCTTTTTAGAGGTGCTTTTTTTCATAAGGAGGCGGAAAATGATCACCATAGAAGACTTCAAAAAAATAGAACTGAAAGTAGCCAGGATCACGCAGGTAGCCGACCATCCGGACGCGGACAAATTATACGTTATCACGGTGGATGTCGGCGATAAGACCAAACAGATCGTCGCCGGGATAAAACCGGGTTATGCCAAGGAAGAGTTGATCGGCAAGCTGATCGTGATTGTGGATAACCTGCAGCCGGCGGTATTGCGCGGCGTTGAGAGCCAGGGCATGCTTTTGGCAGCCAAAGATGAGAGCGGCATCGCCATAATCAGCCCGGCTAAAGAAGTGCAATTGGGAAGCATTGTAAAATAATATGCCCGAGTTTGAAAACCTGATACCCGAAGGATATTGCCTCTCCTGCCGGGGATGCTGCCGGTTCGCCGAGAAAAATTCGGCATGGCTGCCGCACCTGCTGGCCGAAGAGAAAGAACGGTTTACTGAGATATCTGTTTTGCCTGATCCCGGGAACGAAAGTTATTTTTGCGGGTTCCTGGATACTAAAACTAATGAATGCCGGGTTTACGCGAAGCGGCCGCTTGACTGCAGGCTTTATCCTTTTTTGATCAACCGCTCGCCAGACGGGGTTTTCCTGGGAGTGGACCCGAACTGCGGTTTCATTAAAGATAACCTGGATAAAAAAGGTTTTTGGGATTCTCTGTTGAAAATCGGCGGATTTTGCCAAAGCCCCGGATTCCTTAGTATATTGAAAAGCAATCCTTGCCTGATACAGGCTTATGAAGACGTTTTAAACCTGACCCGGATAAACATATAATTTATGAACCGGAGTAAGTTATCCCTGAACGATAAACGCATCTTTCGCGATTTCCTGGGATTATCCAGCCACAGGCTTTCAGCCTATTCTTTTGCCAATATATTCATCTGGCGCAAGCTCTTTGATCTAAGCTGGGTTTTGATCAATGATAATCTCTGCCTGTTCTTTGCGGATAAGACAGGCATATTCATGTATCTGCCTCCGCTTGGCAAGGATGTATCCCCTGGGACAGTGGATAAGGCTTTCGGGATAATGGATAAGCTCAACCGGAATAAGGCGGTATCCAGGATAGAGAACATAGAGGAAGAGGGGATAAAGTTTTACCGCGGCCTGGGCTTGCGCTGTTATGAAAAACCCGGGGAATATCTTTATCTGAGGCGGGCACTTGAAGAGCTTAAAGGAGACCATTTTAAATCCAAACGCTCCGGGGCCAACCAATTCGTTAAACAGTATAGTTTCGACTACGTTCCTTATTCCCCTGAGCGCAGGGAAGAATGCCTGGCGCTTTACGCTGAATGGATGCGCGGCCGTAAACAGTCCTGCAGGGACCGGGTGTATCAGGGCATGCTTGAGGATAATCTTACTTGTCTTGAGGAGTTGTTATCCGGATATGCAAAACTTGATACCTGCGGCAGGCTGATTCTGATAGACGGAAAAGTCAAGGGATTAACCTTCGGGTTTGAATCGAACAGCGAGACTTTTTGCATCCTTTTTGAGGTAACTGACCTGGGGATCAAGGGATTAAGCCAGTATATATTCCGTAGATTCTGCGCGGAAATGAACGGGTATAAATATATAAATATAATGGATGATTGCGGCCTGGAAGGGTTGCGCAGGGTAAAGCTGTCTTACCGCCCGAAAGAAGTGATCGCCAGTTATATAGCAGCCGGAAAGAATGAATAATAAATTCGAAGAAGCGGAATTCACCATATATGATACCGAGACTACCGGCCTGGACCCGGAATGCGGGGACAGGATAGTGGAGATAGCTGCGGTGCGAGTGCGTTCCGGCCAGCGCCTGGGAAGTTTCCAATCTTTTATTGATCCGGGAAGGCCGATATCCCCGGCAGCATTCGCGGTAAATAAGATAACTCCGGAAATGCTCAGCTCAGCCCCTAAGGCAGAGGAGATCTTGCCGAAATTCCTGGATTTTATAAAAGGCAGTTGCCTTTGTTCTTATAACGCCGGATTCGATATGGGTTTCTTGAGGAAGGAATTGGCTTTAAGCCGGTTGGAATTGCCTCCGGGAACGGATGTGGTGGACATTCTGACCATGTCCCGTAAACTTTTGCCGGGCTTAGAGCGTTATCCTTTATGGGCGGTAGCTGAAAAGCTGGGGGTCAGAAGAAAGCAGGAACACCGGGCCATGTCCGATGTGGAAATGACCCTTGAAGTATTTACTCTCCTGGTCGAGGTGATGAAGCAAAAGTCGATCCTGGAATACCGCCATCTTACCGGGCTGTTCGGGGAGAAGGCTCCAGGCTGCGGCGCGGGAGAAGAGAAGCTCGCTTTAATAAAAGCGGCTATTGCCGGTTCGTCAGCCCTGAAGATCAAATACCTTTCGTCCGTAAACGCCGGGACAACCGAGCGCAGGGTGATCCCCAGGCAGATAGCGCAGGACGGCAGATGCGCTTATCTGGTGGGGTTCTGCTGTTTGAAGAACGAAGAACGGAAATTCCGGATCGATAATATTCTTGATATTAAAATAGAATAGGCGGGTATATTATGCGCAGGAATTTATTTCTGTTTTTATCGGTGATCTTGATAGCCGCCGGTTGCGGTAATGATACCCGCGGCCAGGCGCATGCGCTTGCCGGAAAATCCCAGGCGGATTATCAGGCGGCGGTGGATTTGTACCGCAGGATGATCGAACTCCGTCCGAATGACGGGGCGCTGCGCTTTGAGCTGGCCAGGCTTTATTTTGACCGCGGGCAATTCCAGCAGGCAATTGAAGAATTGAAGTCGGCAGATACCCCCGGAGCGGTAAAACTGCGGGGGATAGCCAATTACCGTCTGGGGAATTTTACCGAGGCGCTGGATCTTTTCAGCCGCGATAACAGCCCGGATGACGAATTCCGTTATTACCACGCCCTTACCTGTGAAAAACTGAATCTGTTCGATAAAGCGCTTGAGATCTACGGCCGGATAAAAACCGGGCAATTCGGTAAAGAAGCCGGTGAACGTATCAGTCTGATCGAGAAAGCAAGCGTTTCGAAAAAAATACGGCAGCTCGATCCGCGAATAGCCGATATCATTGAAAAAGCTCCCGCGGCAGAAAATTATCCTCAGGCCGGAGCTCAGATATTGGTTTGCGACGAAAAGATCAAGATCTCGCCGGATAACCGGCAGGTGTCCACTCTGCATTATGTGATCAAGGTCCTTAATGACCGGGGTAAGAACGAATTCTCCGAAGCGCCTATCGAGTATGACTCTACTTATGAGAATGTCGAACTGGATTTCGCCAGGACCATATCCCCGGACGGCAGCGTAGTCGATGTGGGAACAAGGCATATCAGGGACGTCACCAAATATCTTAATTTTCCTTTGTACAGCAATGCCCGGCTCCTCATCATATCCTTCCCCGGGGTGGCTGAGGGGACTTGTATTGAATATCAGGTGCGTATATACAGCAATGAGCTGATCGATAAAAAACATTTTGCCGATATTTATCCGGTGCAGGCGGGCGAGCCGATTATCAGGGCTGATTTCACCATAGAGCTGCCTGCAGATCGGAAACTGCACTTGAAATATCTGAATGAGAAGTATAACAATTTCGGGGCTGAATTAAACCCGGTGGTCAGGGAAACGAAAACCGCCAGGGTTTATAGCTGGCATTTCGAGAATATCCCGCAGATCATCCCGGAAACTGATATGGTCCCGTTAACCTGGGTCAACCCGGCGTTGTGTATTTCCACCTTTAACAGCTGGAATGATGTCTATGCCTGGTGGTGGGGTTTGGCTAAAGACAAAATGGCCGTGGATGACGCGATCCGGTCAAAAGTGGTGGAGTTGACCGAAGGATTAGGATCTGAAGAGGAGCGGGCCAGGGTTATCTATAATTTCTGCACCAGCCAAATACGTTATGTGGCTGTGGAATACGGCAAGGCCGGATATGAACCGCATCAGGCCGCGGATATATTCAAGAATAAATACGGCGACTGTAAAGACCAGGCTATTCTTTTGGCTGGGATGTTGAGGCAGGCGGGCATACGGGCTTGGCCTGTTTTGATCGGCACGAAGGATTTTTACAATTTGAACGATGACCTGCCGAATATGATCTTCAACCACTGTATAGCCGCGGCTGAAGTGAATGGCAAAATGGTTTTCTTTGATACCACTGCCCGGGTCTGTTCATTCGGCGATATCCCGCGGGATGACCAGGACAGGAAGGTTTTGTTATGCGCTGAAGAAGGCTATAAGATACTAAACACGCCATTGTCTTTGGCCGCGCAGAATACCGCTGAACAGGTAATTAAAATAAAGGTTAATGCGGATGAAAGTATTGACGCCCAAAAAACAATTTATTTACACGGCGCGTATGACCAGATTGAGCGTTCCTGGCTGCTTTATACCCTGCCGGAATTGGTCCGCGCGGATATCGAGAAGAGGATACAAACCATATCAATTGGCGCCAAACTTCAGGATTACGCTGTGAAAAACCTGCAAGACTTGGATAAGCCGGTGGAATTGAGTTACTGGTTCCACGGGCCGGAGTACTTTATCTGCGCAGGTAAGTTTAGGATAATGCCGCCGCTGTCTAGTGTGAGTATCGGGATGGTTTCTAAAGATAAGCGTAATTACCCGGTTGATCTTAATATGTTGGATATTGATGTGATAGCGTCAAATATATCGGTACCTGCCGGTTTTGTGGTAAAATATATGCCGCAGGATATAAACGAAGACTGCCCGTGGTTTAAATTCAGTACCCGGAATAAATATTCGGGCCATGAGATCCGCTTTCGGCAGGAGATGGAGATGAAGAAGAATATTGTTCCTGTTGAGGAATATCCGGAGTTCAAAAGATCCATGGAATCTATCTCGAAGAAGATCAAACAAAGTATAATCCTGGAAAGGGTTAAATAGTATGGCCAAAGAAGTTTTCTCCGCCGAACGCAGGCGATATATAAGGCTTGATTCGGTATTCCCCGTGCAGTTCAGGCTGGCCAGTATGGACGGCATGCAGTTCCTGTCCGACTGGACGCAGGGGTTCACGCATAATATAAGCAAAGGCGGGATCCTTTTAGACGCGGGCAACCTGGACAGCCATGTCTGCGGGCTTTTAAAGACAGGCAGCTATGCCGTGTTGCTGCGTATACGCATGCCATTGAACCGCCCGGCAGTCGACGCGCAAGCCGTGATAGCCTGGGCCAAAGAAGACCCGGAAGACCCTCAGCGGTTTTTTATAGGTTTGAGTTATAAGAAGATAAATCCCGTTGCTCAGGCAAAGATCATCCAATATGCGCGGGCCAAAAAGTTATTCCTGCCTTTTATCCTGACTGTAATATCCCTCCTGATCGCAGGTTTTGTTGCCGGCGGATACGTCAATATGCAGTTGATCAAAGGCAATAAAGCCCTGGTCCAGCAACTGGTCGATATACTGCAGGAATCCAGCGTGGCCAAACAGAAGATAAAGGATATAAACCGGGAAAAAGAGGATCTCCAGCTGAAGATCGGCGCACTGCAGCTGCGGCTTCAGAACATTGATGAAGAGAAAGCTTTATTGGCGGAAAAAGCCAGGCAGGGGGAGCTTAAAGTCCAGCAGGAGGAAGAACGAGCCAAGCTTGAGGACGCGAAGAATAAAGACAGGCTCAAAGAGCTGAACGCGGCAATAGAGAAATTAGTCAAGGAAAAATCCGCGTTCCAGGAAGAACTGCTTAGCCTTCAGCATAAAGAGAATAAGGTAACTGAAGAGTTGCTGCGGCTGGATGAACAGAAGGTTGTTCTGGAAAAAGCCAATTTCGACAAAATGTACCGCTGGCTTACTGTCCATCAGAACCAGCGCATCGGCATGGTGATGAGTTTCGAAGGGGATGATGAACTGGCCAACTGGGCGTTCATATACGACCAGTCACTGGCTTTGCAGGCATATACTAATTTTTCCGATTTTGAACGGGCTAAGAAACTGATGGATTTCTTCGTAAAAAAAGCCAAGAGGCAGAACGGGATGTTTTACAACGCTTATTATGTAAGCGACGGGAGCCCCGCGGAATATATCCTGCACTGCGGCCCGAATATCTGGCTGGGGATCGCGGTCCTGCAGTATGGAAATAAGACCGGGGATCAGAAATACCTGCATCTTGCCGAAGAGATCGCCCAGCCGATAATGGCCCTGCAGGCTGAAGATAAGGACGGAGGCATCCGCGGCGGTCCGGATGTAACCTGGTACGCCACAGAACACAATCTTGACGGATACGCGTTCTTCAATATGCTCCATAAAGCTACCGGGAAACAGGTTTATCTGGACGCCAGGGATAAAATGCTTAACTGGTTGATCCAGAATACCTATAACCGCCCGGATATACCGATCATGCGCGGCAAAGGCGACTCTACTATTGCCACGGATACCTATGCCTGGTCTATCGCGGCTATCGGCCCGGAGAAATTAAGCGAATTGGGTTTGAACCCGGATAAGATAATGGAATTTGCCGAGGCTAACTGCGCGGTGGAGGTGTCTTATGCCCGCCAGGGAGGCGAGAATGTGAAGATAAAAGGATTTGATTTCGCTCCCCAGAGGCATGTGGCCCGCGGCGGCGTGGTTTCTTCGGAATGGACGGCGCAAATGGTCATATCCTTCAGGATAATGGGGGAATATTACCATAAGAAGGATATGGGCGCCAAAGCCAAATTCTATCAGGAAAAAGCGGATGAATATCTGTCGCAGTTGTGCAAGATGATAATCAACAGCCCTTCGCCTTCCGGCCAGGGCGAGGGATGTCTTCCTTATGCCAGCTGTGATTTTGTGGATACCGGCCACGGTTGGACCACTCCTAAAGGTAAAGCCACGGGTTCGGTGTCCGGAACCGCTTATACGATATTCGCGTATTACCATTACAACCCCCTGGAAATCAAGTAATGAGGGCCAGGCTTAAAGATATCTACGAACGGTTATTCGATCATTTCGGCCCGCAACACTGGTGGCCGGCGGATTCAGAGTTCGAGGTAATGGTAGGCGCTATTCTCACCCAGAATACCAGCTGGACTAACGTAGAAAAGGCAATAAAAAACCTTAAAAAGCACAAGGTCCTTACTCCCTCGAAACTTTACCGCCTGCCTGATAAAAAGCTGGCGCAGTTTATCCGTCCCTCGGGATACTATAACCTTAAGAGCCGCAGAATAAAGAATTTCCTGGCTTTCTTTATGAGGGATTATAAAGCCAGTGTGAAGAGAATGGCGCGGGAAAGATCCGCTGTGCTGCGCGAACAGCTGCTTGCGGTGAAAGGGATCGGTCCGGAAACAGCGGATTCGATCCTGCTTTACGCTTTGGCTAAACCGGTTTTTGTGGTCGATGCTTATACCAAAAGGATATTCTCCCGGCATAAGATCTTCGCCGGAGATACGGGGTATCATTTTGTTCAGGGAATATTCATGCGCGGCCTTCCCGAAGACGCCGGGTTGTTTAAGGAATATCACGCGCTGATCGTCAAACTGGCCAAGGAATTCTGTTTAAAGAACAACCCGAAGTGCCAGATCTGCCCGTTGAAAAAAAATGACAAGATCATCAGGAAGAGCCGAAGTTAAAGTTTTTTTCTTGTCCCTCCTTATTATCCTGGCATTATCCTGCCATCCGCTGCTGGCCGCAGAACCGCCCCGTTATGAGATAGACGCCAGCGTAGATACTGCCGGCCATACAATAAAAGCCCGGCAAAAGGTGGTTTTTACCAATAACAGCGCCGCGCCTTTAAGCGAAGTCTATTTCCATATCTACCCGCATAGAAAATATTCGAGATCGGATATAAGTTTTTTATACCGTTACGCCGGTTATTTCAAAGTCAACCCTTTTCCCGAAGGGTTTCAATCCGGGGATCTGCGGGTGGAGAAAGCATCTTTGGGGCAGGAACCTCTTAAGTTCTCCGAATACGGGGAAGACCGGACTATACTTAAGGTGGAATTGGGGCGGCAGCTGGATCCCGGTGAATCCTGCGAGATCAATTTGTCTTTTAGCGTGGATATCCCGCACAGTTACGGCAGGTTCGGTTGGCACAGGAAGATCATCAGCCTGAACCGCTGGTATCCTTTGCTCAGCGTGCATGATAATGAAGGTTGGCATAATTACCCTTTTTATATTTATCATCATCCGTATTTCAGCGACGCGGCTTATTACAGCCTGAACCTGACCCTGCCGCAAAAAGAGGTGGTTGCAGCCACCGGTATAATGAAAACCGAACAGATAAATGCCGACGGGACCAAAACCCTGAGTTTTGAAACTGAGGCCCCTGTCAGGGATTTTGCCGTAGGTATTTCCCCGGATTTTCTGGTCTACGCGCTTGATGAACAGGGGGTCAGGATAAATTCTTATTATCTCAAAGGGGATGAAGCGAGAGCCCGGGACGCGGCGCAAAACGCCCGGGCCATGATGCAATTTGATACCCGGCGTTTCGGGGCATATCCTTACAGCCAGTTCAGCATCGTCCCTAATTATCTGGGTTACGGCGGCGATCAGTCCTCCGCTTTCATATTTATCGATACCCGGGTGTATAAACTGCCGCGGTTCCTCGACCGTTATTTCGATTTTCTTATATCCCACGAAACCAGCCACCAGTGGTTCTATAATATCATCGGTTCCGACGAATACCGCGAGATGTTCATGGATGAGGGGATGAATTCTTACTGGGTCCTGGAGTATCTGGAAGCTCGGTACGGAAAGAACGCCCAGGTCCTGGACCTTCCTAAATTCATCAAACCGTTCATCCCCAATTTTTCTTTCCGGGACTCTACAGCGCTGCGCTATATTTTTATGGCTAAATCCGGGCTTGACCGGCCGGTGATCGGAGAGCTATCCAGTTTTCAGGAGCCCTCTTCGATATTCGCCCTGACCTACGGCAAGGGTTCGGCCATTCTGGATATGCTAAAAGGCCAGATAGGCGAAGCCGCGTTTAACCGGGCGATCGGCAGGTATGCTTCGGAATTCAGGTTCAAGAATATAAGCCTTAAGGAATTTGTCCGTATTTGTAATGAGGAATCAGGCCGGGACTTGAATTGGTTCTTTGACCAGTGGCTGAAGACCAGCAAGATCTGCGATTACGCGGTGAAGGAAGTGCGTCCGGATAAAGTTATCTTGGAAAACCGTGGCCAGATCCAGATGCCTGTGGCCGCGCGGGTTACATTCTCAGACGGCAGCAGTAAAGATTATGGCTGGGACGGTAAAGATAAGTATTTTCTTATTCCTCTTCGGGAAAATAAAGTAAAGTCAGTGCAGATCGATCCGGATGGTCTTATCAGCCTTGATCTTGACCGGACGAATAATTCCTGGCCGAAGAAAACTTATTTTAAGCCGGTGCCGCTTTATTTCTTCGCTTATGAACTGCCGGTATTGCTGCCGCAGGATTCTTATAACCTGGTTGCCGGGCCGCAGGTCGGGGGCTCTTCCCTGGGATTAGGCGCTTCAGCGCAAAAACCTTTTGACGGCCTGGTAAGGCTTAGTTCGGTATATGATTTCAACGGAAAGGCCTTTGATTCCACTCTGGGCTATGAATTCCCCCATTTATTCAACCAGCAGGCAGCCGTAGGCTTTGAGGTTTTTGATTATGAATCAAGCAAAGCGGGTAACGACGTCTCCGGAGGTAAATTGTACCTGCGTAAAGAGCTCTGGCCGGCAAGTTACGGGGTCTTCGATTCCAACGATCATTTCACCGTATACCTGATCCGGGACCAAAAGCTGGAAAGTACCGCCAGTTTCAACGGTAAGGAAGAAATGAATAACCTGCATTACCGTAAAAGAGAAGAGGCTATTGCCGGGGTAACCGGGACATTCGGCAGGTATGGGCCGTATGCCGACCCGGTCCGCGGCTGGAAGTTTATTCCCACTCAGGAATTCGCCGGGCATTTTCTGGGCGGGGCTGAGGATTTCTGGCGCAGCAGCGCGGAATTGGATAATTACCGGTCGATCTTTCCGCGGTATCAGCATACTGCCGCCAGTAAAATAAAGCTGGGTTGCGGCGGTCCGTCGGATAAGAAGTTATTCCAGTTGGGCGGGGCTGAAGGGCTGCGGGGTTACGGGATGAAAACCATAGAAGGATCGCAGATGTTCCTATCCAGCCTTGAATACCGCCTCCCGCTTTCCACGGATATTAAGATGTATTCTCCCGGGAATATCTTTTCCCTGGATAAGGTTCAGGCTGTGGTTTTTTTTGATGCGGGCAAAGCCTGGTATTCTGATTTTGAGGCTGCGGATTTCAAGAAAGACGCAGGAGTAGGCCTGAGGCTGCACTTTGACCTGATCGGATTCCTGGAAAAAGCTGTTTTGAGAATAGATTTCGCCAGGGCCATAAACGATCCCAAAGAAGACCCTCACCTTTGGTTCGGGATAAGCCAGGCGTTTTAAGTAAACAGGCTGGATTTTATCGCTTCTTCTGATATAATAGTTTCCCCGGAGAGATGCTCCGGGCATGTTCAAGGATACGCGCGATGCCTCTTTATGAGTTTGAATGCTTAAAATGCGGGAATAAATTCGAGTATCTGGTCCGTAAAACGGACGAGGAAGTGGTTTGCCCTGAATGCCGCCATGGAAAACCGAAGAAATTATTCTCCGTTTTCGCTTTTAGTTCTGACTCCGGCGGTTCCTCGTCGAAATGCGGGGGATGCTCGTCTCATAACTGCTCTTCTTGCGGGCACTGATTAAGGCGTAAATAAATGGCTAATAAAAAACGTTTGCTTAAACTTATGCAGGATTTGATCAGGCTGGATTCCCAAAATCCTCCGGGGAATGAATCCGCTGTTGCGGCTTTTGTCCGCGGGTATCTGAACAAGCTGGGGGTTAGGACAAAGGAATATGCCTTTGCGAGGGACAGGGTCAATATCATCGGGCGCCTTCCAGGGAAAAAGGGCTGCCGGTCGCTTTTGATCACCCCGCATCTGGATACTGTCCCTGCCGGCAAAAGCTGGAGTTTTGATCCGTTCAGGGCCAGGATTGCCGGGCCTAGAATGTACGGTTTGGGAACTACCGATTGCAAGTGCAATCTCGCCTGCGGACTGGAAGCGATAAATATCCTCGTGGAAAATAATATCCGCCTGGATTACGAGTTGATCTTTGCCGCTACCGCGGATGAGGAAAGCGGGTCGGACCTTGGGCTTATACCGTTGTTGAGAAAAGGCATATTGAAACCGGACGCGGCGGTAGTGCTGGATGCCGATGATTTCGAGATCGTGATCACCCAGAAAGGCCTGATGCATCTTAAGGTGAAGGTAAAAGGCAAAAAGGCGCACGGGGCGTATCCCTGGCTGGGCGTTAACGCCATTGATAAATCCCTGGAGATCATTGCCGGGTTGAAGAAATTCGGGTTCGCGAAGAAAAAGAATAAATATCTCCATCCTCCGACTATAAACATAGGTACCATTAAAGGCGGGGATAAAGTCAATGTCGTGGCGGATTGGTGCGAGTTTGAACTGGATTTCCGGTTTTTGCCCGGGGAATACGGCGAGGATATCCTGGAACGCGTAAAAAAGGCCGTGCGTAAATATACACGTGATTTCGAAATAGAGGTCGAAGGTATCCAGAGGCCTTATTTTATCCCGCGGGAGCATAAACTTGTGGAATCTCTGGCAGGGTCAATGGTCCGGATGAATATGAAACCGATGATCCGCGGGTCTGAAGGCGCCACAGTCATAACTTTCTTTCAGGATAAAGGTATACCGGCCATTGCCACGGGTTTTGGTTCGGAAGGCCAGGCGCATATGGCCGATGAATACGTTAAAGTGGAAAATATTTACCGCGGGGCGGATGTGCTGGCGGATTTTTTACAAAGATATCAAGACCCGGTCTTGAAAACCAATGCGGGCAAATAAGTTGCCAGATCCGGTCTTAAAGTAAGAGGGATATATGGAAGGAATAAAAATAAGCAAACGGCCGAGATTAAAGAATCCCTGCCTTATTGTGGGCTGGCCGGGCATGGGCGAGGTGGCGTTTAAAGCGGTATCGTATCTGATCGATAAATTAAAAGCGGAAGAGTTCGCCGAGATACCTTCCGGAGAGTTTTTTTACCTGACAGAAAGCGTTATACGTGAAGGGGTGCTCAGTATCCCCGCGCTGCCTTTCAGCAAGTTTTATTACTACAAAGATAAATCCGGCAAGAACGACTTGATATTTATGCTCAGCGACGCCCAGCCCGACCTGGCCAAGGCCGAAGAATACTGCGGGAGGATAATCGCCCTGGCGAAAAGCTTTAAAATAAAGAAGGTCATAGGTTTCGCGGCTATGCCCCAGCCGGTAGACCATAACCAGCCGGCTAATGTCTGGTTTACCGCTACCGAGCAAAAAATGGTCGCCGACCTGAAAAAGTTCGACATCAACCTTTTGAACGAAGGGCAGATCAGCGGTTTGAACGGCCTTTTTCTGGGGTTGGCTAAACAGGAAGGGATCGACGGGTTATGCCTTTTAGGCGAGATACCTTTATATACGATACAGATCGAGAATCCCAAGGCGGCGTACGCGGTCCTGGATGCCTTAAGCAAGATATTGGCCTTGAAGCTTAATTTATCCGAACTGACCGAGCAGTCGAGGGCCATGGAGACACAGATCAACAGTCTTTTTGACCACCTGAAACTGGGGCCGACTCCAGGGCCCATAGGCGAGGATGAAATAGAAAAGATCAAAAAGTCCCTCAGCCAGCTGACTAAGCTGCCGCAATCGATAAAAGAAAAAATCGAAAAGCTCTTCACCCAGGCCGGTTCGGATATATCCAAGGCGAATGAGTTAAAAAGCGAACTGGATAAGTGGAGCGTCTATAAAGAATACGAAGACAGGTTCCTGGATCTCTTTAAAAAGACAAAAGGTAAGAACAATTAGGTGGCCGGTAAAATCAAAGCCGTAATTTTCGACCTGGGCAATGTCCTGGTTGACCTGAATCCCCGTATATCCGCGGAAAAACTCGCTGGATCCGCGAATAAACGCGTAGAGGACATCTATAGTATTTTCTCAGAGTCGGAATTAATCAAGCTTTTCGAGGAAGGGAAGATATCCCCGGAGGAGTTCTACAGCCGGGTAAAAAAGCTGCTCGGGTTTCAGATCGGGATTAAAAAGTTTCAAGAGATGTGGAACGCAGTGTTTCTTTTAAACCCGGGGAACCTCAAGGTATATGATTTGATCCGGCAGTTGCATCCCAATTACACCACGGCGCTCCTTTCAAATACAAACCGTCCGCACTTTGAATACCTGAAGGCGGCATTCCCCGTATTCGATCATTTCCATCATATTTTCCTTTCATATGAAATGGGGCTGGTTAAGCCTGACCCGCGGATATACCGTAAGGCGCTTGATGTTTTAAATGTTGATCCGGCGGAGGTTTTCTACACAGATGACCGCCCGGACCTTATTGCCGCGGCCGCAGGGATAGGTATCCGCGCATTTGTGTTCAAAGGATACAGCCGGCTGGTAAAAGACCTGGTTGAATGCGGCATTATTAATGCCTGTTAAAAAAACAAATATGAAAACGGAAGGGTATAAAAAAAGATTCTACCGTAGCCGGATTAATACCGGGGATCTGTTTAGAACGCATCTGATGGTCCAAGAAACCGATCTTTTGATATTGACCGATAAGCCTGTGGATAAAGGATTTGTCCTGTCGCGGATCAAGTTTTACCGCGATAAGATCGAAGAATACATCAACTACAAAGACCGCAGGTTCCTCGCGGCGCTTAAGCCGGTTACAGTGGAATTTGCCAGCCACCGGATCATCAAAGAAATGGCAGGTCAGTCGGCGAAGGCCAATGTCGGGCCGATGGCTTCTGTCGCCGGGGCGATCGCTCGATTCCTGGGCAGGGACCTGCTGGCTAAAGGATTTCGCGATGTGATCATCGAGAACGGCGGGGATATATTCATGAAGAGTTCCCGGCCGGTCAAGGTCGGATTGTACGCCGGTAAGAACAAGAGCCTTAATAAGGTAAACCTGAAGATACAACCGGAACAGACTCCTTTGGGGATATGCACTTCTTCGGCGACTATCGGGCATTCCGTGAGTTTCGGCAACGCGGATAACGTGGTTATAATCGCTTCCAGCGCTGTCCTGGCCGACGCCCTGGCTACGGCTGTTTGTAACAAGGTCAAATCCGCGGACGATATCAAACGCGCGATAGAATTCGGGAGTTCGATTAGAGGAGTAAAAGGCATAATCATCATCTTGGGTAATATCCTGGCTACCTGGGGAAAAGTGGAATTGACCAGGTAAGGCGCTCTTTTATTTTGCGGGGCCTGCCTAAGCATGTTTCGCGGGGACGTTTGTTTTGTCCCTGCGAGCCAAAACTGCACTCGGGTCGGCTGGCGTCGCTCTCCGCCTGCGGCGGATCCCTGCCCGCTCCTTGCCTCCACGCCCCGCTCAATCATGCTTTGTCACCCGCAAATATAGTCTAAGCGCCTTATCGGCGCAATTCTTAAGAAAATTATTTTAAAAAACGCGTTTATCGACGAGAGAAAACCCTTGACAAAAACAGCAGTTATGATAAAAATTATAATGAAGTTAGACGATTCTATACAGAATTAAGGAGGAAAGGCAAGCAGTTGAAAAAACAGAATAAGGCAAAAGGCTCTTTTTCAACAGAGCCTTTTTTTATATAAACTAAATGAAAAAAGTCGGACTCACTTACGATTTAAAGACAGATTACGAATTCAAGGAAAACGACCCGCCGGACGCTAACGCCGAGTTCGACCATCCTTCCACTATTAAGATCATCGCCCAGGCCATTGAATCCAACGGTTTCCAGGTAAAAAAGATCGGGAATGCCTCCCGTTTAATGGAGAATATAGATAAGCTGGATGTGGATATAGTTTTTAATATATCCGAAGGGCTTATCGGCAGGAACCGGGAATCGCAGGTCCCGATGCTCCTGGAGATGGCTGGCATTCCTTTTGTCGGGGCGGACGCTTTAAGCCTGGCCGTGTCTTTGGACAAGATCATGGCCAAAAAAGTTTTTATCGCCGACGGGATCAATACCCCTAAGTTCATGGAGGTAAAATCCGGGGATTCCGTCAACGGGCTTGACCATATGAAGTTCCCGCTTTTTGTCAAACCGCGCTTTGAGGGTTCTTCCAAGGGGCTTTCCGAGACTTCCCGGGTGGCGAATATGGAAGATCTGAAGAAGCAGGTTGAACATATAACCTCGACTTATAAACAGCCGGCCCTGATCGAGGAATTCATCCGCGGGGAAGAGTTCACCGTGGCGATCATCGGCAACGATCCCCCGGAGGTTATGCCGATCGTGCAGATAAAGATCGACGGCCAATTGAACCTGAAAGACAAATTTTACACCTTTGGCCATATCAAAGACGACAAGTTGGAATATGTCTGCCCGGCGCCTATAAACGAGGCGCTGAAGAAGAAAATCTCCGAGATGGCGGTTAAGACTTATAACGCGATCGAGTGTCGCGATTTCGGCAGAGTGGATTTCCGGGTCGACGAAAAAGGCGTGCCTTACGTGCTGGAGATAAACCCGCTGCCGTCTTTATCCACCGAGGATGTTTTTATGCTCATCGCCAAGAATATCGGGATATCTTACGGCGAGATCATCGGGCGGATACTGAAAGCCGCGCTTACGAGGTATAAACTAAATTGATGAAGATAGCGCTCACGTATAATCTTAAAAAAGACGACCATACCAAACCCGCGGATTATTTTTCAGAGTTTGATTCCGAAGAGACGGTTAACGCGATCCGGGACGCGCTGCGTTCTCACGGGCACATCGTGGAATCCGTGGAGGCTGACCGTCCCAACCTGATGGATTTTTTCAGGCATAACCGCGTGGACATGGTTTTTAATATCGCCGAAGGCAAGCACGGCAAATTCCGCGAATCGGAGATCCCGGCGATACTCGAGTATTTGAACATCCCTTATACGGGTTCAGACACGTTTTCTCTGGCCCTGGCCTTGAATAAGGCAATGACCAAGAAGATACTGAAGGCGGATAATATCCCCACGCCTCTTTTTCAGGTTTTCAGCAAGGGCAATGAAAAGCTCGATCCCCAGTTGAAATTCCCCCTTATCCTCAAGCCCAACCTTGAGGGTTCGGCTAAAGGGATAAGCCGGTCTAATGTGGTGAACAATGAAGCTGATCTTTACGCCAAGGTGAAAGAGCTTATAGGCGTTTATCACCAGGAAGTGCTGGCGGAGGAATTTATCGAAGGCAAAGAGTTGACCGTGGGAATACTGGAGAACGGAAAGGCCGTAATCCTGCCTATCCTGGAAATAGATTTTTCCAGCTGCACCCGTTCAGGCGAATTCTTTTATTCCTGGAGGATGAAGGAGTTCCAGGGCGATGATTCTCAAGGTCTTACCCCCACTTTTCATTGCCCGGCCCGTTTAGACAAAGAGACGGAAAAACTGGTGAAAGAAACCGCTTTAAAGACCCATCGGGCGGTAGGATGCTATGATATATCCCGCACTGATATCCGATTGAGCAAAGACAATATACCGTATGTCCTGGAAATAAACCCGCTGCCGGGGTTAAATCCCAAAGAATCCAATTTCCCGATAATGGCCTACGCCGCGGGAATGAAATACGAGGATATAATCGATTCCGTATTAATGAGCGCCTTTCAAAGGAGGAAGGGGAATAATGGGTAACGCCGCGGCAACTGAAAATCAGAAAACGCAGGCCGAGAATATCCTACCCGTGATCCGCCCGGGCAGGAAATCCCGGGATTACCAGCAGATCAGCCTTTATAAGGACGTCAATCCTTTGGATTGGGAAGATTGGCGCTGGCAGATGAAGAACCGCATTACCCGCCTGGATCAGATCAACCAGGTCATAAATCTTACTCCTGCCGAAGAAGAGGGTTTAAAGAACGCTAAAGGCCGCATGGCCATGGCCGTTACCCCTTATTGGGCTACTTTGATCGATCCGGATGACCCGAATTGCCCTATCCGCAGGCAGTGCGTTCCCACGGCCAGCGAATTCAAGGTCGGGCCCTATGAAATGACCGATCCCTGCGGGGAAGATAATGATTCGCCGGCGCCGCATCTGGTGCATCGTTATCCGGACCGCGTATTGCTTTTGGCTACCGATGCCTGCGCGATGTACTGCCGTCATTGCACCCGCAGAAGGCTGGTGGGCAATGAAGAGCAGAACGATAATTCCGTATCCCGATGGGATAAAGCCATAGAATATATCCGTTCCAACAAGAAAGTCCGCGACGTGCTTATTTCCGGAGGCGACCCGCTCACCCTGGAAGACGAGGTGCTCGGGGAATTACTAAGGAAGCTCAGGGCTATACCGCACCTGGAATTCCTGCGTTTGGGGACCAGGGTCCCGGTAACCTTGCCGCAGAGGATAACTGAAGGGCTTATAGCCACGCTTAAGAAATCCGCTCCGGTCTGGATGAGCATACATTTCAACCATCCCAAAGAGATCACCCGCAGAACAAGGATAGCCTGCGATATGCTCTCCGAGGCGGGGATCCCGCTGGGAAGCCAGACGGTCCTGCTGCAGGGGATAAACGACCGGCCCAGCACCATGCGCAAATTAATGCACGACCTCCTGCGGATAAGGGTCAGGCCTTATTACATTTACCAGTGCGACCTTGTCCGGGGGACGCAGCATTTCCGCACGCCTGTAAGCGCGGGCATCAATATAATCGAGAAGCTCCGCGGCCATACCTCGGGATACGGCGTGCCTACCTATGTTATCGACGCCCCGGGCGGCGGAGGAAAGATCCCGATCAGCCCGAATTACATCCTTTCCCAGGCCAAGGGCAAATACGTCCTGCGCAATTACGAAGGCACTGTTTATACCTATCTGGAGTAGTTTTTTCCTTGACCAGCCTGTAAATCCTACTTATAATAAAATCATTCCGTGTTCGTCCGAATAGACAATTTTTGATAATCCAGTTTCTGCTTATATAAATCTGCCCTGGTACCTAACCAGTTAAATCTAAAAAAGATTTAATCCGGCTTAAAAGGGTAAACCACGGTTTTCGTGGGAAAAGGAGTGGATAATGGATGCCAAAAACAAAAGGAGTCTTATTCTTCTTGGGCACGCCCAATCAGGCAAGACCAGCCTGTCCGAGGCCTTGCTTTTCCGCTGCGGGGCTGTTTCGCGCAAAGGGACTGTCGCCGAAGGCAATACCGTCAGCGACTATAATTGGGATGAAATAGAGCGCAAATCTTCCATCAGCGCGAGTTTCATGTACTGCGATTACCAGAATACCCGGATACAGATAGTGGATGCCCCGGGTTTTTCTGATTTTCACTCCGAGGTCCTTGCCGGGGTGCGCGCCGTGGATAACGCCATATTGGTCGTAGATGCCGGCGCGGGGGTTGAGGCCGGCACGGAAAAAGCCTGGGCGCTGCTTGAAGATATCGGGCTGCCCAGGATCATATTCGTAAATAAAACCGATAAAGAAGGAATTGACCGCGATAAGTTAGTCGGCGATATAAGGAACAGCCTTTCCAGGAACGCGGTCATCCTGAACTCCAGCAGCCTTGAGGAATTAATGGAGCCGATCGCTGAAAGCGACGACGCGCTTCTGGAGAAATACCTGTCTGAAGGAAAGCTCTCCCTGGAAGAGCTGAAGAACGGATTACATAAAGCGGTTTATAACGCCAAGGTCTTTCCCATACTTTTCGGATCCGCGGCTACTGATGCCGGTCTGGATGAATTGCTTAAGGCGATAAAGGATTATCTGGCCTGTCCTGAAGAAGAGACGCATATGCTGGTCCAGACCGGGGAGGTCTCAGCTTCAGAGAACGCGCCGTTCTCCGCTTTTGTTTTTAAGAGCATTGTCGATCCTTATGTCGGGCAGTTAAGCCTGGTTAGGATATTCTCCGGAAAATTGACGGCTAACTCGGCGTTTTATAACGTTACCCAGAAAACCCCGGAGAAGTTCGGCCATATTTACGTTCTGCAGGGTAAAGAAGAAAGGGCTGTTGACGCGGCCGGCTGCGGGGATATTGTGGCGATCCCCAAACTTAAACTGACCCAGACCTCGGATTCCCTGAGCGATCAGGCGCATCCGGCTATTTTTACTCCGCTGGTTTTCCCGGAGCCGATGATGTCCGCTTCGGTCAAGCCTAAAACCCGGCAGGACGAAGAAAAGATCTCGCAGGCATTGGCCAAGCTGGTAGCCGAGGACCCTACTTTTCATTATAAGGTCGACCCGGAAACTAAAGAAATGATCATCTCTGGTATGGGCGACCTGCATCTGCACGTGATGATCGGCAGGCTCAAGAAACGGTTCAATGTGGATGTGGAATTGGGCACGCCGAAAGTCCCTTATAAAGAAACTCTTACCCGGTCGGCCAAGGTGCAGGGTAAATTCAAGCGGCAGTCAGGCGGCCGCGGCCAGTACGGGGACGTATGGATAGAAGTGCATCCGTTGGAGCACGGCAAGGGCTTTGAATTCCTGGATAAAGTTGTCGGAGGAGCCATCCCCCGGAATTTTATCCCTTCTGTCGAGAAAGGGGTTCGTCAGGCAATGGCCCAGGGTGTTGTCGCCGGCTATCCGATGGTGGATGTGCAGGTTGTTCTTTACGACGGTTCTTATCATGATGTGGATTCTTCGGATATGGCTTTTCAGCGCGCCGGAGGCATGGCCTTGCGTAAGGCCGCCCAGGAAGCGGGCCCGGCCCTGCTTGAGCCTATAATGGAGGTCGAGGTTTACATCCCGGAAGAATTCCTGGGGCAGGTCTCCGGCGATCTGAATTCCCGCAGGGGCAGGCCGATGGGCATGGAAGTGAAGGGTAAGATGCAGGTGGTCAAGGCCATAGTCCCCTTATCCGAGATGTTTACCTATGCCAGCGATCTGCGTTCGATGACCCAGGGCAAAGGAAGTTATACTATGAGGTTTGCCCATTACGAACAGGTCCCTGGAAAGATCGCCAGCCCGATCATCAGCAGATATCAGGCGCAATATAAGGAAGCAGAGGAATAACCCAAAAGAAAGTCAAAAGCCTGAAATCACAGGCATATCTTAGAGAGGAATGGTTTTAAATGAAAATCGGCATTTACGGCACAGAGGTATTTTCGCAGGGCAAAGCAAATCTGGTAGACCCGCGGGTCAAGGCGTTGAAACAGATGTTTAATTCCGCCAAAGAGGTTTATATACAGGTGGAGATCGTTACTGACCCGGCTAAGCTTATTGAAACCGACGGGATCATAGCGCCGGAAGCGAATAAGCTGGATATTGTGGTTAATGATATGGAATTCGTGGAAACCCGTATGTCCAGGGTCAACGACGAGGCTGAGAAGGCGCTTTTGGTCCGTTTTAAGGAACAATTGGATAAGGAGAGCCTGCTTTGCGACTTGGTTTTGAGCGAAGATGAAAAGAAGATCATATCCGGATATTCCCTTCTAAGCATCAGGCCGGTATTCCTGGCCGGCTCCGCTGATCTTGAGCAGAAGGATAAGCTTTTATTTGCGGCCTACACTCATTTTGGATACATAAGTTTTTTCACCTGCGGTGATAAGGATAGCCATGCCTGGTCGATCAAGAAAGGCGCTACTGCCTGGGAAGCAGCGGGAGCGATCCATTCCGATATTCAGAAAGGGTTTATCCGGGCTGAGGCCGTTAGTTATGCCGACCTTACCGCGGACGGCAGTTTCTCCAAAGCGCGTTCGAACAATCACCTGCGTCTGGAGATGAAGGAATATGTGGTCCAAGACGGGGATATGCTTACTATCCGCACCAACAAGTAAACAAAATAAAAAGGAAAAGTAAAATGATCAAGATAAAGAGAGCGCTGGTAAGTGTTTCCGACAAAGCCGGAATAATCGATCTGTGCAAGACCCTGAATAAGTTCAAGGTGGAGATCCTGTCTACCGGTGGGACCGCGAAAATATTGAGCCAGAATAATATCCCGGTCACAGAGGTTTCTGATTACACCGGATTCCCGGAGATGCTTGACGGCCGGGTAAAGACCCTGCATCCTAAGATCCACGGCGGCCTCCTGGCCCTGCGGGAGAATCCCGAGCATATGAAGACCCTGAAGCTGCACGATATCGGGCTGATCGATATGGTCGTGGTCAATCTTTATCCTTTTGAGAAGACCGTAAGCAAACCGGATGTGACCAGAGAGCAGGCTATCGAGAATATCGATATCGGCGGGCCTTCAATGCTGCGCTCGGCGGCCAAGAACCACCAGTCGGTGGCTGTTGTTTCCGACCCGCAGCAATACCCGGGAATAATCGAAGAGCTGGAGACCAGCGGCGGCGGGATAAGCGAGTCATCCGCCAGGAAATTGGCCGAAGATGTGTTCAAAACCACTTCACGGTATGACGGCGCGATCTATGACTATTTAAGCGCTTCCGGTAAAAAAACGGATGCCGGGGATAAATTCCCTAAAGACCTGCGCCTTGATTTCGTGAAGATCCAGGGTTTGCGTTACGGGGAAAACCCGCATCAGTCAGCCGCTTTTTACGCGCAAAAAGGGCAGGCTATGGGCCTGGGCGCTATAAAACAGCTTTGGGGGAAAGAACTGTCGTTCAATAATATCCTGGACCTTAACGCCGCGGTAAATATAGTAAGAGAGTTTGCCGGACCGGCAGTGGTTTTCATAAAGCATAATAATCCCTGCGGCGTGGCCGAGAATAAAGACTTGTTAAAGGCTTACAAGGATGCCTGGGATTGCGATAGGCTTTCCGCGTTCGGCGGGGTCTTGAGTATAAACCGCAAGGTTGACCTGCCTTTGGCTAAATTGATCGCCAAGAGCGGGTTCTTGGAATGTATAATTACCCCGTCATTTAGCCCGGATTCCCTGGAACTGTTGAAAGCTAAGAAGAACCTCAGGCTCCTGGAAATGCCGAATATGCTGACTGCGGCCGAAGGCCTGGATTTCAAAAGGATAGACGGCGGGCTGCTGGCTCAGGATCCGGATAATCTGACCCTGGATGAGAATAACCTGAAAGTGGTTACCAAGAAGAAGGTTTCCAAGAAAGACCTTGAATCGCTGATCTTTGCCTGGAAAGTAGCAAAACATGTCAAATCCAACGCTATAATATTATGCCGGGGGACCAGGACCGTGGGCATCGGCGCAGGCCAGATGTCCAGGGTGGATTCAGTTTTCATCACCAGAAGAAAAGCCGGTAAACTTACCAAAAATTCATTCTTGGCTTCGGACGCCTTTTTCCCGAAAGAGGACGCGGTGATCGAGGCCGCGAAAATGGGGGTTAAGGCTATTATCCAACCAGGCGGTTCTATTGCCGACGCCGAGATCGTAAAGACCTGCGATAAACACAAGATCGCGATGGTCTTTACCGGGATGAGGCATTTCCGTCATTAATGAACGGTTTTAAAATCCGCCGCGCAGTATTAAAATGACCTACCGCGAAGCGATTGCATATTTAAACTCTTTTATCAATTACGAGCGCAATACCTCCTATTCGTATAAAAGCGCGTTAAAATTAGAAAGAGTTGAAGGGTTCCTTGCTCTTCTGGGCGATCCGCAAGAAGGGTTTCAATCCATCCATGTCGCCGGGACAAAAGGGAAAGGCTCGGTTTGCGCGTTTTGCGCCTATATCCTGAGATCCGCGGGATATAAAATAGGACTATATACTTCTCCCCATCTGTCCGATATCCGCGAGCGTATCAGGGTCTTGAGACCGCAGACTTCAGACCGTAGACTGCAGTCTGAAGCAGGCAGTCTTAGGTCTAAAAATGAATTTGAAGGGATGATCAGCCGGCGGGAATTCGCATCGCTGGTAAAAAGATTAAGACCCCGCCTGGATAGATATTGCCGGGATTGCCAATACGGCCCGTTGTCTTTCTTTGAGGTCTATACTGTTTTAGCCCTGGTTTATTTTAAAGAGAAGAAGATCGATTTCGCTGTTTTGGAAACGGGATTGGGAGGCAGGCTGGATGCCACCAATGTTGTTAACCCCGCGGTTTGCGGGATCACTCCTATCAGCCGCGACCATACAGAATTGTTGGGGGATAGTTTAGCCGCGATCGCCGGGGAAAAAGCCGGGATCATTAAAAGCAAGAAAGATAATAACCGGGATCAAAAGGTAATCGTGGTGACCGGCCCCCAGAAAAGAGAAGCCCTGCAAGTAATAAAAAACAGGTGCGGCAGGGAAAAAGCGGTTTTATACAGTGTCGGTAAAAAGATCCGCTGCCGGAATATAAAAGCCGGCGCCGGGTATCAGCGCTTCGACCTTAAGGGGCTTGAGGGAGAATACCGCGGCCTGAGGGTCAGGATGTCAGGCGAACATCAAGCCTTGAATGCCGCAATGGCGGTAGGCCTGGTGGAAAGCCTGGCCAGGAACTGCCGGATAAATCTCAGGCCTTGGGATATAAAAAACGGCCTGGTTGATACGGTCTGGCCGGGCAGGTTTGAGATTGTCTCGAGTGATCCGCTGGTGGTATTGGACGGGGCGCATAATGATGCCTCTGCCAGAAGTTTAAGGCAAACGCTGGATAAAGAATTCAAGGGCAAAGGAATTATTTTTCTATTAGGCATATCCCGGGATAAGGATATCGGAGAAATATGCCGCCAACTTTCCCCGGCCGGTAAAAAGTTCATCCTGACCCGCGCGGATAATCCCCGTGCTGCGTCTTGCGGCCAGATACTGCGGAAACTAAGGGCATATAAACCCCAGGCCCCGGTGATGATCTCGAATAATGTGCGGGAAGGATTGAGGCTTGCCATGTCCGCGGCTGATAAAGAAAGTTTAATTGTAGTCGCAGGGTCTTTGTTTGTTGTCGGCGAGGCCCGGGGGTTGCTGTTAAAAAACAAAGGTAAATATGGTCAGGGATGATCTGAACGATACGATCGCGGGGGTCGCCACCGCTGTGGGCGATGCAGGGATAGGCATAGTGCGTATCAGCGGCTCCAGCGCTTTAAGCATCGCGGACAGGGTATTTCTTTCTAAAAACAAGCAGAAACCCGCGGATTTCAAGACTTATACCATGCATTACGGCTGGATCGTCCGAGGTAAGGATATTATCGATGAGGTGATCCTGACTGTTATGCGCGCGCCATACAGTTATACCCGTGAGGATGTGGTTGAGATAAATTGCCACGGGGGGATAGTTTCGCTGCGGGATATATTGGATATTGTCCTGGAGAACGGATGCCGGATGGCTTTGCCGGGGGAATTCACCAAAAGGGCATTTTTAAACGGCCGGATCGACCTTTCGCAGGCAGAGGCGGTCCTGGATGTGATAAAAGCCAGGACGGATTCCGCGTTAAAGATCAGCGTGGACCAGTTGAAAGGTTCTTTATCGCGGCGTTTAACCGGGATCAGGGAAGCTATACTCGATATTTTGACCGTGTTAGAAGCGGATATTGATTTCCCTGAAGATCATGCCCCTGAAGCTGATTTCTCGGGTATATTAAACGGGCTCAAAGAAGTCGATAGCCGGCTGAAAGATATACTGGCAGGGGCTGGCCAGGGCAGGATATTGCGCGAAGGCATAAGCGCGGTGATCTGCGGCCGGCCTAATGTAGGCAAGTCCTCATTATTGAACGCGCTCTTGAAGCAGGAGCGTTCTATTGTTACCGCGGTGGCCGGGACTACCAGGGATACTATCGAGGAGATCATAGATATACGCGGTATCCCGGTGCGGATAATCGATACCGCCGGGATAATCCGGCCGCGCGACCTGATCGAAAGAAAAGCGATCCGCCGGACCAGGACTTATATAGAACAGGCTGATCTGGCTATCCTTGTGTTTGACGGAGGCAGGCGGCTTGCCAAAGAAGACCTTGCCTTGATAAATAAACTGAAGAAAAAAACCGTCCTGGCAGTGATCAATAAGATGGACTTGAAGCCAAAAATAGAAAAGGAGCGGCTTGTCCGGATGTTTGGAAAGGTCATAGAGGTATCAGCCCGGAAGGAGAAGAATATCGATACCCTGGAAGAGGCGATAGAGCGCATGGTTTATAAAGGCGAGGTTCATTCGGCGGGGTCAATAACTATCAGCAACCTCCGCCATATCCAGGAACTCAAGAAAACAGAGAAATTTATTGCCGAATCCATCGATTACGCGGATAATAGATTATCGGCGGAATTGCTCGCTCAGGGCATGAAAGACGCGGTGGGCTGCCTGGATGACATATTAGGCAAGCGATTCACAGAGGACTTATTAAATAAGATCTTCAGCAAATTCTGCATAGGCAAGTGAGAGGATGGTTATGGATAAGAAAAAAATAGAGAAGGCGGTAAAGGACATTTTAACGGCTATAGGCGAGGATCCGCAGAGAAAAGACCTCCTGGCTACTCCCAGGCGCGTGGCGGAGATGTACGAAGAGATATTTTACGGGATAAAAAAGGACCCGTCCAAAGAGCTGGAAGTCATCCTGGATCAGAAACACGACGAGATTATCCTTTTAAAAGGCATCTCTCTTTACAGCATCTGCGAGCACCACTTGTTGCCTTTTACCGGCCGGGCGCATGTGGCCTATATACCCAAAGACGGCAGAGTAACCGGCTTGAGCAAATTAGCCAGGGTGGTCGATATACTGGCGCGCAGACCTCAGGTCCAGGAGCGGTTAACTACTCAGATAGCGGATATTATAATGTCGAAACTCAAGCCGCAGGGCTGTATGGTGGTTATTGAGGCCGAGCATATGTGTATGTCCATGCGCGGGGTAAAAAAGCCGGGGACATTTACCGTGACTTCCGCAGTAAGAGGAATTTTTCAGAAAAATGAGAAGACCCGCGCCGAGGCATTGGCGTTGATGCGGACTTCATAAGGGTACTTGATATCAGATGGACGGACAACTTAACCACAGGATAGTTCTATGAAAGAAAAGAATAATGTCGATGTTGTTTATGCCCTGGCGGATTACAAGCAGCTGGTAATGGCTTATAAGACGAAATACGCACAGTTGCTGAAAGATTCGGTTTTCTGGAAGATATCTTTTATGTGGCTTGCCGTTTTTATGGTTTGCGTTTGCGGCACGCTGTTTTTCTTATTCAGCGATACAAAAAATCAACTTACCCAGAAAAATAATTCAATAGATCATCTTAACAGCCGGATAGAGGGTATTTCCGCAGAGCTGCAGGGGCTGGCTAACCAGCTGGAAGCGGCTAATGCGGAGCTTTCCAATAAAGACAAGGTGATCAGGGAAATGGAAAAGAACATGTCTACGAACTCCAAAAAATTATTGGATAAACTGCTTAAAGGCCAGGATCGTCCGACGGACAATATGCCTGTTACTCAAGCTAAGTGAGAGAACCAGGCGGTAAACCGCGGGGGTTTCCGCGAAGTCAATAAAAGGAGCATGGGGATGGACAAGGACGGTATGAATAAAAGAAAAGCTGACCGGTTAAGGGTTAATCTTTCTATTGTTTACCGCATAAACAAGCCGATAACCCTGCGAATGATGATCGGCAACAAAGAGATCCGGACAACGATGTTCGATCTGAGCGGGGGAGGGCTTTCGATATTGACGGACCGCAATATCCCCGCCGGCGCGATGTTGTTGATGAAATTCACTTTGTTCAAAGTCGAAACAGACGACGTCAGTTTTTACGGCCCTATGGAGATATTAGGCGAGGTGCGTTACAGCACCCATCTGGCCGGCAATGAATACCGCTTAGGCATAGCCTTTAAGCGTATCTCCGGACAGGATAAAACCGAGATAGAGAGTTTTGTAAAAACCACCAGGACTCTTTAAGGGATGGATGAATTAAGCGGAGATAAGCGTTCCGGGAGCCGTAAGAAGGTCAGCGATAAGAGGATGTTCGCCAGATTTACCGCGGAGCTCTCTTTGAAGTACTCCAATTATTCCAGCCTTGATTCCACCAGGGAGAACAGCGGGAAGGTTTTGAATGTCAGCGCCCAGGGGCTAGGGATGTTTACCAGCGAGCACCTTGGCCCGGGTTGTAATCTGGATATATTGTTGAAGCTTCCTGACACGGATAAAGAGATCCGCGTAAAAGGAAAAGTGATCTGGGCTAAGAAGGTGGATGAGAATAAATATAACGTCGGCGTAAGCCTGGTTAACCCCGAATTAATGGGGATGTCGGTGGTTTTGAGGGCAATAGATATCCATACCTCATATCGCTGTTAATGCGTAATTTTTACAGGAGGATTTAAATGGCGGATAAAAAACGTATACTTATAATCGATGACGAAGAGGACATCTGCAATTTTACTAAATCCATCCTGGAAAGGACGGGTGTTTACGAGGCCTTGACCGCCGTAAACGCTCAGAACGGCATAGATCTGGCTAAAGAAAACCTCCCGGATATGATCATTCTTGACGTTAATATGTCTGATATGGACGGAGGGGAAGTTGCCCGGATCATCCGGGAATATAAGCTTACCAGCGGTATCCCGGTATTGTTCCTTACCGGGCTTATGCGCAAGACTGAGGCGGAAGAAAGATCGGGCAGGATCGGAAACAATTTCTACATGGCTAAACCCGTGATCCCCGCCGAACTGATAAAAAAGATCGAGTCGATCCTGGCTAAATAGATAAATTTACCTGCCGCTGTTCCTGAGCGCTACCCTGCGTATTTTCCCGCTGATGGTCTTGGGCAATTCGGTGACAAATTCAATGATCCGGGGATATTTGTAAGGAGCGGTTATTTTTTTGACGTGATCCTGGAGTTGCTGCACAAGCTCCGCGCCTGGCTTGTATCCTTTTGACAGGACTACACTGGCTTTTACTATCTGGCCGCGTTCGGGGTCAGGGACAGCGGTTATCGCGCATTCCAGGACAGCAGGATGTTCTAACAAGGCGCTTTCAACTTCAAACGGACCTATCCGGTATCCTGAGCTTTTTATCAGGTCATCGGAGCGGCCGACAAACCAGTAATAACCGTCTTCATCCTTCCAGGCCATATCCCCGGTGTAATAAATACCGTCATGCCAGACGGATCCGGTCAGTTTCGGATCGCGGAAATAACCGTCGAACATCCCAACCGGTTTGTGCTTATCGGTGCGTATAGCTATTTGTCCTTCTTCGCCTACCTGACAGGGTATTCCACGGTCGTTTATAAGATCGATATTGTATCCCGGGGATGGTTTGCCCATTGATCCGGGTTTTGGTTCCATCCAGGGATAAGTGGCGATCGCCACGGTGCATTCGGTCTGGCCGAATCCTTCCATGAGTTTTATCCCGGTGAGCTTGAGGAATTGGGAATATACCTCCGGGTTCAAAGGTTCTCCGGCGACCACGCAGTATTTAAGGGCTTTGAAATCATACCGGGTCAGGTCTTCTTTGATCAAATAACGGTAAATTGTGGGCGGAGCGCAGAAGGTGGTTATTCCGTGCCGGGATATTACCTCTAGCAGGTCCTTGGGTATGAATTTATCATAGTCATATACAAATACCGCGCTGCCGGAAAGCCATTGCCCGTAGATCTTTCCCCAGGCAGCTTTTGCCCATCCGGTATCCGCCACAGTAAGATGCAGCCCGTTAGGAACCACGTTTTGCCAGTATTTAGCGGTGAGTATATGGCCTAACGGATAAGTGAAGTTATGCTGGACCATTTTAGGCATCCCGGTTGTCCCGGAGGTGAAGTATAAAAGGGAAATATCGCTGTTTTGGGAAGCGTGTTTCCCGGACGGCCGGGAGAATCCGGCGGGAGCTTTTTCCATTTCCCCGGTGAAATCGATCCATCCGGGATGCTGTTTGCCCACGCAGGCTTTGTGTTTCAGCGTGGGTGAACCTTTCTGGGCGGCGTTGACATTATCGATCACTTCCTGGTCGTCGCAGGAGATGATCATTTTTATCCCGGCGGCGTTATTCCGGTAAACAATATCTTTAGCCTTTAAAAGATGCGTAGCCGGTATTGCTATCGCCCCTATTTTATGCAGGGCGAGCAAACAGAACCAGAATTCGTAATGGCGTTTTAAGATAAGCATTACCGGGTCGCCTTTTTTTATCCCCAGCCCGCTGAGCAGATTAGCGGTCTTGTCGCTGTAGTTTTTTATCTGGCTGAAAGTGAATTGGGCTTCCCTGCCTTTATCATTGCACCAGACCAGCGCTTTCTTGTGCGGGTTTTCCCGCGCGATCCTGTCGGCCACATCATAAGCGAAATTAAAGTTACGCGGGACGCGGATACTGAAATTCTCCGCGAAATCTTCATAGGAATCAAAATGTCCTTTTACAAAGTTGTCAATCATCTCGATCCGCTCCGTATATTATAAGATAATAGCCAGGAATCTGGCGGGTTTGTTGTTTTGGGCCACCATGGCGTGTTTAAGCCCGGAATCGAAGTATAAGGAATCGCCCTGGCTCAGGACCAATTCATGCCCGTCAAGGATCACTTTAAGCGTGCCTTCCAGGACGTGATCGAATTCCTGCCCCGGATGGGTGTAAAAATTTATCCGGGTATTCTGAGGTTCCGGTTTCGCGGTGACCAGGAATATCTCGGCTTTCTTATGCGCGAAATTATAAGCCAGGTCGAGGTATTTGTATTCTTTTCTCCTATCCACCTCCGGGGCTGTTTCTTTTTTGACCAGGCAATAAGTATGCAGATGCGGTTGCCCTCCTGTTAAAAGGGCGGTCAGCTCGACATTGAACTTGCGGCTGATCTCATACAGGAAACTTACCGGGATGTCGCTGTCCCCGTCTTCGTATGCGCGGTAAAGCTTACCGGATATTTTCAGTTCCTTGGCCAGGGCATCCGGAGAAAGGCCTGATATTTTGCGCAGTTCTTTGATCCTTTCGGCGATCTGTTTTATCTTATCCGACATGATCTCTCCCGGTTAATGTTTTTATATGCGTATAATACCATTATATCCGTGGGACGGTTTTGTTCAAGGTTTTTTGAGAAAGTCCGTTGATTTTAACAGGTATCCGGACTTTATTCGGTTGTGGATTTTTACCGGTGGATGTATAATAATTAATCATTAAATCTTTAATTATGCCTTACGCCTATCAATATCCTGCACTGAGATCATCCCTGATTGCGCTTAAAGCCTTTTGGGCCAGCGTTTTATTGTTTTTTGTTTTGATCCATTCCCCGGCGCCCGTTCAGGCTGAAGAGCCGGTGGAGTTATCCGGTAAGTATAAAGGGTGTAATGTAATCCTGATAATACTGGATGCCTTGCGGCCTGACCATTTAAGTTGTTACGGTTATTCCGGGAAGACCTCTCCTAATATAGACGCCCTCGGGGATAAAGGCGTGGTTTTCTCTAATGCCTTCAGCACCGCATCTTATACAATGCCGGGGGTCGCCTCGCTTTTTACTTCGTTGTATCCTTACTCCCATAATATGATTGATGTGTTCAAGGACCGGATGCCGGATAAAGTGCTTACCCTGGCCCAGATATTAAATGACCAGGGCTATAATACCGTCTGGTTCGGCGCTTTAGGCGAAGCGCATACCGGCGCGGCTAAAGGGCTGCTTAATGGTTTTAAGGAAAAATTAAATCTGCAATACAACCCGGTAGTGACCACAACCGGCGATTTTAATAGGGTTTGCCGCTGGATAAATAAGAACAGCCGGAGTAAGTTCTTTATTACCGTGCATTCCTATTTTACCCATGAACAGACCTTTCCGTTCTTCCGGGGCGACAACGAATTCTCCCGCCTCGTATCGGATGAATTAAAAAATGAGCTGGATGACTTATGGCAGAAATGGAGCGCCGAATGGATAATGAATACCAACATATTCATCGATTCCGAGGAAGAAAGGAACAAAAGCGTCCGGAACCGTCAATTATGGGCAGATGCCTCAATGAATTTCGGCAGAAATCTGAATGAAGGCAAATTGCAGCAGATGTTGTTCTTATTGGACAGCGCAATATACGAAGCGGACAAAAATTTAGTAGGCGGAATAATCGCGGAATTGAAAGCCCAGGGCATTAATGATAAGACTATAATCGTGATCACCGCCGATCACGGCAATGAGTACAAGGAGCACGGTTTGATGGGGCACGGCTCCCAGTTGTACGACGAAAGCATACATGTGCCGCTGGTATATTATCTGCCGGGGTTGAATAACGGCATACGTATAGATTCCCTGGTGAAAAGTATTGATACCCTGCCGACGGTTTTGGATCTATTAGCCATCCCTGTGCCTGCGCAGGCTCAAGGAATAAGCTTGATTGGGCTCTTGGAAGATAAAAGGCATCTGCCGGTCAATGAGTTTGTATTCAGCCAGGGGGTTAACGGCATATTTTCCATCCGTTCGGATAAATGGAAGTATATCCGCGGCGTAACGTATTTACCGAACGGACGGCAAGGTGTTTTCGAGCATCTTTTTGATCTGCAGAATGATAAATCGGAAAAAGAAGACCAGATAGGATCCCGCCCGGAAATAGCCCGGGAGTTAAGGAGCCGCCTGGCCCGCTGGCAGAAAACCCTGGTCAGATACAACAGCGGGAAAAGCGAGTTTCCTCCTGAGGTAACCCAGGAGATGCGGGAACGGATAAGAAAAACCGGATACTGGTAAGAGAACGAATGGAATGGCAGGCAAAAAATACGGTTATTGTGATAGAATGACGCGCGCGTTATACCGACCAATGTCTTAATGATAAGATTATCCCGTAATTCGCTTAAAGTATTTTGGGTTAACGTTTTTTTATTCCTTGCTTTTACATGTTTACCGGCATCTCTGCAGGCTGAAGAGCCGGTGGAATTATCCGGTAAGTATAAAGGGTGCAATGTAATCCTGATAATACTGGATGCCATGCGCCCCGATTATTTGAGCTGTTACGGTTATTCCGGGAAAACCTCTCCTAATATCGATGCCCTGGCCGATAAGGGAGTGATCTTTCTCAACGCCTTTAGCACGGCATCTTATACAATGCCGGGGGTTGCGTCTCTTTTTACTTCGCTTTATCCGTATTCGCATAATATGGCCTGTATTGTTAAGGACTGTTTGCCGGATACTATATTTACCCTGGCTCAAATATTGGATGTTTACGGCTATAATACCGCCTGGTTTGGCGATTTAGCTGATCCTCATTCAGGCGCTGCCAAAGGGATGCTTAACGGGTTTAAGGCGGAATACGGTCTGCCTCAATCCCCCGATTCGGTAATAAGCGGTTTCAGGGATGTTCGCCGGTGGATAAATAAGAACAGCCGGAGCAAGTTCTTTTTGACCGTGCATTCATATATTACCCATGAACGTTTATTCCCATTCTTAAGGGCGGGTAACAAATTCGACCGGCTCGCGTCGAATAAATTTAAGAATACGCTGGATGGCTTCCGGCAAGACCGGGTCGATAAAAGAAAAAGGAATAGGAGCGTATTTATCGATCCTATGTTTGTGGAGGAAAGTACCCGCCGACAGCACGAATTGCTGGAGGAAAGATTCATAGAAACCATTAATGGCCTGGACAAAAGAGAATTCAGTGAGTTCATCGCTTTGTTGGACAGCGCTATATACGAGGCGGACGATAATTTAATAGGCGGAATAGTCGCGGAATTAAAAGCCAGGGGCATTTATGACAAGACTATAATCATAATAACCGCCGATCACGGCAATGAATATATGGAGCACGGATCAGTAGGCCATGGAGCAAAGCTGTATGATGAAAGTATCCGTGTGCCGCTGATATATTACCTGCCGGGATTGAGCCGCGGCGTGCGGGTAAAGCGCATGGCGCAAAGTATAGACGTCCTGCCGACGCTTTTAGGCTTATTATCAATACCTGCGCCTGAGCAGGCTCAAGGGGTAAGCCTTATCGGGCTTTTGGAAGACAAAAAGCATCTGCCGGTGAATGAGTTTGTATTCAGCCAGGGATCCTACGGCATATTTTCTATACGTTCGCGGGAATGGAAGTATACCCGCAGAATAACGGATTACCCTGACGGCCCGGAAGATGATCCCGAGCATCTTTTTGATCTGCGGATGGATAAATCGGAAAAGAACGATCTCAAAGAAATCCGGCCTGAGATCGTCTGTATGTTAAGGGACCGCCTGGAACACTGGCAGAAAAGCCTGACCAGATACTATAATGTGAAAAGCGGCTTTCCCCCTGAGATACCCGAGGAGATGCGGGAACGAATAAGAAAGACCGGATATTGGTAGGAGAATAAAGACAATGTTATGCAAAAAATGCGTGCTGCCTGAATCCCGCCCGGATATCTGGTTGAATGAGGAAGGCCTGTGCAATATTTGCCAGGATCATCAAAAACAAAAACCTGCGGCGGGTACCGGGTTATTGGAATCGGAATTAATTAAACTGCTGGAAAAACATCGGGGCAAGAATAAATATGATTGCCTGGTAATGTGCAGCGGCGGCAAGGACAGCACTCTGGGCCTGTATTATATGAAGAAAAGATACAAAATGAACCCCCTGGCGTTTACATTCGACCACGGGTATGAAAACAACGAAGCGATGAACAATATCCGCAATGCCGTGGATATCCTGGGAGTTGACTGGCTTTATTTGAAATCCGGTTTCATGAAAGACATCTTCAGGAAGATCGTGACGACTGGGTCGCCGGCGCCTATTTGCCATATCTGCGCGATCTGGTACATGAGGCTGGTTTACGACACTGCCCGCCGTTATAATATACCGATTATTATCGCCGGTTGGACAAAGGGGCAGTCTACGGAAGGACAGGAGACCGGACGGGAATACGCCTCGATGTCGGCTGCGACAAAGGATTTTATTATCCGGCATTTGCGCTGCGATGCCGCGTATAAAGATTTTCCGCTGAGCATGCAGGAGGCGGTAAAGAACGCGGCCGGCAGGTCCGGGATAATCGCGGTTTCCCCGCATTGGTTCATGCAATACGACCCCTATAAGGCCATGGAAGTCTTGCAGAAAGAATTAAAATGGGCAGCCCCCGCTTTAAGTTATCCTTTGAATTCCACCAATTGCATGATGAATTTCCCCAGCGTATACCTGACGATGAATAATTTCGGATATACGCATTATCACATAGAAATGAGCAAGCTTATACGCAAAGGCGAATTGTCCAGGGAAGAAGCGTTGAAACTATTGAAGATCGATTTCGGCAAGGACCTGGTAAACTCGGTCCTTAAGAATATCGGTTGCGCGTTGGCGGAGTAGATCAGAATATGAATAAGTTACGGGATAAAGTCAGGCGCATAGTCAGGGTGATACAAAAAGGGCTGGTTATCACACTGCTTTTTATCTTGTACGTGTTCGGGTTCGGGGCGACCTTTATTCTGTCTTGCTTATTCAATTCCCTCCGCCCCGGGCCCAAATCCCGGAATAAGGATTCTTTCTGGACCGGGGCGGCAGGATATGATGAATCCGAGGATGAACTGACCAGGCAATCGTAAGAGAGGCGGTGTATAAATGGGGAAGATAGGTTATATCCTGAAAGAAATGCTCCATCTGATAAAGAAGAATAAACTGTATTTCATCGGGCCCTTGCTTGTTATGCTGGCCCTTCTGGCATTCCTGGTTTATTATATCGGTCCCCCGGTTATTATCGCTTTTATTTATGCCGGGATATAGACGTAGAAACCCAAACGCGGTTCCATAACTTAGAAAATGAATATACTGGGTATATCCTGTTTTTACCATGATTCCGCGGCATGTTTATTTAAAGACGGCAGGATCGTCGGCGCCGCGCAAGAGGAGAGGTTTACCCGCCGTAAGAATGATCCGGGATTCCCCATTCAGGCTGTTAATTTCTGCCTTCAATCCGCGGATATCAGTATTTATGACCTGGACTATATAGGGTTCTATGAGAAGCCTTATCTGAAATTCTCCCGGGTAGTGACCAATCATCTCCGGGCCTGGCCGTTATCGCTGAAGAATTTCCTGGATGTAATGCCCGGATGGCTTGAAGACCGGTTGATATTGCCGGCTGTATTTCAAAGAGAGCTGGGGTTCAAAGGCAAAACAATATTCATTAAACACCATCTTGCGCACGCGGCCAGTTCTTTCCTGGTCTCGCCTTTTGATGAGGCGGCGATCCTTACGGCCGACGGCGTCGGGGAATGGACGACGACAAGCTGCGGGTTCGGCCGGGGTTCCGGTATCAAGATGCTCAAAGAAATAAATTATCCGGATTCTCTGGGGCTGCTCTATACCGCGGTTACGACATACCTCGGGTTTGAGGCGCTGGAAGGCGAAGGTAAAGTTATGGGGTTAGCTGGATACGGTAAACCTGCATATCTGGATAAATTCCGGCAGATGGCCGAGGTTAAACCAGACGGAAGCTTCCGGCTGAACCAGAAGTTCTTCGGGTTTTTTAATGAAGGCTCCAGGATGTATACCTCAAGGTTCTTGAGATTGTTCGGTGAAGAAAGAAAGCCGGAAAGCCGGATCGATCAGCGGCATTGCGATATAGCTGCGAGCCTGCAGAAATTTACCGAGGATGCCCTTATTAGGATCGCCAATAGCCTGTATAAAGAAACAGGGAGCCCTAATCTTTGCCTGGCCGGGGGGTTGTTCCTGAATTGCGTGGCGAACCACAAGATTTTAGAGGAAACGCCGTTCAAGAAAGTGTTTATCCAGCCCGCGTCAGGTGACAGCGGCGGAGCATTGGGCGCGGCAGCGTACATCGACAATGCGGTCTGCGGCCGTAAAAGAGAATATGTAATGTCTTACGCCGGCTTGGGCCCGGAATATCCTCTACCCCGGATAAAAAGGGCCCTGGAACAAAGGAACCTTGATTTTAAGGAATTGGATTATCCTGCTCTGGCCAAATACGCAGCCCGTGCGATAGCGCAGGATAAGATCGTTGGCTGGTTCCGGGGGAAAGCCGAGTTCGGCCCAAGGGCATTAGGGAACCGGTCCATTTTGGCTAATCCCTGCAATCCGGCGATGAAAGATATTCTGAATTCCAAAGTAAAGAACCGGGAATCGTTCAGGCCTTACGCGCCGGCGGTGTTAGAGGAAAATGCCGGGGAATACTTTCTGCTTAAAGATTTATCGCCATTCATGCTTCTGGCCCCGCAGGTAAAGGGGAATAAAAAACATTTGATCCCGGCGGTCACTCATGTGGATGGGACCGCGAGAGTGCAGACTATCAATAAGGATGTAAATCCCGAATTCTGGCAGTTGATCAGCGAATTCCAGAAGATCACGGGAGTCCCCGTTATTTTAAACACTTCATTTAATCTCAGGGGGGAGCCCATAGTGAACTCTCCGGAAGACGCCATCGACAGTTTCTTGAAGACCCATATGGACTGCCTGATCTTGGAAAACTTTATCGTCGAAAAACACTCAATATAATTACCGGTGAATTAAGACGTTATGCAGCGTAATAATCCAGACCCATCCCCAAAAACATTAAAAACAAGAATAATCCTTATTGTATCCGGATTGTTGCTCTCCCTTATTGTCCTGGAGGCCGGTCTTCGCGCCGGCGGCATGGTTTTATCCGCGATCCAGGAATACAATAACCGGATCGCCGTAAGTAAGAGGGGGTCGTATAGAATACTGTGTTTAGGAGAATCCACTACCGCCAGGCAGTATCCCGGACCGCTGGAAAAGACCCTGAACAACAGCGGTATCGGGATAAGGTTCGAGGTCATAGATAAAGGGATTGTCGCCAGTAATACGGACGCCATCCTCTCTCAGCTTGAAAGTAATCTGGCAAAGTATGCCCCGGATATGGTAGTTGCCATGATAGGCAGTAATGACAGGGGGGTAATGTTCTATAAGGATATGCCTGATATGGATACGGGGTTATTATGTAATTTAAGGATATACAGGTTAGCCCGGATTTTATACTCGGGCCTTCTGAATAAATCCTCCACAAAAGCCCCGCATTACTGGACAAGTCCTGTCGATCTGTATAAAAGAGCCATCGCGGTGAATCCCCGTAATGCCCAGGCGTATGTTGAGCTCGGGATCATTTACCGTGACCAGGGGGACACGCTCGCGTCCGAGAGATGCCTGCGTAAAGCCATAGAAATAAGCCCGCGGCACTACTCGGCGTTTATTATACTGGGGGAGATCTTTTACAACAGCGGGATGTTTCTTCAGGCGGAAAAATGTTTCCGGGATGCCATAGAAATAAATCCGGGGAACTCGGATGCCTATTTGGGGGTAGGTGAAATATTGCGCCATCAAGAGAGATGGCTTGAGGCCGAAGAGTCTTTACGAAAAGCCATGGCGTTAAATAACAAGTCCAGCGCCGCGTTTATCGCGTTGGCGCAGATCTATAAGAGCCGCGGGGATCCCCGGCGGGCCGCCGATGTGCTCAGGGAATACGTAAAGTATAACCCCGCTGAGGATTTTGGGTATAAAGCTATCGATCTTCTTTACAGGGATCTGGGCAGAAAAGATCCGGCGCAGGGGCGGGGGGAACGGCTAAAAGAAGATAAGGAATGCGAATACGCGCCCAAGACGATCCGGAATTATATTACGCTTAGAAGGATCCTCAAAAACAGGGGGGTGAGGTTGGTTTGCGTCCAGTACCCCATGCGCAGCGTGAACCCGTTAAAGCGGATATTTGGAGGCCGGGATAGCGTGTTATTCGTGGATAATCAAAAGACGTTCCGCGAAGCGGTGCAGCGCGATGGTTACGATGAATATTTTATAGATATGTTCGGAGGGGACTTCGGGCATTGCACTGCCAGAGGGAATAAACTGTTGGCTGAGAATATCGCCGGGGTTATATTAAAAGAGGTGTTTGCCCGATAGCCCGTGTTTGATCAAGGAGTTACGCGCGTGAATAGTCCGGTTCGCTCAAAGAGAAACCTGAAAACAAGAATATTACTGGCCCTGGCGGGGTTGTTCCTTTCCCTTGTTCTGCTGGAGATAGGACTGCGCGCATACGGGTTTATATTCTCGGCTGTCCAGGAATACCGGAACCGGGTTCCCATCCGGCAAAAAGGCGTTTACCGGATATTATGCCTGGGCGAATCTACTACTGCCAGGCAGTACCCTAAGCCGATGGAAAAGATCCTGAATGAGCGTAATATAGGGGTAAAGTTCAAGGTCATAGATAAAGGGGTTATCGCTACCAATACCAGCGGCATACTTTCGCAGCTGGAAAAGAACCTGGATCGTTATCGCCCGGATATGGTAGTAACCATGATGGGCTATAATGATAAATGGATATTGTATTATAAGGATATCCCCGAATCCGGCACCGGGTTATTCCGGCATTTGCGGTTGTACAGGCTTTTCCGGCTGATGTATGCCGATGTCTTGAAGAAACTGAATAAAGAAGATATTTATAGCCCGGACCTCCCCGCGATACCGGATGCTCGGACCGACCAGGCGTATACGGAATTAGGCGATGAGTATCGAAAGCGCGGCGACCTGGCCGGCGCGGAGAGCGCGTATAAGAAAGCGATAAAGATCAATCCGGCAAAGGATGGAGCTTATGTTGGTTTGGGGCGCATTTATTACATTCAAGGTAATTTAGCGGAAGCGGCGAAGGCGTATAAAAAAGCCATAGGAATAAACCCTCGAAACGACAATGCGTTATCCCGGCTGGGAGAAATATCCCGCAATCAAAACAACCTGGATGAAGCGGCGGAATATTTGAGAATGGCTATCAGGGCAAATCCCAATAATTACGAGCCATATGTGGAGTTCGGGTGTATTTACCGCCGCCAAAAAGATATGGTCAATGCCGAGAAATATTTCAGCAAGAGTTTGGAACTCCAGCCCGATAACGAATGGGCCTGCTCTGAGTTGGTCCGTGTTTATAATCTGCATGGGGACTTTCAGAGATCGGAGAAGATACTCAAGGAATATATAGCGCGCAATCCCGGCAATGATTGGGGATACAAGGCTTTAGGCGTTTTGTATAAAGAGATGGGCAGCGATAAGCAGGCTGAAGAATGCGAAAAGAAACTGGGGGAATTCAACAATAACGAATATCCCGCGCAAACGGTCCGGAATTATAATCTGCTCAGGAGGATCCTTAAAGGAAGAGGCGTAAGATTAGTTTGCGTCCAATACCCTATGCGCAGCATAGGGCCTTTGAAAAGTATATTCGCCGACCCGAAAGGCGTAATATTCGTGGATAATCAGCGGGTATTCGCCGAAGCCGTGAAGAAGGGCGGCTACAAAGAATATTTCGTGGATATGTTCGGCGGGGATTTTGGTCATTGCACTGATAGCGGCAACCGGCTCCTGGCGGAGAATATCGCCGATAATCTATTAAAAGAAGTATTCGGCAGGCAGGCTTTGCGGGATTGAGGTGTTATGAGAAAAGATGGTTTTCCCGGATCAAAGATGACCATAAAGACAAAAACGGCCTTGATCTTGTGCGGGCTGGTTTTGTCTTTTGTCGTTCTAGAATCGGGATTGCGGATCTGTAGTTTTATCTTTCTGGCGCGGAAGAATATTGATAATGCCAATGCCCTGAAGCAGAAAAACTCCTTCCGCATTCTTTGTTTAGGAGAATCTACCACCGCCATGGGCGGAGAACACTCTTATCCCAGCCAATTGCAGAAAATATTAGATCAACGTTCAGGCGGCGGTAAGTTCAGCGTGATAAATATGGGCGTGGGCGGGATCACTACTTCGAATATAGTGCGGCAGATCGAAGAACTCCCCGCCGGTTGCCGCCCCGATATGGTGTTGGCTATGATCGGCATAAACGACTCTTTGGATTATATGCCTTATCAAAAATTCCAGCAGGATAATGCCGGGGCGTTCTGGATGCAGTTCAAGATATACAAGCTGGTTAATTTATTGCGCCTGCGCGCGCTGGCGCAAATCCGGCGGAATAAGGACCCGCGGGCACAGCTGCCGGTCCGGCGCGGTTTAACCAAAAGCCATTCGCCTTCCCATGGAGATGTGGCGTTAGGATGGGATCTGAATAAACGAAAGGATTATCCGCAGGCGGAACAGGCATTTTTAAAGGCCTTGGCGGCGAACCGCGGGAATTATGAGGCGTATTTAGGATTGGGTTGGTGTTATAAGAATGAAGTAAAATTCGACCTGGCGGAGGATTCTTTTAAAAAAGCCATTGCGATCGATCCGGCCGGATCTGAAGGTTACCGGGGGCTTGGTTTTGTTTATAAGGACCAGGTAAAGTATGATCAAGCTGAAGAGTTTTTTAAGAAAGCGATACAGCTGGGACCTGAAAATGACGCGGCATATGAGGGGTTAGGGTGGTGTTATCGCGACCAGGGAAGAAATATCGAAGCGGAAAAGGTTTTTAAGCGGGCCATTGAGATAAATCCGGGAAATGACGGGGCTTATTCCGGGTTGGGTTGGGCTTACCGGGACCTGGGCCGGTTCGATGAATACGCCTGGGCGTTCAAGAAGGCTATGGAGCTGAACCCCCGCAGGGACTGGGCTTACCTGGAAACCGGGTTTCAATTGAGGAACAGCGGGAAATACGCGGAAGCAGTTAAGATCTTAAGGATGACTATAGATGAAAACCCGGATAGCGATCTGTCATACGGCGCTTTAGCCACCATTTATGGGGAAATGGGCAGGTTTGATGAAGCGCAAGATTGTTACCGCAGGGCGAATGATATCCGTTGCGCGTATTGTAATCCGGTAACTGTTTTGAATTACCGGAAACTCAAAGGGCTCCTGGCCGGCCGTGGGATAAAACTGGTTTGTGTCCAGTATCCGGTCCGCGGCATAGCCCAGTTGAAGAAGATATTCCCCGGCCCGGATGAGGGCGTGGTTTTTGTGGACAATGAAAAGATATTCAAGGATGCGATCGCGGTATCGGGGTACAAGGATTATTTTACCGATATGTTCGGCGGGGATTTCGGGCATTGCACGCCTAAAGGCAATAAACTGCTGGCAGAGAATATCGCCGGGGTTATATTAAAGGAGTTGCGCGTTAAATAACGGACGTTTAACGCGCGCAATAATCCTTGCGGATAGCCGCGGTTCATGTTAAATTCATTAACGAAACGCCAGACCTTTAATTTATGGCCAAAGAAAAAGTTATAGTAGTTATGCCCGCTTATAACGCGGCATCCACGCTGGAGAGGACGATAAACGATATCCCCCCCGGAAGCGTCGATGAGATCATCCTTGTGGATGACGCAAGCCGGGATAATACCGCGGATATCGCTAAACGCCTGGGATTGACCGTTGTCGAACATCAAAAGAATCTCGGCTATGGCGCCAATCAGAAGACCTGCTATGAAATGGCGTTGAGCAAAAAAGCGGATTACGTGGTAATGATACATCCGGATTATCAATACGACAGCCGGCTTATCAATTCCGCGATCGATATATTAAGACTGAGGGTCTGCGATGTGGTCCTGGGTAACCGCGTCAGGACGAGGAAAGAATGCCTGGCGTCCGGGATGCCGCTGTATAAATATCTCGCCAACCGGTTCCTGACCATTGTGGATAATTTTGCTCTTGGCCAGAACCTGGGGGAGTTCCATTCGGGATTCAGGGCTTACCGCAAGGAGGTGTTGGAAACAATACCTTTCCGTAATAATTCCGATGATTTTGTTTTCGACGCGCAATTATTGATCCAGGCGGTCTATTTCGGTTTCACCATAGGGGATATCCCCATACCGGTACGGTATTTTAAAGAGGCGTCTTCCATCCGGTTGCGGCGCAGCGTGATCTATGGCCTGCAATCTTTGGGGGCTTTAACGGTTTTCTATCTCCACCGGCTGGGCTTTGTCAAATCCCCTCTTTTTAACCCAAAACATCCCCGCGTAAATGAAAAGATATAGGGCGGCGTTTTTTTGCGCCATTATCCTGATCGCCGGATTCTTCGCCGTCTATCCCTGTTTAAAGAACGGGTTTGTCAATTGGGACGACGATAAATACCTGACCGAGAACCCAGCTGTCCAGAATTTTTCCCTCTCCGCGGTAAAAAAGACGTTCACCTCTTTCTTCGCCGGCAATTACCATCCGCTGACCATGCTTTCGTATTTGATCGAGTTCCAGGCGTTCAAACTCGACCCTTTTGGGTACCACTTGACAGGGGTGGTCCTGCATTTGTTTAATGCCCTGCTGGTATTCTGGTTGATTCAGATGCTGACCGGAAAGATGCCGGCGTCTTTTATCGTAGCTGTTTTGTTCGCGGTGCATCCCATGCATGTGGAATCCGTGGCCTGGATCTCCGAAAGAAAAGACCTGCTTTACTCGTTTTTCTTCTTATCGGCGATAATCGCATATTGTTATTACCTGCGCGCCGGCGGGAAGAAGTTCTATTTTTTGTCTTTGAGCGCGTTCATTCTGTCGCTTTTATCCAAAGCGATGGCGATAACTTTGCCTGTAGTATTGATCCTTGTGGACTATATTTCATACAGGGATGCCGGAAAGAGGAAGATAGCGCTTAAAGAAAAGATGCCTTTTTTTATTCTAGCTTTTATATTCGGGGCGCTGGCGGTCTTTAGCCAGGTATCCGCGGACGCGGTGCGCAATGAGAGCCTGTCCGGGTTCATGGGTAAGATCGCGGTGCCGTGTTACGGCGTAGTTTTTTATATTAACAAGATAACCCTGCCTGTTAAGCTGTCCTGCTTCTATCCGTATTTCTCGATAATGAAAGACGGGGCGCTCTTCCTTTATCCCATAATTACTTTCATTGTCATGGTTTTCAGCGTAATTTGGTCAGGCAAATATACCAGAAAGGTTATTTTCGGTTCCGCGTTCTTTCTGGTCACTATACTGCCGGTTTTGCAGTTTATCCCGATAGGCGGCACATTTGTTTCCGACCGCTATACTTACCTGCCGGCAATAGGCGTTTTTTATATCCTGGCTGAAGGGTGGATGTGGTTATACGCCAGGGGAACAGGCCCCCGGCGGCGGATCAGGGTACTGCTTGCGATCCTCTTTATGGTCGTTACAGCCGCGCTGGCCTTTTTATCCAGGCAAAGATGCCTGGTTTGGAAGGACAGCGTAACTTTATGGAGCGACGTCCTGGATAAATACCCCGGCGTGTCGATCGCCTATAACAACCGCGGAGCTGAATTCATCGCGAGAAAAGAATACGCCAAGGCCCATGAGGATCTTATTCACGCCATAACCCTGGATCCCGGTTATGACGACGCAGGTTTTAATCTGGGGGATTTATATGCCTCACAGGGTAATTATGATGAGGCGGTCAAACAGTTCAATAAAGTCCTGGAGATCAAACCGGATGATCTGGCTGTCTATAACAGGTTGGCTGTTATATGCGGCTTAACCGGCAAACACGCCGAAGCGGTCAATATCTGCAAAGCGGCGATCAAGATAAAACCGGACGATTTTATGGCGTATGTCAATCTTTGCAGCGCGTATGGCAGCCTGGGTTATTTCAAAGAGGCTGTTGTTTGCGGCGAAAAGGCGGTAGCGCTTAATCCGCGGTCTGCCCTGGGCTGCATAAATCTTTCGGCGGCATATTTTTACTCCCAGGAGTATGACCTGGCTGTCAAGTATTGCGATAAAGCTATAGCCCTCGGCTATAAGGTAAACCCTAAGTATCTGCAGGAGCTTTCGGTAAGCAAAGGGGAGCCGGCCCTAAAAAAATAGATTCCTGTCCAGCGACCTGTATTGTATAGCCTCCGCGATGTGAGCGGAGGCTATGCGGTCGCATCCAGCCATATCGGCGATTGTCCGGGAGACTTTAAGTATCCGGTTATACGCGCGCGCGCTCAAACTAAATTCGTTCATCGCGGTTCTCAATAATTCGTTTTCTTCCCTGCCCAAAACGCAGAATTCCCGGATCTGTTTATGGCTCATCTGGCCGTTGCATAATATGCCCGTCTTTTTGAAACGTTCATTTTGTATGGCGCGCGCTTTATTTACCCGTTCTTTGACCGACGCGGAGCTCTCGGCCGGTAGATCCCGGGCTAATTCCTGATATTTCACCGCCGGAACGTCTATGTGGATATCCAGGCGGTCTAATAAAGGCCCGGAGATCTTGGACATATAATTCTGTATCTTGGCCGGCGTGCAGCGGCAGGGCTTACGGGGCTCGGTAAGAAATCCGCACGGGCAGGGGTTCATTGCTCCGACCAGCATGAATGACGCCGGAAAAACAAAAGACCTTGTCGCCCGGGTTATCTGGATATGCCCGTCTTCCAGCGGCTGCCTTAATGTCTCCAGGCAGCTTCTTCTTAATTCCGGCAGTTCATCCAGGAACAGGACGCCCTGGTGCGCCAGGCTTATTTCTCCGGGCTGAGGGATAGAGCCGCCTCCGGCCATTCCCGCTTCCGAGACCGTATGGTGCGGGCAGCGGAAAGGCCGGGTGGCAATAAGCCCGGAGTTCGCCGCTAATTTACCGGCTGCCGAATGTATCCTGGTTATTTCCAGGGATTCTTCCAGGGTCAGGTCCGGCAGGATAGTAGGTATCCTTTTAGCCAGCATGGTTTTTCCGGATCCCGGCGGCCCGATCATCAGGATGTTATGATTGCCGCATACAGCAACCTCCAGGGCTCTTTTAGCGGCTTGCTGTCCCTTTATTTCAGAAAGGTCAACCGGGTAATTTGCCTGTGATGAGAATACGCCGGCAATATCTGCGGCGTATGGATGGAACGCCTGCGGGTTATTCAGCAATTCCACTGTTTCATTCAGCGTTGTTACCGGCCATGCCGAGATCGAAGATATTATCCCCGCCTCTTTGGCATTAGCTGACGGGAGAATAAAATCTTTGATCTTATGTTTGGCCAGCGCCAGGCTTATGGGAAGAATGCCCCGGCAAGGCCGCACAATGCCGCCTAGAGAGAGTTCGCCTATTACGCAGTAATTCCTCAGGTTCTGTCCGTCTATCTGATTTGAAGCGCACAATATACCTAATGCTATGGCTAAGTCGAATCCCGGGCCTTCCTTGCGTATGTACGAAGGGGAGAGGCTGATGGTTATCCGTTCAGCCGGCCAACGGTAACCGCAATTTTTGATCGCTGTTTTTACCCGGCCATAGCTTTCTTTGATCGAGGTATCCACCAGGCCGATTATGTTTATGGCTGGCAGGCCTTGTGTTACATCTACTTCAACTTCAACGGGATAAGCGTCTATTCCAAATAAGCCAAAGGTGAGTATCTTCGCCAGCATAGTCCCTCCTTAATTTAGCGCGAGTGGGTTATATCGCCTCCAAAATGGCCAATAATCGCTCTGTAACTCATGCGCTCACTTGCCCCCCCGACTTTGATATCGGCCCGGGATAAGTTCGCGCAAATGAGTTATATCGCCCCCAAAATGGCCAATAATCGCTCTGTAACTCATGCGCTCACTTATAATAGACGTAAAAAGGGGGGAAATCTAACATGGATTCTCAAGTATTAAGGAAAGGCTTGCTTTTTGCCTTTGCTATTATATAATGTAAAAAAGCGATAAATATAAAATGAAAGAATTAAAAGGAATACTAATAGCGTTGTTGCTGGGCATTACTATCTTTAGCGGGTATAAGTATATTATATCCCTTAAAGAGAAGAATGATTTGGCCGTGGAGCTGGCTAATGTCACCGGCCGCGTCTCTGATCTGGAAACCGAAAAACAGGTCTTAAAAACCGACTTGGATAAAGCCCTGCAGCTGCAAAACGAGCTTTCTCTGGAGAACCAGGGTTTAAAGAACGACCTGCAGGCCGGCCAGGAGAAAATGGCCCAATTAAGCGCCGATCTTTTATCTTCGCAGAAGTCCATTGAGGAATTGAGCGGACGTTTCTCGGCGGTGGAGGCGCAGAACCTGGCTTCTCAGGCTCAGATAGACAGCCTTAAATTGGAGGTAGCCCAGGTTTTGCTGGAGAAAGAAAACCTTCAGTCCCGGTTTAATTCCATCGACGAGCTGAAAAAAGCGATCAAAGAACTGCGGACACACAAGAGAAATCCCCCAACGGAAAAAAAAACAATTAACGAGGTAAAGAGCTCCGCCGAGGTGAACAAACCTGCCGACGGCAACGGCGGATTTATAGTCAGAGACGGTCAATACACCTATCTGTCCAGGGTCCGGATAGAAGTAGAGCCTCTTTCCAGTCCAAACCAATGAAAGAAATATTCGCGCAGTTGTGGCATAATAAGATCTTCATGACCACGGTCTCCAGCTGGATCATCGCCCAGACGATCAAAGTGATCATCGGGGTATTCCGTTATAAAAAACTGGATTTTCGCTGGTTTGTGGGCACCGGCGGGATGCCGTCCAGTCATACGGCGGGGGCTTCCTGTCTGTCTACCGCTTGCGGTATAACTTACGGGTTTGACAGTGTTTATTTCGCCCTGGCCGCCGCATTTACCATTGTAGTCATGTTCGACGCGCAGGGGGTTCGCCGGGCGTCGGGCAGGCAGGCGAGGATACTGAACAAGATAATGGATGATATATATTGGCAGGGGAAGATCGAAGAAGGCCGGCTGCGCGAATTGATCGGCCATACCCCTATTGAGGTTATCGGCGGTTTTATCCTGGGCGTGTTGATCGCGTTCCTGGCGGGATAAAAGCCCGGGATTACATAGAAGTCAGAAGGAGGTCCCATGAATAGAAGATTAATGGCGGTTGTTGTTGTGATATTCATTGCCGCGGCTATCGGTATAGTATTAAGTTTGCAAAGATCCAACAGGGCCGGCAACGTGGCCGCCGGGGGAGGGGCTGTTCCCGGCCTGCTTGCCGAGGCTAAGAACCTGGAGGCGCAGGGCAATTACCTAGCCAGTTCCAATATCTATAAAAGGCTGATCGGGGAGTTCCCGAATTCCCGGGAGGTCCTGGACTGGCAGAAAAGGCTGGAAAATATGAACGTCAAGCTGTTGTTCCTGCCGGTTATAACGCCGCGGAGCATCGAGTATGAGATAAAGCCGGGGGATTCGCTGGAGAAGATCGCCAGGGAATATAAAACCACTCCGGAATTGATCGCCAAGAGCAATAATATATCCGGGGACAAGATATTCCCCGGGAAAAAGATAAAAGTATGGACAGCGCCGTTCAGCATCGTGGTGGATAAATCCGGTAACACCCTTATTTTAAAGAGCGAAGAAGAGATCATCAAAACCTATACTGTAGCCACCGGCACGAACAATATTACCCCTGTGGGGACATTCAAGATAATCGAGAAGATAGTTTCTCCGCCCTGGTATAAAGGCGGCAAGGTCATTCCCGCGGGAACCCCCGAGAATATCCTGGGTTCGCGCTGGATGGGATTGGATAAAGAAGGCTATGGCATTCACGGGACCACTGATCCCAAAACCCTGGGCAGCCAGGTAACCGCCGGATGCGTGCGCATGGCCAATCAGGATGTGGAAGAGCTTTATATTATCGTGCCCAAAGGCACGGAAGTCACTATTGTTGACTAATTAAGGTCTTAGAAAATATGGCTAATTTGGATTTTGAAAAACCGATTACCGAGCTGGAAAAGAAGATCCACGAGCTTAAAAGCTTTACCGCGGACAAAAAGATCGATCTTTCTTCTGAGGCGAAGAAGCTGGAGGAAAAGCTGGAGAGCCTCAAAAAGGATATTTATACCAAACTCACCCCCTGGCAGCGGGTCCAGATCGCCAGGCATCCCCAAAGGCCGTATACCCTGGATTATATCGCGATGATGACTACCGATTTTATGGAACTTCGCGGCGACAGGGGTTTTGCCGACGATAAAGCTATTGTGGGCGGGTTCGCGAAATTGGACGGCAAAAAGGTTATGGTAATGGGGCATCAAAAAGGCCGGGATATAAAGGAAAACCTTAAGCGGAATTTTGGCTGCGCCCATCCTGAAGGTTACCGCAAGGCTTTGAGGCTTATGCAGACTGCGGAGAAATTCGATCTGCCTATCGTGATATTCATCGATACGCCGGGAGCGTATCCGGGCATCGGCGCCGAAGAACGCGGCCAGGCCCAGGCGATCGCGCTTAATCTGCGGGAGATGATCTCTATATCCGTGCCTATAGTATCGGTGGTCATCGGCGAGGGGGGTTCCGGCGGCGCCTTAGGCGTGGGAGTTTCCGACCGGATCTGTGTTTTAGAGAACGCCTATTATTCCGTGATCTCCCCTGAAGGATGCGCGGCCATACTCTGGAAAAGCAGCGCAAAGAGCCCGGACGCGGCCGAGGTATTGAAACTTACCGCCAAGGACCTGTTGAAAGAAGGAATAATCGATGAAATAGCCCCTGAACCCTTAGGCGGGGCGCATCATGATCCGCAAAAGATGGCCCAGACCATTAAATCCATAATCATCAATGATCTTAAAGAGCTTGGCGCAATGAAAAAAGATGATCTTTTAAAAGCCAGGTATAAGAAATTCCGGAGCATCGGCGTAATAAAAGAACAATCCTGAAAGAAATGCAATGCAGAACTTTGCCTGTTATAACCTGAAATACCAGAAACACGCTGTTGAGAATTGGATAGTGATAAAAGGCGAGATCAGGAATGAGAGCTCGGGGAATTTTAACCTGGTTGTCTTCCGCGTGCTTTTGTATTCCGGCGTGCAGGTTTTGGGTTCAGCGATCCTCAAGGTAGCCGGATTCCGGGCCAGGGCGACAAAGTCTTTTGAAGTCATGGTCGACGGCGCGCATCATGAAATGATCCCCAGGATAACCAAGTGTGAAGTATTGTTCGAGTCCGCCCACTGACCTTTTCGTAAATAACTCCCGGCGCAAACATCCCGAAAAAGCAGAAAAAATAACTTAAATGCTTAAGATAGGCGATCTAAAGTTATCCTCCAACCTGATCCTTGCCCCTATGGCCGGGGTAAGCGACTTGCCGTTCCGTCTTTTAAACCATAAATTCGGATGTAACCTCGGTTTTGTCGAGATGATCAACGCCCGCTGCCTGGGTTATAAGAATAAAAAGACCAGGAGCATGCTTTCCACTGCCGAAGAGGATAAGCCTCTGGGAGTGCAATTACTCGGCTGCGAAGAAGATTTTATTAAAAAAGCCATGGAGGTCCTGCCGCGTTTCAAGTTCGACGTTTTGGATTTCAACGCCGCCTGTCCGGAAAGAAAGGTGGTCCGCCGGGGCGAAGGCGCCAGCCTTTTAAAGGACCCGGCTAAACTTAATAAGCTCCTTAAGATCGTGGTGCGCGCGTCGCCTGTCCCGGTCACGGTGAAGATCCGCGCCGGATGGGATAAGGATTCGATAAATGCCCGGGATGTGGGCCTTTACTGCCAGGACGCAGGGGTAAAAGCTTTGTTTATACACGGAAGGACTAAAACTCAGGAATATTCGGGAAGCGTTGATTATAAAGTTATCGCTGATGTCAAGAAACACCTGAAGATCCCGGTGATCGGCTCAGGGGATGTATTCAGCGCGGAATTAGCCAAGAAGATGTTCGATGAAACCGGCTGCGACGGCGTACTCCTGGCCCGGGGTAGCCTGGGGAATCCCTGGATATTCAAAGAGATACGATATCTGCTTAAATACGGGAAATCCCCGGCCCGGCCGGATAAAGGAGAGATAATCAGGACCATGCTTGAACATCTGGGGCTGTCCGTAGATTTCCACGGCCCCAGGGTCGGGGTGGTATCCTTCCGTAAATTCTTCATCTGGTATACCTCAGGATTCCGGGCGATCCGGCCTCTAAGGGAAAAGATCTGCCGGGCAAAGACTAAAGAAGAGGCAGAGTCCCTTATTCATCAGATCAGCGTTTCCTGACCCGCACAAACACTTTAATAAATACGATTATCTGTTATAATAAATGCGGATATGAGCTCAATCCGTTCCAGCAGCGTAAACCATTTACCACTGAGGTATGTATGCCTAAGACCATCTTTGTCGTTCTTATGCGCACCCGCAGGAGTTCCGCGATACAGGTCCAAAAGATACTCACGGATTTCGGTTGTATTATAAAAACCCGGCTGGGTATCCATGACGGCGTTCTGGACAAATGCTCGGATACCGGGCTGATAATCCTGGAGATCGTCGGCAGCAATGCGGAAAGATCCCGCCTCAAGAAGAGATTGAACGCGGTACCGGGAGTCAAAGCTAAAACAGTGGATATCGCTTTCTAAAATGACCAGGGAAAAGCTGTTAAAGAAACAAATGATCGCTATCGGCCGGAAATTATACGCCTGCGGGCTTTTAATCGCCCGGGCGGGTAATTTGAGCTGCCGGCTGGACAGGGATAATATCCTTATCACTGCCAGCGGTTCTTGTTTGGGAAGTTTAACTCCGTCGGATATAGTTAAGAATGGTATTTCCGGGGAAGCCTTGTATGATGGCAAAAAGAAACCGAGTTCGGAATTGCCGGTTCATAGTTTTATCTACCGCGAATTCCCCGATAATAAGATAGTCCTGCATTGTCATCCGCCCTTGACCAACGCTTATTTCGCGGTTTATCCTGCGCTTAAAGTGCTGACTTTCGAGACCAGGTATTACCTGGGGGATGTCCCGGTAGTTGAACAGGGAAGCCTTACCGTGAGCAAGCCGCGGTTGGTGATCGCGGCATTGAAACAAAACAGCCTGGCGGTGATCAGAAGCCACGGTATATTCGCCATCGGCGCCGATTTCCAAACAGCCCTGGAGCGGGTGCAGATATTGGAAGAGGCTGCGCGGGTTGCCGCGGTAGCCAGGCTTTTCAATAAGAAATCGCTGGATATCCTGGACAGGCGGATCAAGAAGAGCCTTGCCCGGAAGATAAGATAAATATGCGCGATATTACCGGATTAGACCTTGACGGTTTAAAGAAAGCGTTGGAACAATGGAAAGTCCCCGGCTTTCGTGCCCGGCAGATCCTGGAATGGATCTATCAAAAAGGGGTCATTGATTTTGAGAAGATGAGCAATCTCCCGCAAGTATTGCGGCAGATGCTGAAAGAGGACTTCTCCGTCTGCGATATGGAACTGGTTTGCCGCGATGAATCTGCCGACGGTACCAGGAAATACCTTTTCAAGCTAAGAGACGGCAATACCGCGGAGGCGGTAGCCATACCTACCCCGGACAGGGTTACCGGATGCATCTCCAGCCAGGTGGGCTGTAAATTCAAATGCGCCTTTTGCGCCAGCGGCATGTTGGGGTTCAAAAGGAACCTTGAGGTCTCGGAGATAATGAACGAGGTCCTCTATCTGAAGAATAGTTCCCCGGATAACAGGCTTACCCACATAGTTTTCATGGGCACAGGCGAGCCGATGGAAAATTACGACAATGTCCTGCAGGCGATCCGGATCATTAACGCCGAATATGGGCTTAATATCGGCATTCGCCGGATCACTATATCCACTTCCGGGATCATCCCGGGGATCAAGCGGCTGGCTGAAGAGGGGCTGCAGGTGGAATTGTCCGTATCTCTGCATTGTCCTGACGACAAGGCCCGTTCGAAATTGATGCCGGTGAATAAGGTCTATCCGTTAAAGGAATTGATGGGCGCCTGCCGGGATTATATATCCAAGACAAACCGGCAGGTAACTTTTGAGTACGTGCTGATCAAGAATGTGAACTCGGATATTGCCAGCGCCGACAAATTATCAAAATTACTCTCCGGGTTGAATTGTAAAGTTAATCTGATCCCTTCGAATCCGGTAAAAGCGGGGCAGTTCCTGCCGCCGAATAAGCCGGATATACTGCTTTTCCGCGATCGGCTTGTTAAATCCGGGGTGCATGTAACTTTGCGCAAGTCCCGCGGCCAGGATATCGACGCCGCCTGCGGCCAATTGAGGCTTAGACATGAAACAGAATAGCCGGAAACTTGTTTTAACAGCCTGTCTGGTTTTGTCCGCGTCAGCGCTGTTAATATGCGGATGTACCCGGGCCAACATAACCAACATCGATTCCCGGGGCAAGAATATAATTTGTTTTGGGGATAGCATAACCAAGGGCCACGGAGCAGGGCCTAAGGCCGACTATCCTTCGGCGCTGGTCCAAATGACCAGCATGCCGGTGGTTAATGCCGGGATCAACAGCGATACGACTACCGAGGCCCTGAAGCGGGTCGAAAGCGATGTGCTTTCCAAGGACCCTCTTTTGGTAATTATTGAATTCGGGGGCAATGATTTCCTTAACAAGATACCCTTTGAAGAGACGATCAGCAATATGGAAGGGATGATCAAGGCGATACAGGCTAAAGGCGCTATGGTGGCGATCGCGGATATAAGCGGGCCCGAGGTGATGGCCAGTTACGGCGCGGCATATAAGGAGTTAAGCGTAAAATACAAAACGATACTTATTGCGGGGATACTGAACGGTATTTTTACCAACCCGGCTTTAAAAAGCGATTTTATCCATCCCAACGCCCAAGGGTATAAAATAGTGGCTCACCGGATCTACCGCGGGATAATCCCTTATTTGAACCAGAATTCCATTTTAAGAAGGGCAAACTCGAAGGATACGCAGGGCCAACCGTAAGGAATAATGCCGAGATCCTTCGCTACGCTCAGGATCGGCACTGACAGGTAAGAAGATAGTGCCGAGGGAGGGAGTTGAACCCTCATGTGGTTGCCCACAACAGCTTTTGAGGCTGCCGCGTCTGCCATTTCGCCACCTCGGCATAGATAGGTATTACCAATAATACTATCTAAAATCTTGTTTGTCAATTCCATAAATTTAATGTATAATATCTCAACTTTTAAAGGGAGGTGGAAATGCGGTTCAGCGCCATAATGTTATTGAGCTTGCTCTTTGTCGTATCCGGATGCGTCACTACTTTGAAATCTCCGGAAAGGCAAAGTTATGAACAGACTATAGCCCAGCTTCAGGCGAAATCAGGTTCCCTGGAGGCTGAACTCTATAAACAGAAAGACGAGAACGCCAGGCTTAAACAGCAGGTCGCCGGCCTTCAAAAGAAGGAAGTGCGCATGCCAAACGGCAGGGAGATCCAGACTGCTTTAAAGAATGGCGGTTTCTATAAAGGCGAAATAGACGGCCAGATCGGCAGCCAGACCAAGGACGCGGTAAAGAAATTCCAGCAGGCCAACGGGATCAACCCCGATGGGGTGGTCGGAAGCAAGACCTGGGCCATTCTGGTCAAATATCTGGAAGAGAGGGCGCAGTAAATTCAGCAGTAAATAATTACCGGGGCTGTAGCTCAGCTGGGAGAGCACTTGCATGGCATGCAAGGGGTCAGGAGTTCAATCCTCCTCAGCTCCACCAATTTTTCAGTGCAGGACTGTCCATCCTAACCGCAATAACCCGTATAATTTACACCCAGCGCTAATTGGAATTGCGCTGGTAGCGCAGGAAGCGTACACTTGCCTATCCGATAAGGCAAGGGGTGTTGAGTCTGAGGAATTGACACCCGGTGCAATTTGTACCCGACTTTATTGGAATAAGTCGGTGTGTGCTTCGTAGCACAGAATATGCACCGGTGTTGTGCAGGTGCACAAGGAGGTTGATCAAGATGTATAATGGCCACAAAAAATACGCTCTTTTTATCGGGCGCTGGCAGCCGTTCCATAACGGGCATAAATATCTGATCGACGAAGCGCTGGCTAAAGGGGAAAATGTCTGTGTCGCGATAAGGGATACGGAGATCTCCAGGAAGAATCCTTACACCTCTGAACAGCGGGCGGAGATGATCCGCAGGGTTTACGGGGACAGGGTCGAGATCAGCATTATACCGGATATTACCAGCATTAATATCGGCAGGAACGTCGGTTACGCGGTGAACCGGATCGATCCGCCGGCGGATATAGAAAAGATCTCCGGGACCAATGTGCGCGCGGGCAAAGACGACAATATCCCGAAAGAAGTCGCCGAGTACATAAAGTTATTGCGCACCACCCTTTGGCTGACCGGCCTGCCGTGCTCCGGCAAGACCACGCTGGCCGAAAGGTTAAAAGAAGAAATGTCTAACCGGGGTTTTAAGGCCGTGCACCTGGACGCGGACGATGTCCGCAGCACCCTGAATTCCGACCTGGGTTTTTCTCCCGATGACCGGAAAGAAAATCTCCGGCGCATAGCCTGCGTCGCTAAATTATTCAACGAGAACGGCAACTTCGTCATTGCCAGTTTTGTTTCGCCCGACGATGAATTGCGGAATATGGTAAAAGACATAATCGGCAATTTTAAACTGGCTTTTGTCAAATGCAGCGTTAAGACCTGCGAACAGAGGGACGTGAAAGGCATGTATAAAAAAGCCAGGGCCGGCCAGATCAAGGATTTTACCGGTGTCTCCGCGCCTTTTGAGGCCCCGGCGCATCCGGATATGGTTATCGACACAGAGTCCAGGAACGTCGAGGACTGCGTCCGGGAAATACTGGATAAGATAGGCCTTGCCCAGACCAAAAAACACTCGTTCTGTTTATTCGGAAAAAAATAAAAATGACCGTCAGGTCTTCTTCCAGCCGGAACCCCAGGAATCATTTCAGGAAAAGAGCGGCAAAATACGATAATTCATCGCGCTGGGTGAACGACCGCCTGCTCATTAAGAAAATGCTTCAGTTGTCCGGCGCAGGGAAAAATTCCCGGGTATTGGATGTGGCTGTCGGCACAGGCAAGATCTCGCGGGTATTCAGCCGGAAAGCCGGCTATGTCGTAGGCCTGGATAACTGCCGGCAGATGATCGAGCGCGCGCAAGGCAGCGCCGATGCCATGGTCTTGAGTAACGCCGAAAAATTCCCCTTTAAAAACAACAGTTTCGATATTTGCGTATGCCGTCAGGGCCTGCAATTCATGCATCTGGATAAAGTATTATCAGAGATGCGCAGGGTCCTCAAACCTGCAGGCAAAGCAGTCCTGTGCCATTTGACCGCTTATAGCCAGGCTGACCGCAAAGTCACTTTCTATACGCAGAAGCTGCGCAATCCGGCCCGGAAGAATTTCTTCATGCCCGAAGATGTTTCTCTGGCGCTTAAGCGCAACAAGTTCGCCGGGATAAAGAACGTCGAATACATCACCCGGGAGTCGGTCAATAAATGGATCGATAACGGCGCCATATCGGAAGACGCCAAGGAAAAGATAAGAGCGGCTTACCGTAAGGCCCCGGAAGATTTCAAGAAGATCCACAATGTCCGTTTTTCCGGCAGGGACATCTTTGATTCGATGAAAATGGTTATTGCCTGCGGAAGAAAATAACGCCAGATACCAATAAGCCGTAAATACAGCCCGATGGATCCGATATTCATTATAGGCACGGAACGTTCCGGGACTAATCTTCTCCGGCTGATCCTGAATTCCCACCCGAACATCGCCATACCTCATCCCCCGCACATCCTTAAAAACTTTTCCGGATTGGAGCGGTTTTACGGGGATCTTTCTATCGACCGCAACTTCATATCGCTGATCAATGATGTAGTCAGGTCTGTTGAACTGCACCCGTATCCCTGGGGTATCGCGCTCGACAGGGGAACGATATTCCGCGCAGCCCGGGACAGAAGTCTTATCAGCGTGTACTTCGCCGTATACGACCAATACCTGAAAAGCTCCGGCAAAAAGAGATGGGGCTGCAAAAGCACTTTTATGATCGACCATGTCGGACAGGTCAGGGAGTATTACCCATCCGCCAGGTTCATATATATGGTGCGCGACTGCCGGGATGTGGCAGCCTCGGCCAAGAAAACCATTTTTAACCGCTACTGTGTTTATTATACCGCCAGGCTGTGGAAGAAAGAGCAGAAGACAGGCATATACTGGCTGAGCAAGTTACCCAAAGAAGAAATATTCCTGCTGCGCTATGAGGACCTTTTGTCCGGACCAGACGCCGTAGTCAAGGATTTATGCTTTTTTTTGAACGAACCGTACATTGAGAATATGCTGTCTTTCTTTAACGGCGAAGAGGCGAAAAAGAGCTCCGGTTTAAGCGCGGCCTGGAAAAATACCTCTCAACCCATCCTGAAAGACAATTCCGGTAAATTCAAGAAAGGGTTAAAGCCGGCGGAGATAACCTTGATCGAAACGATCGCCTCGGAGCAGCTCGATTATTTTTCGTATAAATTGGCCGAACCTTTGCGCCTTTCAGAAAGCCGAAGGGCCCAAGGGGTCAAGTTCAGGCTGGGTTACTTGATCGAGGAGATCTGTCTTATGGTCAAAGTCCAGTTAGCGCACTTGTTACGGGATAAGAACACCGGGTTACGGCTTAAGAAGTTCTGGTTCCTTAAATTTATCGGGGTAATGCGCAGATGCCGGCTAAGATAAACCCAGCGGATAAGCAGATCAAGAGGGTATTTGATTTCAGGCAGCGGATATTCGACAGTATCGCGGTCCAAAGGCAGGGGCTGTTGTGGCTGGACTGCGGGCTGGCGGATGTGCGCAAAGCGGTTGTGATCAACTCGGCTTCCAGGTCCGGCTCAAGTTTGCTGTACGCGGTATTGAAAAGGTCATCCCGGTTGTATTCTTTGACCGGCGAGGCTGCGCCGTTCTACAAGTTGAACGGGTTTTCTTCCGACCTTTCTCTATCCGACCGGGTAGTTCATGCCGCAGGCAGGGTCTCAGAAAAGAAAGCCGGACTTTCGCGGGATTTCCTCAGCGATATTTCTTCAGGCTCCCAGCCGGAAAGTATCTTTACCGATAAACGCTTATTGGATGAGTATATAGATGACCTCGCTCTGCGTTTCCCTTTGCAATGGCCGCAGATCGGTTTTTCTTACGTTATATTCCGGGAATGCGCGTCCCGGGCTTTCCGCAGATATCGCGCATCCAACGCGGTTTTTAAAAAAGAGCGTTTTTATCTGGAACTGATCAGTTCGCTGAGAAGGAAATATCCGGGGATAAATCCATATTATTATGATATCCGGCAGGAATTGGTAAGGGACGCTTTCCCCGGAATATCCCTGCCGCAAGGCCCGCCGAATGATCTGGTGTTACTGGAAGAGCCGCCGTTTATTCTTTTATCCCCCAGAGCAACACCCTCGAAAACCTGCCTGAAAGATAATATCCTGTTTTTAAAATCCACGGTAGATTGTTACAATATGCCTTTTTTGCGCCAGTTGCTGCCTAACGCCGATATCAAGGTCATCCATTTGACCCGTAATCCTTTTGGTTCGATCAATGGTTTGTATGACGGATGGCTTTTCCGGGGGTTCTTCTCGCATAATCTTAAGAGATTGTGCGCTTCCGGCAGGGTTAAGGTGAAAGAACTGAATATCCGGGGGTATTCTGATAAGTATGATTGGGGAAAGTGGTGGTGGAAATATGACTTGCCCGAAGGCTGGCAGGGGTACGCCGGCAAATCCCTGGAAGAGGTTTGCGCTTTTCAGTGGTACAGCGCCAATAAGGCTGTACAGGATCATATAAAGGCCGGCGGAAAAAGAAACAGCCTGCAGGTAAAATATGAGAATATAATCTCCGGCAAAGGCCGCAGGTTGACCGAGATAAAAAAGATATTTGATTTTATCGGCTTGGATGGAAAGGATATTCCAGCGCTTGGGCTGGGTAAACTTCCGGTAGTTCAGGCGACCAAGAGCCCGAAGCCATACCGTTGGAAAGCCAGGGCGCGCCTGCTGGCCCCGCTCTTGAAGGATAAACGGATCTGCCGGATGGCCCGATCCCTGGGGTATGACATAAGAAATACCAAGGAGTGGTTTTAATGCGCATCCCCGCCAGTAATTTTCAGGATTCTGAATATAAGCGGCTGCGCCGGGTACTGATTTATGAGCCCGGCCCGGAGATAGCGCGGATCGCAGATCCGGAAAGGGTCTTGCATCTGCGCAGGATAGATTACCCGGGGATCAGGGAAGAATACCGCAAGATCCGGGAATGTTTCCGCAGGTTAAGTATTAAAGCGTCCATGCTTAAACCGCGGGTGAATAAGAGCCGCGCCGCGCAGCATTTATTTAATCTGATGTATACCCGGGATCTTTTCTTCATGAGCCCTAAAGGCGCGATAATAGCGAAGATGGCCGGTTCCGTAAGAAGAAAGGAGCCCGGTCAGGTTAAAAGATCCCTGAAAGGATCCGGTATCCCGGTGATCGGGGCGGTTAAAGGGCAAGGAACTTTTGAAGCCGCGGATGCTTTATGGCTGAATAATAAACTGGTTATAGTTGGTGTTGGCAGGCGGACTAATGCGGCAGGGTTTAAGCAGGTCAAAAAAACATTGGCCGGACAAGGGATACGCTGCGTCAGCGTGCCCGCGCCTGAAAACACGCTGCATTTGTTGGGCAGCCTGCAGTTAATAGATTCGGATTTGGCTTTGGTCAGGGCTGATTACCCGTCCAGGGGTCTGTTCGATCTGCTGCGGAATAATAAGATAAAAATCATAAAAGTCCCGGTTAATGCCGAGGTCAAAGAAAAACAGGCGATGAACATTGTTTGCGTCGCCCCGCGCCAGATCATTATGCCCGCGGATTGTCCGCGAACCAGAGAATTTTACCGCAAGCGCAAGATCAAAATAGCCGCTGAACTTAAACTTTCCGAATTGGCCAACGGGGCGGGCGGCCTGGCTTGCGCTACCGCGGTAATATCCAGAGATATCAACTAAGCCAGCCTTTTATACCCTGTCCTGATTTGACCTTTAGCTTGGGTTATGCTACAATCTGCGTATGCTATTAGGCGTTCACGTTTCCATTGCCGGCCATATCTATGAGTCTGTAAACCGGGCTGCAGCCCTGGGGTGCAATACTATGCAGATATTCTCCCGCGACCCCCAGCAGTGGCGTAAGTCCAAGATAACTGCCGGGGACATCGAAGAATTCCGGGCCAGGCGCAGCAAATACAATATATCGCCGGTTTTTATACACATACCTTATCTGATCAACCTGGCGTCTCCTTATAATATCCTTTATCAGGGTTCGATCAGGGCCTATATAGAGGATATGCGCGAGGCGGAATTGCTGGGAGTCGATTATATAGTTACCCATATGGGCAGCCATAAGGAAAGCGGCGAAGAAAAGGGCATAAAACGGATAATCCAGGCTTTTAATAAGATCCTGGATAAGACACAGGGGATGAAGGTAGGCGTGCTTTTGGAGAATACCTCAGGCGCGGGCTCTTGGCTGGGGTATAAATTCGAACATCAGAAACAGATCATTGCCGGGATCGAGGACAAAAGCAGGGTGGGGGTGTGCCTGGATACCTGTCATGCCTACGCCGCAGGGTATGATCTGGCCAGCGCAGAAGGTTATAAGAAAACCATCGGCGAACTGGACCGGCTGGTCGGCCTTGAGCGGCTTAAGCTGGTGCATATCAATGATACCGCGGATAAACTGGGCAGCAGGCGCGACCGGCACGCGCATATCGGCAAGGGCAATATAAAACTGGCGGGTTTTAAACGGCTGGTCAATGACAGCCGGCTCAAGGATACGGCGTTCATCCTGGAGACGCCCAAGGACAGCGATAATGCCGACAGGGTCAATCTGGATACTGTCCGTAAATTAAAGAAGCAGGGCGTTCTCACAAAGGTTTTGAAAAATGTCCCATAGATTACTGGTAGTAGACGACGAGAAAGATATCGCCGATCCTTTGGCCAGGATATTATCCCGGGAAGGGTATCAGGTTTCAGTGGCCTATGACGGCGAAGAGGCGTTAAGCCGGGTCAAGGATAATGACCCGGATGTAATTCTTCTGGACCTGATGCTTCCCAAGCTTAACGGTTTCGAAGTGCTCCAGCAGATCCGGGAAAAACATAATCAGCGCTGGCGCCCGGTGATCATCATCAGCGCCCAGCAGGACCTGGATACAGCCAGGAAATGTTATAATATGGAAGCGGATCAGTATTTGACCAAGCCCTGCAGCACGGAGAATATCCTGCGCGGGCTAAGGACGCTGATCTCGCTTATACCGCAAAGGGATAAAATTTAAGAGATGGAATACGATTTCAAAAAAATAGAAAACAAATGGCAGGCGCATTGGCAGGATAAAGGCACATTTAAGGCTGTGTCCTCATCCCGGCCTAAATTCTACTGCCTGGAGATGTTCCCCTATCCTTCGGGAAAGATCCATATGGGGCATGTGCGCAATTACACTATCGGCGATGTGTGCAGCCGGTATAAGATGATGCGCGGGTTCTCGGTGCTCCACCCGATGGGGTTTGACGCTTTTGGCCAGCCCGCGGAGAACGCGGCGATCAAGAATAAGACCCAGCCGGATACCTGGACGCATAAGTGTATCCGGGATATGGAAGTCGAGCTGAAAAAAATGGGCCTTTCCTATGATTGGTCCAGAGAGGTATCTACATGCGACAGCAGCTATTATAAATGGAACCAGTGGATCTTCTTGAAGATGCTGGAAAAAGGACTGGCCTATAAAAAGGGGTCGGCGGTCAACTGGTGCCCTTCCTGCGCCACGACTTTGGCCAATGAAGAGGTCATTGACGGCGGGTGTTGGAGATGCCATACCCAGGTTGAGCAGAAAGAGCTGGAGCAGTGGTATTTGAAGATCACCGAATATAAAGAAAGGCTGCTGGAAGATCTGGCCGGCCTTGAACATTGGCCGCAGAGAGTGATCGCCATGCAGACCAATTGGATCGGCAAAAGTTCCGGCTGCGAGATCTATTTCCGGCGCAAGGATAATAACGCAACGATCCCGGTATTCACCACTCGGCCGGATACTATCTTCGGGGCTACTTATATTGTCCTGGCACCGGAGCATCCTTTGGTCGAGGAGTTGATCAAAGGCCGGCCCCAGGAAAAAGAGGTGCGTAAATTCATAGAAAAGGTAAGCAAAGAAAGCAAAATAGTCCGTTCCTCATCGGATGTCAAGAAAGAGGGTTTTTTTACCGGCAGCTACGCGGTTAATCCGGTGAATAACGAAGTTATCCCTGTCTGGGTAGCTGATTACGTGTTGATGGAATACGGCACCGGAGCGATCATGGCTGTGCCTACGCATGACCAGCGGGATTTTTTATTCGCCAAAGAACACAATCTGGCTATGCGCGTGGTTATCAAGCCTAAAGATTCCCAGTTGCGCGTTGAGGAAATGAAAGAGGCGTATGAGGAAGAAGGTATTCAGGTTAATTCCGGCGATTTCGACGGATTGACCAATAGCGAAGGAAAAACAAAGATCGCCGAGTGGATGGAAAAAGAAGGTATAGGAAAGATCCAGACCCACTGGCGTTTACGCGACTGGTTGATCTCCCGGCAGCGTTACTGGGGAACGCCTATTCCGGTTATCTATTGCCCGAAATGCGGGACAGTGCCGGTGCCTTACGCGGACCTGCCAGTAGAACTGCCTAAAGACGCGCCGTTCACCGGAGAAGGCGGCTCTCCGTTGGGCAAGGTAAAAGAATTTGTGGAATGCTCCTGCCCTAAATGCAAGGGCCCGGCTCGCAGGGAGACCGACACCATGGCCACTTTCTTCGATTCGTCGTGGTATTTCCTGCGTTTCTGCTCGCCGGATTTCTCGTCAGAGCCGTTCGATAAGAAAGAAGCGGGGTACTGGATGCCGGTAGACCAGTATATCGGAGGCATCGAGCACGCTATCCTGCATTTATTATACTCGCGCTTTTTTACCAAGTTCTTCAAAGACCTGGGGATGGTCGCTTTCTCCGAGCCGTTCAAGAAACTGCTTACCCAGGGCATGGTCCTTAAGGACGGCGAGGTCATGTCAAAGTCCCGCGGCAATATCGTTGATCCGGATTCGATGATCAGCAAATACGGGGCGGACACTCTGCGGCTTTTCATGCTTTTCGCCGCTCCTCCGGAAACCGAGTTGGAATGGGATGACCGGGGCCTGGACGGCGCGTTCAAATTCCTGAACCGGGTCTGGCGCATCCAGGATAATTTAAAAGAAAGATCCGGTCCCGGTCTGGTAAAGGCGATGCATAAGACCATCAAGAAGGTCAGTGAGGATATGGAGGAATTCAAGTTCAATACCGCCATAGCCGGCCTTATGGAATTCGTCAACGCCATATACCAGGAAGGCGCGGATAAAGAGGCGTTCTCCGCGCTGGTCCGTTTGCTTTCCCCGATCGCCCCGCATTTCTGCGAAGAGCTTTGGCAGGGTATGGGCAACAGCGAAAGCATCTTCCGGGCTTCCTGGCCTGAATACGACCTGAAACAACTGGTCGAAGAAACAGTAACAATGGTAGTCCAGGTGAACGGCAGGGTCCGTTCAAAGCTGGATACCGCTGTCAATACCACTTCCGAGCAGCTCAAAGAAACGATCCTTGCCGATGAAAAACTGCAGGCCTGGATCTGCGGCAAGCCTATCCGTAATTTCATTGTTGTCCCCAACAAACTTATCAATATCGTAGTATAAAAGTATCCTTCCTGTATTTTCGCAAAAACCGCTGTTAGATTTACCCATTTTCTACGTCTATTGAAGTAGAAAGGGGGCTGATCGCTATGTTTGTGTTCACCAGCCAGGAACGCAAGGCCATACTGTTCCTTCTGTGCATGTCTTTGCTGGGTATCGGCATTAATTTTCTGTCCAAGAGGTATGCTCCGGTAAGGGCTTTTGCCTGTATCAGCTGCAATGCCGGCAAGATCGACATTAACCGGGCGGATAAGGCGGCTTTAAAGAGCATCCCGGGTATCGGGGATAAGCTGGCCCAGCGCATAATCGAATACCGCCTGGAAAAAAGCAGGATCAACGACCTGCAGGAATTAAGCCGGTTAAAAGGCCTGAATAGATCCCGGTTTGAACGCTTGAGGCAGTCGGTTTTCGTGGAATAGGCGATGAAACATCCTCTTGTCTGGATAACCGTTATCTTTTGTTCGGGGATAATCTGCTGCGCCGCGTTCAAGATGCCCTTTATTGTCGGTTACGGGCTGACCGCGGGATTATGCCTGGCTGTATTTTGTATGCCCGCACGGAACAGGCATAAAGATACGCTGGTATTACTGCTGGTTTTTTGTTCCGGGGCAGTTTCTTACTCGAACAGCCGGGTATTGCCGGTGTCCCATATCCGCTGGCTGGGTTATCAGGCTGGGTATACTATCTGTCAGGTTAAAGGGTATATTATTGATCAGCCGGTATTCCGGGACGGTAAAACCAGTTTTACGCTGGCGAGCAGTGAATTCTGCCTTGACCGGTCTAAGCGCAATTGCTGCGGTAAGCTCATAGTTAAGATCAGCGGGGAAAAGCTTTTAAATTGCGGGGATATCCTGCTTTTGTCCGGAAGATTGGCCCGCCCTTTTTTCGGCGCAAGCTCCGGCCTCTCCCGGAGGAAAAGAGGCTATGCGGATTACCTGTATGACCAGGGCGTATATCTGTTCATGAAAGTGGATACCCCGGCCCAGGCAATGGTTCTGGGACAAAATAAGGCCAGCCTACTTAAGAGATTCAGTTTCAGGCTGAAGCAGGGAATAGAGCGGGTTATTTATAAGCGCCTTTCACCGTTAGCCGCGGGGATCATTGACGCGATGGTCCTGGGCGAGAAAAAAGGCGTGCCGCCGCTCATTTATAGATCGATGATGAAATCCGGCACAGTGCATATACTGGTGGTCAGCGGATTTAATGTGGGGATCGTTATTGTCCTGATCTTCTCGAGCTTAAAGATCTTCCGGATAAACCGCAATATCCGTTTTTATCTGGCCTTGCCTTTGATGTTGGTCTATTGTTTGATGACCGGAGCCAGCAATCCGGTTGTCCGGGCCACAATAATGGCTTTGGTCCTGGGTTTCGCCTATTATCTGAAAAGGGAAACGGATATCTATAACGCCTGCGCTGCAGCCGCGCTGCTTATTCTGGCGGTCGAGCCCCGGGAATTGTTTGATACAGGTTTTCAACTTTCTTTTGTCAGCGTCATCGCCCTGGTTTATTTATACCCGGTCCTTAAAAGGCTGCTGAATATTGAAAAGCTGAAGGCGCGGGTTACGGTATGCCTTGTTGACAGCTTTCTGGTATCTTTTTCCGCCTGGATCTGCACTGCCGGGTTCATAGCCTATTATTTCGGCATGGTTTCCCCGGTGACTGTCCTGGCTAACCTGGTTATTGTGCCGTTAGCCGGGTTGATCACCCTGCTGGGTTTCAGCCTGGTGGCGGCAAATTGGTTATCCGGTTGGCTTTGCGTGAGTTTAGTCCCAGCTGCGGAATTGGCTGTTAACCTGCTTATACAGGTAAATTCACTGTTGGTCAGCCTGCCTAAAGCCTATTTTTATCTCCGGTGAGCCCCTGGCTTGAGAATGTGTTGACAAAGCTATTTGGCTGTGTTAACTTAGATTATTATGAAAAGAATACTCCTGGTTTTTATAGTTATTTTCTTAGGATTGAGCGTGGAAAGCGCGTATCCTTACTGGATATGGACGCCGAAGACCGGCAAGTGGACAAATCCCAAGACCGCGGTCCAGGCTACTCCCAAGGGGCAGTTCGATCTTGCTAAATCCTTTTATGAGGCCAAGAATCAAGAGCAGGCTAAGCGCGAATTCAGGAAACTGATGAAGAATTATCCTAAATCCGCCGAGGCCGCGGAGAGCCAGTATTATCTGGGTTTGATCGATGAATCGCAGGGGAATTTATATACGGCGTTCAAGTCATACCAGAAGGTGATCGATAAATATCCTTTTTCCGAGCGGATCGCCGAGATAAACGAGCGGGAATTCAAGTTAGGCGAGATCTTTATGGCCGGCGGCAAGGCTGCCAAGAAAGGCGCTGGTTTTCTGGTCGAGAATCCGGCTGTCGAGATATTTGCCAAGGTGGTGGAGAACGCGCCATACGGGCCTTTGGCGGCCCAGGCCGAGTATAAATTGGGAATGGTCCTGAAAGGGCTGTTAAGGCTGGATGAGGCAGAGGAAGCCTTCAATAAAGTAGTTACCAGCTACCCGGAAAGCGAATGGGCGTCAGCCGCCAAATTCCAGATCGCCTCAAGCCGGGCCAGCCTTTCCAAAACAGCGGAATATGACCAGGGCGCTACCCAGGAGGCCAAGCAGAAATTCGAGGAATTCGTCCAGGAGCACCCGGATGTGGCCCTTTCCCAGGAAGCCCAGAAGAATATCCAGCAGTTGAGCGAGAAAGAATCCGAGAGCAATTTCAAGATCGCCGGTTTCTACGAGAAACAGCGGGCGTTTACCGCGGCCAAGATATATTATGAGGAGATAGTCAACAAGAATCCCACCAGCCCGTGGGCGGCAAAGGCCTTGGAGCGGATAGAGATAATGGAGAACAAAAAATGAAAAATATGCGCTATTGCGTCATGGCCTTCCTGGGGTTTTTCATCGCCGGTTTCTGGGGCTGCGGGTATACCACCCGTTCTCTGATCAATGACAAGTACAGGACCATATATATCGCGCCTTTTGTTAATAAGATCGACATTACCCGGGAGATGGACGCCGGCAATAAATACAAGCTTTACCGGCCGATGCTGGATACGGATGTCACTAAATCCGTGATCAACCGTTTTCTTTTTGACGGCAACCTCAAACCGGTGTCCGTGGAATCCGCGGACCTGGTGATGAAGGGAGAGCTGTTGGAATTCCGCAAGGACGGCCTCAGGTACGATACCAGCGACAACGTGCAGGAATACCGGATGAACCTGGTGGTCAATATAAGCCTGTGGGATAACAAAGAAAACAAGCTGCTCTGGGAAGAAAAGAATTTTACCGGGGAAGCCACCTATTTTGTCACCGGGGCCCAGGCTAAATCCGAGGATGCGGCTATAATAGACGCTGAAAAGGATCTTTGCCGCAGGATAGTCGAGCGCGTAGTTGAGCAATGGTAAAAAAAGAAAACCCTGTATATTTATTCCTGGGAGAGGATAACCTCTCCAAGGACGCGCTGCTTTCCAGGATAAAACAGGAAGCCCTCCCTCTTAAAACTCAGGAATTCAATCTCGACATATTATACGCCAGGGATCTGGACCTTAAAGGGCTCCAGGAAAAGTTGTTATTTTTCCCGTTGAACCTCAGCCGCAGGGTAGTGGTGGTGCGCAACTGCCGCGAATTGAAAGCCGATGCCAAAGAGTTCCTGATAAACTACGTAAAAGACCCCCAACCGCAGATAATCCTGATCTTGGATGCCGGCCGGTCGCCGACTAACGATGAATTCATCCGCAAGATATCCGGCTGTTGCCAGGTGGCGCGTTTCAGCGAGGAAAGGCAATTGAACGTATTCGACCTGAGCCGCAAGATAGAAGCGAAACAGGCGGCAGCCAGCCTGAATATCCTTAAACAGCTTTTGGATGACGGCGAAGACCCGGTGCGCATATTGGGAGGATTGAGGGCGAGCTGGCAACGGCAGGGACTTAGGCCCATTGAGCTCAAGAAAAGGATAAAACTTCTTCTTCAATGTGATATAGAAATCAAAACCGGGAAATTAAATCCCGGTTTTGTTTTGGAACGGTTGGTCGTGAATTTATGCAGTCTTAAAGACTTTCTTGGCTAAGCGGCCTTTTTTGCGGTTTGCTGTGTTCGGGTGAAGGATCTTTTTCTTGGCGGCTTTATCCAGCAATGAGAAAACCTTGGCCAAAGCGGTCTTTGCTTCGGCGGAATTCTTGGCGGTTAACAGCGCCTGAAGCTTCTTTAAGCTCTTTTTCAACTCGGTCTTTATCTTAAGGTTCCTCTGGTGTCTTGTTTTATCCACGCGCAGTCTTTTTACCGCGGCTTTACGATTAGGCATGTTTTTCTCCTTTAATTTATTCTTAAATTAATGTTTTTTACGGTCCAGCAAAACGTTAAAAGCACACTAATTTATAACATAAGAGCCTTTATATGTCAATAAATAAAACCTCTGATCTTTCTCATCAAGGCCTGGCCAGGTCCGCCGGGGTCATTGGTTTGGCCACGCTTTGTTCCCGGATACTGGGTTTTATCCGGGATATGGTCATTGCCAGGCTGTTTGGGGTGTATATTTATGCCCAGGCGTTCGTGATCGCTTTTAAGATCCCAAATCTTCTTCGTGACCTCCTGGGTGAAGGTGCGGCCAATGCCGCGATCGTCCCGGTCCTGACCGAATATTCGGTAAAACGGACCAGGGAGGAATTCTGGGGGCTGGCGAATGTGCTGATGAACGTTATTTTGATCGTTCTCTGCGGGATCACCATCCTGGGAGCGGTCTTTGCCCCGGTTATGGTGCGTTTGATCGCCCCGGGTTTTAGCGCTTCTCCTGAAAAGCTTGCCGCTACTATACTTTTGACCCGGCTGGTATTTCCTTATATATTACTGATCGGCCTGGCAGCGTACGCCATGGCTATACTGAATACCTTAAAGCACTTCAGTATCCCCGCTTTCAGCCCCTGTCTTCTGAATATTTCCATAATTGCCTGCGCTTTGATCTGGGGAGAGGGTGTAAAGGGGCTGGCCGCCGGCGTGCTGATCGGAGGCCTGCTGCAACTGGCAGTGCAGATACCGGTTCTTTATAAGAAAGGGTTCCGGTTCAGTTTCAAGAAGAACTTCGGACATCCGGCAATAAAACAAATAGGCGGGTTGATGGCGCCCAGGCTGTTCAGTTCGGCGATCTATCATCTGAATAATTTTATGGACTCCATATTCGGCTCTCTGGCGTTCATCGCCGGAGAGGGCGCGGTGGCTGCGTTGTATTTTTCTTACCGGCTGATCCAATTCCCTTTGGGGATATTCAGCAATTCGCTTTCCCAGGCGGTACTGCCGACATTCTCCCAACAGGCTTTGGAGCCGGATCAGAAAAAGCTTAAAGCCACCCTGGGCTTCGGCCTGCGGATGATATTCTTCCTGATGGTGCCGGCGTCAGCCGCTTTTATGGTTTTATCCGATCCGCTGGTAAAGAATCTTTTCGGCGGTGGAAGGTTCGACCTGCATTCAGTGCGGATGACCGCGGACGCGCTTTTCTTTTACAGCATCGGGCTGGCCGCGTACGGCGGGGTAAAGATACTGCAGAGCTGTTTTTTCTCCTTGAAGGATACGGTAACTCCCACCAAGGTATCTGTGCTGGCGTTAATAATAAATGTGTGTTTGAACGCTATCCTGATGTTCCCGATGAAATTATCCGGCATCGCTCTGGCCACCTCGATCTCCGGAATAACCAGTTTCTGCGTGCTTTTTTACATCCTGCGAAAAAAGATAAACGGGTTTGATTACCGGGCGTTATTCCCTTCGTTTATAAAGATCGCCCTGGCCAGCATAGGCATGGCCGCGGTTTGTTATCTTGCCTCGCGTTGGGACCCGGGTATCCGCAATCATATCCTCGCCCGTGGTTTTAAATTGCTATTCCCGATGATCTGCGGGATCATTGCTTACGCCGGATTTTGTTTCGCGCTCAAGGTTGAAGAAATACGCAAGCTGGTAATCTGGATAAAAGGGAACAGCCCGGCGATTTAACAGGGGCCCGTAGACGTTGTAGGTAATCCATGGACGCGCAACAACTTACAAATAAATGTTTTTGATGCCGGGATTGGAGTTTCTGATATAATAATCCCGATAAGCAAGATTGGTTTGCTAAAAGATTAAAGTGAACGGGAAGGAGAGGAAATGATCAAGAAAATATTATTATTGGGGTTTGCGATCTTATGCGGGACGGCGAATGCAGCGTTCGCGGACGGGCCTAAACCGGTCCAGTTAGGGTTTTTCAGCCCCATTCAATTGGTCGCCGCAAGAGATCCTGTTTACGGGTTGAGAGTGAACCTTATTTTCACTAATGACGATAATGAGGTGGCTGGGCTTTCGTTATCCAGCGGGTGGACCAGGACCGGCTCGGACATGGCGGGCGTCCAGCTGGGGGTGGTGAACTGGGTCGATGGGTCGTTATTTGGCTGGGAAACCGGGCTGCTTAATTATACGGGTAACCGTTTTGTCGGCCCGGGGTTAGGGGTGGTTAATATAGTGAGAGGCGATCTTACCGGCGTGCAGCTTGGTGTCACAAATTTTGATTACGGTTTTGTCCACGGCGTGCAATTCGGGTTGATCAACAATATAAGCGAAAGCTTTATCGGCTGCCAGGACGGTTTCCTGAATATGGTCAAGAGTAATTTCTCGGGGTTTCAGACCGGCGCGTTCAATCATGTGGAAGGGATAATGACAGGGCTGCAGATCGGGGTGTTCAATTATTCCCAGCAGGTTAGCGGCGTGCAGATCGGGGTGTTCAATATGACCGATTCTTTAAAGGGCGTGCAGATCGGCGTGGGCAATTATAACGGCAACTCAGAGGAGATCCCGTTCATGGTCCTGCTTAACTGCCATTTTTAGGATTAATTTATACAGCTGATCATAAAGCCCTCTGCGCGGTAAATGCGCGGAGGGCTTTTTATTAGAGAAAGATATACGCCAGGTTCAGCGGTGGGATTTGACGCAGTAGGCCGCGATCTTCTTGACTGTGAAATATGTAATAGTGAATATACCCGCTTCGATGATCACAGTGGCGATCCCCGCGCCCACATAAGAGAACGAATTGATCAGCAGTATTATTAAAGGCATGCCGACCATGGCCATGAGTATGTGGATCCGGGAATAAATATGGGTTTTCCCGCAGACCAGAAGGAACTGCACCCGGAAGGCATTGGCGCTGACAAAGAAAACCGAAATGATCAGCAGGCGCAACGACAACACTGTTTCTTGATAATCCCCTCCGCAGACAGCCCGCACTATCAAATGCGCCAGCAGTAGGACTATGGGCAGGCATATCGCGGATATGATGATAGTGATTTGTTGGACCCGCTGCATGATCTTTACCGCTTTTTTCCTGTTTTTCTGGAATATCTTGCTCAACCGCGGGAATATCGCCTGGGAGAATGAATACAGCGGGAATGTTTGGAAGAGATTGGCGATCTTTTCGGCGATAGAATAAAACCCGGTGATGGTATTATTGGTCAAAAGCCCCACGCAGAATACCCGGGTAGTGGTATAGGCGTTTATAGCCACATTGGAGATAAAGATGTTCCATCCGGATTCCCACTGCTGCCGGAGGTCTTTGTAGCCGGGCAATTTGAAAGCTACCCTGAATTTACGCAGTACAATGTATTGGCCTAGCAGGCCGGTTGCCAGGGACACCCCGGAGTAGATCAGCGGGACCATCAGATAATTCCGGGGGGTTCTTACGAAGATAAAGATCAAAAGGGCCAGGATTATCCCGCCGGCGATGTTCAGGTCGGCGATATGCTTCATTTTTTCCGTGCCCTGAAAGAACCACAGAGGGAAAAGGGTGCTGCCAGCCACTGCCCCGAAACTAAGGAGATATACCGGCCAGTCCGCCCTGAACCTGGGGACGAAATACACAATAATGCTCAGCAGTAGAAAGCTTAAAAATGCCAGGAATATCTTGACCAGCATGACCGCCGAAAAAATGCGGCATACCTTAGCGTGCTCATTGCGGCAAAGGGATATTTCTTTTGTGGCGGAGATCCCGAATCCATAGTCCGTAAGGATCATGAAGTATTGGACAAAGGCCTGGGCAAAGGCGATCAAGCCGAATTTCTCCGGTCCCAGGCAGCGGAAAAGATAAGGCAGGAGCATGACAGGAAGGAAGTAGGTTATGGCCTGCAGGATCGTAAGCGATCCAACGTTGCCCATCACGACCTTGCGTTCGCGCGGACCGTCCATCTTGTAAGTTTTTTTGATCAGCTTTATCAAATAATACATGCGTTTACTTTACACTCTTCCAAGCTTTAAGTCAAGTGTCTGTAGGTATTTGTGTTTTGGGCGACAAAAATTCGCTGTTGGGGTTTGGGCTTTATAGTGATATAATTTTGCTATGATAAAATTCCCGAAAGATTTCCTCTGGGGCGCGGCAACATCCTCTTACCAGGTTGAAGGCAATAACCGCAACGCCGACTGGTGGCAGTGGGAGAAGAAAGCCGGCAAAGAAAGGTCAGGCTCTGCCTGCCGCCATTATGAGCTCTATAAGAAAGACTTTGACCTGGCCAGGGGTTTGCATCATAACTGCCATCGTTTATCTATCGAATGGAGCAGGATAGAGCCTAAGGAAGGAAAATTCTCCCGCAAGGAATTGAAGCATTACCTTGACGTCATCCTTGCCTTAAAGAAGCGCAATATCGAGCCGATGGTCACCCTGCACCATTTTACCAATCCCATATGGCTGGCAAAATCCGGCGGATGGGAGAATAAACGTTGCGTCGACCGGTTCCTGCGTTACTGCGATTTCGTTACCCGCGGCCTGGCTAAACACGTCCATTACTGGGTTACTATAAACGAACCTACGATCTATATTTCCCACAGTTATCTTTTCGGCGTCTGGCCTCCTCAGGCAAAGTCATTGCTTAAAGCCGCGGCAGTAGAGGAGAATATGTTTTCCGCCCATATCCGGGCTTTTAAACAGATACACAAGGCCTATGAAGAACTGAAGTTTTCTGAGCCGGCAATAGGTATCGCCCAGAACGTGATGGCTTTTGTCCCCTGCACTCCGGATTTTGGTAACCGTTTTGCCGCTTCTTTGCGGGATAAGGTATATAACCTGGCATTCCTGGACAGGATAATGCAGCATAAGGCGATGGATTTCGTCGGTATAAATTATTATTCGCGCCAGCTGGTAGAATTGAAAAGCTGGGGCCTTTCCAATCTGGCTACGGATGTCTGTAAAGATAACCATCATCCGGTTAAAAAGAATTCCCTGGGCTGGGATATTTATCCCAAAGGGTTATATGATCTGCTTCTGGAGTTGAAGCAATACAATCTCCCGGTGATCATAACCGAGAACGGCATATGCACCCTGGATGATGACCTGCGCTGGGAGTATTTATCCGGGCATTTGAGGAGTATCCACCGGGCCATGAAAAAAGGCGTGCCTGTAAAAGGATACCTTTACTGGTCGCTGTTGGATAACTTTGAATGGGATAAAGGTTTTGCCCCCAGGTTCGGGCTGATCGGCGTAGATTATAAAACGCATAAAAGGACTGTCAGGAAAAGCGCTAAAAAATTCAGCCGGGTGTGCAAAACCGGGATTTTGAAGGAATAGCTCAACGGAGAAAAAATGAAGAAAATACTTTTTGCCGCGCTGATATTATTGTTTTCAGCGTCAGCGGCCAGGGCGGAAAGCCGGTGGGAGAAAAAAGGCGACCTTTATTTCCTGTCCAAGGATACCCGGGACAGTTTCAGCGCCGCCGGAGCAGGGGCGAATAAATTCGACAGCAAATATCTTTCTTACGACGGAATAGATTTTCTGGCGCGGGGAGCTGATGACTGGAAAGATTACGGCAGGATCGACCTGTCCGGGAATAATATCTTTTCCGTGCCGATCAGCCCGGGGATGAAGGTCGGGGAAGTGCATTTGCTCGCCGGCGGGAATTACGGTAACCGTTACGAGCATGACGGCCTTTTGCGTTTATACGGGGATAAATATTTTTACGCGGTCATTACTGTTATCTTCGTTTATCAGGACGGCACATATAAGGCTTTGTCCGCGCCGGTTTTCTGGGATTGGTTCCGCCTGGGCCCGGGGGAATGGTCGGGCGACGGCGCCAGGATCAGGTCTCTGGGGAGCAACCCCGCGCGCCGGGATTGCAGCATCTTTCATCTTAGTTTCGCCAATCCCCGGACGTCAGCTCCGTTAAAGGATATCCTGCTGACCGACAGTTGGATCAGGGATTATCCTTTTTCCGAGATCTTCGCGTTGACCATCAGGTCGGATGACCCAATGGAGGCCAGGCCCAGGGTCGATCGCAAATTCGCCAGCCCCGCGGATAACGCGTCCAGTATGCCTGCCGACATCCGCACTATCTGGCAGTTCGATAATGGCCTCGACGGCTGGGTTTGCGGATCTTCCGCGAATTGGGATTCCCAGGCGTACTGGCAAGCGGATAGTTTCGGCAGAAAAGGGGCGGCAGTGATACCGGGATGCAACTGGGCCGGAGATAAATACAGCTGGATAGAGAAAAAAATAATCCTTCCTGGCCAGGAGAAGATCAGCCTGGAGTTTTTGCGCCATAGCGCGGCATACAGCGCTTTGAACAAACAATGGACCGACGGGCTTTTGAAGGTGATAGTCAAGGATGCGGCGACCAGGGAAACAGTTTATGAGAAGATTTACAGCGGGGAATGGGATCTGCAAACCGTTGACCTGTCCAGATATAGAGGCAAGACCGTGGTCATCAGATTTGAAAACCACGGCGCGGGCATTGTTCAGCTTGACCGGTCGACCTCAGCCGGATGCGACGGGGAAGACGCTATTATCGATGAGGTCAGGCTGGTCGCCGGTAAATGAACATAGGGGATAATTTTTAAAGGAGCAGGCTATGGCTAAGAAAATACTGGTCATTAACGGCAGCCCGGTGAAGAACGGAAATACCGCGATACTGGTGAATTGGTTTTGCGAAGGAGCCCGGGGAAGCGGGGCGGAAGTGGAGGTCGTTAACGCGGCTTTCCTTAAATACAAGACAAACGGTTGCATCTCCTGCAGGAGATGCCAGAAGATAAAAGAGTATCAGTGCGTTATAGCCGACGATGCTCAGCCGGTCTTGGAAAAAATGGCACAGGCGGACGTAACTGTCATGGCTACCCCGCTTTATTTTTACGGGCCCAGCGCCCAGCTTAAACTGATAATGGACCGGATGTTCTCGCTCTACAAGTGGGACAATAAGGCGGACACTATGGAAACGCCTTTAAAAAACAAGACTTTTGCTTTGATAGCCAGCGCTTTCGAGGACGTGGGGCTGGATAATCTGGAAAAACCTTTCGCGATAACCGCGGATTACAGCGGCATGAAATTCGAATCGCTGCTGGTGGCTGATGCGGGCGAGTCCGGAGAGGTAAAGAATATCCCCGGTATCCGGGAAAAGGCGATGGCTTTTGGGAAGAAGGTAGCCGGATGAAAAAATGCCCTTTTTGCGCGGAAGAGATCCAGAATGAGGCGATCAAGTGTAAACATTGCCAGGAGATGCTGGTGAAGAAGCAGCCTGAGAAATGGTATTTCAGGACAACCTCGCTGGTAATGGCGTTTTTATGCGCCGGGCCTTTGGCCTTGCCGTTACTCTGGCTTAACCCGCGCATCAGCCGGAATAAAAAGATCATTATCAGCGTGGTCGTGGTCCTGATCAGCGTTTATCTGGCGGTCCAGGTGAAGAATTCACTGGAATCGGTAATGAATTATTATCAGAACCTGACTTAGAGCCGTAAACAGGCCATGAGCGATAAAGAGAACCTGAAAGCGAAAGTCGATTCTTTGCCGGACCTCCCCGGGGTTTATATTTACAAGGACGCCGCCGGGGAGATAATTTATATCGGCAAAGCCAAATCCCTGAAAAAAAGGGTGCAGTCCTATTTCAGCCGTTTTCTTTCCGCCAAGACCCAGGCAATGGTGGCCAAAATAGCCGGCCTGGAGCATATCCTTACCCCTACTGAATCACAGGCGCAGCTGCTGGAAGCCGCGTTGATAAAGGAAAAACAGCCGCAGTATAATATCAGCCTGAAAGACGATAAATCATTCCCTTTGATCCGGATCTCCGATGAGGATTTCCCGGTGGTTTCCATCTGCCGGCAGAAATCCCGGGCTAAGAACGACACCGCTTCATACTTTGGCCCGTATACCAGCGCCCAGCTTCTGCGCCAGGCCTTAAAGGTGATCCGTCAGGTATTCGGTTTCCGTTCCTGCAAGAGCATGCCTGAGGCCCCTTGCCTTTATTTCCGGTTGAAACTCTGCCCCGGGCCCTGCGCGGATAAGATCAGCCGGAAAGATTACCGGGGGATCATCGAAGATATCCGCATGTTCCTGGATTCACAGTATGAAAAATTGATATATAACCTATCTCTGAAAATGGGGCGTCTTTCGAACGAAAGAGAATTCGAGGAAGCCGGCCGGATACGCGATCAGATCGCTGCTTTAAGCGCCATAGCTAAAGGCAGATTCGTGCCCGGCGATAAAGAGCTGGAGGATTTAAAGAAAATATCCGGGACCAGTGTTTTGCCTTTGCGCATAGAGGGTTTTGATATATCTAATATCTCAGGAAAAGAGGCCTGCGGATCAATGGTCAGTTTCTACAAGGGCTCGCCGGATAAGGATAATTACCGCAGGTTCCGGATCGAAACCGTCTCCGGGATAGATGATTACAGCATGCTCCGGGAAGTGGTCCGGCGCAGGTACAGCCGGTTGAAAGAAGAAAAAAAGGATTTGCCTGACCTGGTCCTGATCGACGGGGGGAAACAGCATCTCCTGGCCGCGGAAGATGAGTTGAGAAAGCTCGGGCTGGACCTCGCGCTAATAAGCATAGCTAAAAAAGAAGAAAACATATATACTAAACGCGGGGGGCGGGTCCTTAAGATGAGGACGGATAGCCCGGGGTTGAACCTTATCCGCAGGGTGAGGGATGAGGCGCACAGGTTCGCCTTGAAATACCATCATTTACTGCATAAAAAGAAAACCCTGGAGTGATATGACCGCCTGGGCCTGGAAAGTCTATAAGGCAGTAATGGGGATCCCCTTCGGCCAGGTGCGCACATACAAATGGGTGGCTGTCAGAGCGGGAAAGCCGGGCGCGTGCCGGGCAGTGGGGCAGGTCCTTAAAAGCAATCCGTATCTATTGGTTATTCCCTGCCACCGGGTGATAAAAAGCGACAACAGCCTGGGAGGCTATGCCCTGGGCAGCGAACGCAAGAGAATGCTTTTGGATTCAGAAAAGGAGATATTAAAGTGTCTCGGGAACAGAAGATAAGAGCGGTACTATTTTACTTAAGCGTGTGCATATTCTTCGCCGGGCTGCCGTTCATCCTTACATTCACTTTGGGCTACCAGTTCGATCCTAAGACATTCAAATTCACTACCACCGGGCTTATTTCTTTGAAGACCCAGCCTGCCGGGGCGAGCGTTTACCTGAACGGAAAATTGTTAAGCGAAAAAACCCCCTGCAGCCTGAACGAATTGCTGCCGGGCAAATACCGGGTGGAGCTCGGCCTGGAGGATTATTATCCTTATTCCGCCGATGTGGAGGTCTTGGCTGACCGGGTCAGCCGCATGGAAAAAGTCATCCTTTTCCCTCTGCGGCCGGACACGCAACAACTGAACAAAGAAAGGTTCAGCCAGTTCTGGATAGATGATCCCCGGGGCGTCATATTTTACGTGAACCGGGAGAATAACAGCGTTTACCGGTCGGATATATCCGGAGAACATTTAGAGCTGATCGCGGAATTCAGCCCGATTATCCCCGCGCCGAAGAAATGGCTGATCTCTTTTGATCGGGAGAAAATGCTTTATTTCAACAGCCATCAGATCGGGGTGATAGCCTTGTCCTCGGATGAAAAACACCTCTCCGAGGATAAGCCGGCGATCCTGAATTACCCGGGGGACGCCATTCAGGATGTGTTCTGGTATTCGGACAACTACCATTTGATCGTGGTCACCGACAAAAAGATAGACGTGACCGAAGCAAAGGTCTCCGCGACGGCGGTCACTATATTCACCTTGAATAAGAGGAACAGTTCGGCGTTTTATGATCCGCGCAGCGATTCGCTTTACTTCTCGGATTCCCAGAAGGCCGCTGACGGCAATTTTTACGACAACCTTTACAGGCTGGAATTGCGGAAAAAGCTTTATCCGTTCCAGGAATTTATGGGGTTGAAGCCCAATGAATAACAGCCCGAAGGTAAAAAGAGCCCTGGAGATATTCCCGGGAGCGGTTTCCTGGTCAATAGTCCTGTCGTTGATCCTTCTGGCCATATTCAAGCCGGTGCTCTGCGGGGTGATCATCATAATTTTTGATTTTTACTGGATCATCCGCACCGCTTATCTGACCACGCTTTTGGTAATGGCCCACAGGAAACTCCTGCAGCAAAAGAACAAGGACTGGATCGAATCCTGCGAAGCTCTCGGGCCGCAGAAGGACTGGCGCGATATCTACCATTTGGTGATATTCCCGGTATATAAAGAAGGGTTGGATATCCTCCGGCCTTCACTTGATGCATTAAAGAAGAGCGATTATCCGAAGGAAAAGATGATTGTGGTGGTTTCTTTCGAAGACAGGCATAAGCCGTCGAAAGAGGCCGCAAAGATATTAGAGCGGGAATTCGGCAGGGGTTTTTACGGTTATCTGACCACATTCCATCCGGACGGCCTGCCTGGGGAGAAAAGATTAAAAGGGGCTAACGCGACCTGGGCGGCTAAACAGGCCAAGGCCCTGCTGGAGGATAAAAGGATCGCTTATGACCGGGTGATCGTTTCCTGCTTTGACGCGGATACCTGCGTGGATAAAGGCTATTTCGGCTGCCTCACTTACCATTTTTTGACCTGCCCTAAACCGCACCAGGCCAGTTACCAGCCTGTCCCGGTGTATAACAACAATATCTGGCACGCGCCTTCTTTTGCCAGGCTGGTGGAGGTCAGCGCTTCTTTTTGCCAGATGATCGAAAGCATGCGCACGGAGAAGTTTGTCACTTTCTCCAGCCACAGCATGAGTTTCAAGACGCTGGTGGATATCGATTACTGGCCGGTGGATATGATCTCCGACGATTCGGTTGTTTATTGGAAGGCATACATCTATTACAAAGGGGATTATCAGGTATTGCCTTTGTATACTACGGTATCCATGGATATGGCTTACGGGAGCAACCTGTTCAAGACCATGGCTGTGCAGTATAAGCAGAAAAGAAGATGGGCCTGGGGCATCGAGAATTTCCCTTTTGTGGTCAGCCGGTTCATGAATAACCCGGATATCCCGCTGTTCAAGAAGGTCCGCAGGTCTTTTCATCTCCTGGAGAGCCATATATCCTGGGCGGTCTGGGCGATCATCACCGCGGTCATCGCGCCCTTGCCCATACTTCTGGGCGGGGTTTTATTCGGCCAGATGCCCATCGGCTATAACCTGCCGAAGATCACCGGGCTGCTCTTGAATTTCACCCTGGGGACCAGCCTGGTCTGGATAATCCTCAGCTGGACCATTCTGCCTACCCGCCCGAAAGGGGTCAGCTGGTTCATGTACGTGATAATGATCCTGGAGTGGGCGATCGTGCCTTTTGTCATAATTATCCTGGGCTCGACCCCTGCTTTGGACGCGCAAACCAGGCTGATGTTCGCCCGGTACATGGAATTTTTCCCTACTGAAAAAAGCCGCGGGGTGGTATAATAAAAAACAACAGGAGGGGTTTTTGGATATAACGGATTATCTGAAGATGATGATCGATAAGGGCGCCTCGGACATGTTCTACCGCGCCGGGGGCACTGTGCGCATGCGCATTCACGGCCAGGTGGTCAATGTCACCGACCAGGTCGTTTCAGTGGACGATATCGACCTTACCTTCCAGAAGCTTATTTCCGAGGAATTCCGGGAATTCTTCAAGAAAAACCTCGATCTGGAATTCGCTTATTTCTGCCCGGAATTGAAGCACCGTTTCCGCGTGAGCATCTTCCGCCAGCGCAACTGGCCGTCCATAGTCATCCGGAACATCCCGTCGGTAATAAAAGGGCTGGAAGAGTTGAATCTCCCGGCGGAGGTGCTTAAAAAACTGGTGATGGAGCGCAGGGGTTTGATCCTTTTGACCGGGACCATGGGCTCGGGCAAGTCCACCACCATCGCCAGCATGATCGAGCATATCAATATAAACAGCTACAAACATATACTTACCTTGGAAGAGCCGATCGAATGCACTTTCCAGGACAAGAATTCCATAGTCAATCAGCGGGAAATAGGCAAGGATGTCATGTCTTATCCCACGGCCTTGCGTTCATTCACTCTGCAAAGCCCGGATGTGATATATATAGGCAATATACGCGATACCGAGACAATGGCTGCGGCCATCACTATCGCCGAGACAGGCGTGCTGGTGTTAAGCACCCTGCATACGGTGAACGCATCGCAGACCGTGGAAAGGATAATGAATTTTTTCCCGCCGCACCAGCAGCCTCAGGTTTGTTCCCAGCTGGCCACGCTTTTAAAAGGGGTCATATCTCTGCGGCTGATCCCGTTAAAAGACGGCTCAGACCGGATCCCCGCGGCGGAGGTCATGCTGCTTACTCCGACTATAAGCCGGCTTATCCGCGAGAACAAAGCGGGGAATATGACCAAATATATCGAGGAGGGCGAGGTCTTCGGCATGCAGTCTTTTGAGCAGGCGCTGGTGAAGATGGTCAACGCGGGAAAGATCACCGCGGAGCAGGCGGTAAGCTTCGCGGACAATAAAGATGATTTCGCCCTGGCTTTAAAAGGGATAAAAACCAGGTAACCGGAGGAGTAAATGTTAGATGACCTTAAGGCAAGGCTTGCGGCTATATATGAGGATATTCAGAATCTAAGAGGTTATCTTTGACAGGGATAACAAGAAGAAGCGGATCGACGAGCTGTCCTCAAAAATGTCCAGCCCAGATTTTTGGAACGACGACTCTAACTCCTCCCGAATAGTCAAAGAATTAAAAGCGCTGAAGTCCGGCATTGAACCCTGGGAAAACGCGTTCAAGCGGTATGAGGAGCTCAAGGAGCTCTTCGATATCCTGAAGGTTGATGACCTGCAGTTATGCGATGAATTGAATAACGGCGTCGACGCTTTGGCCAAGGAAGTGTCGGGGCTGGAGTTCTACGCCCTGCTTAACGGCGAGTGCGACAGGGACAGCGCGTTCTTGAGCATTAATGCCGGAGCAGGCGGGACCGAGGCCTGCGACTGGGTAGGCATGCTGCTGAGGATGTATACCCGCTGGGCCGAGGATAAAGGGTACAAGGTAAAAACAGCGGATTTTCTGGAAGGGGAAGAGGCCGGGGTAAAGAACGTGACCATCCATATCCAGGGCGATTATGCCTATGGTTATTTGAAGGCGGAACGGGGCGTGCACCGCCTGGTGCGGATCTCGCCTTTTGATTCCAATAAGCGCCGGCATACTTCTTTTGCCTCGGTAGATGTCAGCCCGGATCTTGGCGAGGACAGCCTGATCGAGATCGACGAGAAAGACCTGGCTGTCGAAACGTTCCGCGCGCAGGGCGCCGGTGGACAGCATATGCAGAAGTCGGATACCGCGGTGAGGATCACGCATACCCCCACCGGGCTTGTAGCCCAGTGCCAGAATGAGCGTTCGCAGCACCAGAATAAGCAGACCGCTTTAAAGATATTGAAGGCCAGGCTTTATGAATTGAAAGAACAGCAGAAAGAGCAGGAGCTGGCCAAACACGCGACAGAGAAAAAGAAAATAGAATGGGGCAGCCAGATACGCTCTTATGTCATGCAGCCCTATACCCTGGTAAAAGACCACCGCACTGAACATGAGACCGGCAATGTCAACGCGGTGATGGACGGCAAGATCGACGAATTCATCCAGACATACTTAAAAAGCCAGAAATCGCCGGTTGCCGGCAAATAAGAAAAGGTAGCCCAATGTTAGGATTTATCCGAAAAATAAGCTTGAGCTGTAAACAGAGCGCGATCCGGAAAAATTATCCCGGGGTAAAGATAATACTCCATCCGGAAATGCCGATCTCTTCGATGAATATGATGGCCAGGGTGGCCAGGACCGTGGATATGGTAAACCGGCTGGAGCCTCAGATAGAAAAGCTTTCGGACCCGGAGCTTAAGGCGATGACCGCGAAGTTCAAAGAACATATCGCCCGAAAGAGCGCCCAGATCGATCCGGAGATCAATTCCATACTGGATATGCTGGCCGAGATCTCGATACCGGAGGAGAGGGACAGGTTAAAGGATAAGCTTAAATTCACCAGGAACAAGGTTTTTGAGGAAATCCTCGCCGAGGCCTTCGCCGTTGTCAGGGAGGCCAGCCGCAGGACAATAGGCCTTAGGCATTTCGACGTCCAGATCGCCGGAGGATTGATGCTTCACGAAGGCAGGATATCCGAGATGTCCACCGGTGAAGGAAAGACCCTGGTGGCTACGCTGCCCGCTTATCTCAACGCGCTCATGGGCAAGGGCGTGCATATAGTAACGGTCAACGATTATCTGGCTAAAAGAGACAGTGAATGGATGGGCCCGGTTTTTGAGTTCCTGGGGCTGACCGTTGGAGTGATCCAGCACGACCTGAATGACGCGCAGAGGCAGCAGGCTTACGGATGCGACATAACCTACGGGACGAATAACGAATTCGGCTTCGATTACCTGCGCGATAACATGAAATACCGGATCCAGGATATGGTCCAGCGGGAATTCTATTTCGCGATAGTCGACGAAGTGGATTCCATACTTATAGACGAGGCCCGGACCCCTTTGATCATCTCCGGTGCCACCGAAGAATCAACCGATAAATATTATACCGCCAAGCGCATCGCCGACCAGTTAAAAGGCGTGCGGATCACTGAAAGCCAGAAGATAAACGCTAAATATAAAGGCGAGGATCTTTCCAAAGGCTATGATTACGAGGCGGATGAGAATTCCCATTCCATTTCGCTCACTGAAGAAGGGGAGTCCAAGGCGGCCCGGCTTTGGGGCGTGGCCGACCTGCACAGCATTGAGACCATGGAATGCAAGCACCATACCATTCAGGCGCTGCGGGCTAAGGAATATTTCAAGCTGGATACCGAATACATAGTGAAGGACGGCCAGGTGATCATCGTCGACGAGTTCACCGGCAGGCTGATGCCGGGCAGGCGCTGGTCCGACGGCCTGCACCAGGCCATAGAATCAAAAGAAGGGCTTAAGATCGAGCAGGAGAACCAGACCCTGGCTACGATCACCTTCCAGAATTATTTCCGAATGTATGAAAAGCTCTCGGGGATGACCGGAACGGCTTATACCGAGGCCAATGAATTTAAGTCCATATACAAGCTGGATGTGGTGGTCATCCCGACCAACCGGCCGTTGATCAGGGCGAACTACCATGATTGCGTTTATAAGACCGAAGAAGAAAAATTTAACGCCGTAGTTGAAGAGATCGCCGAGAATTATAACAAAGGCAAGCCTGTCCTGGTCGGGACCATCTCCATAGAAAAATCGGAAAGGCTTTCCGGGATGCTTAAAAGGCGCGGCATTCCCCATCAGGTGCTTAACGCTAAATACCATGAAATGGAAGCCCAGATCGTGGCTCAGGCCGGAAGGCATAAAGCTGTGACTATCGCCACCAATATGGCGGGAAGAGGCACGGATATTTTATTGGGCGGCAACGCCGAATTCATCGCCAAGAGCATCGCCAGGCAGAAATTCAGCGCGGAAGACCCGCTTTATTACGATGAATATAAAAAGACTCTCGCCGGTTATAAGGCTCAGACCAGCCAGGAGCATGAAAAAGTAGTTTCGCTGGGCGGGCTGCATGTGCTGGGCACAGAACGGCATGAGGCCAGGCGTATCGACAACCAGCTGCGCGGCCGCTGCGGCCGTCAGGGCGACCCGGGATCATCCAGGTTCTATGTTTCTTTTTCCGATGAGTTGATGCGTTTGTTCGCCCCGGAATGGATAATGAAACTTTTGGAGGGCATTGATACCGAAGGCCAGCCTTTGACCCTGAAAGAAGGCCATATGGCCAGGATGATCTCTAAATCCATCGAGACCGCCCAGCACCGGGTCGAGCAGCATAACTTTGAGATCCGCAAACAGCTCCTGGAATACGACAACGTGATGAACAAGCAACGGGAAGTCATTTATAGCCAGCGCCGGGCTGTGTTGGAGGGGCTTTCGCTTAAAGAGGATATCTCCGGGATGGTTGAGCGGATCATCGGCGCGATAGTCGATCAGTATATTAAAGAAGACGCGGTTGAAATAAAAGACGAGGATTTTACCGGGATCATTGAAGGCGTGCAGCAGAAATTCGGCCTGCTTCTGGACCAAAACAGTTTAAAGGAAAACAAAAAGTCCAATATCAAAGAAGACCTGTTGAGAGCGGTAATGTCGGCCTACGAGGAAAAAGAAAAATCTGTGGGCCCGGATATAATGCGGGATATGGAACGGATGGTCTTCCTGCAGATGATCGACGGTAAATGGAAAGACCATCTTTACGCGATGGATAAGCTGCGCGAAGGCATAGGCCTGCGCGCTTACGGCCACCGGGACCCGCTGATCGAATACAAGAACGAGGCGTTCACGGGTTTCAGCGAAATGATCGCCGGGATAGAAGAGGAAGCCTTGGAGTTGATCTTCAAACTGCAGCCGGCGAAGCCCGCGAGGTTCAAAGGCGTATTTGATTCCGGCTCGCAGGAGATGATCCACCCGGAAGCCGGCCGTCCGTCTAATCCCCGGCAAGAAGAGGCCCCGGAGAATACAGCTTTCCCTGCGGATAGCCCCCAGAAAAAGAACGCTCCTATAAGGAAAACGGACAGCCATGTAGGCAGAAATGACCCCTGCCCCTGCGGCTCCGGCAAGAAATATAAAAAATGCTGCGGCGCTTAGAAAAACAGCTGTTTTTCCGGCCGGGAATAAAAAGATTTACTTTTAATCCTTTTGTTTTATCCTTTCTTTCCGCTATACTGCTTTGCCTGCCATTCTCTAACGGAATATTCTGGTTGTTCTCCTGGATAGGTTTCATTCCTTTTCTCGCGTCGATCGACGGCAAAAAACCTTTTAAGGCCTTTTTAATTTCTTATGCCGGAGGTATTGTTTTCTGGCTGGCGACTGTTTACTGGCTGGTTTATGTCACCGGGCTCGGCCTCGCTCTCATGCTCCTGTATCTGGCTTTATACCAGGGGGTATTCGGAGCGGCTTGCGCTTATTTCTTTTCTAAACAACGGACTTCGGCAATACTTCTGATCCCGGGTTTCTGGGTGATCCTGGAATACCTGCGCAGCGATCTTTTGACCGGGTTCGGCTGGGCATTGACAGGATACAGCCAGTGCTCAAACCTGCCGGTCATCCAGATCGCGGATATTGCCGGGGTATGGGGCGTTTCATTCCTGGTATTGATGGCGAACGTTGCTATTTACATGGCATGCGCCAAGCAGCCATCTGCCGGAAGAGGGCGGTTGCCGTTAGGCGTGATAATTAAAAGGTCGGCCGTCCCAATAGTATGCCTGATAGTTGTATTGGCATACGGTTTTTATAAATTAAACCGCAACCCGCGCCGGAAAGATCTTGCCTCTTTCAAGGTCTCGATCATCCAGGGCAATATCCCTCAGGAATTGAAATGGAACAGCGGCACCAGGGATTTTATAATCAATAAATACCTGGATATAACCGGTAAAGTCGTCGGGAACAATCCTGACATGGTTGTTTGGCCGGAAGCGGCTTTGCCGGTAATACTGGAGAATGAACCGGCTTATTATGAGATGGTCCGGCAGTTCTGTCTGGAAAATAATCTGCCGTTGCTTTTAGGGGCGGTTACTTTCAGGGGTGAGTCTTATTATAACAGCGCTGTCCTGCTTTCCCGGCAAGGCATACTGGAACAGAGATATGATAAACTGCACCTTGTTCCTTTCGGCGAGTACGTCCCTTTGCGCAAAGTCCTGCCGTTTTTGGATACGATCGTGCCTATAGGCGAAATATCTTTCGGCCGGGAATATACTCTGTTTGATATCGTCGCCGCGGACAAGGCAAAAAGAAAATTCGGGGTATTGATCTGTTTTGAAGATGTCTTCCCGGATTTAGCCCGGAATTTTGTCCGCGCGGGCGCCGGTTTTCTGGTGAATATTACCAATGACGCCTGGTATATGCGGACCAGCGCGTCTTTTCAGCACAGCCTTTCTGCCGTGTTCCGGGCTGTGGAGAATCGCGTGCCTGTGGTGCGCTGCGCGAATACCGGGATATCCGAGTTTATTGCTCCAAACGGGAAGACGTTCAATGTTATCCTGGATAGCCGCGGAAAAGATATTTTTATAGACGGATATAAAACGGCTATTTTACCGGTAGGCGCGGCGGGTTTGACTTTTTATACGCGTTACGGCGATATTTTTATCCTGATCCTGGCGGGTTTATTGGGGGCCGCAGTATTAAAAAACAGGAGGAAGAATGTTTAATATCATTATCCTGGGTATCACCAGTTTTTTGACCGATATCTCCAGCGAGATGATCTATCCGATACTTCCGGTATTTCTGGTCAGTACTTTGGGGGCAAGCCCGGCTATCCTGGGTTTGATCGAAGGGATCGCTGAAAGCGTAGCCAGCATTTTGAAAGTTTTTTCCGGGTATTGGTCGGATAAGCTGAAGAAGCGCAAACCGTTCACTATTTTCGGTTACGCCAATTCCGCGGCAGGGAAATTATTCCTGTATTTTGCCGGCAGCTGGGCTTTGGTCCTGGTTGGCAGGATAATTGAACGGTTCGGCAAGGGGGTGCGCACTTCTCCCCGGGACGCGTTGATCGCCGAATCTACCGGTTCCGGAAAAAGGGGGGCGGCGTTCGGTCTGCACCGCAGCCTGGACGCGTTAGGCGCGGTAGGCGGGGTTATCCTGGCGTATTTTTTTGTGGTGTATTATAAAGGCAATGTCCGGAATATATTCCTGCTTTCTTTGATCCCGGCTTTCCTGGGGGTCGCGTTCTTATTCCTGGTAAAGGAAAAAGGCGGGGCAAAAGAAAATGCCCGGCCTAAAATAAAATTCCAGTGGAAAAGTCTGGATAAAAGGCTGAAACTTTTCCTGATATTCACTTTCATTTTTACCCTGGGTAATTCTTCGAACCAGTTCCTTTTGCTCAAAGCCAAGGACGCGGGTAATCCTTTGCCCGCGGTGATCCTGCTTTACCTTGTTTACAATATCTCCAGGGTGCTTTTTACTTATCCGGCTTCCCGGCTTTCCGATAAGATCGGCCGCAAGAAAGTCCTGGTCCTGGGTTATTTAATGTACGCGGCGGTTTATCTGGGGTTTGCTTTGAATACGTCTATGCTGATGTTCTGGGTGCTTTTCGGCGTTTACGGGATGTACATGGGGTTTACCGAGGGAGTGGAAAAGGCCCTGGTAACGGACATATCTCCGCAGGACCTGAAAGCCACTACCATGGGCCTGCACGCGACATTAGTGGGTATCGGGCTCTTGCCGGCTTCTTTATTGGCCGGGCTTCTTTGGAAATTCTTCGGGCCTGCGGCAACGTTTTATTTCGGCGGGATCATGGGGCTGATAGCCAGCTGCGGGCTGTGGTTTATATTAAAGGGTATTTAATGTTTTTCCAGCGGTTCCATGTGCACGACCACATCAGTCACCCCGGTAATTTCTTTCTTTAAAGCCTCTTCAATGGTGTCGCTTATTTTGTGAGCGTCGTCCATATGCATGTGCGGGTTTACTTGGACATGCATGTCGACATGTATGTCGTCAAGCCTGCCGCGGGTGCGGATATTGTGGCAGGTCTTTACCCCCTTTATCTTCAGCACTACATCGGATATCTTACGGTCATCCATTATCACCGCCGTATCACAGAGGATGCTCGCGCTTTCCCGGGCTATTTCGAATCCGGCGTGGGCGATGAACAGGGATATCATTATAGTTATGACCGGGTCGATGATCGCCGGGCCTTTGAAAGCCATAACTATCAGCGCGGCAATGACTGAAAGCGAAGTAAAGATGTCGGCTTTGGTGTGCAGGGAGTCGGAGACCAACAGGTCGCTTTTTAATTCCTTTCCTTTTTTATATTCATAGCGCATCACCCATAAATTCACCGCCAGGGTAACAAGCATTACGCCGAAACTCGCCGGGTTTATTTGAGGATAGGCAGGGTGGTGTAATTTGGCCAGGCCTTCTTTGAACAAGTTAAAACAGACGAAGAAAAGCAGGCCGGCGATAACCAGCGAGAATAGCGTCTCGTATTTCTTATGGCCGTAAGGGTGGTCTTTGTCTATAGGCTGGCTGGCGAAATGTATCCCTATAAGACAGATTATATTAGAGGTGCCGTCAGCGAGGGAATGGAAACCGTCGGCGGTCATACTGCTGAAATGGCTGAACAGGCCGTAAATGATCTTGGCAAAGGCTACCAGCCAGTTGAGGACCAGTATCCAAACCAGGATCACCCGGATCTGGCGGTAATGCGTGTCTGGAGTATCGCAAACGTTCATAAAATAGATTATATTCCGTTTGACCGGCTTGGCAATGTTTTTTTAGCCATAATTCCTGATTGTAAAAAAAGCGGGAAAGCGGTATAATCAAGCTGGAAGTCAATGCGCGGATTGATGTTGGGTTTTTATCGAGGTTAAAATATGCGAAGATGCGGATTTTTAATATTGTTCCTGGTCGCTGCCGGTATTTGCGGCTGCTGCGGGGTGAACAGGAACACCGTTACGCAGTTCTCTACCCTGGATGCTTTGCTCGCCGGGGATTATGACGGCCAGGTCAGCTGTAAGGAGCTGCTTAGCCGGGGTGACCTGGGTATCGGGACTTTTGAGGGTTTAGATGGCGAAATGGTCTTACTGGACGGTAAGATTTATCAGGTAAAGGCGGACGGCAGGGTTTATTCAGCGCAAGCCTGTCAGCGCAGCCCTTTCGCCGCGGTGGTTAAATTCAAGCCGGATGCTGTTCTTACGTTGAACAAAAGAACAGATCTCGCCGGCCTGGAAAAAGCGATAGATGATAAAGTTGATAACCGGAATATTTTCTGCGCCATAAAGATCAAGGGTAGTTTTTCCGCGATAAAAACGCGCAGTGTGCCCTGCCAAAAGAAGCCTTATCCGCCCCTGGCGGAAGTTACCAGGACCCAGCCGGTTTTTGATCTTCAGGCGGTATCAGGGACTATTGTAGGTTTCAGGATGCCGGAATATGTCAAAGGCATCAATATGCCGGGTTATCATTTTCATTTCATCTCCAATGATTTGCTGTCCGGAGGACATATCCTGGATCTTGAACTGGATAACGCGGAAGTCCTTATCGACGCCTGCAACAAGTTCTTTCTGGTGGTCCCGCCTGGGGAAAGCTTTTTTAGCCGGGTGGATCTGAGCCTGGACCGGTCGCGGGAAATGGAAAGCGCGGAGAGATCAAAATAACACCAGGTTCAACCTTAAGCAGTTGACCCGGGGTATTTGTGTGGTAAAATAAGGAAAATGCGGAGAGGGCAGATGCTTGAATTAAAGGCAGTCAGGATAAACAAACCGGAAGCAGTGAATGTCATACTGGGGCAGAGCCATTTTATCAAAAGCTGCGAAGACCTGTATGAAGCCGTGGTCAACAGCGTCCCGGGGATAAAATTCGGCCTGGCTTTTTCCGAGGCCTCCGGCAGCTGCAAGGTCAGGATAGAAGGCACTGACGATCAGATGAAACAGATGGCAGGAGAGAATTGCCTGGCTCTGGGCGCCGGGCATAGTTTTATTATCCTGATAAAAGACGCTTATCCTATAAATGTGCTTAACGCTATTAAGAATGTCCCGGAAGTCTGCAATATTTATTGCGCCAGCGCGAATACGGTTGAGGTGATCCTGGCTGAGACGTCCCTGGGGCGGGGCATCCTGGGAGTAGTGGACGGAAGCAAGCCGGCGGGTTTGGAATCACCGGAAGATAAAGCCTGGCGTAAAGAGCTTCTGCGCAAAATAGGTTATAAACTGTAATTCCCATATAAGAAAATGATCCTTAAGAAAATAAAAAGATTTTTCGCTAATATATTCAGCAATATAGCGTTAAGCGTCTGTTCATTGATAATACGGCGTATATCCCGGAAAAACCTGTATTTTTTCGCTGAGAAACTGGGGATCGCGATGTACTGTTTGCTGGCCAGGCACAGGAAGGTAGCTTTTGAAGGGTTAAGCCACGCTTTTGGAAAGACCAAGAGCCCGGCGGAGATCAAAAAGATCGCCAGGGATTGTTTTATCTATATGGCTAAATCCATTTCAGAGCTGGCTTTTGCCATAGGCCGTCCGGGTTTTATAAGGTTAAGTTCCGGTATTGAAGGCAAGGAACACCTTGATCAAGCGCTGGCAAAAGGCAAAGGGGTGATATTGGTCAGCGGGCATTTCGGTAATTTTGTGTTAATGCTGGCAAAACTCAGTATCGATGGTTATAAGACCAGCGTGATCATGCGGCCGCTGAAGAACCGTAAGATACGCAGCCTTTTCGAGACCGACCGGGCAAAACTGGATATAAATACAATAGACAGTATTCCCCGGACAGCCTGCGTAGCGGATACCATCAAGGCCTTGCGGGAGAACCGGGTTTTATTGATCCCTTTGGACCAGAATTTCGGGACCGCCGGCGTATACGTGGATTTCTTCGGCAGAAAAGCGGCTACTGCCACCGGTCCGGTGGTCCTGGCCCAACGAACAGGCTCGGTGATCCTGCCTTGTTTTATGATCAGGCAGAAAGATGATAAACACCTGATAGTGTTTGAGCCGGCTTTGGAGTTGATCAATGGTAAAGATGAGGCGGAGACGATCGAGAAGAATATACAGAGGATAACAAACATAATAGAATCGTATATCCGCAGGTATCCTCAGGAATGGAGCTGGATACACCGGAGATGGAAAAGCAGGCCGAAAGAAAATTGATACCTGGTAGCGCGGGAAAATATATACACCCGGCGTAATCGGAATTGCGCGGGTGTTGTGAGAGTAATTAACACCCGTGCAATCGGAATAAGTTGGTGCAGTAACGATAACTGACACCCGACGCAATCGGAATATGCGTCGGTGTTGTTTATCTAAACAAGGAGGGTGAAATGGCTGACGAGGTAAAACAGGAAAAGAAAGAATGCGGGTGTGGTTGCGGTAAGGGTTTGGCTACGGCGTTCAAGGTTCTTTTAGGCCTTGTATTCTTAGCCCTCGGCGCGTACCTTACTTTAAAAGGCCGTTTTTATCTGTTGGCTTTGATCAAGGGATGCGTCGGATTATTTTTTATCCTGGTCGGCGTGATCACCCTGGCGATAGCCAAGGAATAACATTGAGTCAGGACCAGCATCCGGGGCTGATAACCAAACGCTATACGCTCTAAAATGCGCGGTTATCAGCCCCTTGTATTCATACTTTACTATCCGGGTTTTGTATGTATAATAATGATGGTTGAATGAGCGTCTTTTGGCCGGGATATAATATGAATTATGGAGGAGAAATGAATATATCTTTGAACAGGGAAGTTATTTTAAGCAAAAGCCTGAACAGGGTGATCGGCGCAGGGGTGTTTGTCGTTTTAATGAGCCTGGCCGCTTTTGTGCGCATACCCCTGCCTTTTACGCCGGTACCGATAACCTTGCAGACATTCTTTGTTTTATTATCCGGAGCGTGCCTTGGCGTTGGACTGGGAGCGGTGAGCCAGTTGACTTACCTGGTCCTGGGAGTGGCGGGTGTGGCGGCATTTACCGGCACAGGCAGCGGTTTATTTTATCTGGCCGGGCCTACCGGAGGATATCTTCTGGGCTTTATCCTGGCCGCGGCATTTATCGGCAAGGCGTTAAAGCCGGGAAAGATGAGCTTTCTGGCGACAGCGGGGATATTCTTCCTGGGAGATGTTATTTTATTCTCCTGCGGCGCCTTATGGCTTAAATTGCTTTTCGGATATAACTTCTTGCAGGTAGTTATCCTGGGCGTCGCGCCTTTTGCCGCCGGAGAAATAGTGAAGATCATTGCCGCGGCAGGGGTATATTCCGGGATACAATCCCGCTGTAAAAATATTTTCTAAGGATAGCATAAACAAGCCCGAGAGCTGTTTGTTTTGGATTGACACCGGTTCAAAAATATGATACACTGCAAAAAATCCAAAAGGAGGCTGTGATGGATAAAAGAACAGGCGTTATATTGACAGTAATAACCGGTCTTTTAATATTCTTAGGTACAGGTTTTGCCCTTGCTCAGCAGGAAAAGCTTTCCGCTCAGGACGCCGCTGCCGAGATCCAGTGGATCTGGGGTGAGGTTGTTTCCGTCGATCCGGCCGCTAAGTCTTTCGCGGTAAAATATCTTGATTATGATACGGATATGGAAAAACAGATGACTATGTCCGTTGATGATAAGACAGGGTTTGAGAACAGTAAGTCATTGGCGGATATGAAGATCCAGGACACGGTGAGCATTGATTATGTTATCGGCGGTGACGGCAAGAACGTTGCCCGGAATATCAGCGTGGAGAAGATCGAAGATATAGGCGATACGGAAGACCAGGCATTGATCCCGGAAAAAGTGGGTACAGGCCCGGTAACTGAAAATGCGGGCCCGGTCAGCCCGGCGAGCATGCCGGTTCCTGCGTTGCCCGAAGCTGGGGAAGGTGAAGGCCAGGTTAACGAGGTTGGTCCGGCCAGCCCTGTAGGTTCCGCGGTTCCTCCGGCTCCGGTAATAGGAACTACCGCAGGTGAAGGACAGGCCAGCGCGGTCGGTCCGGTCAGCCCGGCTGCCGCGGCAGCTCCTGTTGAGACGGAAGAAGGATCCGAAGAGGATACTGAAGAATAACAGCAAGGCGCAGCGGCTGAAGAGTATATAATTTCAACAAAGGCAGGAGAAGATCCTGCCTTTGTTTTTATAGGGATAAAGATGGCGGATAAAGGGATAAAACTGGTTATATTTGATCTGGATGGGACATTGATCGACGCGTATCCCGCCATTAACTCAAGTTTCAATTACACGATGAAACGCTGCAACTGCCCCATACAGAAAGACGGTGTTATCCGCCGGGCAGTAGGCTGGGGAGATAAGAATCTCCTTGCTTCATTCGTCCCGAAAACGGTGCTGAAAAAGGCTTTATTGATCTATCGCCGGCATCATAAGAAAAGCCTTCTCAGCCAAAGCCGGCTTTTCCCGGGCGTGATCCGGCTTTTGAAGAATATCAAGGGTAAAGGATGTAAATTAGCAGTAGCCAGTAACCGGCCAACTTCTTTTTCGCTGATCTTGATGAAGCATCTTAAGATCAGGCAATATTTCGACCAGGTGCTTTGCGCAGATAAGCTTAAGCGGGGCAAACCTTACCCCGATATACTTAATAAGATCATTAAACGGGCTTCATTGACCGCAGGACAAAGCCTTTATGTGGGAGACATGGTAATTGACGCACAAGCCGGGGCAAGGGCCAGGGTTAAGACTGTTATGGTCACTACCGGTTCGAGCACCCGCAAGGAACTTAGCCGCGAGAAACCGTTGCGCATAATCTCCAGGGTAGTCGACCTGTTGAAAATACCCAATCTGCTTGACATAAACTGAAAGCGGCTTATAATATAAAAACTGGAGGATAACATGAAAAAGACTATAATTACCTGCATTTTCGCGATTATTTTTGGTTTTTCCCTGTCTACCGCATTTGCCGCAGAGGGCAAGGCTAAGATCATACTTATGATCGCCGAACAGAATATAAACGGGCCCAAGACCGGATGGTGGGCGAGCGAAGTGGATCTTTCGGCTACTGAAGCCGCTATAGCCTCCAAGCTTATTGAAGCGGGCTATGAAGTAGTGGAGCCTTCGGATCTTGAGCCGGTCATAAAAAAGGACCGCGCCTTCCGTATGATCGACGTGTCGGATAAAGATTCGGCCAAATTAGGCAGCAATACTAAAGCGGATTACATAGTGTTGGGCAAAGCTGTCGCTTCCGCGGGAGGCAATGTCCCGGAATCATCTATGCGTTCCTGTTTTGCCAATCTGACCGTTAAACTTATCCGGGTCAAGGACAAAAAAATAATGACTTATCTGGATGCTTCCGGTAATTCAGCGCATCTGGATGTGATCACCGGAGGCAAAGAAGCCCTGGTTAACGCCGCCGGGAATCTGGCTCCTAAGATAATAATGATCCTGAATAACCAGCCTGTGGATATCAATCCCGCAGTTTCCCAAAAGCCGGCGGAACCGGCCAAATAGGGGGGTTAATAATGAAGAAGACCTTAGGTTTTATATTTTGTATTTTTCTTATTGCCGGGATCTCCGGCTGTGAAACTTTGCAGCAGTTGACCCAGCCCAGCGCGAGAGTGGATAATAACGCGGGCGCTGAGCCGTTGCCTCCTTATTCCGGGCCCCGCGCGCGCATTGCCGTGGCTGATTTTGATGTCAAGGCCGCCAAGGCTACCGGGGAGATCGGCACAGGGTTGAAGGAAATGACGGTAACCGCGCTGGTCAACAGTAACCGTTTCCGGGTAGTCGAAAGGCAGGTCCTGGACGCGGTAATGAAAGAGCAGGAATTATCGGTTTCAGGCGCGGCCCAGCAGGGGACCGGCCCGCAAAGAGGCCAGATCAAAACAGCGGACCTGATAATAACCGCTGCGGTGACCGAGTTCGAGCCTGAAGCGTCAGGCGGAAGCGCGGGTATCGGCGGCGGCGGCGGAGTTGGCAGCGGGATACTCGGCGGCCTGCTTGGGGCTTCGATGAACAAAGCGCACATGGCTTTGGATATCCGTATAGTGGATACCGCGACTTCAGAGGTTCTGGCGGCTACCCGGGTGCAGGGACAGGCTGCGGATGTTTCCGGCGGCTTTATGGCCGGATTCTTTGGCGGATGGGCTTTGGGCGGAGGGTTATCGTCTTACGCGAATACCCCGATGGAAAAAGCTATCCGTATTTGTATCATTGAGGCGATCCGGTATATTTCACAGACCATACCGGCTAATTATTACAAATATTAATCAACATACCAAAAGGAAACTGAGATGGGTAAAAGAAAACGTAGAGGAAAGCTTAACTGGCGCTCCAAGAAAGCTAACAAAGGTAGAAAGCCAAATTTAGGCTAAACCTTTCTGCATAAGAAGGTTTGCTGTCGGTCAGCCTTAAGGTCCCTTCCATGCTTTTAATCTGGATACTTGCAAGCACATTAGTAGTCAGCCTTATTTCTCTTATAGGCATTTTCAGCCTGCTAATAAAAGAAAACCTGCTGCAGAAGATATTGTTCTATCTGATCGGGTTTTCCGCCGGCGCCCTTATAGGCGGCGCGTTCCTGCATATACTGCCTGAAGCCCTGGAAAAGTCCGAGAGTATCCCTGTTTTTGCCTGCGTGATACTCGGGATAATCCTTTTTTTCATGATGGAGAGGTATTTCTTCTGGCGGCATTGCCATGAGCACGGGGTTTGCAAGGTCCACAGCTTCACTTATCTTAATCTCGTCGGGGACGGGTTCCATAATTTCCTGGACGGGATGATCATCGCGGCCAGCTTTACTGTTTCCATAAAGATAGGCGTTGTCACCACCCTGGCAGTGATCTTTCATGAGATCCCGCAGGAATTGGGGGATTTCGGGGTGTTGGTTTACGGCGGTTTTAGCAAGGCGAAGGCCTTGCTTTTTAATTTTTTATCCGCTTTGGCGGCAATGGTGGGCGCCTTAGCCGGGTATTTCTTAGCCGATAAAATAGCGCATTTCTCCAGTTTTATCCTTCCTTTGACCGCCGGTGGTTTCATTTATATAGCTACCTCTGACCTGATCCCGGAACTGCACAAAGAGCGGGATACTAAAAAAGCCAACCTGGCGTTTATTTCTTTCCTGGCCGGCATAGCCTTTATGGCATTGACCAAGAAGTTCCTGGCATTCTAAATAATAAATAATCTTAACTTAAAATAAAATGAAAGCTATCGCGTTGATCTCCGGCGGCCTGGACAGTATCCTGGCGGCAAAAGTGGTTAAGGACCTGGGTATTGAAGTTATCGGAGTGCACTTTAAAATACCTTTTGCCATGCGCAAGAAAAAAACCGGGCCCAGTTTCGCCGAAGCGCTTACCAGCGCTTCCGGTATGGAGATGAAGACCGCGGTGCTGGGAGATGAATTCCTGCAGATCGTCCGGCATCCTAAGCACGGCCACGGCGCCAATGTTAATCCTTGCATTGACTGTAAGATACTTATGCTTAAGAAGGCCAAAGAGCTGATGCAGGAGTTGGGCGCCTCATTTCTGATCACCGGCGAGGTTTTGGGCCAGCGGCCGATGTCGCAACATGGCCGGGCCCTGGATCTTATCGCCGAGGAAGCCGGGGTTAAAGATCTTATCCTTAGGCCGTTGTCAGCCAAGCTTCTTGAGCCGAGCATGGCTGAGAAGCAGGGTTGGGTGGACCGGGATAAATTATTCGATTTCAACGGAAGGTCGCGCAAGCCCCAGATCGACCTGGCAGTGATGATCGGGGTGATCGACTATCCTAACGCCGCGGGCGGATGCCTGTTGACCGAGCCGCGTTTCGCGGTCAGGCTGCGCGATCTGATGAAGCGAGGTAAATACGACCTGGACAATGTCGCGCTCCTTAAATTGGGCCGGCATTACCGGATCAGCGACAAGGCCAAGCTGGTCGTGGGCAGGGATATCCGGGATAATGAGGAGATCGAGAAGCTGGCCCAGGATGGCGATCATTTATTTTTTCCGCCTTTGGATATCGGAGGGCCGACGGCATTAGCCCGTGGCGAATTGACCGAAGAGCAGATCAAGCTTTGCGCCGGGATCAATGCCCGGTATTGCGACCTTAACGGCAAAGAAACGATAGATATTATTTACCGCAGATTTCCGGCTAAAGATGAGCGCATCATTAGCGTTAAGCCGGTCCCGGACGAAGAATCAACGAAGTTCCATTTATAGATAGTTAATGTATCTGTCGGGTTTCTCGCAATGAAAGTTTTGCGGGTCCTGGCGAGGCGTAAGTTAATGAGGACTGTGTCAGTCGCTCAAACAGTCCTCGACCTGCGGTCTGCGGAACTCGCTTTGTGACACAGTCCTCATTGCCCTTTCCGCTTAACGTGCCTCGCTCCTCGCAAAACCCGACTTAGACAAAATCATATTCACTAGAAATCCCGAGCAGATACATTAAATTTATCAGCAGGAATTAGTTTAGGTGGGGAATATTTCTAAGAAAACTGGTTCTTATTTACAAGGAGAATACTATGTTTGATAAAAACCCCTGGGAGTGGGAGAAGGTAGATGTTGAACAGCTGATTTCTGCCCAAAGAGAAGAAGATATTAATTTAGATTATAAGGCATCAGACTCCCTTGATAAGACGGATGGAAAAAAGAAAGAGATATCTAAAGATGTTTCGGCTTTTGCAAATTCCGATGGTGGGGTAATTATATATGGCGTTAGGGAGAACCCGGCTCAACGAAACATCCCTGAAGGAATAGATGTTGGTTCGGATCCGACAATAATTTCTAAAGAATGGTTAGAACAGATAATTAATTCAGGGATTAAACCTAAAATACATGGTCTTAGGATTAAGTCAATAACAGTCGCGTCAGGAAAGGTGATTTATGTTGTTTATATCCCCAAAAGTATGACAGCGCATCAGGCTTCTGACCATCGATATTATAAAAGGTATAACTTTCAGTCAACCCCTATGGAACATTATGAATTGATGGATATCCTAAATAGGGCTGTGCTTCCAGACCTTGAACCCGAATTTACCCTTGTTTCCGCTGGAAATGCCTTTCATTTAGTGGTGGTTTTGGTTAATCGGGGCACAACAGTAATAAGGAATGTAAGTTTCGTATTAAGTTTACCCCATGATTTAATAATAGATTCAATGGGAGTCTCTTTTAGAAGGGAAGACTATATTAATCTTGTTTTTGTTGGGATATCGAAGGCGGTTCATTTTTCCGATTTAACTTTTCGAAATGTTAATGACGAAGTGGTTTTTCCAAAACAGAAGTTTGAGTTTATTATTCCCGATGGAAGTAGAAGGGTTGCTATTGGTAAAACATCAAGTCCATTGCTTTTTATGAGTGGGAAACTAATTTGGCAATTATATGCTGATAACATGCCATTTAAAAGCGGCGAGATTGATATTAGTAAGATAAAACAGTCGGATACTTAAGTTTCTTGGGAGGTGTATAATGAGGATCTGGCATAAAAGTGACATTTTTGCTATTCCTGTTGTTTATTACTTATTACTCTTATTATGGTTAGCTGGCGCCAAAGAAATAAATGTTGAAAAGATCTTTACAATTTTTAGTATATTACCAATCGTAATTGTTGCTTTATTCCAAGAAGAACTCAAAAAAAGGTGGTTTGCTCCAAAACTACAGATTTACTTCAAATTGGAATCGCCGCTATGTTCAAAAACCCCATTTAAAGCTAAATGGGAACAAAAAATAGGTATGTTGACTGATTTGACTACAACCAGAGAAGTATCTACAGAGGCGTACTACTTTAGATTAAAAATAATAAATATTGGTTATTCGGAGGCAAAACGCTGTGAAGTGGTTATGACAAATCTTCTATGGGAAATCGACGGCAAATTTATTAAGGTGCCGTATTTCCAGCCGGTTAATGTGAGATGGGATGTTAAAACCGAAGGGCCATATTTAGATATTAATCCGTCGCCAGTTGGTTGGTATATAAGGCTGGGGTATATAAGTAAAGAATTTCAGCCTACTTTATTTCATCTGGAATATTGTTATACAATCGGAGGCTACCAGCCCACTACTTTACTTAGAGAGAAGAAATATCGTTTTACTCTTGTAGCTATAAGTGCAAATGCAAAATTTATCGAGAAAATATTCGAGTTTTATTGGGATGGGACCTGGGAGGCTACTGAAGAGGGGATGTTTAAGCATATTTATTTTAAGGAAGTGTAGCAAATATGTTATGGGAACTCTTGGGTACAAAGCAATAGTGGATTTTGCGGGTGACGAGGCGTGTTTTGAGCGGCACATAAGGAAAACGAGCGGGCAGGGTTTGCCGCACACTTAAATAGTTTTCAAGAGCGAGATTTCCGCAGAGCGCAGATTTCCACGCCGGGGAAATCAAGCGATGCCGCGAGAAATATGCCTCGGCAGGAACCGCAAAATCTTGAAGCGGAAAACCGAGTTGAGCGAGAACCCCGGCAGATTCATGAAAAGCAAGACCCGCAAAAGCGCAGTAAATGAGGAGGATCAATGGATAAAAAACAGATCAATCGGATAATCGCGAAAGAGGGATTGATAATTATAGGGTTGGGCATCGCGTTGTATTTACTGCTGCGGA
>Ga0074199_1000222_pt1 | contig 110887 bp, 115 predicted proteins | sample EPASupsiteSAE347_FD_64528 | JGI IMG/M metagenome (GOLD analysis project Ga0074199, IMG submission 64528) | Bioremediated contaminated groundwater from EPA Superfund site, New Mexico - Sample SAE3-47 | ecosystem: Environmental > Aquatic > Deep subsurface > Groundwater > Contaminated ...
ACTCCTTGGCAGTTAGCCCAAGAGAAAAAGCCTGACCTAGATAAACGATTACTTATGACAGCTGCTATTGACCTTGATGTATTGCTTAAAAACTACCTTGCTTTTGTGGATCAAGGGGGTAAGGATCTATTGACTAATCCCTTTTTTCTAAAACTGTGGAATCATACAAACGCCTATTTTAACAGCGAAGCTATAGTAATAGAATCCAACTCTTTTAGCACATACCGTTCGATTTTAACAAGCATTTTTCTCAAAAGACAAGTCCTCTGGTCCGGGCAAATCAGCTTGTTTAGCAAACACTCATTTAGCTTTAACCGGCCTTGGAATATACGGATTATATCCGTTAAGAATATTTTTCTCGGATCCTTGGCCAAAATAAAACCACCCACTTTGCCTCGAGTAGACTCCAATATCTTTTGCTTATTCAAAGCTTGAAGAATCTTCCTCAAAAAAGGCCGCGGCATGCCTAATTCCTTGCTTAACTTTGTAACCGAAAACTTTCCTGCGTTACTCCGGGATATAAAACATAAAGCCCTTAATGCATAATCCGTGTCTCTGGTGATCAATTTCATTATCATCCTTTAAAGGTTATTGGAGAAGAGAACTAATGGGTAGTTTAGAGTCGTGCCCAGGACAAAATACTACAGCCCTCTTTACAGTGGGCAACCGGACGAATCATATACCTAATAGTCAAATCCATATGCCCTCCTTTCTTTCAATTAAATGATACTATAATTGTATCAATTGTCAAGAAAATTTTCCCCTAAAGCCGCTATCAATGCGGATTTTTAAAAAAGTCCTTGAATTCCAGTAATCTTCTTATATAATTTTATTTATGAAACGCATCCTGACTTTCTTTATACTATCAGGTTTGCTTTTTCTTTCGGCCAGCGCGTCTTTTGCCGAAGGAGAAAAGACTGGGGTACTCGATAGTATCGAAGTTCTGGCGGGATTTTCTTCCGGTGAACTTGTCCGCGGGCAACGCAGCTATATGATGGCTCCTATCAGCGTTGCTTTCAATTTTAATTTAAAGAATTTAACTAAGAAGATTGGCTTTAGCCCCCGGCAGCTGTTTCAATTTCAAATTGAACCGTTCGCGGGTTTTATAACCAGCCCTAAGAATAACCTGGAAACCGGAACGATTTTCTGGTTCAAAATGGGATTTTTCCCGGATACTTGGAAATTTCAGCCTTATGGAAAACTAGGATTAGGCCTTGATTATATGACTGCGCATATACACCAGCAATCCACACAATTTAACTTTACCGAACAAGGCGCCTTAGGCATGCATTACTTTCTTACCGCTACAACCGCCTTTACTTTGGAAGGCCGCATACGCCATCTTTCCAATGCCGGAATGAGAGAACCCAATCACGGATTTAACTCCTACACCCTGGTTACCGGCATCTTCCACAAATTTTAACTTACTGAATTAAGGCTTGAAACGCGAGACCCAAAATCTGAAATGACAAAACACTGATTTTGGTATTTGACATTTGAGTTGGGGGGGATTTATTTTGAATCTGTCATTTGTCATTACGTTTTGAGTTTTAACTTGGCGAGGAATTTTGAATTAACTCAGGCTAACCACCATTATGCCTACCACGATCAAGACTATTCCAATCCATCGTTTTAAGCAAACTTTTTCTTTCAGGATGAAACGCGAGGTAATGGCAATAAATATATAATGCATACTGTCCGCGGAGAACGCAAAACTCAAGTCTACCTGTGATAAAACAAATAGCCATATGCACAAGGAAATTACACTAAAGAGAAAACTGATCCAAACCCTCGGTATAAGAATTAATCGAATAATGAATTTTAATACCGCTTTAACATTGCCTCTGGGTGAAACCAAGGAATTGATTGCGGATTTTAGAAATAATTGGTTTATAGTATCACAGATGCTGGTAAGAGCTATTAGAGATAGGATAAAAACAAGCTCCCTCTTCATTCTAAAGCCCGCTCTTTCTCTGAGGCGCTTAAAGAAACAAAAACAACTCCCAACAGTATGAATAAGACTCCTGACCACCTGAAAAGACTTACCTTTTCGTGCAGGAAGACGATAGAAGCTAAAGGTATGAGTATATAACTAAAACTGCATACGGGGACGGCAACACTTAAATCAATTTTGGAAAGCAAAGTAGACCAGATAATAAATGTTCCCAGGACCGACAAAAGGCCAAGCCATAGAAATGGAGACGAAAAAACGCTCTGCAAGAAAACAAAAACTTCGGAGAACCTGGTTATAACGACTTCATTGTCAATAAGGGCGCTCTTTTTAAAACAAAGATGCGTAAATGTCTCCATAAAGTCGGTAAAGACTAGAAAAAATAACAATTTAAAGGTAAACTTTTTTTTGGACATCTATACTTATCTCCGATTGAACTATAATAGTCTAAGACTATGAAAATAGCAATGATTAACTAAATAACTCCGCTTGCTTTTGCAAGCATTCTAGCATAAAATGTATAAAAAACTAAGGTAAAGATGAATTTATTTCATGAGATACCACCCACAGCCGGCCTCCCTCTTTATACTAAAGATTTTTTTTCCGCTATCTTTAGAAAAGGCGGCTCTTTAGAAGAAGATTTTAAAAACTATTTTGGCGCCCCTTTCGCGGCTGTAACCTATTCGGGAACAGCCGCTTTTTATATAATATTGGAGGCCTTAAAAAGTCTCTCTTCGAAGAAAACTATCCTTATTCCTTCTTACGTCTGTCCTCTTATCCCTCTGGCCATAAAAAGGGCCGGACTCAAAGTTTTGGTATGCGACATTAATAAGGATAGCTTCGATTTTCAAAATAACCAGCTGGAAACTCTCTGTACGGATAACTCCGATATACTGGCAATTGTAGCCGTGCATCTGGCCGGACTACCCGTGAATTTCCAGGCTATAGAAAGAATGGCCAAGGGAAAGAAAATATTCATCATTGAAGATTGCGCGCAAAGCTTAGGCGCAACTTATCAAGGCGAAAAAACCGGAAAGCTCGGGGATTTTGCTTTTTACAGCCTCTGCCGCGGCAAAGGCATTACCATATATGAAGGAGGGGCGATTACAACTAACCTTAAGTTTATCCCTGCAATCAATAACGCCATTGAATGCGTTGCAAAAAATAAGTTTCTTTCGGAAACCCTGAAAATCTTGGAATTATTAGGCTACTTTGCTTTCTACAGGCCACAGCTGTTCTGGTTTATTTTCAGGCTTCCACAGGTATTCTGGCAAGCTCAGGGTAAAATCGAGAAAGCCTTTATCGAATATTTCGACTGCAACTTTCCTGTGCATAAAGTATCGGGGTTAAGAAAAAATATTGGGCATGCGATGTTTCCCCGGCTCGAAGAAGAAATTATCAAACAAAGACAAGTCGTATCTGCATATATAGCCGGATTAAAGGATGCCCCCGGAATAAAATTGATTACCGAACAACAAGGCAACCGTTCAAATTACCCTTATCTTACTTTGCTTTTCGACGATGAAGACAGGCGCCGCAGGGCATTCAATACCTTGATCGGTTCAGGTTTAGGAATATCCCAGATATACCTATCGGCAATCACGGATTACGGTTATCTTAAAGACATTGTGGGTAACGAAACCTGCCCTAATGCCCGTTCAATCGCTAAAAGCCACATCACCTTAACTACGAGCACTTTTCTTTCCAAAAAAGAGATTTTCTGCGTAATTGAAAAAGTACGCAAAATATAACCGGCGGATTAAAATTAAGGAAATAAAGTTTCCAGTATTTTAAGGTTAGTCGATTCGTTTATACGGGCTACCTCTGACTGAGGGTATTTTTGCGCTTTAACTTCCCTGGGATGATCCGCGCGGGAGATTAAATTCTTTAGCCATCCGGAGACAAAAATATTGGAATATTCTCCGGTGATATCCAAACCAACTATATCCAAATTATCCTTGATTAGCCTAAGCATCAAAAGCAACTCATCCAGCGATAGTTTCCCTTCCTCCCAATTTGTTAAAGCATATTCACTGCAAAGACAATCCTTGTCTATTGAAACATAGACTCTTTTCGCGGGCAGCCTTTTTATAACCGAACCAAAAAAATCTCTTAGATTTTTCTTCTTTAGTTCTTCCCAATAAATTCTTGTGTTCAAGAAACTTTTCTGCAGTTTTAAAGATTTATTCTCGGGGACATGCCTTAAGAAAACAGTCGAGCATTCATGAGTATAAGGATAAATTTCCAGCCTATCGTTTTTAAGGGCTCCAAGATTACCGCTGTGGATCCAAGGGTTTGAGATATCGTCTGAAGAAACCCCCAGGAGAATACACTTCAGGATATTTTTTCTTTTTAAGGCTTGGTTTATCCAGGCCCCGCAGGAGTAGCGCGGCGAAAGAATATCCCAATCAGGGTGAAAATCAAAATTGATTAGTGAAATCGGCTCTGTGAATTGATTTAATAAAAGTGAACTAATGTGGTGAAAATCTCCTGACCCGAGGAAGGTAACGTGATTCTGCTCTGTCTTTTCTATGCGCTGGCGGATAGCCTTGCTGGTTTGCCTATTCATCCAAAGCCGGGCATAAGGAGCCAGACCTGTTAAAGGTATAATCTGATGCGGATATTTGACTAGAAGATTATACTGGATTCTTACGCTAGCGTCAAAATCCAGTATACGGATATTTGGCTTAAGCATAAAGGAGGAAAATTATCCTTAAGACTTTTTTAAGGCCTTAGAGAGTGCTTCTTCGAAAAGATCAATCCCTAAATCAATCTCTTCCTCCGTAATGTAAAAAGACGGGGCCATAGTAAAGACATTCTTGTAATAACCGCCGATATCCAATATCAAACCGCGCTTCTTTCCTCCGGCGGAGAGGTTCCCGTTTAACCCCAACTCTACTATTTTATCAGCCAATTCTTTACTTGGAGTATAACCATCTTTCTCACACATCTCAACGCGTAAGGCTAAACCCAAACCATCGACATCGCCAATTTGAGGGTACTTCTTTTGCAGCTTTTTGAGACGGCTAAGAAAATACTGACCTTTTTTAGGCACCTCTACCGCAAAATTGGAATCTTCAATCAACTTCATCACTTCTAAGCCTACCGCAGTTCCCAAAGGATTGGAGGAGAATGTTGAATGGGTCGAACCCGGGGGGAAAACATCCGGGGAAATAAGTTTTTCTTTCGCCCAGATTCCGGAAATAGGGTTAAGACCGTTAGTCAAAGCCTTGCCGAAAACCATTATATCCGGAGTTACGTTAAAATGTTCAATCGCCCAGAGCTTTCCGGTCCTAAAGAAACCCATCTGTATTTCGTCATCGACAAAAAGTATTCCGTACTTATCCAGTATTTCTTTCAAATTTGAAAAATAGTCTTGTGGCGGAACAATATAACCGCCTGTCCCCTGCACCGCTTCAATATAAAAAGCGCTAAACTCGCATCTATTCGATTTCTTATTAACTATCGAATAATATTCTGTCTCGAATAATCTTTCGAATTGCTTCAAACAATAAAGATCGCAAAAATCTTTCTTTTTATCGTAAGGGCACCTGAAACAATAGGGAAAAGGCACAAAATGCGCCCTGTCCCCGAAATGCCCAAAATGTTCCCGGTAGCGGAAACTCGAGGTAATCGCCGAGGCAGCCAAGGTTCTTCCGTGATATCCACCCATAAAAGCAAAAACAAGGCTGCGTCCCGAGTGGTTCCTGACTAACTTGAGCGAATCTTCTAAAGCGCTTGAGCCCCCAACATTAAAATGCACCCTTCCTTTCTCTTCAAAGGCCATTTCGTTCCTGCGGGCAATCTTGGCAGCAAGCAAAATTTTTTCTTTATGCAAATATTGACAGGCTAACTGAGGCAAAGTATCAATCTGTTTTTTAAGGGCGTTATTCAAGCGCTTGTTCTTATAACCAAAATTAACCGCCGAATACCACATCTGCAAATCGAGAAACTCAACGCCATTATTATCGTATAAAAAGCTTCCTTCGGCGGACTCAAATATATTGAGTTTTTCAGCGTAATGAACCGTATCTCCCCAAGAGCAGTATTTGGACTCTAACGCCAAAAGTTCGCTTGAGGCGTCATGCGGATTATTATTAACTTTGGATTTTTTATTTGCTAGCTTTTGGCTCATTCAAAACTCCTTTTAAAATAATTATACACGTCTTTTAAAGACTCGTAGGCAAAACAGGTAAGTTTTTTATCCTGAAAGTATTTAAGCAAGTCGTCCTTGGCAAATACGAGGTCTGCGTATTGCGATGGGCAGATATCCGAACGACCGTCTCCTACATAGATTATTATAGAATCAGGAGAAACGTTTGCCAAGAGATTTTTTGTCTTGCAATGGGCGCAAACCTGGCATTTCTTGCTCCGGAAAGGAAAGCAAGGTATCAGTTTATCTTTGGCGAACTTGAGCTTATTAGAATAAACCTTCAGGTTGCCGATGGAATGAAAGCCTAATACGCGCTTTAATATGTAATCAAAGTTATCGCTTAATACTATAACCTTGACCTTACTGGCGGAGAGCGAAGTTACTATTTTCTTAAAGTAAGGGTCGAGCTTTATCCCGGATAAATACTTATCCAAGGCTTGTTTGGTAATACTTATACCGTTAATCTGACCCTCAAGGCAGACATGCGAACCAATTTTGCCCCGCTGCCAGTCTTTCTCCAGCTTAACCCAGAGGTCATCCCGGGAAAAACGAGGGAGCATGCTATCAAAGACATCGCAGGTAGCGATTGTGTTATCGAAATCAAAAAAAACAACGCATTTTTCCGGATTTATTATTTTCATTCTTACTATTTAAAGCTTAAGGCGCCCTAAATACTCCCTGCACTTCTTCCTGGCAATAAAGGCATCTATTATCTTTTATATTATACTCCAAAATATTAAAATATTCCCGCTTAATCAATATTTTTTTACAGTTGGGGCAAACTGTATCATTCCCCCAACCGCCGACGTTGCCTATATAAATAAAATCCAGCCCTGCTGCCTGGCCAATGGATTTAGCTTTTTTTAGGGTCTCTTCCGGGGTTAAGTCGTATTTACGGAATTTATAATCCGGATGAAAGCGGGAAATATGCCAAGGCATGTGTTTATCAATTCCGGAAATAAAATTGGCGATGCCGGAGAGTTCTTCTACAGAATCATTTTCACCCGGGATAACCAAAGTAGTTACCTCTACCCAAATCCCGAGTTCTTTCATAAACCGAATCGAATCCATAACCGGTTTTAGGCTGCCCGCACAATATTTTTTATAGGAATTGTCATTGAAAAATTTAAGATCCACATTTGCCGCATCCAAAAACGGCCTGATCATGGAAATACAATCCCTGGTCATATACCCGTTAGTGACAAAGATATTGCGCAGGCCGCGTTGGGCAGCTGCCTGAGCAGTTTCATAAGCGTATTCAAAAAAGATAGTCGGTTCAGTATAGGTATAGGATATGCTTTTACAGTCATTCCTCAAAGCTTCTTCTGCTATATCTGGGGGAAGAAATTCCTCTTCCCCTAAATCTGTGCCTGACTTTGCGGGCTGCTGGGAAATTTCCCAATTCTGGCAGAAAGAACAACGAAAATTACATCCTAATGTCGCTATTGAAAATGTTTTGGTTCCGGGTAAGAAATGATAGAGAGGTTTTTTTTCTACCGGGTCAATCTGGGCAACGGCTACATTCCCATAAGCATAAGTATACAAAATTCCGCCTACATTTTGCCTTACCCCACAAAAACCGTATTTATGCTCTGTGATTTTACAATGGTGGCTGCATAAATAACAATGCACTGTATTCTTATCTAGTTTTTCGTAAAGTAACGCTTCTTTCATAACCTTAGAGCACTTAATTTCTCCCTGGGGAGAGGCTTGATCTCTATAGAATATGACTCTCTTTTGTGAGTATATAATATTTTAACGTTCGAAGCACTATTTAAATCACAATAAGTGCCGGCTATCTGCGCAGATAGCCGGACTAAATCATCGCAGAATTCTCCCTTACCCAAACAAGTCGGACCTGCGGTAAACTCATCCGGCGCGAATAAATAGTCGTTTTCTAAGGCTACTGCGGCCAATTCTTTATTTTCTTTTTCGTTACGGCCGACAACCAATCTTACAGTTTCGGTTAATCTAAAATGCCTGCCTATTTTAAGCAACTCTACGTTTTCTATGCCTAACTGCCGGTGGGTTATCAAATCCTTTAACCTATTGGAGAAATTAGTATCGGTCAAAAGACAGCCCCCTGAAGCATTGGGATAATTCTTTATGTTAAACTTATCCGCTAAGTTCATTTGCGGCCTTCTTTCTCTACCGTTGAATTCAAATAATCTTTGGCGCTTAACCCATCCTTCTTTTTCCGGGAGAGTCTCTGAAAGGAGCCCGGCGCATAGAGGTCTAAGCAACAACCCGCTTAACCCGCTCTCCTTTTCGATGGTATCCAACGCCTTCCTGTGCTGCGACATAGGCCTCTGGCCCAACACTTCTCCGGTAACTATGAATTGCGCATCAAAACCTAGCATCAATTCTTTTGCTTTTCTTAACATAAAAATCTTACAGTCTATGCAAGGATTCATATTCGAACCAAATCCATACTTGGGCTTTAAAACCAAATCGAGAAAATCAACGCTTATATCTACTGTTTCCAGCTCCTCCGCTAAACTTTCTTTCACCAATGCGCTGATACTATTATTCTGATTCTCGCTTTTACTACGTTGGCAAAATGGAATCTTAAAATTCAAAGGCAACACCTTAATTCCTTCTTCTTGGATAATCCTGGCTGCCAAAACACTATCCAAACCGCCAGAAATCAATGCGATAGCCCTCATGGTCTTAAAATATGATTTTGAATAAATGGTGGGATGCCGCGTTGGCCGTGATTGGGAATAAATATTCTGCCGGCGCTCCCGCGGGAAAACTTAGATATATAAAAGCATCATAACAATGTTCCATTAAAATACCTCTGGAGAAGAATACCAAAATCCACCCTAAGATAAAATAACTAAAGCTGTTAGGCTACCGGTCTTGCTTAGGTGGGTCGCAAGGATGCGTAGAAAAACCTTGCTTAGCCTAAATTCGGCTTTCTGCCCTTATTAGCCTTTTTGGAACGCCAATTAAGCTTTCCTCTGCGCTTACGTTTTCCCATTTTTATCCCCCTTATAATAGTTTTCCGGAACTTTTCTTACAATATAACCTATAGTTTCCACGATACATTTATTAATTGCTTCCCCCATGGGCGTATTGGCGTAGGCCGATAGCCCTTCATTTAAACCGGCTTCTTTATAATGACGTTGCCTATGCCCGGTTCCGGTATCAACGGCTTGGCCCGTAATACGTTCTGAAAATAATACTTTGGACGAAGCCGCGTCAACAATACGAATATTCAAAACTATGGTCGCTTTATTCGAAACTACGCCTAACAGGCTTCCCAATGTCCCATTGGCATAGCTCCCTCCGCCGCCAACCCCAGCGCTTCCGCCTGATATAAGCGGATCAAACTCTACTACCTCAGCGGCAATAATTAAACTTCCGCTCTTCTCGTTATAATCTTTAGGCGCACAAACTACTTGAAAACGATTGGTCTTATGTAATCCTTCCGCCAGCATATCCCGCAGACCAGTATTCATTTCAGCGGTGATATTAGCAGTTTTAATTTCAAAGTCAGCTACCATCACAGTTGCCTTCGATCCGGAGTATGGAGGAAAAAATGTTGAACCTATAAAATCGTCGACAAACTTGACGGGTTTATTTAAAACTGCGCAACCTGCCAAGGTTAAACTAAAGATTCCACATCCGATAACCAGACAATACTTAAGCTTCATTATATTAAAGGCAGGGTTTAAGATCCCTGCCTTAGGTTGTATCCGCGACTATGTTATTAATTAGCTGGGGTAGATTGACCAATCGTATCCGGCTTATCTCCTGCGTTAGCAACATCACCCTGAGCAGCGGTTGCTTCAGGTTGCAGAATAGCGGAGTCTTCCACAGGGGCACCTTCGGATTTCTCCAGGCTTATGCTCTTAGCTAAACTCTTGCCATTCTTAAAGAAATAATCAATACTAAGATTATCTTTCACCCGGATTTCTTCCAAAGATTTCACATTATCATAAGCAGTTGAATCGTCTACTGAAAGAATGATCTCTCTCTCTTGATCAGTTTCATAATCAAGATACTCCAGCGTAAGAGTTTTGGCCGAGACATCTACGCTCGTTACTTCGCCCCAAACCCATTGCGTATTTGAATCGTTATTCTCTTGAATGGCTGTTGCCGCAGTCACAGGCCGAACTTCAGACACCTGATCCTCGCCTAAGGCTAGTCCTGCGCCTGCTAGTGCCAAAACTACCAAAACTCCGGCTATTTTTAACTTCATGAAACTACCTCCTTAGAATGATAGGATTCTATCATGAAGAGGGGTTTTTGTCAAGAATACGACTATACGGCTATAAACCTAATATAGAATCTCTTTAACGCGTTTATTAAGCTTGAGATAAACAAAAGAGGCGGCTTGCGACTTTAAAAGGTCTCCGAATATAAATGGGATAAATCCCATAAACAATGCTTGGGTTATGGAAACTCCGAGACTAACTTTAAGCCATAGAGACCCGGATAACAAGATGACTACGCTAGAGGCGCAAAAAACCAACATTACCGAAAAATAACCCTGCTTTAACCACTTCAGTGAAACTGTCGTAAAAATAGAAGCCAGGATGAACCCGATAAGATATCCTGCCGTAGGAGAAAAAAGATAAACCAAACCGCTAGCTGCTCCGGTAAATACCGGCAAACCTAATATGCCCATAAACACATAAATTCCTTGCGCGATTATGCTTAGTTTCCTGCCAATAAGCGCGGCCGACAACAAAACGAAAAAAGTCTGCAGGGTGATTGGGACCGGAGTGAATGGCAAAGGTATGCGCACAAAAGCCCCAAGGCTAATTGCTATAACTGACAAAAAAACCATACAGATCCTGCAAATTTGCTTATTAACAATTACTTCTCTCCTTAATGCAATCTCCATTTTATCTCCTATTCTTTAGCTATGGCCAAAGTTATTATGCCTGACAAAAGCAAAAATAAACCAACGCATCCTTTGACTACCATTAAAAGAAAATCCCACCATTTTAATATAGCTACTGCTCCCAATATGAGAAAAAATAGTCCCAAAGCAACCTTAAGCAAAATGACAAAATTTGCTTTCAGGTCAAGATTCCTTAGTTGTCCTGTCATACTCGGGCCTCCTTTTCGCTAGGCTGGCTTTTCCATCTGCGATGAATCCAACCCCACTCCGCGGGATATTTACGGATATAAGCCTCAATAACATTAGTTAGTTTCTGAATATTGATAAGAATGGTATCTTTGGCGTCTTTACTTTCTTCCAGCTTTACTGCCGGTTCAAAGATAATTTGATGCGAATCATCGCTGTTCCTGATTATAAAACAGGGTAAAAGCGCGGCTCCTGTGCGCTGCGCAAAGACTACCGGTCCGGCAGCAGTAGCCGCTTTTCTACCAAAGAAATTAACAAATACTCCGCCTGTGCCAAAATTCTGGTCAATCGGGATAAAAATCAACTCATTATTACGTAACGCCTGAATGGTGTTATTTACACAAGTATCACGCGGTTGGCTGTAAATGGTTTTAACCCCGAATTTTTTACGCTTCTCCAAAAAAATTTCTTCTACCCGCTTATCATGCATTGGTTTCATTATACCACCAACCGTGTAACCTTCAACTGCAAGCCTCCCGAGTAAAAGCGGAAAATTCCCGAAATGGGCGCTGACTAAAACCACTCCACAGCCTTTGGCCAACGCACAATCCAAATTCTCCTTGCCTGCAAGCGTTACGCGTTTCTTCAAAATATGCGGCTTGTCGAAAAGAAACATTAATTCTACGGCCGATTTGGACATAAAAGTAAAACAGTCTTTAATTATCTTATCGAGTTCGGAAGCGCTTTTTTCCTTGCCAAAGGCAAAACTTAAACTCTCTAATGCAATCCGTTTCTGCTTAGAGGCAAATCTATAGGCCAAAAAACTGACAAAACTAGCGAAACTATAGAGGAAACGCGCAGGCATGATGCTAACTATAGCTGAACAAGTAGTCAGACCGAACCAGCTCAAAAATCCGATAATACTTTTACGTATTTTCTTAAGGTTCATGGTTATTTACAGATTAACAGTTATTATTTAACCCAAAAATTTGTAAGAAAGATTATAACTTATATCCTATTTTACGCAAGAAATCTTTACGCCAGGTTATATCTGACTCGTTTTCGATACCTTTCGGCTTTTGGCCGTCGATTACTCCCAAGATCCCCGAACCGTCTTCTGTCTGAGCCACAATGACCTTTAAGGGGTTAGCTGTAGCACAATATATGTTACATACCTCCGGGATATTTTTAACGGCATTCAGGACATTTATAGGAAAGGCATTTCGCATAAAAATGATAAAGGAATGGCCCGCGCCTATCGCCAGGCAGTTTTTAGCGGCAAGCTCTTTTAATTCCGAGTCATTTCCTTCTACTCTTATTTTGCATGCGCCGCTTGATTCGATAAAACCCAGGCCGAATTTTATACCCGGGACATTATTCATCAAGGTTTCATGGATATCTTCGACTGTTTTGATAAAATGGCCCTGCCCCAAAATTAAGTTAACATCTTCCGGCTTTCTTATTTCGATTAATTTAAGTTCTAGCATAAACAATTCCTTTCTAGATAAAAACCTGAAATAAAAAACAAAACTGTTAATATCAAATGACAAAACATTAATTTTGAACTTTGGATTTTGTCATTTGATATTATATTTTTTACTTTATTACAATCCTTCTAAACCCCGTATCGCTCAACGAGGGTTTCCCGCCATACGCAGCTACCGAAGCAAGCATAAAATCAGGATTTCCCAGCACTTCCAACGGTATGCTTAGAATTAAATCTTCCGGGCTCATATTCAAACGGATATTTTTAGGGTTAATTTTCTTCTTGCCATCATAAACTACAAATCTTTCATGCCGGGTTTTAATGTATATCTTGGGCATAGAAGCAAAAGACCTCATGTCGTTAAAACCAAAGATATAAATGACTAAGCTGAACCTGCGGTTTAACTCCTTGTCTTTGGCAACACGGATAACCAAACGATCATCTACCGCGGCATAACTGACTTCTCCATGATTTTTGTCCAGGCTGCTTACGTCAAAAGCCCCTGTTTCTTCCCTAAATCCTGTAAACATCTTTGAAAAACCAAAAAAAGCCGGGTTGCGTTCTTTTAGAGAAATCTGCCTCTTCAGCTTAATTTCAGGATAATCTCCGAATAATTCATTCTTACGGGCAAATGACAAAAGGTAGAATGCGCTTACCTCCGTTTGGCTTTTATAAGAAAGAACGGCCTCATGTTTTAACTTCAGCTCATCCGGGGACAAATCCAATTTTGACCATTCTATTTGTGAATCATTAAAATCTTCCGGCGGATTCAAAGGGAGTTCAGGATGATAATGCCTCGGATTTGGCCAATTAACGGAATGAACCAGATATGGATAAACTTCGGGCTTAAGGATTCTATGCCTTAAGCCATGCAAGGCTATTCGCAAAAACAGATACAGGGCTTTATGATCCGAATTTACATCTGCCGGATGTGAAACAAAAATCTTTGTCGGTTTATAATCAAGGATTATTTTCTCCAAATTATTCAAAATGCTCTCTCCGATATATGGGGCGCCGAAAGAATAATCGTTTTTATAAGGCACGCTCGTGACCCGCGTAAGCATGCTCCTAAAGGGTTTTTTTGCCTGCCAATACTTTCTGAATATGGAAAGCGTCCCGAAATCAGGATAGCCTAGAAATATAAGCTTGTCTTCACTTAATCCCAGCAGCTTCATGGCGTTAACCGCTTCTTGGCGCCTGACCTGCCCCATATGGATGAATTCTCCCTTTTTAAAAGTAAGCCTCTTTTCATAAACAATAAAGGAAAATTCGTTATTGTCGCCGTTGGTCAGGTAAACTACTTTTACCTTGGCCCCTGCTTTCTTGGCTTGTTGGATTACGCCGGCGCACCCGATGGTTTCGTCGTCAGGATGCGGCGCAAGTATAAGCACGCGGTCCCTCCTCTTGAACGCCTCAATCTTGGCGATATCCTCGGCCCAGGAAAAAGTAACTACGCTCATAATATATAAAATTAAAAATGCTCCGGTAGTTATCTTTAGCAGTGCCTTCATTCGCTTAATCTTTCTTGCGCTTTATCCGCGCAGGTTTTATTTTATTTCCAAGTAAAACAAAAATAATATACAACGCGCATACAATAATTAAAGAATCCCCGGAATATCCGTAAAATGTCCGCTGGGTGTATAAGTAAATATCTTGAGTAAGGTAACCCGGTATGAAAATATTATTCCCCGCTTCATCGCTGACTAAAGAGGTAATCTTTCCTTGAGGATTAATAAAACCGGAGATCCCGGTATTAGCGCAACGCACCAAATTAACCCTGTTTTCAATTGCCCTGAATACGGAGGCTGCCAAATGCTGGCTGGCTTCGGTGGTTTTGCCGAACCAAGCGTCATTGGTTATATTAACCAGAAAATCCGCCCCCTCTTTTACGAATCTCCGGGAGAGCTCCGGGAAAACATCTTCAAAACAAACCAAAACTCCAAATTTATTCCTCATCTTAAAAATCGTATATTCTTTACCTCTGGCAATATCTCCAATAGGCGCGATTGTTTCTAAAAATGGAAGCACTTTTCTTAAAGGTATATACTCTCCAAATGGAACTAGATGCAATTTGTCATATCTATCCAATAATTTTCCCTCTTCGGACAAAAGCAGCGCGCTGTTATAATATAAATCGCGCCTGGTCGTAACTGCGCCAAAAAGCAGGGGCTTAGCAATTGTGTTTGAATAACGCAGCAGTCTTTCGTAATAAATAGGCTCCTCCTCCAGGACAACCGGTAACGCGGCTTCGGGCCAGATAATCAAATCCGGAGCATCTTTTAACGCTAGAGAGGTGAGATCAAAATACCTCTCCATTACAAATTCTCTTGAACCTGTCTCCCATTTCAGTTCTTGCGGGATATCCCCCTGAATAAGCGCGATCCTTAATTGCCGGGATTTTTCAACGCTCTTGAATGATCCCAAGCGAAAATAACCGTAAGTTAAAACCAAAGAAAAAATTAAAATTACCAGAATAATAACGGCTTTTAAACGCTTGGGCAGTTGCGCCTTTAGCGAATGGATTATTTCAACGCCAGCCACATTCGTAAACATGATCAGAAATGAAACACCCCAAGCTCCGGTAATATCGGCGATCTGGATTACCGGCAGGTTAAGATATTGAGAATAACCTAAAAGCGACCAGGGGAAACCAGTTAATAAATGGCTGCGAATATATTCAAGCAGAACCCAGGCCGCGGGAACGAATAAAAGGAGATAAAGCTGTGAATGCCTGGTATGCGGCCGAATAATTAAACCGAACGCGGCAAAATATAGCGCCAGATACAGAATCAAGAGGATCATTCCAATCGAAGTAACATTTACCAGCCAAAAAATAGAGCCGGCCCAAAAGGTTATCCCTGTAAATAAAGATAAAAGGAATGACTGCTTGAGGGTTTTATTGTTTAGAGAAAGAAACAGCGGGATAAAAGCAAACCAGGCAAAGATCCATAATTTTGGGTTGTTAAAAGGCAACACCAATAGCGCGCCGGAAAGAATACTAAAGAGTATATCAAAAAACTGGTTTAGCTTCCGTGGCATTTTTTATATTTCTTACCCGATCCGCACGGGCAGGGATCATTTCTTCCGACTTTAGGGCCGGATAATCTTACTGTTTTTACAGACTCGCTTTCTTCGGAAGCGGGAAAACCTTCTCCTTCGGTATCCATAGGCCTTTGAATTTTAGAAACCTCCGGATGGGATAATTCCTGCTGCACCGAACTGAATGCTCCCCTGAATCTCTCCGGGCCGGCTGCTTCTAATTTAAAGATCGCTTCAATCGATTCTTCCTCGATAGACGCAACCATTTGAGAAAACATTCCGAATGCTTCGCGCTTATATTCCACCAATGGATCGCGCTGGCCATAAGCGCGCAGCCCTATACCTTCACGCAAGGAATCCATAGCATACAAGTGATCCTTCCATTTGGCATCGATAATTTGCAAGAAAACCATCCTCTCCAAATGACGCATCAAATCAGCGCCGATGGCCTTTTCTTTGTTTTCATAAATACCGGTTATTTCCTTAAGCAGCTCTTCCCTGATATTGGAATAACTGTTGATCCTATCCACTCCCAGGTCCAAGCCGAATTTCGCCATAACAGCAATACTCATACCTTCGATATTAGGTTCGGCGGAAGAACTTTCCGGAAAATAAACGCTCATAAGGTTATCGACAATTCCTCCGGTAATCTCCAATATTCTTTCTTTTAAAGAAAAACCCTCCAGGATTTGACGCCGCTGGCTGTAAATTATCTCCCTTTGTTTATTCATTACATTGTCGTACTCCAGGAGTTGTTTTCTGATTTCGAAATTATGCTGCTCAACCCGCCTCTGGGCAATTTCAATCGATCGGCTCACCCAAGGATGCTCTATAACTTGCCCCTTTTCCAAGCCCAACTTTTCCATAATACCGACAAGTTTATCCGAACCAAAAAGCCGCATCAGGTCATCTTGCAAAGAAACATAAAATCTGGATGAACCCGGATCCCCCTGCCTGCCGCTTCTGCCGCGTAACTGATTATCGATTCTGCGGGCTTCGTGGCGCTCGGTCCCTAAAACATGCAGGCCGCCTAATTCAACAACCTTTTTATGTTCGACATCAGTCTCCTGATTATATTTATCGAGCAATTTCTTATATTCTTCCTGGTAATCAGCGTTTTCGGGTTTGATTTTCTGTTTAGCCACATTTTTTGCCATGAACACAGGATTACCGCCCAATAAAATATCGGTTCCGCGTCCAGCCATATTCGTAGCTATTGTAACTGCCCTGAATCTACCGGCCTGGGCGACAATTTGCGCCTCCAGTTCATGATACTTGGCATTTAATACCTGATGAGCAACGCCGCGGCGTTTTAACATCTCTGAGATACGCTCGGATTTATCAATCGATATAGTACCGACTAATACCGGTTTTCCGACATTATAAAGTTCCGCGATTTCTTCCACTACTGCCGCAAACTTCTCTTCCTCGGTCTTAAAAATACGATCCGGATAGTTTGCGCGGATCAATGGCTTATTTGTCGGTATGACTACAACATCGAGCTGGTAAATATTCTTGAACTCATTGGCCTCGGTAAAAGCGGTTCCGGTCATCCCGGCTAATTTTTCATACATCCGGAAATAATTCTGGAAAGTAACCGTGGCCAGCGTTTGGTTCTCGCGCTCGATCTTCATCCCTTCCTTAGCCTCAACTGCCTGATGCAATCCATCTGACCAGCGCCTGCCAGGCATCATCCTTCCGGTAAATTCATCGACGATGACAACCTGGCCGTCCTTAATCACATAATCGACATCGCGCTCATAAAATTCCTTGGCTCTTAAGGCCGCGATAGTATGATGCCGGAATTCTATTGTTTCAATGCTATGTAAGCTTTCAACTCCCCAAAGCTTGGCTGCCTTGATTTCGCCGCCATCGGTAAGAGCTACGGTTTGAGCTTTCTCATCCGCGACATAATCAAAACCTTTACCTAAATCCACCCCCTTATACTTAGCGTCTATTTCATCTTTTTCAGTAACGCGCCTGCCGCTTAGCTGGCTGGCTATGTTATTAGCGGTAAAATATTTTCCGGTGGATTCTTCCGCGGCGCCGCTTATAATTAATGGCGTGCGCGCTTCATCAACTAAAATTGAGTCCACTTCATCAACGATAGCGTAAAAAAACGGCCTCTGAACCAAGTCTTGAAGGGAATATTTCATATTATCGCGCAGATAATCAAAACCAAACTCGTTATTGGTCCCGTAGGTAATATCACAGGCGTAGCCTATCTTTCTTTCTTCGTCGGACATATCATGCTGAATAACCCCGACGGTTAACCCTAAAAATTCATAAACCGGGCCCATCCACTCCGAGTCGCGCTTGGCCAGGTAATCGTTTACCGTAACTACATGCACGCCGCGGCCCAGAAGCGCGTTCAGATACGCCGGTAAAGTAGCAACTAAAGTTTTTCCTTCACCGGTGGACATCTCCGCGATCCTTCCCTCATGCAGGATTATCCCTCCGGCAATCTGGGAATCAAAATGACGCAGGCCGATCGTCCTTTTAGCCGCCTCTCTCACTACGGCAAACGCCTCAGGGAGGATCTCTTCAAAAACTTTATTCCGGGCGAATTTTAGTTTTTCTTTCAGTTTTTCTTTTTCCTCCGGGATAGCCACAGAAAGCATTGCCTCGGTTAACTTCTGAAAATCCTGTTCATAAAGTTTGGATTTTTGTTGAATATGCTCTTTAAAACTTGAGGTCTTGGAGCGCAGCTCTTCATCCGATAAAACGCTTATTTTAGATTCCAATAGATTAACCGCATATACCACCCCCGCGACTTCCGCCATTTTGTTCATCGACGGTTGCGGCATATCCGGATGCAAGTATATTTTTACCCCCGGAGCGCTTGAACTAATCCGGTTTTGTTTACTGTGTAACATCGTCTTTTTTATAAACCTTAGCATATTTACTTTCCTTTTTTCATAAATTTCAGGTGCGCCTCGATAAATTCATCCAAACCCCCATCCATAACCTTATCGACATCCCCTGTTTCATAATCCGTCCGATGATCCTTAACCATACTATAGGGATGCATGACATAAGAACGTATCTGACTGCCAAATTCTATCTTTTTCTTTGGGCCGGCATAATTCTTAAGCATCTGTTCTTCCTGTTTCTGTCTCTCTAGCTCATATATGCGTGCCTTTAAAATATTTAATGCCGTATGTTTATTTTGAAGCTGGCTTCTTTCATTTTGGCACTGCGCTACCAAACCTGTCGGAATATGCGTAATCCGCACTGCCGAGTCCGTAGTATTTACACTCTGGCCTCCTGCGCCTTTAGAGCGATATACATCAATCCGCAGATCTTTTTCTTCCAGCTTTATATCTATATTCTCTTCGACTTCAGGAATCACATCTACCGAAGCAAAGGAAGTATGCCTGCGTTTATTGGCGTCAAAAGGCGATATACGCACAAGCCTATGTACCCCGCGCTCTTCCTTGAGATAACCATAGGCGTATTCTCCTTCGGCTAAAACCGTAACATTCTTTACGCCGGCTTCTTCGCCATAAAGCATATCTATGGTTTTTACTTTCCAGCCGCGCCTTTCGGCAAACCTGACGTACATCCTAAAGAGCATCCCTACCCAATCGCAGGATTCAGTTCCGCCGGCGCCGGCATTAATACTTAAAATCGCGTTATTTACGTCAAGCTCTCCCGATAAGAGAGTCTTAAACTCTAAAGCATCCAATTCAATCAAAAGGGCGTCGGCATTTCTATTTAAATCCAGGGATAATTCGCTATCTTGGGGCTTAAGAATAGAAGAAAGCTCTTGCAGTTCCTGATATTTATTTTCAGCGGCTTGCCACGGCTCAACCGTGCCTTTAAGTATTTTCAACTGACGGACTATCTTGGTTGAAGTATCTCCATTATCCCAGAATCCGGGCTCAGACATCTTGGCGGATAAATCCGCAATAAGCTTTTGTTTATTATCGATGTCAAAGATAACCTCTTAGTTGCTCCAGGCTAATCTGGATACGGACAAGCTTTACCTTTATTTCATCTAACATTCAATCCTCCACATAACCATATATTTTAGCTTCTTCTTATTCCTCTTAACGACAAAAGAAGTTCGTCTTTGCTATCGGCAAAATCAACAGCATCTTCTTCGCGGATCTTACCTTCTTTGACCAGCCTTACCAGTGATTGGGTAAAAGACTGCATTCCGAAAATCGCGCCATCATCAATAAACTGAGGAATCTCCCAGATTTTGCCTTCACGGATCAGGCGGCTAATGGTAGGAGTAAGCAGCATAACTTCATAAGCCGGAACCCGGCCTTTTTGGTCTTTTGTCGGAATCAATCTCAAAGATATAACACCCTTTAATAAAGAGGCTAGCTGATTTCTGGTTTCCTGATGTTGATGCGGAGGAAAGAAATTGATAATCCTTTCTACGGTCTGGGCAGCGTTAATTGTATGCAAGGTGCTTAATACTAATACTCCCGTTTCTGCCGCGGTAAGAGCGCTGGACATTGTTTCGATGTCGCGGATATTACTGATAAATAAAACATCCGGACTCTGCAGGGTAAAAGCGCGTAAAGCCGAAGCATAGGATGAAACATCTATGCCAATTTCCCTCTGATTGATAAGCGACTCTTGATCCTTAAAAGTGAATTCCACCGGCTCTTCAATAGTAAGAATGTGTTTTTTACTATTAACATTTATATATTCCATCATGCTGGCGATAGTCGTGGATTTTCCGCTCCCCATACTCCCGGTTAAAAGGATCAACCCGCTTCTCTCCATAGAAAGTTTCCTTAGGATATCCGCCGGCAGGTTAAGTTCCTCGAATGTCTGCGTATTATAGTTTATCCTTCTGACGACGATAGACGGCCAGTTCCTTTGCATGAATATGCTGATGCGAAACCTTGAAGGCGCTTCTTCTAAATAGAAAGCAAAATCAATATCCAAATTGTTCTTGAAATACTCGCGTTGCTTAAGATTAGTGATTTCTTCTACTGCCAGCATAACTTCATCAACGCTAAGTTCTTTTTCATCCGCGATGCTTAGCTTTCCGTCGATTTTAAAACGGGGTTTACTCCCCGCTCGATAGAACAAATCCGAAGCATTGCAAGAAGCCATCTCTTGCATAAATTTCTTAATACCCATATTTTTAACCTCCCTAAAATAAAATTAAAATACCAATCACCAAATCACAATGTCGAATGAAATCTCCTGCAGGCAGGCAAACAATGATTCAATACCCAATTGGAAATTGGAACTTCAATAATTCATTCGTCATTGGGGCTTGGAGATTAGAAATTATTATACCATTTTCTTACTTTTTTGAGTAGGATTAAATTCCATGTATTTACCGAATAATAGATGCGTCTGGGCATCCAAGGCAGGCAGAGATCCCAAGATTAATATTATCAAAGGGACCATAATCCATTCCAATATCATTATAACATTCTTTGTCCAACTTACCTCTTTTGGGCGAGGGGGTAAAATTATGCGGCTTAAAACTATCCACGCAAGGCTGGCTCCAAATGTAAAATTGAAAAGTAATCCGGTTATTTTGGGCAGATTATAACCTATGGACATCTGGTTAAAAAAAGCTCCTCCTAAGATTATCGGTAAAGGGCCGATAAAAACCAGGATGATCGCCCAAACCGCCCAAGTTACATGGCTCTCTAAAAGGTGTAATGACCTGCGTATCTTTTTCAATAAAGGAATTTCATTCTCAGTCAGAAAGGCGCTTACCAAAAACGGAAAGTTCTCGACTCCCCAAGCCCATCTGCGTTTCTGTTTATATTGCATCTGGATGGTTTTAAAAAAACTATTGGAATAAGCAACATCCATAGAAACAGTAATATACATAGGCACAACCCTGTAATTGCCTTGATAAAACAGGAAGGCTTTCCAGTAAATCACTGAATCATCCGAAACCATATCCACGGGCCAATAATCTATATCTACCAAGGTTTTGAAACTCATGCTATGGCTGGAGAAGGTAACGAATTTTTCCAACCGCATGCTTTCAATCATCTGGCAAAAGGACGAACTTATCTCAACAAGGCGTGCAAGCGAAGGAGCTTGCCAAATATTGTTATTATAGACCGGGATCGGCTGATAACTGGCTTGATGGGGATTGGGCGAGGTCATAAAATGATAGCTTAAACAGCCGAAATATTCTTTGGCAACACAGGTATCCGCGTCAAAACAAGAAACAATCACATCTTCGTCAGGAATACCTGCGGATTGTAATAATTCCTTCGCCCTCTTGGCCGCCCAAGTAGCATTGGCGCCTTTGGTCCGACCCTCTTTGCTGATCCCATCAGGGTGAAAAGTAGACAGATACCGGAAGAAATATCCTTTAAATTCGGATTCCAAATTCCTGGCATTCTCTTTCGAAAGAGGGTTACGTTCTTCAAAAGCCACTACCACAATAATCTTATCTTTTGGGTAATTACATTCTTGGATAGATTTTAAAGAGGGCCTTAAAATATCCAATCCCTCTTTATACACGGGAAAGATAACTAAATGCTTTAGCTTGTCTAATCCGGATTGATTTCCCAGCCTCCTGCATTTAATCAACCAGTTTATATCTTTTTGCCGGTAGAGCTTATGGTGGGCCATAACCAGCAAAGTGGTCAGATATACCGTCCTGACTATCCAATAGAAATCAAAAATTATGATTATAATGGCGCAACAAACAGGATTAAATATAGCCAGCAATATAAGGCCGATTATTATACCCCACGATAGCGAACCTGGAACAATCTCCAAAAATCTCTTGATTTTATTTTTCTGCATTCTTTCTTAACCTTATTAAATCGTTTAAAAGGTTTTCTTTATTGTTCAACTCAAGTTTATATACATTATTATACAATAACCCATCATCGCCCTTCTGGAAGTCCATAAAATATAGCGTGTCTTTATCTGTATCGTAAAAAATACCGGAATTTCTCTTGTTTAAATTCACGAGGTTTACCGGAGTCGAGTTTTCTTCGGCTTCCAATACCTCGACATCTTTATCGGTAACTAGGATAAAATGGTAACTGTCCGAATGCCAAAATACATCATTTATCTGTTTATTCGAGAAATTGAATATAACCGACGGCTTAGAATAAGAAAGAGAACCCTGGAATCTCAAGCTTAAGACACAAACCTGATGCGCGTTAATAAGAAGCAGTTTTTGCCTGTCAGAGGATATCTTGAATTCCTTAGGCAAGGGAGAAAATTCCACCGGGATACTTCCTATTTCCTCGAACCGCCCGCCATCCAAATCGGATTTATAAAGGATATTTTCATCCTGATTAAAATAATATATTCTGTCGCCCTCCCGATCCAGCCAAAAACAGGATATTTTAACCTGATTCAACTGTTTAATATTCGTCCGGCTGGGAAAAAGTATTATCTTTTCAAAACGCGTAACCTTGCGTGGTTCAACATTTACCGGATAGATCCAAGGGTAATGCCCTCTAAGCTCTATTTTTAGAGTATACGAACCCGGGATAAGCTCGTTAATAGTAGCCGGAGTCTTCATATCCAATAATTTACCATCCAGATAAACATCCGCGCCAGAGGGTTGCGTTTTTAAACTAATGATCCCGGTTTTAGTAAACTTAAATGTGTGCGGGTTAAATTTATACCCTAAAGAAAACGATAAAATCACCGGTAACCCCGCGAAAAAAACCGCAACGCTTAAATAAAACAAAACCGATCTTATTTCTTGTTCTTTAGACATAAAGCTATTTCCTTTTCCAAATCCAGGAGCTTCTTTTTATTTTTTTGACCAAGATTATATCCCCCTAGTATATTATTACTCTTTATTACGCGATGACAAGGAATAATTAGGGGGAAAGGATTCTTGTTAAGGATAGAGCCGACCGAGCGCCAGGCAGTTGGTTTTCCAGCTTTTTGCGCCACCCATTTATAGGTGCGTGTTTGACCAAACGGGATGTTTAGAACTACTCTATAAACTTTTTTGGCAAAAGGAGTCATATTTTAAATCCCAATATCCAAGTCCCAATGACGAATGAATGTTTCAAATTCCAAGTTACAATTGGGACATTGAGTAATTGGGATTTCATTCGTCATTGGATCATTGAACATTGGTTATTTTCCTATAATCTTTTTGCGTCTCAAGATGTGGTGATAGGCTACCGCAAACCTATGCGCTTCGTCGCGGACGCGACGAATCAAATTAAGAGCCGGCGTATCTTGCGTTAATCTTATAGGTTTAAGTTTACCCTGCATATAAACATGCTCTTTCTTCTTAGCGATACTTATCAAAGGAATATTCAAACCAAGGCCGGAAATCTCTTTTGCGGCAGTCAATAAATGCGCCCTTCCTCCGTCAATAAGAATTAAGTCCGGCAAAGGAAGCTTTTCTGCGATAAGCCTTGAATAACGCCTCCTGACCACTTCAGCAAGCATACCGTAATCATCAATCGTATTTACTGTTTTTATCCGGAATCTACGATAATTATTTTTATCCGGCAGCCCCCGGTAAAAACTTACCATTGATCCGCAAGCCTCTTTTCCGGAAATATTGGATATATCAAAACCCTCAATCCTTGCGGGATGAATTTTTAACTGCAGAAGATTCTTTAAATCTTCCAGCTCTCCCTGATTGGCAAAACCGGCGTAATTTTGAGATATGGCGCTTAAAGCATTCACCTGATCCCTGATTTGAGCCGCTTCTTCAAATTGGCGCGCTTTGGCTTTTAGCCCCATTACACGCAGCAGTTTCTTAACAAGCAACTCTGTTTTCCCCTCTAAAATAAGAGAGATATTCTTAATGGTCCGGGCGTATTCTTTCTTACTGATTTTACCAATACAAGGGGCCGGAGATAAACCAATCCGGTAATATATGCAAGCCTTAACCGGCAACTGTTTGCAAGAGCGGTAAGGAAAACGTTTACGGATAATCTTTAGCGCTTCCCGTAGAAGATAAGCGCTGGTGTAAGGACCAAAATAAATAGCTCCATCATCTTCTCTCTTACGCGTTATGCAAACCGCGGGGAATTCTTCGTTAGTGATCTTGACCAACGGAAAACTTTTATCGTCGCGCAAAGAAACATTATATTTCGGCTCATACTTATGGATAAGGCTTGCTTCCAAAAGCAGCGCCAGGCTTTCGGTCGGGGTAAGCTTAAATTCAATATCCGCGGCATTCGACATCAACATCATCGTCTTGGTATCAAGCAAACGGCCAAAATAATTGCCTAAACGCTTCTTGAGCGACTTAGCCTTACCCACGTATATTATGCGGCCGGCGCTATCCTTTATCAAATATACGCCGGAAGTATCCGGAATCTTCCCAATCTTCGCTCTTAATATCTTAAGATTGCTCATCTATTTTTCTATGTACTAACCAATCCCAAAGTTGCCTCATCTCGCTTACTTTAAATACGAAACAAAAAATAATATAGGAGAATGCGCCGCTAAAAACACTTATCGCTAAACTTAGGTATTTATTGAAATTCAGCTTGGCCGCCAAATAACACACTAGCCCCATACAGAGGCTCGCCGCCAATATCCGCAAGAAAGAAACAATGATTTCTCTTCTACCGAAATCTCCAATCTTTTTTTCCAGAATCGAAAACAACATAAAAAAAGTGATTATTCCCGATAAGGAAGTGGCTAAGGCGATTCCGGAAATCTTTAAGGGATACATAAAAGCAACGACGAAAATTACATTTAATACCAAAGAAATAGCGGCAATCTTAGTAGGAGTAACCGTATCTTTCAGGCCGAAAAAACAGGATTGCAATATCTTGGTTGCCCCGTATGCTGATAATCCCAAACTATAATAAAAAAGTGCGCTGGCCGTAAGAACAGTTGAATAACTATCAAATTTTCCTCCTCCAAATAAAGAAGAAACTAAGGGTTGGGAAATTACCATAAAAGCTACGGAAGCCGGGACCATCACGAAGAACACCGCGCGCAACCCCCAACTAAGAGTATGCTTTAATTTTTCCGGCGAGTCTTCCAGGGCATGAGTAGAAAAAGTGGGTAATATCGCCTGAGAAAGAGAATTACTAAAAACTCCCAGGGGAAATTGGATAAGCCTGTATGAAAAATACAAGACAGCTACTCCCCCCTCCCCAACAATCCAAGCCAATGAACCAAATATAGAATCAACAAAATTATTCAACTGATAAATGCAAGAACTTACAACCCGTGGCAGCATCAATTTACCTATGGAGCGAGCCGCCGGATGGTTTAAAGAACGGGGAAACTTAAGCCGGAAACCCTTCTTATAAAGAATAGGAATCTGAACAGCCAGCTGTAACAGGCCGCCGACCAAAACACCTAAAGCCAGACCTTTAATTCCCTCCCCAAAGATAAGCGCAAAGACGATTATGGATATATTTAAAAGGCAAGGCGCAAAAGCGGGCACAGCAAAATGTTTCAAAGAATTAAGCAAACCCATAGAATAAGCGCTTAAACTAATTAATAGAATGTAGGGGAATATAATGCGGTTAAGAGTTATCGTGGCAGCTAATTTTTCCGGAGATGCGGCAAAGCCCGGAGCGATAAGTCGCACGAGAACAGGAGAAAATATTATACCCAAGATAGTAATAGACATAAGTATTACTATCAATAGGTTCAATACGACATTTGCCAACTCCCAAAATTCTTCTTGAGTGTGACGCGCTGCGTATTCGCTAAATACCGGGACAAAAGCGGCATTAGTAGCTCCTTCTCCGACCAAATCTCGGAATAAATTGGGAATCCTGAAAGCTATAACAAATGCCTGCGCGTAGACATATACTCCAAAAAGCCGGGCAATAACAACATCCCGCAAAAACCCCAATAAGCGGGAAATAAAAGTTGCTATAGCGATAATACTGGCAGATTTAGCAACCGCATGATGGCTCTGATTCGAATATTTGCCTGTTGACATAGATTATGAATTATGTTAAGTTAGTAAGCACTTACCCCCTCGTCTGCCACAAAAGAGAGGCGTACTCGGGGTTAATTTACCGCCCCCTTAAATGAGGGTAAATTAAGGAGAAATAATATGCCAAGACGTAAAACTTCGGTTAAAAAAACCAGACAAGACAAGAAAAAGCACCTGCAAAACTTAAAAATCAAGCAACAACTCAAAAAAACAATCAAACAATTTCAGGGCTTACTTGCTGCAAAAGATATCGCCGAAGCTAAGAAAATCCTTGGCCAGATATTTTCCCAACTGGACAAGGCAGCTAAAAAGAAAACGATTCATCCGGCGACGGCTAACCGTAAAAAGAGCCGCTTAATGAAGCGACTTACTAAAGGCGCATAACTTTACAATTAATTTCTCTAAAATAAAAACGGGCTTAAATCTGCCCGTTTTTATTTCGATATCGCTATCAATCAAAAATTTGACCCTGCGTTTCGCTTCAGCCGGACTTAATTGGCTTTTCTCCAAAGCGTATCTTAACCCTCCTAATATCCTTTCCGGCCTTTCGCCGTCTTTTAATAACTGATCTAAAATTTTAAGCGCGTAATCCGGTTTTCTTTCTTCTATTGAACGAGTAAGGTTAAAAGTATTAACGGCCTGAGTTTCCTTGAAACGGAAAATTCTTGAGTATCTACAGATATTCTTTACGAAATTTTCTTTTTTCTTTGTATCTGCCATGTCCAAAAGCAGAATAATATCTTTATTTCCGGATTTAGCCCATTCAACAATAAAATCATCCATATCCGGATTAAGTTCATGCGCGTTTCTTATCACCACGATTCTTTTGGCTGAATTAACTGGAAGAGCCAACAGTTTCTCCTGCAAATCTTTAAGTTTAAGATTTTCCGCGTAGAGGACATCCAAATTGAACTGCTCCATATTTTTAGCGAGGAATTCTTCTTTGATTTGTTTAAGCTGAATGTCTTTGGAGCTAAAAGGAGAATCTTTAGAGGAAGAGTCCTGACCGGCAAATAAATAAATCATCTTGACCTACCATTGTTCAACTGCCCGCTCGACAATCCGGCGGCTAAGATCGGTAAGGGCATCCGTTACTGCCGCATCTTCGGTTTTTGCCTGATTACCGGTAGGAAAATACGTGGTGTCTCCGATAAAATCATCTTCTTTCCAGAGTAGCTTATTCGCTGCTCTATCCCAAAGGCTTATACTCACTACCAAATTTATGCGGTATTCGCTCACGTTGTCGTTATTATCATAGCGCAACGGATCTTTGCGAAAATCCAACAATTCGCCTTTTAAGATAAGGTCGGCTGATTCTTCTTTTAAAGGCTTCAGATTGCCATCAAGAAGAAATCTATTGTTCACGAACTGAGTAATGTCTGTTTCTACCATGGGACGGTATATTCTGTATTTATTTTCTGCGTCAGCCGAATTAGTGATATTGGTTTTGTTTACGAAAGGAGTGATGTATATAGTCCTGTATTTACTTTCTATCAGGGACCGAGTCGTATAGCCGCAGCCGGATAAAAAAACAGTAGCTAGTATGCAGCATACAGCATATAGGGTAAAAGACAAAAAGCGCTTATTTTGCATTCTTCTTCTCCATAAACTGAAGCTTCTCCAAGGCCTTTGCCGCCCAGGAAGATCCGGGGTAATTATTTATTACGTTTTCATAATAAATCCTGGCTGCCTTATAAGCTTCTTGTTTCTCATAAAATACCGCAATATTGTAGCTTGAAGCTGCCTCTTTATCTCTAAGCTTATCTATATTCTCCTCGGCCTCTTTCGATAACACGGCATCGGGATGCTCTTTTACGAACTCCTCGAATTTCTGTTTGGCATCCTGCATTGCTCCCTGGTCATAGTCCGGGCCGCGCGAAACCGCAGCGCGACAGATAGCAATCTGGAACTTGGAAGGCTCAACCCACTCACTATCCGGATAATTAGAAATCACCTTATTAAAAGCATCTTCTGCCTCATAATAACGCTGCAGGCCCTTTAAGACTAAGCCTAATTTATACTCCGCCTTAGGAGCTAATGAACCGTAAGTCGAATTCTCTACCACCTTAGTGAGTATCTCGATGGCGGGATTTTCAACCGGCAAAGTAACTCCTAACGCTTTACGCTTATAACCGGCTATGAATTTCTCGGCGATATTATATTCCTTTCCGATAATCTCCTTGATTCGATCCGAAAAAGGATACTTATCAATTACTTTCTGATAAGCCAGATAGGCTTCATAGAGGTTATCACGCTCTTCTTCAATTACGCCCAAATAATACTGGGATTCCGAAGATTCAAACGACTTAGGATAAGTTTTAAGCAATTTTTTGAATTCACGGATGGCATCTTCATACTTCTTGCCTTCGTAAAAACCTTTGGCGTAATCAAACTGCGCCTTAGGGGTATCCTTAGGTAAATTCTTGGGATTAACCCATTTACCGCTTTTGGGTGTCCAGATCCAAAAGGAATAAGCCGGGTTAACCGATAAAGCAAAAATAATACAGAAACATAACATTATACGTCGCATAATATTAAAACTTTAACACAAGGCCTGGGATTTGTCAAACAGATTAAAAGTCAAAATTCATAAATATAGGTAAGCAAAAGGCAGACGGGTGAAGAAATTATTGAGATTTATAAGCAAAGCGACAAATAACTCGATACTCGAGGCAAAAAAGTTTGCCCCGGCGGGAAAAACCAAAGCCACAACAACCAGGCTAAAGCCGCAGAGCGTAATCAGGGTAGCTAAAGGAACAATAAATATATTGGCCAACACTGTAACCGGAGAAAAAAACCTGAAATAGTAAGCGACAAGCCACAAGGTAACCAGCCATGTAGATAAAGATACCAAACACCCTTGCGCAATGGACTTTAATATCTTTGGCCTTATCGATTCGCTCCTGAAGAAGGCTTGAAGTTTAGGATAAAGAAATACAATTGCCGCAACGCAAGAAAAGGAAAGCTGGAAGCTTATAGAGAATAAATCTCTGGGGCTAAGAAATAGAATAAATAAAGCGGCTAAGGCTAATGAGTTGCGGATATCTGCTTCTCTTTTAATAATTATCCCTGCTAGAAAAAACACAGCCATGATAGTAGCCCGCACAACCGGGCTTGAAGCGCCAGTGGCAAAACAATAGATTATCAAGCAGATTATTACTAAAAAGCACCTAACCCTCCTTGAAATACCCAGAACCTTAAGCAATAAAACCGCGATAGACGCGACCACGCCGACATTAAAACCGCTGACCACCAAAATATGCACTGTCCCGGCTTTAGACATCGAATCATAAACTACAGACGGAATATTGCTTTTTTCTCCTAAAACCATAGCATCTAGCACACCCGCTGCTAGTTTGGAAAGCCTCTGATAAATTATTGCTTCTATTTTATCCTTTAGAAAAAGAGATAACCTGATAATGGGATGGCCGTAATTTTTCCCTAAGCTTACGGCGCAACCCGGAGAATTCACGCGCATAATACCGGAAACCCTGTCGCCATACAGCTTAAACGGCTTATGTATAGCCCCTCTTAAAATAAAGGCTTCTCCGTAAACCAAACTCTTTGCTTCTTTTAAATAAACCAGGATATCGCCGCTACTCTTATAATGCGCGCTATTGAATTCCAACTCCTGAGTCCTGAACAAGAATGTAAACTTTCCTTCCTTTAATTGCGGCTGGCTGTTGATAAAACCTTTAACCGTAAAAACCGTATCGCTTTTATAGAAAATGAAGTGGGATATATGGGATTTCGGCAGGATATAGCTGTTCAAAAGGAGCAAGGTTCCGAGAACAAAGCTAAGGCAGGAAAATAATATCTTGGATACCAAATCTTTTTTAACAAAGACTGCGCAGGTAATAAGCAGGATAAACGCGCAAAAATAAATCAGCCAAAACTGTATCCTGAAAAAATGCGCGAAAGTTATTCCGCAACCAAGGTAAAAGAGAATCCAGATCATTTAACGATTAAGTATTCTTTTATCTTGGCGAACTTAGAATCATTAATACCTTTTATGTTTTTTAAGTCATCTAAGCCGTTAAAGCCTGAGGCTGCGTCGCGATAGTCAATAATCCGCTGGGCCAGTTTCTCTCCGATACCGGATATTCCCAAAAGAACCCGTTTATCCGCGCGATTCAAGTCTACTTTGCCTAAGTCTTCGGAAAAACTGGCTGCGGTTTTACCTGCTCCAAATTGTTTAAGCCCAAAGCTTACCACCATCCCCAGCAACGCAATCCCTGCCAAAAACAAAACAACCTTTTTCTCTTCCTGCGTCAAATTAAGCATTTTGCCACCTCCTACTTCAATAGACGGAATAGACAGAGAAATCTAATTAAAAAAATAGCAGGTAGTAGTTAATAGGCAGTATGTAAGGAGGGAATATTACCGATTTTCTTACGGTGTGCAGGTTTGAGTGGTAGAGTTATCTATACAAATCATATAGTAACAAGTGTCACCGGGTCGTTTAAGAGCCATAAAACCATAACCCCCTTTTGCCGCACAATAAGAGGGCCCGTAAAGATACTGCCAAGAGGTTTTTTGTGGATCAGGATGGCTTACCTTCATGATTGTATTTCCATCAACAACCACCTCAATAGGAAAAGTGTGAGAGGTAGGGTAAACGCCGTTAACCGCATAATAAGCCAGTACTACTCGCCTTATAGAATCCAGATTGGTATATACTTTGACTTTCACGGCCCGATCTACGTTGGCATAGTATTTGGGAAGGGCGATAAGGGCAAGGATACCGATGATGACGATTACGATGATTAGCTCGATAAGAGTAAAGGCTTGCTCTTTTTGGGCTAGGCTCTTCTTGTAATATCCTGGGGGCATAAGGGTTTGTATTGAATATATTAAAATATATATTCAATAGTTTACCCCCCCCTAGGGATTGTCAAGGCAAACTTAGGGACGGTTCTTGGCTCAAGGCAAAAGCGTCCCCTGTTCAGGGGACGCTTTTAAGCTGGTTTAAGAACCGTCCCTGGCTTATTAGACTACGATATTAACGAGCTTTTTGGGAACGAGAATGAAATTCCTGACAGGTTTTCCCTGAATCCAGGGAGAGAGCGCTTTATCAGCTAAAACCATTTCCTTGAGTTTTGCTTCGGAAATATCCGCGGCTACTTCAAGTTTTAAGCGAACCTTGCCATTAACCTGAACTACAATAGTCAGATTATCTTCAACTAACATTTTGGGGTCGACTTGCGGCCAGCTTGCTTTTAATATACTTTCCTTATTTCCCAACCCCTTCCAAAGCTCTTCGCAAAAATGCGGAGCAATCGGGCTAAGCATAAGAACCAGCTTCGCGAAAACATCTTTATCCGCGCCGGCCTGATAAATAGCATTAGTCAGCTCCATAAGGCTGGCAATTGCAGTATTGAATTTGAATCCCCGGTAATCTTCACTTACCTTCTTAATTGTTTTATGCAAAATCCGGACCAAAGATAAATCGGCTCTATCTTTCAAATTATCCTGAATGCGCCAGACACGATTCAAGAATTTATGCGCTCCTTCCAAGCCCCGATCATCCCACTCCAATTCTGTTTCCGGAGGCGCGGCAAATAAAATAAACAGCCTTAGAGTATCCGCGCCGTATTTTTCAATCATGATATCCGGGTCAACGATATTCCCTCTGGACTTAGACATCACTTCCCCGTCTTTTAAGACCATACCCTGGGTAAGCAAACGCTTAAACGGCTCATCAAAATCAATCATCCCTAAATCTTTAAAAAATTTGGTAAAGAAACGCGAATATAAAAGATGCAGAATAGCATGCTCAATTCCGCCGATATATTGATCCACCTTCATCCAATACGCGGTTTCTTTTTCGGCAAACGCTCCATCCTTAAATTCAGGCGAACAGAATCTCAAGAAATACCATGATGAGTCAAAGAAAGTCGCCATGGTATCGGTTTCCCGGCGGGCTTTTCCTCTGCATTGAGGGCATTTTACTTCCACGAATTTCTTGACTTTTCCTAAGGGATTGCCTCCTTCTCCGGTAAAAGGCGCGTATTTAGGAAGTTCTACCGGCAGATCTTTGTAAGGCACCGGAACGATTCCGCATTTAGGACAATAAATAACAGGGATAGGAGTGCCCCAATAACGCTGCCGGGAAATAAGCCAGTCGCGCAATCTCCAATGCGTCTGGATCTTGCCGATTACTTTTTTCTCCATCCATTCGGCAATCCTGGCCTTAGCTTCTATATTTAACAAACCATTAAATTCTCCGGAATTGACTTGGATACCATCACTTTCATAAGCTTCGGTCATTTGGTCGATAGTCGATAATCGATAGTCGATAGGTTGAATAACGATCCGCATCGACAAATTATGCTCTTTGGCAAAAAGAAAATCTCTTTGGTCGTGCGTAGGTACAGCCATAATCGCGCCGGTCCCGTATTCCATCAAAACATAATCCGCTATCCAGATTGGAACCTCTTCGTTATTTACCGGATTAACTGCGAAACTTCCGGTAAATACCCCTTCTTTCTTCACATCTGAAGAAGCGCGCACAACTTTACTCTCCTTGGAAACTTTCTCGATAAAAGCCAAAGCTTCTTTTTCCTGCGGTTTGCCTTTAATCAATTCCTTAACCAAAGGATGCTCCGGGGCCAAAACAATGTAAGTAGCGCCAAAAATCGTGTCTACGCGCGTGGTAAAAACCGGAATAACTTTATCCGCAGCTTTTACCTTAAAATAAATCTCTACCCCCTGGCTCTTGCCAATCCAATTTGCCTGCATACTTAACACGCGCTCAGGCCAATCATTTAATTGTTTGAGGTCTTCTAAAAGCCTTTCTTTATAATCGGTTATTTTTAAATACCATTGCTCTAAGTCTTTTGGCTCTACTTTGGAATGGCAACGCCAACAACCGCCTTCGATTACCTCTTCATTGGCTAAAGTAGTCTGACAGCTTGGGCACCAGTTTACCATAGAGGCTTTTTTATAAGCCAGCCCTCTCTCGAACATTTTCAAAAATATCCACTGATTCCATTTATAATAAGAACTATCGCAAGTAGAAATTTCCCTTTCCCAATCATAGGAAAAGCCCATTTTCTTTAACTCATTTTCCATCTCCCGGATGCATTTATGCGTCCAGGCATCCGGCTTAGTCTTATTTTTTATCGCGGCGTTCTCCGCAGGCTGGCCAAAAGCGTCAAAACCCATTGGATGCAAAACATTATAACCTTCTAAAGTCTTAAAACGGCTGGCTACATCGCCTATAGTATAATTACGCACGTGGCCCATATGGATTTTCCCCGACGGATAAGGAAACATTTCCAACAGGTAGAATTTCTTTTTGGCGGGGTTAATCTGAGCGCGAAAGGCCTTGCTCTTTTGCCAAATATGCTGCCACTTCTTCTCTATTTTTTTAAAATCGTAAAACATAGTTTTAATTTTTACCCAACTTCCTTGCCAACGCCAGGTTTAGACTATCGCTTTTTTCATTATCCTTGGGCGTCTCTAAAATCATAGGTATATTTTTTAATTCCGGGTGATTGATAATCCTCTTCATCCCCTCTAATCCTATGCTCCCCTTGCCAATATGGTCATGCTGGTCATGATGCGAGGCAAGCGACCCATAAGCATCATTCAAATGAATCAATTTTATGAACTTAAGGCCGACTTGCGTATCAATTTCATCCAGCATTTTATCCAAACCTTCCTTGGTCGACAGGTCGTAACCGGCTAAATACGCATGCGCAGTATCTAAACACAGGCCCAAACGCGATTTTTCTTTTATTCCGGAGAAGATTTTTCCCTGATGTTCGAATTTATACCCCAGCCACGAACCGCTGCCGGAAGTATTCTCCAGTAATATTCCTACTTTGGAATCTGCGGTTTCATCTAAAATCTTGTTTAAAGCCGCAACCAGCCTTTTTATCCCCGCTTCCTCGGAAGTTTTTTTGTGGCTGCCCATATGCGTTACGATATAATCCGCTTCTAATCTTTGCGCGTCCTGCATATCCTCGATATAAGCCCGGATGGACCACCGATAAAGCCTGGGATTGGGGGAAGCAAGATTTATCAAATAAGAAATGTGGACAAAGACGGGGTCTATTTTGAATTTCCTACGCCTAAGCTTGAATTCTTCTGCGTCTTTGGGGTCTAAAGGGCATACTTTCCATTGCTGGGGATTACGAACGAATAACTGCATAGTCTGACATTTAAGCTTATGCGCAATATCCAATGTCTCGTAAATCTCTTTTGCCCCGGAAACATGCACGCCTAAAATCATAGTCTTTAAATTATACCTCTTGGGAACTTGAGCGTCAATAAGATAAAGGGACGGATATTCTCCGTCCCTTTACATAATTTTGGTGGAGCTGAGGAGGATTGAACTCCTGACCCCTTGCATGCCATGCAAGTGCTCTCCCAGCTGAGCTACAGCCCCTCAAATTTCTGTCTATCTGGCGCGGGAAATTTAACCCCAAGCCCGCCGTTAAAAAAGATGCCGTGCGAGGGGGAGAAGGTTTCCCTTGACCTTTGCTATTTTAGAATATAAAATAGGTGCCGTCAATGTAAAATTATCCGCCGAAGTGGCGAAATGGCATACGCGGCAGCCTCAAAAGCTGTTGAGCGCAAGCTCATGTGGGTTCAACTCCCTCCTTCGGCACTATTTAATTAAGAAATTAATGCGGCAGTAGAAAATTCAGGCTGGCTCCCACCATAAGCATCACCATCAGCATAATCGCGCAGGACTTTAAGAAATCCTTCCATCCCAATTCCCGGAACATAATTACGAAGGTCGCGACACACGGAAATGATACTGCAAGTAATACGCAGGCAATAAATAGTTGCTTTACGGACAAACCCAAAGGCATCAGCATCCCTACCGCAACATCTTTGCGGAAAAAACCCATAATCAAAGCTATCGCCGATTCTTTAGGCAAGCCGAAAATTCCCTTAACTACCGGAGCGAATATCAAACTGAATTGTTCAAATAACCTAAAATATAAAAGTACATTGACGATTAAAACTCCCAGCATTACCACCGGAATCGCTTCAATCAAAAATCCCTTGATACGTAAAAATAGTTTATGCCAAAGTATCGCCAAACTGGGAATACGGTAAGGAGGTATTTCCACCAAAAGTTCCGGGCTTATCCCTTTTAAGACCCAGTTAAGGATAACACCAAGCACTAACCAAACTAAAAACAAAACCAGATATACCCCGATAACGTAAAAACCGGAAAATTTTCCCAATAAACCAAAAATCATTGCCTGAAGTGCAACGCACGGCACGCCTATCGAAATAAGAGTAGCCGCGATAAAACGCTCCCTTCGGGATTCCAGGTTGCGCGTGGCAAGTATCCCGGGGACATTGCAGCCTAAACCCAGCAGCACCGGAATAATCGCGAAACCATGCAGACCCAAGCGGTGCAAAATATTATCCATAAGCATAGCAAGCCTGGGAAGGATTCCAATATCTTCCAACAAACCGAGTACCAAATAAAATGAAACTATATACGGCAAGACCATGGCAAATTCGATGTAAGGAGCGGTAGTAAGCAGCCCTAAGGATTGTCGGAAATCAATTTTACCATCGAGTAAATCTCCGATTAATAAATGATGGATAAAACTTTCTTGACCGAGAAAATGACTTAATTTCCATAATAAGGGCTCGTAGAATTTAAAGAATGCGGGATTAGAAACATTGTCTATGAGCCATTCGCCGATAAAACGCACTGCCTGAAAAGAAATAAAAGTTACGGCAATTGCCATAAGCATTCCGCTAAACGGCCTGACCGAAGCGTCTTCCAAGAGCTCACGCAAGGTATGGTGCCGGTGCGTAAGCTGTTGCACCTGCTCGATTACACCTCCTATCTCCTGCCAAAGTTCCCGGTGCGAAAGCTTATTTCTAGCAACCGGCTTAGCCTCCTTAAATCTATCAATGAGCATCTTTATCCCGAATCCGGTAATGGCGCAAGTAGCGATAACCGGAACTCCGAGCAATTGCTCCAATTTCTCGGAGTCTATGTTTACCCCGCGATGTTTGGCGTCATCGCACATATTTAAAGATACGACTACCGGCAGGCCCTCTTCGATCAATTGTAAGGTAAGAAAAAGATTCCTCTCTAAATTAGTGGAATCAACAACATTGATAACAATGAATTCATCCCGGGGGCTTTCCCTAAGTAACGCAACCGCCACCTCTTCGGCTTTAGATGACGGCTCGATAGAATATGTCCCGGGTAAATCTATTACTTCGATTTCTTCCTCGCCGGATTTAAGGAACCCTTTCATTACATCAACAGTGGTTCCGGCGTAATTAGACGAAATCACTCTTACCCCTGTAAGGCGCGAGAATACTACGCTCTTACCGACGTTAGGATTACCGATAAGGAATATCTTTTTTAGCATTGGATTTCCACGATTACTTTGGAGGCCATCCCATGGCCTATAACTAGAACGCTTCTGCCTACTTTGATGGCCGCCGGGCCCCTTAAACCGATATGGCTTATCTTGGTTACTTCCCTGCCCGGATAAATCCCCAAGCTCATAAGTTTATTTCTTAAAACACTTCCTTCCGGTAATTCCGTTATCCGGCCTTTTTGCTTTTCTTTCATCTGCACTAAATTTATCTTTTTCATTTTAAATAATCCTTGATCCCCGAATAGGCTCTTTGCGCGACAATTCCATAGCCGTTTTTATTCGGATGCATAAAATCGCTTTTCATACTGGGGTTAGTAAGGATCCCGCCTAAAACTTCCGGGATAAAAATCGAATTTGTCTGGCGGGCTAGGTTAAAAAGCCTTACGCGATATTCGAGAAGAAAGAGCCCTGCGCTTACATCCACAATAGCAGTCATTGCTCCCTGGCGCTGGATCTCTTCGATCATCTTCCGGATGTTTTTTATCGTATTCGTCATCGGCACTTTCTTCAAGAAATCATTTCCGGTAAATTCAATCAAAACCAAACGGGGATTCTTCTTTAAAACATCAGTATTGATTCTATTTAGTCCTTCGACAGAAGTATCTCCATCCACCCCGGCATTGATTACAACAGTATTGCTCAAAATTTTCCTAAGGCTGGTCGGATAATCTTCGCCTGAGTCCACCCCATAACCAAAAGTAATACTATCACCGAAACAAATAACGTTTTTGCCTTTTGAATTTATATTCTTGATTTCCCGCTTAGCGCAGCCGTTTAACACGACGAAACTAAAAATAACAAGAAAACCCGTGAACGCGGCGAGCTTCAGTTTATTTTTTTTCATATCCTAATCTCAATTGACCGCAAGCGGCGTTAATGTCTTCTCCGCGCTCTTTACGCAAAGTAACATTCAAACCCTGTTTTTCCAGATAATCTTTAAACAAAAGAATGTCTTTTCTTTCCGGAACTTCAATCTTAAGCTCAGCAATAGGATTAGATGGAATAAGGTTAACCTTGGCCAATCTCCATCCGCCCAGCAACTTGACCAAATCCTGGGCGCTCTTCAAATCCGAGTTCAAACCTTTGATTAGAATATACTCAAAGGTTATCTGCCGGTTAGTCTTGACAGAATATTCCTTGCAGGAACTAATCAATTCTTTGAGTGAATATTTCTTATTCACCGGCATGAGGCTGCTTCTTAAGTCATCGTCGGCTGCGTGCAAGGACACTGATAATTCTATTTGCAGGCCTTCCCCGGCTAATTTTTGGATACCCGGAATAATTCCGCTGGTTGATATAGTGATCCTGCGCGCTCCTATATTAAGACCGTCGACAGAATTTATGATTCTTATTGCTTTCATAACCTCGCCATAATTATCCAAAGGTTCTCCTGTTCCCATAAACACTAAGTGGGTAAGATTATCCGGCAGGGCTTCTCTTTTCAGGGCTAAAACCTCATCAATTATCTCAAGATAGGTAAGGTTGCGCTTAAATCCGGATACGCCGCTGGCGCAGAACCGGCAGCCAAACTTACAGCCAACCTGGGTAGAAATACAACCTGTAGCCCTACCCCGGGAAGGAATCATCACCCCTTCGACGATACTGAAATCTTTCAATTTAAAAAGCATCTTCTTTGTTCCATCGCTGGATTTAAGCTGATCGACTATTTCTAAACCCGAAATACAAAAATTTTCTTGAAGCTTATCCCTCAGGCCTTGCGCCAAATCGCTCATTTGCGCAAAATCTACGGCGCCCTTTTTATAAATCCAGTTAAAAATCTGTCTGGCGTGGTACCTTGGATAACCAAAAGACATAAGCTTGCTTTGCAGGGTTTCCAGGCTTAATGCTTTAATGTCATCCATTTGGCTTAACAAGAAGTTCTCAGCTGCTCTTTATCGATTTTTCCGGTACGGTTTTTTGGAAGAGCGTTGGCAAACTCGAAATAATGCGGGATTTTATAGTGAGCTAAATGCTGCCTGCAAAAATAACGCAGGTCTTCATCGCTTAAAGTTTTCCCTTCTTTTAAAACCACCCAGGCCTTGGGAACCTCCCCCCTTAATTTATCCACTACTCCGATAACCGCGGCCTCGGCAACATCCGGATGCCGGTGGATAGCTGCCTCTACCTCCGGCTCAAAGACAATCTCACCGCCGACCTTAATCATTTCTTTCTTTCTACCGACGATATAGAGATCTCCTTCATTATCGAATTTGCCCAAGTCTCCCGTATGAAACCATCCGCCCCTTAAAGTCTCTTTAGTCAAAGCCACATCCTTATAATATCCGTCGGTGACTACCCAGCTCTTGACTACAATTTCGCCGATCCCTCCGGCCTTGATTTCTTTATCCTCTTCATTGAATATTTTTACCTCTACCCAGGGAGCAGGCCTGCCTACGCTTTCTATTTTTTGCGACCCAAAAGCTAAAACTACGCTGGGGGCATTAGTCTCAGTCAGGCCCCAGCCATTTAATAGGTGCGCCTTGGGGCAAAACTGATGGAATCTACGCAAAGCATCCGGTGAGCTGGAAGCGCCAAAAGTTACAATCCAACGTAAACTCGACAAGTCGAAGGTTTCAAATTCTTTCAACTGTAAAAGAGCGTAATACATAGAAGGAACCAGCCAGAAGAAATTTACTTTAAAATTCTGAATGTTCTTCAAAAACTCTAACGGGATAAATCTTTCCATCAGAACCAGCTTTAAACCAAAAACAATAGTGTTTTGAATATAAATCAGGCCTCCCAAATGCGAAAAAGGCAAAGCGCATAAAGTCGTGTCGCGATCGCCTAGGTCTGAATTTACGAAAAACTCCATGGACTTAGGAGGAGCGCTTAATTGCAAGTAATTTATTAATACTCCTTTGGGCTTACCGGTTGTTCCAGAGGTATAGAAGATAATGGCATGGTCTTTATCCTGTATATCCACTTTTATTGCGGTTGAAACGGATTTCTCTACACAATCGTTAAAGAATAAAAACCCTTCTGTTTTATCCTGACAAGTGATTATCTGTTTTAAATCAGAACATCTATTCTTAAGCGACACGAGAGAAAGATTGGCTTTAGGCTTAGCAATCAAAATCTTGGCCTCGGAATGCGCTATGCATGAGGCCAACTCATCTTCAGTAAGCATGAAATCCAAAGGCACGGCTGTTGCGCCTATGCGCCAAATAGCCAAATAACTAAAAATATATTCCGGCCAACTCGGCAAGTATACTGCCACTTTATCGCCCTTATTCACACCTAGTTTTTTAAGAGTGTTGGCAAAACGCAAAGAAAAATCCGCTAATTTAGAAAATGAAATTACTTGCTCCCTGAATATAACCGCTGGTTTATCCGGGTTATTTTTTGCCCTATCGTCGAGTATTTGAATTATGTTCATTTTATTGGATCTCTCCTTCTATCTTTCTTATCAATTCCTGAACCTCCTTAATAAGCTGGGCCGGAAGAAGCTTGGAGATTTCAGCTTCCTGCTTTAGCGCTTTAAGGCTGCCGATAAATCTCTTTAAAGTAGATACCCGCCGGTTTTGGTAAGCCTCATCAGGATCAAGCTCTTGCCTCTGCCTGATTAAAGAAGTCAAATCCCGCTTTAGCGCCTGAACGTCTTTACCGCCGTCAAAAATATCTTTCTTTAATTTCGAATAGTCCTCCTGATTTAAAGTTTTCTTATCTTTGGCTTTGCGCAATAAATCAACCGCTTCGTAACTGGGCAATTTGGCAGTATCCGCTTCTTTAGCGTAATCGCTCTTCAGATAAGCCGGCTCTTCCTTTTCCAAGAAATAATATGAACGCAACAATTTCATTGCGGTGGGCTTCTTGATGCCTATCTCTCTGGCGGTATAAGCATCAAACGTGCCAAAACCCCACTCTTTATACATTTTATCTTTCCATACCGAATAAAGCGAACGACCCAATTCAATCCAGGAAGTCTTAAAATTCTTGGCACTCTCGAGAACATGATAACGCAAAGAACTGACATCCAGAGAAACCATCTTATCCTCGATATTCTGTATACTCCTGGGTTTATCCGCCATCATCAATCTTTCCCTCCAAATATGTTTTTAAGAGTTTTACCAATCGCTTTAAACTGTTCGATATTATCGCTAACCTTTTGAATCAATTCATCCGGCGATTGATTAGAAAGATTCTTGGCCGCTGCCTTTAACATAATTTTCTTAAGCTGCTCGGGGCTGAGAGCGGGATGATTCAACTGAGTATTGACCTCAAACTCAAGTCTCAAGTTGCCTTTGGAATCAGTAAAAAAATCCAAAGCATTTCTGGTTAAATCTAATTCCGGAAGCCCTCCCTCAACAGGCTCTTCTTGGGCATAGGTTAAATTTGAAAGTTTAAAATCAGTTAAGATTTTTAAATTGTTATCTTTGGCTTTAAACGTAGCATTTACGTTAAGTTTAGCTGAAAGAAGTTTTTTCTGGGAAATAAAATTTCCGTAATAAGGAGAAAAATAGATCAAATCCAAATCTTTTATATTCAAGACGGCATCCATATCCTTGGGCCCAAAGTCAACCCAGCCGCTTAACCCGATACTTCCCAGCTTTTGGCTATCCGAGTCCAATATATCCGTTGAAAGCTTAAAATTCGCCTTTAAAGAAGTTGGCGGAAGCATAACTTTAGATACATGCGCGCTCAACCTGTCCAAGATAACCTTATAACCTGAAGCTTCAACCTTTTTATCGGTAAAAACTATTTTCCCGTTTCTAATGCTTAGGCCGGTAAGATAGACCGGCGGAGCCTTCTGCGTTCCTTTTTGTTCTAATTTAGGTAGATTTAAGTTTCCGTCTCCTGAGCGCTCAAGATTTACTACCGGATTGACTAATATTACTCTGTTAAGCGCGATTTTGCCGGCAAAAAATCCTAAAATATTCGGTGAAACCGAAATTTCATCCGCTCTAAACAAGTCTCCTATGCTCAACTTAGTTAATTTTATTGAAAGAGGCAGATCAACGCTTATTTTATCAAGAGTAGTATGTAATTTTATATTTTGCTCGATTTGCTTAACAACTATTTGCTTGGCAAATAAGGAGAGAGCTATATTGACAAGGACAAAAACTATGAAAAAGATGGCGATTAGCCATAGTAAGACCTTATAGATTCTCTTCATCGCAATGAACTAAAAAACTATAGTTTTATTGTTATGTTTAATTACGCGATAATCGATATAGGAGCGGATTGCGTCAATTAAAGCTTTCTTTTCCAGATTCTTACCCTTACGTATTAAATCCATCAAACCATCCCTATGCGAAACACTCACTACTTCCTGAGCGATAATCGGCCCTTCATCCAACTTTTCGGTAACAAAATGGCTGGTTGCTCCAATCACTTTTACTCCGCCAGAAAGCGCCTGCCGGTAAGGATTGCTTCCTTTAAATGAGGGTAGAAGCCCGTGGTGGATATTTATGATATCCTTGTCATAAGCATTAAGAAACTTCTTGGAAAGCAGAAGCATATAACGGCTAAGCGCCAGAAAATCGGTCTTGGCGCCGATTATCTTCAACAGCTCACTCTCCTTCCGGTTACTCTTAACCGCAGGAACAAAATGAAAGGGAATCCTGTATTGTTCTACCAACTCTCTGTGGCCTGCAAAATTACTGATGACAAAAGGAATCTCAACGCCTAATTCCTGTTCTTTCCACAAATAAAGTATCTCTGCCAGGCAATGGCTGGGTTTAGAAACCAATACTCCCATGCGCAATGCCTTATGTTTATTGTAAAGCGAGAACTTGGCACGTAATGGAGAAACAAAGAGATTCAGGCTTTCTTCCAGCTTATCCCTTTGGGCTAAACCGTCTAGGACAAATTCCAACCGGATAAAAAAATGCCCCGCCTTGAAATCAGTGGAATATTGATCGGCGGTAATAATATTGCCTCCGCGCTTAAAAATAAAGTCCGAAAGCTTGGCTACGATACCTTTTTGGTCTTTGCATTGTAATAAAAGAATATAGGTGTTCATTTTATCGGAACAGTAAAAGTTTTTTCCGAAGGCTTTGAGCGCTTATCTTTAGGAATAGTAATTGTAAGAGTCTCCTTGTTAAATTCCGCCTGGATATGCTGCGTATCCGCGTTATCGCCAAGAGCGATTGCCTGGACAAAACCGGATGAATTTAGTGTTTGCGCAGAAAAGTCGTCTCGGTTTATACCGGCCTCTCTCTTTTGCTTTGCCTGAACAGCTAGATATATTCCGTTAACTTCAACGCTGATATCCTTTTTATCCACACCCGGCAGTTTAACCGTAATTATTTTCGCTTGGTCTGTGTCTTTTGAAGTCATTGTTGTAACAAAAAAACTCTCTTTTCCCGCTTGAACAGGAAATTTTTCTCTTTGTATTCGCGGAAAGTCCCAATTCGGATTAAATGGTTGCGGCGGATAAATGTAGCGGCTCCTTAAATTCCGGAACATTCTTCTTTGCTCGCCGATTCCGACCAAATATCCTGTTTCAAATATCAATAATGCGCATAAGGCAGCCAAGATAATAAGCAAGGTTTTATTTTTCATAGCCATCTCCTTTCTTTACATACCTATAGCCATTATACCACAACTTGATTTTTTAATTTCCGGAAATCTTGGCAAAAACTTCATCCCTAAGTAAAGCAAAATCGCCTGGGGCTAATTCGCTTGTTTCTATTACCGGCAACACTGTAACTACCGCATCAACCTTAGCCTCAAACACCCAACTCCCTTTAGGGATAGCATCACGCGTGCCTCTGATGCGAACAGGAAGAATCGGCTTCTTTTCTTTGAGGGCTAATTTAAAGGCGCCGTTTTGAAAAGCATTCATCGTGTCGGTATCGCTGCGGGTACCTTCGGGAAAAAATAATACCGACATATCTTTCCTGAGCCATTCCGCCGCCTCACGATATAGTTTTTTAATGCTGGAGAAATCCCCCCTTTCCAGCTTTATATGCTTGATTAAAGAAAGACACCATCCGATAAAAGGAATCTTAAAAAGGCTTTGCTTGGCGACCCATTTAAATTGCATGCGGGTTTGGTAAAGCACGGCTATATCGGCCAGACTCTGATGGTTAGCGATAATTACATAGGTCTTGGAGTAATCAATATTTTCCAAGCCCTCGACCCGCAATTTCCAGTAAGGATTCATTCGGATCACCCAATCCGACCACCAGAAACATTGCGCATGAGCAAGTTTATTCTTCTTATCAAAAGGAAAAGTAAAAACGACGATAAAAAGCACTACAAAAAATAAAACCATCGTGATAATTGTGCTGGCAATCCAATACCATATAGATAAGATGTATTTCAGCATAATTTAGAACCCGTACCAGTAGTTGACCAAAGGTTTCGAATCAGGCGACTGATCAATGATTATATTCTTAAGCCGGGTATACTCGAGAATTCCCTCCTTGCCTAATTCCTTGCCAAAACCGCTCCTCTTAAATCCGCCATAGGAAAGTTCATTATAAAACATGCCGTAAGTATTAATCCAAACAGTCCCGGCGTTAAGTTTCCGGGAAAATTCTTTAGCTAATTCCAGATCCTTGGTCCAAATACAAGCTGCCAAACCAAAATCGCTGGCATTAGCCAAATCTAAAGCTTCCTCTGCGCTGGAAAATTTTCCGATGATGACTACCGGGCCGAATATCTCTTCCTTAAATATATGCGCGTCTCGGTTAACCCCGGCTAAAACCGTAGGCTCAAAGAAAAAACCGTTTTTTAATTCCGGACTAGACGGGATCTTCCCGCCACATAATACCTTAGCACCCTCTCTTTTAGCTTTCTCAACATAGACGATAACTTTTTTGCGCTGGTTTTCGCTGATTAACGGCCCGACTTGCACTTCGGGGTCGTCCGGAGTCCCAAGCTTAAGCCTTTTGGCCTTTTCTACAAAACTATCCGCGAATTTATCATATAAATTATCCTGCACAAATATCCGCGACATAGCTGTGCACATCTGCCCTTGATTCAAAAATATGGAGCAAAGCGAACTATTCACCGCCGTATCCAAATCCACATCCCCAAAAATCAAGCTGGCGGATTTTCCACCTAATTCCATAATCGATTTCTTTGCGTTTTTAGATGAATACTCCAAAATCGACTTACCCACTTCATTGCTCCCAGTAAAAGAAATCATATCCACCCGTTTATCCGAACAAAGCGCCTCTCCGATCTTGCTGCCGCTGCCATTGATAACATTTACGACTCCTGCTGGCAATCCGGCATCATGTATAATCCGGGCCAGCTTTAGAGCGGTTAAAGGAGTAAGGCTGGATGGCTTCAATATCAGCGTGTTTCCGGCAGCCAGGGCTGACGCTAATTTCCAACAGGCGATTAAAAGCGGATAATTCCAGGGAACGATTAATACCGCAACTCCCATTGGCTCGCGCCTTAAAACTGCTTCCGCTTCTTCTCCGATTCTTAAATCTTCTGCTTTCAGGAATTTTTCGAAATTATTGGCGGCATAGGAAAAAGTTCTTGCCGCCGAAGGAATATCCATAAAAGTGGATTCCTTAGTGGGTTTCCCGGTATTTGCGCTTTCTAACTCTGCCAGTTCCGCGGCATTATCCAGGATTCCTTGCGCAATTTTAGCGATAAAATTTTTACGCTGGGCTAGGGTTAAATGTGGCCAGTCTCCCTGGTCAAAACTTGCTCTTGCGCTTACTAAAGCCAATTCCACTTCTTTTAACGAAGCAAGCGAAGCCTCGGCAATTACTTTTCCCGTCGAAGGATTAAGCACTCCCAGCCTGTCTTTGGTCTCGATGAATTTTCCGCCTATATAGAGCGGATAATTTTTAATCATTTTATCTTTACTTCCTTAAATATCCCAAAAAGCCGAGTAAAGGGCACATACCACTTGGAAAGCTGGCCCAATTGTCCCTGCAATTTCATTTTCCCCTGGGTAACCGCCACAAACGAATCGAGCTTACCCAAAAACACCTGCTCCCAGACATTGGCCGGGGCAGAAATTACAAATGGCGCCTCGCTATCAAAATCCAATTTTACGATTTTTCCTTTTTCGAAATTAAATTTGTAGGCTTTATCGCTTCCGTCCAATTTTATAGCCAGCTTTACCGTTAAATCCTGTTCTTTCCCTTTTTGAGCAATGAATTCGTCTTTATTCACTAAATCTACAATCGCCTGGATATGCTCTGGAGAAAACATTGTATATGCGACATCCTTGGCCAAATCTTCTTTTAAAACCTTGTCCAAATCATCAAGAATATCTTTCTGGAATATTCTGGCCAAAGCAGCGCTACGCACTGCCTCTTCCAGGGCTTCAGTTAAATTAAGCGCGTCGCCGAATTTATCAGCTATCGCCACTATCCCATGATTCTTCAGTATAACTAAACTATTGGATTTCAACGCGCTTATGACTGCTTCGGGTTTAGTTACAGTAGGAGTATCTTGTTCAATAACCGGAATATTCCCCAGATAAAATTTAGTCTCGAAGGTTAAGGCCTTTAAATCTGAGGTAACCGCAAAATAACCGTTGATTAAAGGAGGGTGAGCATGAATCACAACTTTAGAATCGAAATTCTTATAAACAAGAGCGTGTAAAGGTAACTCTAAACTGGGCTTGGCCTCACCGCAAACTTTCTCAGAGCTTAAATTTACTTTTACAATATCCTTATATTTTAAATCCCCTAGCGATGTTCCGGTTGCAGTAATCAGTATGTTTTCAGCATCCAGGCGCGCACTTAAATTCCCGGATTTAGCCACAGCCAGCCTATTCCGATAAAGATGTTTGCCAACTTGAATTATTTCTTTTTTTAACGCCCTCTCTCTGCTAAAAATCATCTCTCTCCTCTATTAGGGACGGTTCTCAAACCAACCTAAAACTGTCCCCTCCGGGGACACTTCTGCCTTGAATTGAGAACCGTCCCTACATTTAAATGGATGTGTTTGGTAATTAATTTATTGGGAGTAACATCGAATGCCGGATAATAACCTTTCGCGCCAATAGGCGCCAAGCGCAAACCCTGATACTCAAGCATCTCGATATCCGGTCTGATCTCGATTTTGATATCTTTGCCGCTCTTTAATCCGGAAGCCGGCGGGCATAAAACATAAAAAGGCAGATTGAAATGTCTAGCTAAGACCGCGATTCCATAAGTTCCGATTTTATTGGCGATATCTCCGTTTTGCGCCAAATGATCCGCGCCGACAATAACTTTATTTACCTTACCCAAAGACATAACCGCGGCAACCATATTATCGGTGATTATGGTTACGTCAAATCCGGCTTGTTTTAACTCCCAGGCAGTTAAACGCGAGCCTTGCATATATGGACGGGTTTCAGTCGCGAAAAAACTTATCTTTTTACCCTGCTTTTGACAAATTTCTCCGATTAAAGGCAGGAGACCACTGATATTGCAATGAGTTAATATGCAATCACCGCTTTTAATTAATTTGCTGGCTTCTTCAGCTTGTTTGATCCGGCTGTATTTTAAACCTTCTAAAAATCCCGTAATGCATTTATCTAAAGGAGCGCCGGATTTAGCCCAACCCAAAACCATATCGGTTAAAAACTTAAATGATAAAGTCGGACGGGTAGAGTTGATAGCTTGAGCAACTTTAACCAGGTCTTTCTTTTTCCCTTGCTCGAGTAATTGCAGAAAAATATACATTACCAGAATGACCTGGCCCACAGCCCGGGTTTTCATTTCTTTTATCGCGCGACAGGCCTCCTGGTAGTTCTTTGCCTTTATATAGGTAAGCTTATGCGGCAGGAGAGTTTCATCAAGGATATAAATTATCCCGTTTTTAAACTGGATCGGCCAGAAAAGCGGAGAAAATTTCATTTTCCCTCTAATTTTACCACTGCCTCAAGGGCAATTTTTAAAATATTCGCCTCAGCCATATAATACAATGGATTCATAAAACCCATTTCGCCGGTAATCACATTATCGCTTACGGCCAGGATCGAACCTGCTTTAACGCCATAAGTCTGGGCAATGGTCAAAAGCGTTGAAGAGACCATATCTACGGCTCTTGCCCCCTCTTTACGCTTAGCTTCGACGATTTCTCTGGTTTCGCGTAAAAGCGCATCCGTGCTCCAGGCCTTTCCACGATGGATATTTATACCCATAGCCTTACCCGCCTCATAAAGCGTATCGGCAATTTTTTTATCGGCAACTGTTTTAAAGTCCTTATCCACATAATAAGGCGTAACCCCGTCTCCGCGGATAACTTCATCAACCACGAATAAATCTCCTACTTTTATATTTTCATCCAAAGAACCGGCAGAGCCCGCGCGGATAATATTATCAATTCTGGCATTGCACATTACTTCCGAGGTAATCGAGGTATCCGTAGAAAATCTTCCGCCGTTCATCATGGTAATCTTGATCCCTTGATAAGTCCCGGTGAACATGGAATATTCCATAAAAGTAAAATTCTTGACCGGATTCTCGATTTTCTTCATTAAAACTTCCAGCCTATCCTTGGGGCCCGGAACAATCGCGTATTTGCCCACATCCTGCTGGCGTAATTGAACCATTTGTGTCAGATCTTTTCCCGTCAGATGCACATCTTTTACCATTTGCATTTTAGTCTTCTCCTTTTTATTGCGCGCGGTACATGATTACGTTAGCTTTTTCCAGAGTAATTAAACCTTCCTTAACCATACTATCAAGTTGAGGGATAAACGTGTTGATCTTATCCTCGCTATCGACGATTTCAATGACAATCGGCAAGTCTTCGGATAATCTGAGCAGATTTGCAGTATGCATATGGCTCTTGCATCCAAAACCCATAAATCCTTTTATGGCAGTTGCTCCAGCCATCCCTGTTTTTTTGGCCAGAAGCACGATCTCTTCATAAAGCGGTTTGCCATTCCATTTGTCCGCTTCGCCGATAAAAATTCTTAAGAGCTTACCGTCCGCAGGAATTTTCATTTTATCTCCCGGTTTAAATAATCTCGCCTAATAAAGAACCGACTCTATATAAAATAAAGCCTAAAATTACACTAATCAATATATTACTGAATGCTTTTATTGCCTGCCCATTTCTAACCAGATTATCGGATTCAAATATCAGAGTTGAAAAGGTAGTAAACGCGCCGCAAAAACCGATCATCAATAATATTCTGGCATCCGGCCCAAGCACAAATTTCTTATCCGCTAAAGAAGCCAAGATCCCTAAGATAAAACATCCGGAGGCATTTACGATAAGCGTTCCGTAAGGAAAACTTGTCCCTGCCACCCTATACACAAACCCTGCCAGCAAATAACGGGCAATCGTCCCCGCTGCCCCGCCGATAACCAGATTTAAGAATTTTATCATAATATTGATAAATCTACCACTTTGTTAACTCTAGACCTTACGCGGGTCCTGTCGAGTAAGTTTTAATGAATCTGCCAAGTTTCCCGCTCAATCGATTTTGCCCGCTAACAGAATTAGGAGCGTGCCGCCAAAGGTCTTTCGTATTTTCGGCGGCTGCCGAACTCGCGCCTCGCGCTCTCACTCGGCGCTCTCAGCTTGTCTCTATACTACAAACATCGGCCAGCCGTTCCGAGATTGCCAAGCTTTACAGCTTGGCCTCGGAATTCCCGAAAATCCTCAAGCTCCATTGCCTAAAATCGAAATTCGCGGATAAACTTGCCAGATTCATTTAAACCATTTAAGAGCTATTTTGCCAAAAGGTGCTGTGAGTCCACATTTGTGGCTGGGTTGGCTTGTTTACACTTATGTCTAGAGTAATGCCGGAGGGGTGACGCGGAAGAGGGGCTTCCCCGTTCCGAGGACAAACCTGACCGCAGGAATGGGGAAACTTCCGCGGCAGGACCCCGAGGCTAAACAAGACAAGCCAGACACAAATTGCTAAAGAGCAAAAAGCTGAGCTAAATTACCGCCTAATATACTATTCTTATCCGCGTCGGATATATTCAATTCTTTGATTGCATTGATGCCTGGAGCGATGTCGCGCTTGGCTGGCCAGTCGCTCCCCCATAAAATATGCTGCGGCCCGAACAACTCTAAGGCTGCCTGAAAATTAGCTTTAGTCGTATCTCCGCTAGTATCCACATAAATATTCTTTAATAATTCTGTAGGCTTAGCTTGCAAATCCTTAACAAAGTTCATCCCTCGCAGCATTTGATAAGTCGCGTCAAATCTATTTGCCAAAAACGGCGTAACTCCGCCAAAATAACCAAAAATAAATTTAGTCTGGTAATCGCGCAGAATATCCGACATCAAAAGCTTGCCAATACACATCGTCGTATCAAACACATACTCAATTACCGGAGTAAGTAGCGGATCCTCTACGCGCTCAGTTCCTATCGGCTTAACAATCTGCGAATGCACAAAGATCGGTAAATTTTTGCTTTGGGCTAACTTATATACATCCATAAATCTAGCATCATCCAAATAAACTCCGCCATAACTAGTTGCTAAAGAAATAGCTTTAAATCCCAATTCTTCTGTAGTCCGCTTTATTTCTTTAAGCATATCCGGCTGGTGGTCTATGGGAAGAATTGCCGCTCCGATAAATCTATCCGGATATTTTTTGATGATTTTAGCGACGTGGTCATTAAATATACGCACGACTTCAGAGATACTCCCCATTTTTAAATGCGCGTCAGAAGTTGGGTATGTTAAAACCGCCTTAGCAATCCCCGCCGCATCCATCATCTTAAGCTGAGCCTCAATATCTCCCCAACCTTTATGATAGAAATGGGCGCTATTGATTATTCCTTCAGGTAACCAGTGACTATGACTGTCTATAATCATAATTTAATGTCAAATCCCAAAGCCAAAAAAATGAATACTCCTCAGGCTAAAGCCCGGGGGTTGCTGAACGATTATTCAAAATGACAAATACCAAAGCTCAAAATTCAAAATAAATTTAAATGACAAATACCCAATGTCAAAACCAAGGTTTTGTCATTGGTAATTTTGATTTTGAATTTATTTTGTGCTTTGAATTTTGTCATTTGTCATTACTTAATGTTCTGTACTTCTCAATATTCGCTCAATCATCTCAACTTCATAGAGAAGCTTTATCTCTTCGAGCCCCTTTTTACCCAGCTCTTTGACAATCGCTTTTTCAATTGCTTCTAATTTCCAGGAAAGGAATAAATAATCCGGCTTTAACTTCTTATTCTCGAACTTTAAGTCAAGGCCATCTGCTTCCTTCTTTTGAATATACGCTTCAAACTGAGCGATCAAAAGTTCAACCGCTTTATCCTTATCCGAAGCTTGCAATTCCTTAAGAATAAAACGGTCGATATCAACCTGGCTGAATTTCCGCTCGACTTTATCAAGCGCCTCTTTGGAAGTCTTATAAAACCAGATGAGGTAACGCTTTTTTAAGTTCTTTAAATCCCGCTTATTCATTATTTCTTGATCAACTCCATTGTATCAAAATAAATCGTGCCCTTTAATGGAGGAAGCGGCTCAAATTGAAATGAACGGATCGGAAAATTAAGCGCCGCGTTATTATCAGCTGTTTGCGGCTGCCAATCGCCCCTTACGGTAAATTGATCAAAATTACAGATGATCTGCTTCCACCCCTTGAAATTATCTTCAACTATAAAACGCCAGATTTCATTTCCACTGTCTTTAAGATCAAAAGCTATTTTACCTTTGGAATCTGAGCCATACATATAAAAAGAAAATGCCTTATAATCCTGCCATTTGATGCTATCCGGATTTACGAGCCAGCCGGTATTATGCGCGTCAAGCCCTTCGCCGCGGGCAACATACATATACCCGCCGGTAACCGCGTCAAAATCAACCTTTAGACCTTGTTTTCCGGTATTTTTAACATCCGCGGCCGCGGTAACTTTTATAATTGAGCCGTTTCCCGCGCCAAAATCAACTGTGCCGTCTGGCCCAGCTGAAACCGCGATCTCAAAATCATCAACCAGCAAATTTCCATCTGCCGTAAAACTAATTCCTGTTATCCCTAATAACAATGCCGCCGCTAAAAATATTTTTTTCACTTAATCCTCCTTGCCTACCATGACAACACCGACGCAATTCCGATCAGCGTCGGGTGCCGTTAAGCTATTTTCCCGGATGCTTCTGTGCAAATGGTATTACCGGAGCTGTCCACGGGGTTTGCTGATTGATTACCGCGATCTCTAGGGGACAAACATTCTGCGGCACAGTCAAAGCAAACCTGACCGCGTCTTCGATTGCTTCAGTGCTCATCAATCTTTTAGTATCAGCGGTAATCTCGCTTAATTTTCCGGTCAGATCCGTGTCCGTAACCCCGGGCAATATCGAAGTAACTTTGATACCGTGGTCGCGCAATTCCCAAAATAACCCTTTAGAGAACGCGCGCAAACCGACTTTTAATGAGCTATAAACGATAAAATTCCTGGGTAGCGGATCGCAAAGAGTAGAGCCGGAAACCATATTGATGATCGCGCCGCTTTTATTTTTGATCATATCGTTGATAACCAAACGGATCAGGCGCACATAACCCAAATAATTTGTATGGGCCAGGCGCTCAAAATCCTCAATCGGCTGATCTTGAAATGGATACTGCGAAGAAACTCCGGCGTTATTGATCAAAATATCGATCTTACCGAATTTCTCCTTGGTTTTATTCACCAAATTCTCGAGGTCCTCTAATTTAGTGACATCGCAAGGAACAGCTAAAACATCTACCTTATATTTTTTGGCGATTTCTTCAGCTGCTTCTTTTAGTTGGCCTTCTCCGCGGGCAGCAATAGTTAAATTTACTCCTAAGCTTGCCGCAGTGCAGGCAAGAGCCTTGCCAATCCCTCGGCTTGCTCCGGTTACAATCGCTACCTTACCTTTTAAGTCCTGATTCATTTTCTACCTCCTTAAATAAGCGCCGCCACTGGCGCTTGGCGCTTATTTAACTCCGCGCTATGCGCGGAGCATTGTTTTAAGCTGCTGCTTTTTCAATTACATTCTTAAAAATTAACAGATTGTCTTTGGAATGCTTATTAATGAAGCCCTCGACCTGCTCATCATTGAACTTGGCTTTATCATCCATTTCAAAATGTTGAATCCAGGTTAATTCCACTCCTTCCGGCTTTTGGGTATAGAGCCAGACGATTTTCATATATTTAAACGGAAATTTCGGCTCCTGCCTTTCAGAATAAGTAAAGAATTTGTCTTTATAAAGCAGTCTCCAAGAAATCCAAGACTTATCTTCATCATCAGTCAGGCAAAAAGTAATCTTGTTCTCTTCTTTTTTTGTAATCTCAGCTTTTTTGTATTCGCTGCCAAATAATTCGGTCCAGCGCGGGATATCATTGGAAATATCAAATACTAAATCATATGGCGCCTTGATTATTATCGAATTACAAGTGTGTCCCATTTAATCCTCCTTGCGCAGAAAGCGCACACCGGCCTACCCTTTAAGGCCGGGTGTCATAATATTGCAACTACTCGCGACCAGGCCGCGCCTGTATTTTTAATCTTCACCGGAAAACAAATAACCTTAAACCCAGTTGCCGGAAGCTTCTCTAAATTAGCCAGCCTCTCGATATGGATGAATTCTCTTTTTCTTCCATAAAAATGCGCCGGGTATAAAGCCTTAAGATTTTTACTCTCTAGGAATTCTTTGAGCATAAACCTGTATGGACGGTCAATACCCATTGTATCCACCCCAAAAATCTTGACTCCCTGGTCCAAAAGATAATCTATCGCCGAAGTATCCACTCCCGGATAATCCGAGAAATATTTTGGCGAACCAAAAAACTTATCCGCTCCGGTATGCAAAAAAACAATATCCAGAGGTTTTAATTTATAATTTATTTTTTTAAGCGCTGCTTCGATATCCGCGGAAAGAATTTTTTCATTGGGTTTTTTATGGGTAAGATTGAGCCTTACTCCGTCTTGATAACAATATTCCAGCGGGATCTCTTCGGCTGTTTTAGAGGCGCGGTTTTCGGATTTTGATCCGTAATGGAATGAATAATCCAGGTGGGTGCCGACGTGAACCGGAGAATGCACGACTTCCAGTGATAAAAATTCTTCGTCAGGTAAATCTTCTTTCTTGAGGATGCGTTTTCCCAAAAGGTATTTAACTCTTCCCGCCAGCGTCTTACCCATAATCACGCGGTTAAACTTCTTTATCCCCGCCTTATGAGTTACCCGCTCAATGGCTACCTTGTGCACCTCAAACGCCTTGTCATCTATTGGAAGACTTAAATCAATAATCTTCATGAATAAATAGCTAATGTCAAATGCCAAAGCGCAAATTACAAAATAAATCCAAATGCCAAAGCGCAAATTACAAAACCAAATACCTTGGTTTTTACATTTGAATTTTGACATTTGAAATTATTTTGACATTTGAATTTTGACATTTGTCATTAAACGCTTATCTTGCTACTTATAATTTTCGCGATATCGTCAATGCTGGAAGACTTGCTAATTTCTTTAGGGCTTAACTTCACTCCAAAAGCCTTTTCCAGAGCAATGACTGACTCAACCATTTCAGTTGAATCCACGCCTATACTCTCTTCCAAAGAAACACCATCCTTTAATTCTTCAGGTTTGACTTTAAGCAAATTAACCAAAACTTCTTTAACTTTCGCTTTCATCTCCATATCCTTCCTTTAGCTTATATCTGAACTTCGCCCTTGGTCGCGGCTGCTTCCCACTTGTTGATGCCATTCATAACATCCTGGAAACAAAGCTTGGCCAGCGGATCAAAATCGCTCTCCATGATCCGGTTGACCCGTCCGGGTTTGGAGAAAAATTCGCGCATACACCATGAACCAAGCCTGCCTAAGTCTTCAGTAGTTAAGTGATCCGTAGGAATTACTGGGTGCAGAAAATCCCAGGTCGAGAAATCCACTTTCTTGGGATCGATCCAGTTTTTCTTTAAGGCAACCTTCCACATCGGCGAATTCGGCGCAGGAGTCACGTAACCAACCCATAAAATATCCGGATCCACCGCGTCGGTAAACTCAAAACGCTGCTTAATTATTTCTTCGGTATCATAATCAAAACCCATCATAATGTCAGCGACAATCGCGATATTCTGTTTGCGCAGGATATCGATTGTCTTTTGGATCTGGTCAATGGTTATACCTTTAGCGATCTTCTTAAGTTCCGACTGGGTAGTTACTTCAATTCCAAAGACTCCCATGAATAGACCTGTTTCTTTCATCAGAGGTAAGATCGATTCGCAATTGATCCAATCAGTAGCCCTGCCCAAAGCAACCCATTTGGTATCAATGTTAGCTTTCTTTTTTAACTCGCAGAATTTCTTGACGCGCGCAGGATCCACGATAAAATTATCATCCTGAATTACTACTACTTTGACTCCGTATTTATCGCGCAGGAGTTTCAATTCTTCAATTACTCTTTCTGGGCTCTTGGCGCGCCATTTTAAGAAATCCGAAGGCGAGCGCGGATCAAACTGATCCCACTCATAACAAAATGTGCAGGCTGAAGGGCAGCCGCGGGAAGTAACCATATCCACAAACGGTTTCCAATAAGTGTGGCCCGAGTACTTATCCATCGGAAACAAATCATAAGCCGGTAAAGGTAATTTATCCAAATCCGTCATCAATGGTTTATGCGGGCCCATGACTATCTTACCATCGATGCGCGAAGTTACTCCGCCAACATCCTTAAGCGGCTTATTCTTATCAATTGCCTCGATTAAATCTCCAAATGACTCCTCTTCTCCCATAACCACGAAATCAACTTCCGGAATTTCTTCTAAAGTCGGAACAGGCATTGCCGAATACCATAATCCGCCGAGAATTATCTTGGTTTTAGGCAGGGCTTTTTTAATTCCAATGGCCGCGTCTTTAAAATGGCGTAAAACTCCGTATCCGCCATAACCATGCAGCTGCTCACCCATTACCACCACATCGGGGTTCTTAAGTTTTACCTGTTCGATAAGCTGATCCATCGGAATCTGCTCAGCTTTACCGTCAATAACCGCCACATCCTTATATCCTTTTTCACGCACATAAGCAGCCCAATGCGCGTATAACTGATTCGGCGAACGGTGAATCCCATGGGTTGCCCAGGCACCGACTTTAGGCATTACAAATAATATCTTCATAACTCCTCCTCTTTTAATGTCAAATGACAAAGCACAAGATCCAAAATAAATTCAAATTCCAAAAATTAAATAACAAAACATTAGTTTTAGTATTTGACATTTGAACTTTAGATTTATTTTGTGCTTTGGATTTTGTCATTTGTCATTAAACTATTTACTTTTCAACCACCAGAACTGAATTGATTCCGCCCCTGCCGCGCGAAATCACCAGGGCTTTATCGATTTTGTATTCCTTGGCTTCTTTTGTAATATAATTAAAACCTTTCATACTTGGTTCGTCTAAATTTAAAGTAACCGGAACCAAACTATGTTCCATCGCTAAGATAGTAGTAATCATATCCACCGCTCCACTTGCCCCCAGTAAATTTCCGAACATAGATTTAGGGCAACTCATTGGAATATCTTTGGTCCTGGCGCCAAAAATGCTTTTAATCGCCTGCAGTTCAGAATCATCCCACAAATTTATAGCCGCGCCATCTAGACTTATATAATCAATTTCATCAATATTGGTTTTAGCATCGGCAAGCGCTAGTTTTATTGCTCTGGCTAATTCTACCCCGTCGCTTGCGCAATTGATCCGGTCAATTCCGTCGCAGCTGGTCGAGTATCCGGAAATATAAGCCAAAGGTTTAACTCCTCTTTTACTTGCCCTCTGCACACTCTCCATAACCACAATCCCCGCGCCTTCACCGATTACAAAGCCATCGCGCTTTTTATCAAATGGCTTGTAAGCTTCTTGAGGCTGGGAATTATTTTTGGATAAAGCTCCGTAAGTATTGCAGCATAAAAGCGCGTAAGGCGACACCGGCGCTTCCATGCCTCCGGCTAAAATCATATTTAATTTATTCTTATTTAAAACCTTGGCTCCGTAACCTAAGGCCATCAAGGAACCGGCTCTATCGGCGACAACTGTTTTGGAAAATCCTTTAATACCATAATAAATAGAAACTTGTCCTTGCGGGGCAGCCGGAAACCACGCTGAAGCCATGTAAGGAGAAACACCTTCCCGGCCTTCGATATATAAATCACGCAATTCTGTTTCAGCGTAAAGCCATCCGCCGATAGCGTTACCTAAAAATATGCCGACTAAATTCGGGTCTTCATTCTTTATATCTATCCCGGCATCCTGCAAAGCAAGCTCAGAAGCAATTAAAGCCATATGCGAGAACGCATCGATCTTTTTCAGCAGGCGCTCGGAGATATTGCTATACTTGTTCAGCTCATCGATTTGCCCGGCTATATGCGACGGATATTTAGAAGCATCAAAACGAGTAATTTCTTTTACAAAAGACCTGCCGGATTTTATATTCGCCCAAAACTGGCGTTTATTTATTCCTGAAGGACTGACAATACCTATGCCAGTAATCGCTATCTTATCCATTATATCTCCTCACAACCAACGAAGAATGAATTCCGGAAAATCCAGAGCTAGTCTTAATAATAGCATTTACTTTTTTGGTGATTGCTTTATTGGGAATATAATTCAAGTCGCACAAGGGATCCTTCTCTTCCTGATTGATAGTCGGAGGAAGGATATTTTTTTCAAAAATCATCGAACAAACAGTCATCTCCACGGCGTTAGAAGCAGCCAGGGGATGGCCGATCATCGACTTAAGCGAACTTATGGGAAGCTTATACGCGTAATCTCCGAAAACCGTTTTGTAAGCGTTGGTTTCGAAGATATCATTCATTTTCGTGCTTGATCCGTGGGCGCTGATATAATCTATCTCTTGCGGTTTGATCCCGGCGTCTTTTAACGCCAGGGTTATACAATTAGTCATCGCTCCTCCGTCTCCCGGAAGGTCAGTCATATGGAAAGCGTTACAGCTGGTGCCAAAACCCAAAACCTCGCAATAAATATGGGCGTTACGTTTTAAAGCGTGATTCAATTCTTCTAAAATTAAAATCCCGGCGCCTTCACTTAAGACAAATCCATCGCGTTTATTATCAAACGGCCGGCTCGATGCCTCAGGATCATCATTACGGGATGATAAAACATTCACCACATCGAATGCGCCAAAAGTAATCGGCGTGATCGGAGCCTCTGCCGCTCCGCAAATCATAATATCCTGCTCTCCATCCTGGATCGTCTCTAAACCAAAACCTAAAGAATCAGTTCCGGCTGTGCAGCCTGTTGAAAGTGTATTACATATTCCTTTTAAATGATATTTCGAAGATAATTCAATGGAAGGCGTATTAAACATCGCAGCATCATAAAGGTCAGGACGGACCTTTGACGGATCAATTGCTTTCTTGCCATCGTCAGTTACAAGAGCGAATTCTTCTTCCATATATTTTGTCCCGCAAATGGCATTGGCAAGACAAACTCCGATCCTCTCAGGATTAACTTTCGAAAGATCCAGGGTGCTATCCTTAATCGCCATATTTCCGGCAACCACTCCAAATTGTACGTATCTATCCATACGTACAGCTTCGTCATGAGTAAGCCCGAGCTTAAACGGATCAAAGTCACGGACTTCCGCGGCGATCTTGGTATTAAATACCGAAACATCAAAACCATCTACCCGTTTTATTCCGGAAACGCCGTTGGTCATCGCCTGATAAACTTTATCTTTACCTATGCCATTAGGCGAAATTACGCCAATCCCCGTAATCACTACTCTTCTTTTTTTCATATTTAATCCCTAAGCTAAATATCCAATTTACAAATCCCAATTCACAATTGAAACATTGGATCATTGGGATTTCGTTCGACATTGTGATATTGGTAATCGGCCATTGATTTCTTACTTCTTATTTTCTTCTACTCTGGTAACCTTAAACACAATATTTCCGCCGTCAGGGCAGGTTACGGTATCGATCGAATCCGGATCCTGCATAAAGAAAAACTTTGCCCCGAAATTTAAAGCGAAGAGCGCCGGAAACGCTGTATGAAACGCTGCTCCGCAAAAACCCGGAATACATTTCAATCCTTGAGTCTCCCATTTATCTCCCACTTTATAACCAAAAGTGCATTTCCCTTTGGTTTTGGCTACTTCAATAACCATTTTCTTAGGACTAAATTTATGATTGGGGTCTTTAGGGAAAACTTCCACTTTGCCTTCCTTATCCAGAATCTCGGCTTTAAATTCCAATTTGCCGCCGTCAGGACAAGTTACCAAAAGTGACCGCTGATTATCGCGAAAGCCGAACCTTGCGCCGAAACTCAAAGCATAAATTACCGGAAAGAGCGCATGCGCCAACCCTAAACAAAAATGCTTAGGAGGATGGGTAAAATCTTCCAGAATGATTTCATCTCCAGCTTCATACCCATGGTAACAGTTTCCAAAAACTCCTGTAACTGTAAGCTTTAATTTTGGGAAAGGCGAATTGACTTCGGGCATTTTAATTTAATAATCTTTCTGTAGCGGTTAAAAATTCGGATTTACTAAAAAACCGTTTATTCTTTTCTACTTCATGCACCATTTCAACCAATTTTTTATTTAAACTTGCCTTTAAATTACACTTCCCGGCTAAAGTTACAAATTCTCCGTTAATATAATCGACCTCCGAAAGCCTTCCCCTTTTAATACTCTGTAATATTGAACCGTAGAGCGGGTCGCGGCTCAACTTACTCATGGTTGCCGAGAAAATTTTAGCTGCTTCTTCCGGAGGAAGAGAAATAAGCCGAGTCACATTTTCAATCGGGAATCCCGGCAAAGAAACAAGCTTGAGCCCGGACTTTGAAATTACCTTAAAACCTTCCCTCCAAATCGCAACGCTTACTCTGCTCACCTGGGGGTCTAAGAAAGCTTCCTGCATACTTACGCCTAATATTGCCGCTATACAGTTATTGGCATTGACAAACACCTTGAGATATTTCATCCCCAAAATGTCTTCGCTAACTACCGCCGGAAATGCTTTATCCAAAATCAAGCTTAAAGAAAGCAGGCGCCCATCCATAGACTCAGAGAATAAATTTCCCAACACCCAACTTCCTTCAAAATTATGAACAACCTTGCCTGGTTCCAGGTAAGTAGCGCCGAACATAACAATGCTCGAAAGAATATTATTTTCCGGGACAAACTTGGCTACTATTCTTTCGGCAGCAAGACCGTTTTGCGTCGTCAGAATAATAGTATCTTTGATCAAACTGAAATTATCTTTTAGCGCCGGCTCTATATCTTGCGTTTTTGTAGTTAAGATTAAGAGCTCGGGTTTGGAAACCAGCATATCGTATATACTGATATTAACCTGAAAATCTCCCCGCACACCGCTGATCTTGAGCCCGCTCCCTGAGATAGCCCTAACCGCCTCTTGCCGCCCGACCAAATAAACATCTTCGCCCTGCAATTTCAGATAACCGGCGACTAGATTTCCTATGGCTCCTGCGCCAATAACCGCGATTCTCATATAAGGGGTCTATTTTTGGGGAAACCGTATTTCTTATAATCAAAACCGTTCTGCTCCAGCAGCCTAACCATCATACTATAAAAGGCGGCAGGGACATCCGAGAAAAATGCATTTATCACATCCACTTCTTCAATCTTTACAGCGCCTCTTGCCTGAGCATACCCCTGTGCTCCCTTAGTTACTACCCCCTCGGTAATATGCCGATGGAAAACAGGTATTTTAGCAACCATAACCTTGAACTTTTCCTGCGTAGCCTTATCCCAATCCATAAGAAACACCCTTCTTATATAGTAAAATTTTACTATTTAAACTCACCTATATTTTATAAAATTGCCGCTATGGTGTCAAGTAAAATTACTGTACTGTATTAATTAATTGCGAGATAAACTGGGATTCTGCTTTAAGGAGCCTAAAGTTGTGTTCCAAAATACGGTTTAATGGAACGGTTTTACCTTTAGATGAAGTTTTAACCATATGTTCCAAGCCGTGGGATATCTTATTCAACATATGTAATCTGGCGCGCAAGCGACGGATTGCCACTCCGGGATTCATATAGTGCAGAAAATACAGACTCAAATCCAGGCTAAATTGAGGCCTCTTGAGACTAAGCAGACTTTTATTCAAAAGCTCATTAAAACGAGCCTCTCCCTTGGAAGTTAAAGCATAAACCATCCGCTCAGGCCTTTTCCCGGGTTTAAGTGTCCGTTTAGCAACCAACCCTCTTTTTTCAAGTATGCGTAAAGGATAATATATGGATTTTAATTCTACTCCGGCGAATAAAGAAAGGATTTGTTTTATCTTGGTTTTAATATCGTAGCCGTGCTTGGGGCCTTCTTTAAGTAAGCCCAATAATAATAATTCCTGCTCGATCATGCCACAATGCCTATGTCGCGGAACTTTTTGTACCTTAATTTCAAAAGCTCATCCTTATTGTAAGCTTTTAATTCGTTAAGAGTCTTAATAAGGGCTTCCTTTAATTTTTGGGCTGTCTTTTGCGGATCCCGGTGAGCTCCCCCTAAAGGTTCAGGGATAACTTCGTCAATAATCTTAAGTTCGGTCAAATCATCTCCTGTCAGTTTAAGAACCTCAGCTGCCTGAGGCGCCTTTGAACCGTCTTTCCACAAAATGGCAGCGCAACCTTCGGGGGAAATAACGGAATAATAGGAATTTTCTAATACAAAAATGCGATCAGTCACTCCCACGCCTAAAGCTCCTCCTGACCCGCCCTCCCCTATAACAACTGAAATTATTGGCGTAGCAATAGAAATCATTTCTCTTAAATTAAGCGCGATAGCTTGAGATTGTCCGCGTTCTTCCGCTCCTATTCCCGGATATGCTCCGGGCGTATCAATAAAAACTATTACCGGCAAACCAAATTCTTCGGCTAATTGCATAACCCTAAGCGCCTTGCGATAGCCCTCTGGATGGGCGCAGCCAAAATTACGCTTAAGGTTTTCCTTGGTATCCCGGCCTTTTTGATGGCCGATAATCGCTATTTTCTGTTTATCCAATTTAGCCAACCCGCAAACCATAGCTTTGTCGTCGCTAAAAAGCCTGTCTCCGTGCAACTCGATAAAATCCGACATAATTAGGTTTATATAATCAAGGGTATATGGTCTTTGGGGATGGCGGGCCAGCTGCACTCTTTGCCAAGCGGAAAGATTAGTGTAGGTATCTTTTTTAAGATGTTCGAGTTTATCCTCGAGACGTTTAACCTCGGAAGAAAGGTCTATCTTCTTATCCGAGATAAAATGCCTTAGATCCTGTATCTTTTTCTCTAATTCAGCGATTGGTTTTTCGAAATCTAATCCGGCCATATTAATGAGCGGTTAATCAACTATAACTACTTCTGTTCCAACGGGAACAATTGTATAAAGTTCCTCTACTTCGGGATTAGCCATACGCACGCAACCCTGGGTAACTTGTTTTCCTAAATCCTGGGGTTCAATCGTGCCATGTATCCCGTAAGAAGGTTTATCCAAACCCAACCAGCGCGTGCCCAAAACATTTTCGGGGCTGCCTGCCGGAATGACTGCTCCGGTTTTAAACCAAGTAGGATTCATCAGTTTAGAAGTAATTTTGAAAGTTCCAACAGGGGTGGAATTATTCTTTCCCGTCGATACTATATAAGTCTTGATTATTTCTTCATCGCTTTTTAAAATCAGGATATTCTGCGACTTATCCACCAGAATACTAAAAGGCGCATTCCAAATTTTAATCTTTTTCCCCGGATTAATTATATCGCTGCTCAGGTTATTACTCTTCTTGATCAGATCCGTCGTGGTCTTAAATTCCCGGGCAATTTTATTCAAAGTATCCCCGGATTTTATTTCATAAAGCACGCTTTTGGGAGTCATGACGGGGGAAAATAAAAGTTTTATGTTAACATCATCAATCGTTCTCTGCCAGCTCATGACATCATTTGAATTAGAGAAATCATTGACGAGCTTCTGATAAACGGATCTAGCCCCCAGCAAATCCCCTTTTGCCTGCAGACTTTTTGCTTCATTTAACAAAGATTGCGCTTTCGATGAATCCTTTTGTCCGGCAAGAAAGTTCTTGCCGCTTCTAAAAATAAGGGAAGCGGTTAAAATCAAAAGTAACAATATTACGCCAGATAGTATAAAAATCTTCTTATTCACTGCGCACTTCCTTTCCTATAAATTAATTATGCCTTACTTCAGCATTGCTCATTTTCTAACGGATAGTGATATTAAATTAAATATTCTAATGCGCCAGTACCGCTATGAGAACACCAACCAGAAACCCGCCGATTACCTCCAGCGGCGTATGGCCGATGAGTTCGCGTAAACGTCCGTCGTGGATCTTACCCTTCCAGTAAATATCGTCGGTTATTTTATTTAAAATGCGCGCCTGTCTTCCGGTTGCCCGGCGCACGCCTTGGGCATCGAACATAACTACAATCGCAAATGACGCAGCTAAAGCAAAATAAGCGCTGTCAAAACCATAATCTAAACCTAACGCGGTAGCTAAGCATGCTGCGCCGGCTACGTGGCTCGAAGGCATACCTCCGGTGCCAACAAATAGGCGGAAGTCAAACTTCCTCTTCTGCACAACGCCGATAAAAACTTTTAAAGTCTGGGCAATTAACCATGCCGAGAGAGTAGTAAGAAAAATCTTATTCCGGGATAATTGAGCTAGAATCTCTATCATTATTTTCGGTTTAAATATGAAATGTCGTGCATTAAACTTACCCGCCTCTCCTTCTGCCTTTTCTGGCTTGCTTAAAACTGCGAAAGAAAGGAAAAATATCCTGAATCAGGCGCTTGTGCGGAGAAAACAAGGATGGTAACATTCCCGCCTGGTTATATCGCAATATTATATAATCAGCACCTCAAATTGCAAGCCTTTTCTCGACTTCTCCCGATTTCGGGTGAAAAATGAAGTTAAAAATAGGTGTTTTTTAGTTAGATTTCAGCTATCATCACGTCTATTATATTAGAAGGAGGAAAAACATGTTAGCCAGGGCATTAAGTTTCGGGATACACGGTATAGAAGCCTACCCCGTAGAAATTGAGGTAGATATTTGCCGGGGTCTACCTGCAATAAACGTAGTAGGATTACCGGATTCCGCGGTTAAAGAAAGCAGGGAAAGGGTAAAAAGCGCGATTAAAAATTCCGGCTTTAGCTGGCCATCTGAAAGGATTACCATAAGCCTGGGGCCATCCGGGATCAGAAAAGAAGGAGCTTATTTTGATCTGGGGATTGCTTTAAGCATACTGGCGGCAACACAACAGATAAACAGCTCAAGACTATCTAATTATTTTGTTTTAGGAGAACTATCCTTGGACGGATCGCTTCGGCCGCTGCGAGGAATACTTCCAATAGCTATAGCGGCAGCAAAATCTCCCTGCAATAAGCTAATTATCCCGGCCCAAAATGCCAAAGAAGCCGCGATTGTATCTGGAGCATCCACATTCGCGCTTAAAACCTTACGGGAAAGTGTAGAATTTTTAAATAATCCAGACGGCTTTAGGCCTTTGGAACCTGAATTGTTGAATTTATCTCAAAAAGGCTTTTATAGCGTAGACTTCTCGGATGTTAAAGGCCAATTTATGGCAAAGAGAGCCATAGAAATAGCCATAGCCGGAGGCCACAACATTCTGATGATTGGTCCACCCGGAAGCGGTAAAACCATGCTCGCAAAAAGAATTCCCACAATTATGCCGGACATGACTCCCGAAGAAGTGCTGGAAGTAAGTAAAATTCATTCGGTTGCCGGTTATCTGGTGAATAAAGACGGGGTCATAACTACCCGCCCATTTCGCTCCCTTCACCATACCATCTCCAACGCAGCTCTTGTAGGCGGCGGCTCCATACCCATACCGGGAGAAATAAGCCTGGCGCATGAAGGCGTGCTTTTTCTGGATGAACTTCCGGAATTTAGACGCGATTGCCTCGAAGCCTTGCGGCAACCGCTAGAAGATCGTTCAATTCGCATATCGCGGGTATTCAAATCTTTAGTATTTCCTGCCTCTTTTGTTTTGGTCGCCGCGATGAACCCCTGTAAATGCGGCAATTATCACAACAATAAAACTTCCTGCCGCTGTTCAACAGCACAGATCCATGCCTATCGCTCTAAAATATCCGGCCCATTATTGGATAGGATAGATATTCATATAGAAATTCCGGCGACAAAATATCAGGAGTTAAGCGGAAATCTGCCTGCGGAAAGTTCCGCGCAAATCAAGGAGAGGGTAAATAAAACCCACGCAATCCAAATTGAAAGATTTAGAAATGAGGGCATCCTATGCAATGCTCAAATGAGTTGCAAACAGGTAAGAAAATTTTGTATATTAGGCAAGGAGGAAAACGAATTGTTAAAAATGGCGATGTCTGAACTAAACTTTAGTGCCCGGGCCTATGATAAAATATTGAAAATATCAAGAACCATTAGCGATCTCGCCGGATCAGAACAGATAAAAACAGACCATCTTGCAGAAACAATCCAATATCGATCTTTAGATAGAGATTTTTTCGCTTAGAACAAACGTTTATTTAATCCAAGGGGGATTGCTCCGGTCTCAATAAACATTTCTCTCAATAACATCAATAAGCTGCTCTAATTCCACCGGCTTGGCTATAAAGGGATGCCCGCCAATAATGCCGCTGTTTGCTTCTACCTCCTCCTTCTTAGCCACCGCAGTTAAAAACACTATGGGTATATCTTTGGTATCTTCATCACACTTCAACTGAAACGCTACCTCGCTACCGTCCATATCCGGCATTGAGATATCTAACAAGATTAAATGCGGCTTGAATTCTTTTGTGGCAGAAAAACCGAGCAATCCGCTATTCTCCACCCTAATTTCATATTTTCCGGTTTTCTCGAGATTCCATTTTATCAATTTTGTAAAATTTTCTTCGTCATCAATAACCAATATTCTTTTCCTGTCCATTTTTGGTTTATCTCCTTCTATAATCCTTAAGGAAAAAATTAATATATTTTATAAGAACCATTTTTGCTAGCGATAATCTTGCCTATCCGCTGCATCACTCGGCTATTTTTAAGATAACTGTCACTTTAGCCCCCTGGCCGAATCTGCTTTCTGCATATATAATCCCTCTGTGCATATGGATTATGTTCTTGGTTACGGACAGTCCTAAACCTACGCCACCGGTTGAACCTTTTGTGGTAAAAAATGGTTCGAATACTTTTTTCAGATTTTCTTCAGGAATGCCAACGCCAGTATCTTCGATTTCAACTACTACAACCTTCTCTCCAATCATAAAATAACCTTCTTCTCTTCTGCTTGTCCCGTTTTCTATCCCCTCTAACTTTTTACCATAACTACGGATCGTAATATTGCCGCCTTCAGGCATGGCTTGAATCGCATTCAAAAATATATTAACGAACACTTGTTCTAATTTGTTTCTATCGGCCAGCACCTTGGGCACGTCTTTTTTGATTTCCGGTATGATATCAATATTCTTTGATTCAAACTTGATTTTTACCAAACTTAAAGAACTTTCTAGAATAGAATTTATATCTTCCGGCCTCAGATCCAGATTCGTAAATCTGGAGAAATCTAAAAGGGTATTTATAATCTTATCTGCCCTTTTTACACTGTCTTTAAGCATGGTTAAGGTTTCAGAAATATCTCCTTCTTTAACCGGTATTTTGTTTTCCAGGTAGTTAACTCCTTGCAATATTATTCCCAGAGGGTTTCTTACTTCATGCGCTACCCCGCTAGCCAGTTGGCCTATTGTATTCAATTTTTCCGCTTGGATGACCTGATTCTGCATCTCTTTTAACCTGGTATACGCCTTTTTAAGCTCATCTTCCGCCTTTTTGCGCTCGGTAATATCTTGTAATGTCTCGATAGCAGCTATTAACTTTCCTTCGGTGTCATATATAGGCGCGGCATCAAATACTATATACCTGTCTCTACCACCTAATTTAGGATACCAGTCTTCTGCGTGCAAACCGTTGGGTATAAGCGTAGAACCCTGATAGACTTTATAAAACTTATCCAAATCAACAAAGCTATTATCAATAACTATATCGGCAACGCAAGGACGCTGGTAGCTATAAAAAGCTTTCCAGTGATCGCTGGTGCCCAGCAAATCTTTCGCTTTCGTGCCGGTAAGCTCTTCACAGGCCACATTCCAATAAAGAACTTTGTGTTGAGAATTAATGACAAAGGTGGCAACCGCGGAATTCTGAATTATAGACTCTATAATCTTATCCTTTTTCCCTAAATCTTCATCTTTCTTAACTTGTTTGTTACAGTCCAGGGGTTCCATCTTCGGGTTTATAGGAATTGCGCCAACACCAATATTATCTACAACATTATCGCGCCTTTCGGCTAATCCCTTTAATTGTTGCTCTACTTTTTCGCGCTCTTCGATAAGTTCCTGTATTAGATTTACGCTACAGCCGCCTAACACCTCAACACCCGCGGGCTTGCTCAGCATAAGCTCTTCCTCAATCTGAGCTTTTCCCGTAGAATTGAATATACAACTAAGCCCCGCCCTATTCATAAACTCCCTATAATCAACCGCTGTCGGGATATTTAAGGCTTTGGCTAGTTTAATTCCGGGGGCATCTTGATTGAAATCAACCACGCCTATAATAGTTATTTTTTCGATTTTGGAAAATAACTCTACAAGCGCTCTTCCGCATTTTCCCGCCCCAATTATGAGTATTTTAGCTTTTTCTGCCATCATTTATCCCTTAGAAATCTCGAGCGGCTGTTTTGCTTATCTATGCCTACCTCATATTCGGCGAAAACTAGACGACGAAACCAAAGTTTAAATCCACGGAAGCCGGGCAAAACCTTGAAGAGAATTTTAGTTGCAATGGAAGGATGGTAAAAAATTCTCGGCTGATAAGAAAATCGGAATTGCAGCTACACAGAGAGATTCCGGCTATTTTAGGCTCAGGTATCGCCATCGGTATGATCTCTATTCCTTTAACACAGAACTCAAAAGCGCACAGAAATATTTTTTGTGGATATACCGAGATTAATCTTCATTAAACTCTGTATTTTAAATATGCGCTTATTCAATAATATGCTTGTGTTTATACACCAAATCCGCGGGAAAATCAAGTATTTTGGCGGCAGGAAAAGTTATATCACAAACTGACCCGACAAAATCAATGTTTCAGCGCGTATAAAATAAATCCTTTATTTTCATACAAGAAATCAATTCTCTTTAAATCGGGCGAACGATAAAATAATTTATATATTAAGGGCACGTCCTTATCGTTAGCGCCCTTGCCCATGGTAAAACCGCGGCCTGAATATTGTGAATATGCAAATGCGTAATCCAACCTCTTGGCAACCAAAATATGGGTTGCACCATACTCCTTGCAAAAAAACCATAGCGTCTCTTCATCATAAGAGCTGAAAATCTTGGCCACCCTTATAATTCTTTTGATTATTTCCGGGCTCTCCAATAGGCCGTCGGTTATTGTCGGACGATTACAATATGTTTGGATGGAATAACCCTGCCCCCAATCGCAAAGTATCACGGAGTTTTTCGAGGTCAACCTATTCACCGCCGAGATAGCTTGCTTTAATTCGGTATCCATATCGGCATACTTAAATCTTGTACTGGCCAATCTCCAGGCATCACACCCTGTTTTAACAAAAATTATGACCAAAATACCTAGCAAAATCTTCTTCATTATCTTCCTGTCGTTATGGAAAATGAAGGACAGGCTTTCTCCCGCAGACAGAGCAACCAAGGGTCCCAAGATTATCTTGAGCCTCGAAAAAAGCAGGGTGAGAACAAGAAAAAGGATTAAGAAAAACTGCAAAATAAATTTTTGCGGATTAAACTTCTGTTTTCTAAAGCAGGTATATAAATAAAAAATGGCGAATATTCCTGAAAAGGACAGGAAATTAGCCCCCAATAGCCCTAAGATACTAACTCCTGACAATTCGTTTACGTAATAAATAACCTTGGAGAATTGACTAAAATCATACGGAATATACAAACGTTGCATGAGAATCTCGAGAAAAGTCCGGAAATGCGGCAAGCCGGAATATCCCGGGATTTGAACCAGGCCAAATGCGGAAAATAATAGCAGGATGCATGCCCCGGAAATAATAATTTTTATCCGTTCATTTCCAAGCAAATTTCGGCGTTTCAGACAAAGATAAGCGCTACTGATAAGATAGGCAATTAAGAATAAAACATACAGCCTCCAAACCCAGGAAGCTAACATCAAGCAAAAAAGGGATGCCCCAAAATAGCAAATGAACCGCAGCTTACCATTCTTCTCCCTAAAGGCCATGATAAAAAATAGCAAACTCATAAAAAGTAACGGCGCAGCCAACACTTCATATCTATACATATAACAGAACGTCCTGTGCAGATAAGCAGGGATAATCGCGGATAAAAACGCGCAAAGGAAGGCTATTATTTTTTCATTTCTATAAATCTCTAACGATAAAAAATAAACAGGGACGCAAATCAAGGAACTAAAAAAAGCGGCAAAAATCAGCAAAGATTCATTAAGCGGGATTTGCCTAAAGATATTTAAAAACCTGTGAAAAACTGCTCCTGCATGGTAAAGCCCGATGGGAAGAAAATTTCTTATGTTTTTGCCTTCAGGATAAATACTCAAGCGATCAATTATAGGTACGGACCCCTTTTGAATAACCGATGCGGTCATGCGATAATTGAAGGCGCTGTCAGAAACAAACTCAAGAACGCACCCTTTAGAAGGTGTCATCCTTAACAAAAAAGATGCTGATAAAATAAAACTAAACAGCAAAGCGCTTTTACTAATAATCAAGATTTTCCGCATTTATATTCCCTTAGAATACATTTCAATCTGCTTTATCACTTTATGCATATATAATATAACACAAGAGAATAGTTACAACTATCTTATTTTCAGATAGTTCCAAGCATAGACTTTGCTCATTATAACTATTGCCCGAACCTCGCGATTATCACTCAAGAGAAATTCTAGGCGTTTAAAAACTTATAAACTAACTAAGGAGATTTTGCTGGGGGTCGTAAGCAAATGAACTGCTTGCGGACGATGAAAATAACTTACTTTTAATACTGCTGCAGGACAAAATTCTTCCATTCGGCTTCAAAATCCTGGAAGTTAATAAAATTGAATGACTTTAACAGGGCTTTTTTCCAATCTGTTCCATCGCGAAGCATCCGGCTAAAACGAAGAAAATCTTCCTTTCCTTTCTCGCGAAGAAGAAAAACAATCACCGACGCGGCTTCTGAATAAAAAACTCCGGGCTCCATGTTGTCATCCGGTTTAACAACTCCGGAGAGCGCATTAAGCTCAACATATTTGTTTTGTTTGATTAGCTCCTTGGCTTTTTGTAAACGTAAATTAAGATTGCTTTGTTCCTGAGAGCTGGCGACCCCTTCATCGATCCAAAGAGGGAGTTGAATATTCTTACCTATGAATTCACGAAAGATTATGTGCGTCATTTCATGAGGAAGTATGGAATCAAAAAATCCGCTTTGCCCCACATATGTTTTAATTACCCGGCTGTTTACGGAAACCACCGCTCCTGCCCAAGAAGAATTCTGGGTCTCTCTCTGGAACTCACCAGCATCCCTGTAAAGATAAATCTTGGCGCGATTCTCCCAACTCCAGAAATCAAATCTGCGGTAACCAAGGTCATCAACTATACTGTTATAATAAAATTCGGCCTTGCTAATCAAGTCATCGACTAGCGCCGGCTGAACGCCCTGATGATAAATAATGAAATGTTGGGATTTATTGGTCTGCCAGGAAGACTTTGTTATGTCAGCCTGGGCGATGACAGGGAAAAAACCAAAAATGAAAATAACAAGTGGAAAAATGCTGTTTATAAAAGTAACGGGCTTTCTCTGATTTTCTGTCTGGGGATCTCCCGATATAGCCATCCTTATGGAATAATCCTATGGAGTAAGAACTTCAATGATAACACTGCTTTCGCCGGTTAGGCCTTTTTCATCTTTTACCGTAAGTTTTGCGGTATATTGGCGGGGCTTTCCGTAAGTCGTGCTCCAATAGCTATTGGCGGGAGTCTTCTTAGTAGAGGTATCTCCGTCGCCAAAATCCCAAATATAAGAAACTATCCTGCCGTTGGGAGAATGGGATTTTGAACCATTGAATTGAACAAATAAAGGAGAATACCCCTTAGACGGCTTGGCAATAATTACCGCTACGGGAGACTTAGACGGCCTCTCTTTTTCAATTGCCTGTTCCGGTTTGGATATTCTCTCTATAGGCTTTTGCACACTGGCTTCAGGAACCGCTTGTGGCGCAGGAACAGCGGTAACTTTTTCAGAAGCTACTACTTCCTGACTTTCCAGTTTTGGTTTCTCAACCGAAACCTCTTCCTTAACCGGTTCTTTAACCTCAGGAGGTGGCTCGACTTTTTTCTTTACTTCGGGGGCTGGCTCGGGTTTCTGCCCTGTTGAAACAGCAGGCTGTTCTTTTCCTAAATCTTCCTGGATATAACCACTTAACTGTTCTTTTAAAGCCTTTGTGCGCGCCTTTTCAATCTTATATTCAGCATCTTCTTTTTTATCTACATAGTCCTTGTATTTCGGATCATGATTATACTTATAGTCATTTATCGCGATGGAAGGCAGCCAAAATATGCCGAGGACAGCTCTAGCGATAAAAACCGGTGGATCAACAAAATTTTGTTTAAACCGGTTTTCGATATAGCCCATTTTCTTATAGTATTTTTCGACTTCCACTCTCCGTCTTTTAAAGCGCTCCCAAGCAAGTTTCTCATCAGGCACAGAATTATTCTTTCCAATGGTATACTCCGGAATTACCCTGTCATATCTGGCAACTACAAAACCATTGCTATAGGGTGTTTCGCCTTTTTTTATGCTATAAGTGGAACAACCGGAAAGAAATAGAATGGCTAAAAGTATGAAAAATAAGGTTTTCTTCATTTTAATTAGGAAGTAGGGGGCGCAAAACTTAAAATCACAATTAAAAGTCAAATTTTCTACTTCTAACTTGTGTTTTTGCTTTTTTTACTTTTGTTTTCTTGCTTTACATTATTTGTTTAATTGATTTAAGATATGATACTACTTTGGAGAAAGCATGTCAATTAACATTATAATCGGGAATAAATCGTCCTCAGCACCAAAGGTATTGGTTTAATTGGAGGATTCTTAATTCTCAGGCCCGACCTATAGGTCAAATCAGCCATTTGTCTTGACCAGAGGGCCTCGGCTTCAAGCACTATTTCTTCGCCATTATCGGGAATCTTGAGGCATAGAATTATAGGCGTATTCAAAGGTAATTTCTCGGAGCTGATTACACCAAGCCCCTGAGAACTTATATCGTGGGTATACTTTGAGTCAAAACATTCTACGTCTAATTTGGTATATTTTATGGGGATGGTAATAAGAAAACGGACTGACTTTCGTTTGTCTTGAAGATAGTTTTCCGACATCGAATCGCCCCCTCCTCCCCAGCCACCCCAAACATAATCATCTTTCTAATACGCATAACTAGTATGCCTAGGTTTAGAACCGGTTTCAAGACTATATTTGATTTTTTAGAAAGCGCTTTCTTCAGGATTTTCTTCGGGCAAATTCGCCGATTATCGGCAGTTCAAAATATTCCCCTCGATAGGCTTTAATCATGAGGATAATCCAAAGAACTATTTCTATTATACCCACCAATGTCATGATTATAAATCCCACTAACGGCAGGAATCTTGCCACAACGCCTACCATAAACAAAAACCCGAAGGCTATGGTCGACTGCGCGGCATGAAACCGCACGAATTTATTTTCTTTTTCCAAAGCATAGAAAATAAGGCCGGTAATAAAACCGAAAAGGTAGCTTAAGACAGCGGCTATGTTCGCTTCCATCCCGAGGCTGGATTTTCCCTGGCTTATATGTCTCATACCCCCTCCCTTACTTATTAAGATTTAATCAACGCCAACGCTTCTGAGCGGGTTTTCTCGCTTTCTTTGAATATCCCGCGCACGGCCGAAGTGACTGTTAATGTCCCGGGTTTTTTCACCCCCCGCATGGACATACAAAGATGCTCTGCTTCAAGAACCACCATTACCCCCAAAGGTTTCAATTTAGACATGATAATATCGGCAATCTGCGTAGTCAAGCGTTCCTGCACCTGCGGCCGACGCGCTAAGATATCAACCACCCGGGCGAGCTTGCTTAATCCCGTAACTCTTCCGTTTCTGGGTATATATGCTATACTGGCCTTGCCGATAAAAGGCAAAAGATGGTGTTCGCATACCGAATACAAGGGAATCCCCTTGAGCAAAATAATTTCATGATGTTTCTGATCGAGAATAACTTCCAGTTCTTCTTCGGGATCAAGCTTGATTCCGGCAAAGATTTCTTCATACATCTCGGCCACACGTTTAGGAGTTTCTAAAAGATCCTTCTTCTTCGGGTCTTCCCCAATTGCTTCCAATATGTCGCGTATTGCCTTTTCAATCTTTTTCTTATCCATAGTTCTCCTTATTTGCCTATGCAAAACTCTGAAAATATTTTATCCAACAGATCTTCAGAAAATCTCTTGCCCAATATTTCATCTAAAACCTCTACCCCTTCCTTAAGCCCCTGAGCGATGAATTCGGCAGATAAGTTATTATCTAACGAACTTTGCGCCTGTGCAATAGCAATCTTTGCTTTTTGCAGCTCCCGGATATATCTTAAATTTGCCACCAGCAACGATTCTGGAGTAGCGATATTGCCACCGTATATCAAATCTGCGATTACATTCTCCAATAGGTCTATATTCTTTATTTTTTTCGCCGATATGCCGATTATATTTTTGAAAAGCTTCGCCAATTTATCCCGCTCGATTTTTTGTTTAAGATCGATTTTGTTGACCAAAACAATCGCCTTCTTTTTCTTCAACTTGGAGATTAAAAACAAATCTTCCTTGGCTAACCGCTTGTTCCCGTCAAATATGATCAAAACTAAATCCGCCGCAGCAATATGTTCCTGAGAACGTTTTACCGCTTCCTTCTCCACCAAATCCCGCGGTTCCAAAATGCCGGCTGTATCGACGATCCTGACGGGAATACCCTTAATATCAATTATCTCTTCTATCGCATCACGGGTGGTTCCGGCAATAGGAGTTACGATGGAACGCTCTTCCTGGAGCAAAGCGTTTAAAAGCGATGATTTGCCAACATTAGGTTTACCACAAATCACTACATGAATTCCTTCACGCAATATCCTGGCTAATTTTGAACCTTCGATCAACTTAGCCAAGCCTTTGTCTATTTCTTCTATCTTCTTAGAAATCGATTTTAGGCCAGAAATATAAATTTCTTCTTCCGGAAAATCGATACTAGCTTCCAGTTCCGCAAGAACACTCAGCAAAGACTGCCGGTGTTTATTTATTTGACTGGATAATCCGCCTTTTAACTGTTCGATCCCCATTTTTAGGGCTGAATCTGTTTTGGCGCGAATTATATCCAAAACTGCTTCAGCCTGGGTCAAATCAATCCTGCCGTTTAAAAAGGCGCGTTTGGTAAATTCTCCCGGCTCAGCCGGACGAGCGCCCTGATCTAAAACCAGATTAAGCGTATCCCGTAAAGCGACGATCCCGCCATGACAGTTGATCTCAACGACATCCTCTCTGGTGTAAGATTTCGGAGCGCGCATAACAGTCAGAATAACCTCATCAATAACTTTACCATCTTTAACAATAGTTCCGTAATGCATAGTGTAGGTTTTAAAATCCGAGGGTTTTCTCCCTGCCGCGGAAACAAATATCTTATCGCAGATGTTTAACGCTTTTTCCCCGCTTAAACGCACTATTCCTATCCCGCCTTCGCCTATAGGAGTTGAAATAGCCGCGATTGTATCGCTAAGATTATGATTTATCATTTCTAAACTCGCCCACTACGAATAATGAACCGGTGATCAAAATTAAATCTTCTTTCCGGGAAATCTTTAAAGCCAATTTTTTAGCTTCTCTTACGCTTTCGGTAACATAAGTTTCTTTACCCTTAAAATAATTTTTAAGAACATGCGCATCAGCTGCGCGCGGAGTACGGGCTTGAGTCAAGATAACCGCATCTGCCAAAGCATAAAGTTGCTTGGCTATGCCTTGCATATCCTTATCACTGGATATACCTAGCACAAGAATAAGGCGCTGATAACGGAATCTATTCCTGACTGCCTGGCTTAAAACTCCGGCAGAGGCGGAATTTTGCGCGCCATCGAGGATAATAAACGGCCTTTTGCCCGCAATCTCACATCTGCCAGGCCAAAGAGTATTATAAAGCCCGCCCCTTATAGAATCAATACTGACCTTAACTCCGGATGAACGCAAGGATTCAATTGCCCCCAAAGACACAGCGGCATTCATTATTTGATGCGCGCCAATTAACTTTATTTTCAGATTCTTATATTCCCTGCAGGGAGTAATAACTTTAAAATTATTTTCAGTGCCAGCATATTTTATATTTCTTCCCACGACCAGTAATTTCGCTTTTTCTTTTTTACACTTATTTCTGATAACAGCCAGCGCTTCTTGAGTTTGTGGGGCACTGATTACCGTTGATTTTTGACTTTTGACTTTTCCTGTCTGCCGGACAGGCGGGGATTTTTGACTTTTTATAATTCCGGCTTTTTCCGACGCTATTTTAGTTAAAGTATACCCCAGCTTATCCATATGTTCATAACTTATGGGGGTTATTATGCTGGCCAACGGATTAACTGCATTCGTAGCATCCAGCCTTCCCCCTAATCCGGTTTCCAGAACAGCAAAATCAACGTGTTCTTCTTTAAAATAAACCAGGGCGATTATGGTGCAGATTTCAAAATAGGTAAGCGGACCGTATTTTGAAACCCGATTATACTTTTCGATTGTAGGCCTTAACCTGAAAACTAATTCCGCGAATTTACGCCTAGGGATCATCCCGGAAAAATCTTCTTTTTCTGCGGAACCAGGCGCAAGAATTCTAATCCGCTCTCTAAAATCTACTAAGTGCGGAGAAGTATAAAGCCCTACCCGGTAACCCGCTTCTCTTAATATATAGGCAATAAACGCTGAGGTTGAACCCTTACCCTTGGTTCCGGCTATATGGATGGATTTTAAGAAGCTTTCCGGATTATGAATTGTATCCAGAAAAAACTGGACGCGTTTTAAACTCAGCGCTTTTTTATAGGGATATTTGGAAAGCTTTTCATAATTAATGCGGGATTCCAGATACTGAAGTGCTTTAAGGTAAGACATTTCATCAGTGCCTAAAGTGGCGGATGCCCGTAGTAACCATGGCAATCTTATATTTATTGCAAGCCTGGATAATTTCTCCGTCGGCAATCGAACCTCCGGGTTGGATTATCGCCCGGGCCCCTGCCTTATGCGCCCAGAGGATGGCATCGGGCTTAGGGAAGAAGGCATCCGAAGCCAAGCAAGAATTTACACTTAATTTATTACTTTTTTTCTGAGCAATCATTACAGAATCTACCCGCGACATTTGGCCTGCGCCAATACCAACTGTCCGGGTTCCTTTAACCAAAACAATGGCATTCGACTTTACATGTTTAGCTACTTTCCAGCCAAAAATCAGGCTTTCCATCTCCTGTTTAGTCGGCTTTCTTTTAGTAACCACTTTAAGATTATTCAAATCCAACGCGGCTAAATTCTTATCCTGCAGCAATAATCCGCCGCTAACCCGCTTAAAATCCGGTTCATTTATCGGTTCCAGCCCGCAAAATTCCAAAATACGCAAATTCTTTTTCTCTTTGAATAAGGCTAAAGCCTTTTCTTCAAAACCCGGAGCAATAATGCATTCCAGGAATCCGCTCTTGGCGACAGCTAGCGCGGTCTTTAAATCCATTTTCCGGTTTAAGGCGACTATTCCGCCAAAGGCCGAAAGCTTATCGCATTTCCAAGCGGATAAAAAAGCTTTTTCCAGAATCCTGTCCTCAGCCACACCGCAAGGATTGTTATGTTTAACAATTACCGCTGCCGCCCCGAGAAATTCCCGGACTAATTCAAAAGCAGAATTTAAATCCAGAATATTGTTAAATGAAAGTTCTTTTCCTTGCAATTGCTTAAGATTAATAATTCCGCGGGTCTTCCCCTTTTCTCTATAAAAGGCTGCTTTTTGATGCGGGTTCTCCCCATAACGCAATTCCTGGATTTTCTCAAAAGATAAATTAAGCGTATCGGGAAACCCCGTAACCGCCTGATGAACTCCATTATTCCATTTGTTCAAGTATTCAAATATCGCTGCGTCGTATTTAGAGGTCCGGTTAAACACCTCAATACCTAAATCCCGCATCAAACTCTCCGACAAAGCGCCTTTATTCTTCTTTAATTCTTCAACGACTTGCGGATAACGCTCAGGATTACAGATAACCGCGACTGAGCGGTGATTTTTAGCGGCAGAGCGTAACATCGACGGCCCGCCGATATCGATATTTTCAATAACCTCTTCAATGGAAACCTCGGGTGAAAGCATTGTCTTTTCGAAAGGATAAAGATTTACCACTACCATATCTATTAAGCCAATGCCGTGATTTTCCAGCGTTTTCATATGCTCCTGGTTGTTTCTTAAGGCAAGGAGCCCGGCGTGAATCTTAGGATGCAAGGTCTTGACGCGGCCGTCGAGCATTTCCGGAAAACCGGTGTATTCCGAAACTTCCACCGCCGGAATATTATTTTCACGCAAGAGTTTTGCCGTGCCCCCGGTAGAAACAATTTCCACTCCGAATTTATTCAGTTCGCGAGCCAAATCCAGTATCCCTGTCTTATCCGATACGCTGATTAACGCCCGCCTAATCTTAACCATAACAACCTCTTTCTATTTATTAAACCTAAAATTGGCTAAATCACAATCCTGCATTATATATTCTTTTGACTCCAGACGCATTTTGCCGGCTTGTTTGGCTCTATTTTCTCCGCCGCACTCCATAAAATCCTTAAAAGCAATGATCTCAGCCCGAATAAACCCCTGTTGTATATCCGAGTGTATAGCGCCCGAGGCCTCCCAGGCGTTTGCGCCGTTTCGAATGAGCCAGGCCCGGGTATCTTTTTCACCGGTAGTAAAAAAACTGATATATCCGCCTTCCTTTAATACTCTAAGCAAAAGGGCATTTTTATCTTCCAGGTCTTTGGCCTCGGCAACAATTACCGGTTTCGCGGTAAGCAAACCGTATTTGATCAATTCTTTTTTTTCAGTTTCCGCAAGCCCCGCGTTAAATATAAACTGCTCTTTTTCTAAAGCCGCTTTTAGTTTATTGAATAAAGCTTTTTCCGCTTCTTCCGTCGAACGCGTAAGCCGAGTTTCCACAAATTCCAGATCCTTAAGGATAAGGTCGCTCGCTGAATCTTTAACGACTAAAATTGCATCTGCGTCAATTGCCGCTGCTTCTTCCACAACTTCAACCTGGACATAGGTCTTCTTTTTAGCTTTGGTTATACTATCCACTTCGTCCAAACGAGAATCTTTAACATTATGCTTACCGGGATTTAACTCCGGTAAACCGATTACGCTTATCTTCATAAATTTTACTGTTCTTCCTGTTTTTTTGAGGCTTGATATTGAGTAATAATCGAGCCAGCGATTTTATGCGGTACTTCTTCGTAGTGCGAAAATCGCATGGTGTAGGTCCCGCGGCCTCCGGTTATTGAACGCAGGTCATTGGCGTATTTAAACATCTCCGCCAGCGGCGCCTGAACCTTAATAATCTGCTGTTTACCTTTAATTTCCATCCCCATAACTCTGCCGCGCCTGGAATTAATATCTCCGGAAATAATCCCCAGGCAATCTTCCGGGATATTTATCTCCACATCCATTATCGGCTCCAACAATACCGGACCGGCATCCATTACTGCCTTACGTAAAGCCATGGCTCCAGCAATTTGAAAAGCCATATCCGACGAGTCGACTTCATGATAAGAGCCGTCAACCAGAGTTACCCGGATATCTTCAATCGGATGTCCGGCAACCGCTCCTTCCAAGGCTGCTTGCCGTACGCCTTTTTCGACGGAAGGAATGAAGTTACGCGGAATTGCGCCTCCGAATATCTTATCCACGAACTCAAAACCGTTTCCTCTTCCCAGGGGTTCAACCTCAATCCAACAATCGCCGTATTGGCCGCGGCCGCCGGACTGGCGCTTAAATTTTCCCTGAACTTTTATACTTTTTGTAATCGTTTCTTTATAGGAAACTTTCGGGATCCCTAAATCGACAGCGACATTAAATCTTTTTTTTCATCCGGGCAACCATTACTGACAAATGCAAATCGCCCATCCCCGAAATAATCAATTCTTTGGTTTGCGGATCATGCCTTACTCCAAAGGTATGATCCTCGGCCGCCAGCTTATGCAAAGCATCGGATATTTTTTCCTCATCCTCGCGGCTCTTAGGCTTAACCGAAGCGGAAATTGCCGCTTCCGGAAAAACTAGCGGCTCGAATAAAAATTGCTCTTTGTCTCTTGAGAGCGAATCCCCTACACCCGTATCTTTCAATTTGGCGATAGCTACAATATCGCCGCTAGTCGCAGCTTCAATTTGACGCTGCTCTTTGCCCTGTAAAATATAAATCGGACCGATTCTTTCCTTTGATTTCCGGCTTACGTTATAAAACCCGGTATCGCTTAAAAACTTTCCCGAGAAAACCCGTAGCAAAGTAAACTGGCCCACAAAAGGATCCGAGATGTTTTTAAAAACAAACGCGGAAAACGGAGCACCCTCTTTTAAAACCACCTCTTTGGCTTCTTCGGGTTTTAAAGGATTAAACGCTTTAACCGGATTTCTCTCCAAAGGACCAGGCAGATACTGCAGAATATCATCCAGCAAATCTTTAATTCCTTTATCAGTAAGCGCTGAACCTGCCAAGACCGGAAAAATTTTGCGCTTATTTACGGCCTGAGCTAAGCCATTCTTAATCTCTTCCTGTGATAGACGCAAGGTCGCAAGATATTTTTCCAACAAACTGTCATCGCTTTCGGCAATCGCTTCCACCAAAAGAGAATCTTCCAAAGACTGAATTATAACGCAGTTTTTGGAGAGGCTGGATTTTAAATCCGCTAAAATTTTATTAACATCCGCCCCTTCTTTATCCACCTTGTTGATAAAAATCACGCAAGGGATATTGGCCTCTTCGCACATTTCCCAGCCACGCTGCGTACCTGCCTGCACACCGTTTGCGCTATCCACCACGATGACCGCGCTATCTACAGCCCGGATTCCACAAATAACCTCTCCGAAAAAATCCGCGTATCCAGGGGTATCCACTATCTGCAAACGCGCGCCCTGATAATCACAAAAGAGCAAACTTAAATTTATGGAATGTTTTTTCTCGATTTCATCAAAGCTATAATCGCTAGTAGTCGAACCATCTTCGATTTTTCCTTTGCGGATAGTAGCTTTGGAGAAATAAAGTATACTTTCGGCGAGGCTGGTTTTGCCTGATTGGGCATGACCTAAAAGAATAAAATTGCGTTTATTCTTAGCGTCCATTTCCCGTGTTTACCCTATCTGCACTAATCCCATGTACACCTACGAGGCGTATATGAGTTAATTGAAGAATTATTCTAGGTAGGTGTAAATCTTACCCTTATAATTACGCAGGACGTATTTTCCTTTAGCCTGTGAAAGAATATAATTCGGCCCCACGGGAATTTTTCCGCCTCCGCCAGGACCATCAATAACATAGGTAGGGACAGCGTATCCGGAAGTATGTCCGCGCAACTTCTCCATGATATTTATCCCGGTAGCTACGGGAGTCCGGAAATGCTGCGTGCCGCGCACCGGATCGCACTGATAAATATAATACGGCCTTACCCTTATCTGCAACAATTCATGAACCAGCTTTTTCATTATGAAGGGCCGATCATTAACACCCTTAAGCAAGACCGTTTGGCTCCCTAAGGGAACGCCTGCCTCCGAAAGCATATCGCAGGCAATCTTGCAGCGTTTGGTAATCTCCTTGGGGTGATTAAAATGTATACTCATCCAGATCGGCGAATATTTTTTAAGCATATTCACCAGGTTTTCCGTAATGCGCTGAGGAAGAGTCACCGGGATACGCGTGCCGATCCTTAAAAATTCCACGTGCGATATAGAACGAATCTTTTGCAGCAGCTTTTCCAATTCTTCGTCTTCCAGAATTAACGGGTCGCCTCCGGATATCAGCACATCCCTTATTTTACGGTTAGCTTTTATGTATTCGATAGCTGCATCAAACCTATCCGCAGAATTTGCATCTTTGACCTCATGATCGCCAACCAGACGCCGGCGCGTGCAATGCCGGCAATACATAGCGCAATGGTCAGTCGCCAATAGTAGAACCCTATCTGGATAGCGGTGCACCAAATGCGGAGCCGGAGAATCTCTGTCTTCGGCGCAAGGATCAGTCATTTCATGCGGAGTAACCATGGATTCCTGGATTACCGGAACAGATTGACGCCTGATCGGACAATTGGCGTCTTCCTGATCAAGAAGAGAACCCCAATAAGGAGTTATAGCCATGGATAAACGGCCCCTGGCCTTATCAATCCCCTTTTCCTCGTCGGGAGTCAAACTGATTATCTGCGCCAGAACATCTTTGGTGCAAATCCTGTTCTTTATCTGCCAATGCCAATCTTCCCAGTCCAAAGGGTTAATGTCCTTATAAATACCTATCTGCTGGTAGTCCCGGGGCTTTCTGCTTGTGCGTACAACATTAGCGTTTTCCTGCTGCAATTTTTGATTTTCAATTGCCTGAACGCTGCTCAATTTAAGCCTTTCCTTTCTGAGGCGCTTAGGATTATTGCCTCAATAAGATCTTCGTATTTCATTCCTGCGGCATACGCCATAATCGGAAAATTCGATTCCTTAGGGTCTAACCCCGGGAGAGGATTAATCTCCAGGACATAAGGCACATTGAATTTGTCCAAACGTATATCGGTACGTGAAATATCCAGGCAGCCGACTGCGCGATGCGTCCTGAGTGCGACATCCTTAACCGCTTTTTCAGTCTCCGAATCCAGGCGCGCCGGGCAGTGAAAAGTCGGCACTAACCCCAACTCTTTATTTCCCTGGTATTCCTTCATCTTCCAGGAATAAAAATATTCTCCGCTATTCTTACAGTCGGAGAAATCAATTTCTAAGATCGGCAGGACGCGGGTCTTGCCGTTTTCCAAAATCCCTACGGTAAGCTCTTTGCCTTCGATGAATTCTTCCACCAGGGCTTCCTGTTTATATACGCTAAGAATATCTTTAACCCGCTTGAATAAATCCTGCGTGTTATTAACCACATTGAGCTTGCTAATCCCTTTAGCCGAACCTTCGCAATTTGGCTTTACGATCAAAGGAAATCTTAAATCCGGGTTCAATTCTTCCGTTCCTTTAATAAAAACCTGGAAATTCGGAGTCGGGATATTTTCGGCTTTTAAAATCTTCTTGGTAAGGGCCTTATTCAAAGCTAAGGCTAAGGAGAATGTATCTGAACCTGTGTAAGGGATTTTTAGGTAATCTAATATCGCCGGAACTTCCGACTCGCGAAACTTACCTGACTTGCCTTCGGCAATATTAAAAACCATATCTACCGAATTTTTCCTAAAATAAGAGAATAACTTGGGATATTCTACGTCGATTGCCTCGACATTATGACCTTTTCTGCGGATAGCCCCGGTGATGGCGTTAATGGTTTCTTCGGAGTCACACTCCGAAAAATAATCCGCGGGTTTTGTCGTATCCTTCTTTTTTAAATTATACGTTAGGGCAATCTTCATTTAGTCGAGATTATGCCTTTTAATTGCGCTATTTAAGATTTTGCCAATCATCTGCTCATAAGTAATACCTGTGTTTTTGGCTAAAAGCATAAATACGTCTTCGGTAGACAGGGAAGGCAAAGGGTTTATCTCTAAGACATAGGGCTTGCCTTCATTGTCAACCCGAAAATCAACCCGTCCGAAATCACGGCAATCTACCGCTTTATAAGTCCTTAAGGCCAGATCATCGATCTTCTTCTTTAATTCTTGAGGGATTTTTGCCGGACAAATATATTCCAATCTATCGGAAGTAATACGGGCAAAGGTGTAAAACCTGTCGTTTAATTTTAGTTTTCCGTCGATTTTAATTTGAACGATTGGCTGGACTTCCGCAGGATCGTTTCCTACAAGAGCCACAGTAAATTCCTGACCGGATATAAATTCTTCAACCAAAACCGGTTGCTTATAAGCATTAACAATATATTCAACCTGCTTAAGCAGATCATCTCTATTTTCAACCCGGGAACTTTCGCTTAAACCTTTGGAAGAACCCTCAAAGCGCGGCTTTACGATTAAAGGAAACTTGTAATGATTGGTATTTGCTAATTCTTCTACTGAGCTTGTTTCAACAAATTTTGGAGTGGGTATTTTCTCGGCGATAAAAATCTTTTTGGCCATAACCTTATCCAAAGTAAGGCCAAGAGTAAGAGCGTCTGAGCCAACAAAAGGAATTCCGGCCATCTCAAGCAATATAGGTACTTGGGATTCACGGTTTCTTCCGGTTAATCCTTCAGAGATATTAAAAACAATGTCCACCCTTAAAGAAGATAATTTTTCAAGAAGATTTCCGGCGTTACCTATCCTCTCTACTTTAAAACCGTTTGCTTCAATTGCGCAAGCAATAATATCAATAGTCGATGGATGATCGAATTCAGCGTTAGCATCAAGAGGATCGCCTTCTTTAAATTGATAATCTGTCTTTAAATCGTAGGTTAACCCGACCGTTCTCATTGTTTTAGAAATCCTTTTTTAGTCCCCGCCAGCTTGATTTTGTGACGAGATTTCTTTTACTACAAAAAAAGGCTCTTCATCCTGCCAAAAGAGCCCTTTTCGTTACGCCTATTTTTTCAATTTAAGTTTAATGCCTCCTGAAAAATTACGCTAAGTATTGTGTCTATAGTGATTTTTTATCACAATCCGCTGTGATTGTCAAGAAAATTCAACGAACAAATTCTACCTTACCCCAAGTAATTAAATTATTTTTTAAAATAATAACTACCCCTAGGACACCTTTGATGGAACGGGCAAAATCAAGAGCCCGCTGCAAGTCTTCTTTGGAATTAATACGATTGGCTGTAGCTGTAGCTACACTGTCCGCGAGACTAACGCTCTTTGAAATAATCACTACGCTATCCGCGCAGCCAAAACTTAAAGAATGCCCCAGCGTCCCTGAAGAAGTGCAAATTCCTAACGGCGTATCTTTGGGTTTTATCTCCAACTGCAATTTATTCCACATTTTCGAGCGGCCCACATATACCCCGACTTTACGCACTTTACGGGATTTTAAAAAAATGTCTCCGCCATTTTCAACAATCACTTCCTTGTAACCGGCCTTGAGCAAATCCTTACCTAAAACTCCGGCTATTGCTCCGGCAACTGTACTCATCGGTCCGGTATTCGCCCTCTTGGATTGCTCTGCCATATCCTTTACAATAAGAGCGGCGCCAAGTTCAACTGGAATCGGTTTTAAAGCAGTGAGGAAACGATGATCCTTATTTATATAGTTCTCTATTTCCCAACGATAATTGCGGATCTTTTCTTCAACGAATCTCGGGTCTACTGGTTTATTGGTAAAAATCTGCAGATCGGTTTCTTTTGCGACTATGCGCAAGGGATAAAGGTCTTTAGCCCTAGCCCAATCACGGTAAAAACGCTTCATATATCTTGATGATTTCATTTAACATATCCTCGGTAATGGATCAGAAGTTAACATATCCAAAATACGCTCGGTATTAAAAGCGGTGCGCAACACAACCCTGCCTCGCGGCGTCTTTTTAACTGTCCCGATAATTTTAGCGTTACGACCTAAGGGATTTTTTCTAAGAATAGCCACGATTCTTTGCGCTTCTTTAGGTTCTACGACCAACAAAGCCTTTCCTTCATTAGCGACATAAAGAGGATCTATGCCCAATAATTCCGAAGCCGCCCTTACCTTCGGAGATATCGGAATGTCTTTCTCCTCGAGAATAATTCCTAACCCGGAGCCTTCGGAGATTTCATTTAAAGTTGTCGCTATCCCTCCTCGCGTCGGGTCGCGCATAAATTTTATTGCCTTGGTGATCCTTAAGAGCGGGATAATCAATCCGTTGAGGCTTGCGCAATCGCTTTTAATATTAAAGTTTAAGCCCAATTCTTTTCTTTTAGCAAGAATACTCAAACCGTGTTCGGCGATATTTCCGGTAATGATAATTTTATCGCCGGGCGAGATACCCTTCAACGACAACCTTCTCGAAGAAATTAACCTACCTAGGCCTGAAGTGTTAATAAATAATTTATCGGCGGCCAGTCTTTCTACGACTTTTGTATCTCCGGTAACAATCTGCACCCTTGAGTTTTTAGCCTGAATGGCTACCGAACAAATTATCCTCTCAAGAATTTTCTGCTCTAACCCCTCCTCTACAATCAAGGCCAAAGAAAGATACTCCGGAACAGCTCCTAGCATGACCAGATCATTAACTGTGCCGGATACCGAAAGCTTGCCAATGTCTCCTCCGGGGAAAAATAAGGGGCTCACCACAAAAGAATCCGTAGTAAAAGCGACTTGTTCTTTGTAATTTATGACCGCGCTATCAGCCAATTCCCCTAGAATTGGATTCTTTAATTTTTCAAGCAGCACTTGCTTAATGAAATTATGGGTGAGCCTTCCGCCGCTGCCATGCCCCAATAATATTCTAGTTGTTTTTTTCACCGGTCTTCTTGAATAGATCCAAAAATCTGTCTTCGTATTCTTTATAAACATTCCACTTATCGAGTTCGACTTTAAGTTCACGGGCCTTTGATACATCGGTTTTAGCCTGGGAAAAAAACTGCTCAATCCTTTCTTTGACTGAAACGGGAAGCTTGGTAAGCTGGTTCAGAGTCTTTTTTATTTTTTCTATATCTTCCTCTCCGATTGGCCCGTTAGCTGCCGACCCAAGCTTCAAGTAATCCAAAAGTTTATTGATTTCGTCTTCCATGGCCTGTGCCTGTATAAATAAACCGGATAAATCAACCTGAATTCCGGTAATCGCAAACAAAGCCTCTAAAACAGCTCTGGAGGCTTTTGGGTTTTCGATCTGAATGGTATAAAGCGGGATTTCTCCCAAAAGACAGAACCCATCGATACCTTCTCTTTTAGCTATACCCAGAAAAAGTCCGTTCATTCCGCTAATCAAACCTTCTCTCAAGCTTTTAAAGTTGAATTTCTTTAGGGTATTGCTTAAATCTTGCGAGGTAGCGGCAAACCACAACCTGGGATCTTGGGTATGATCGATTCCCTGCGGCATAGAGGCAAAGCTAACTACCTTATCAACCTTAAAACTCTTAGCTACCTGAATAATAATCTTGGAGTATCCTTCGGCCCTGGCTAAATCCGGCTGGGCATTACTCAAAAATATTATAAGATCGTTTTTCCCTTTTCTATTCTTCCAGAAGTAAAATTTACTCTCTGGTAAATCTGATGCACTTAACAAGCCATCCTTAACCATGCTTCCGGCCAGATAAAAGAAGTCTTCCGCATTCAACGAAGCAAATTCTTCGGCATTCAACTTTTCAACCAGATAGGTGGCGGCCCTAAAAGCAACTTCCCCCATTCCCGGCCAAGCAACGATCAAATAGGGCTTCTTTAGGCGAGGCCGTTTTATAATTTTAATTCCTTCCATAAGTTTTACTCTCCTTGTTAAACATTCCCTTTTGGATTAAATCCCAAGTTACAATGACAAATGAAGCTCCAAATCTCAAATTCCAATTTTGGAAATTGAATAATTGAGATTTTATTCGGATTTGGGGTTTGGTTATTGGTCATTTTTAAATTAGAATTTATAATTTGCTAAAAACCTCTCCAACACTTTGGCTCCTTTATAAAGATTATCGATTTTTACGTATTCATCCGAAATATGTGCGCATCCGAAGCAGCCAAATCCCGAGGCAATAGCCGGAATATTCTTATGCTGAAAAAAAGTAATTACTGTTGCGCCCTCTGAGCCTGTAAGATGCGGCCTAACTCCGAAGTCGCGCATCGCTTCTTTAAGAACACTAACCAAAGGATGTCTTTCCGAAATCGAATAAGTCTGCTGAATGCTGGACTCTTCTATTTTATATTTCTTGGCGCGCTTATGGAGAATCTTTTTAAGTACGTCCAATATCTCTTCTGGCTTAGTCCCGGGCAAAAATCTAAAATCTAACTCAAACTCACACCTATCCGCAACAATATTAACCTTATCTCCGCCGTGGATCGTGCCCACGTTAAGGGTAGGAGCCTTAAGGTATTTATTCTTAGAATAATGAAATTTATGGTTCTTTATATCCTTGATTACATCCAGGGCTATATCAATTGCATTGACCCCCAGATAAGGATAAGCCCCGTGCGCGCGCTTGCCTTCTATCCTTATCTTAAGATGCATCAAACCTTTTTGCGCCACAATAATCTCAAAGTCATCCGCATCTAAAACCAGGGCTGCATCCGGTTTTAATATCTTTTTATCCAGAAGGGGAATCAAACCTAGGCCTGAACCGCATTCTTCATCCGCAGTAGCCGCCAGGACCAAATTATAATCTAAACATTTCTTATCTTCCACCAGGCTGTTGATCGCTTCCAGGGCAACTGCCAAATTCGCTTTGCAATCGGTTGCGCCTAAACCATAAATCCTGTTTCCGGCTATTTTTGCCGCAAAAGGGTTAAACCGCCAATTTTCCCCGGCGCAAACTGTATCCAGATGCGGAGTTATAAGCAACTGACGCCTGTTTCCCGGCTTCTCCAAATACGCCAGCACATTGGAGCGATTTCTTTTAAATTCATAAATCTTTGCTCTTAAGCCTAATCCCTTAAGATACCCCTGCACGAAATTAGCCAAGACCGATTCATCACCGGGAGGATTTTCGGAATTTATCTGGATAAGCTTACGGGTAAGCTTGATAAGACGAACTTTATTAACCATTTTAATTATACCGAATATTATAGCAAGATTTCAGCAAAAATCTAGGGGGCAAACAGCACATTTAGGATGCGACTTACTGCAATAAGTTTTTGCCACCGCCACTATAAGCGCATGATATTCGTTGAATAATTTGACGTCTACAGTCAAATTGTCCATAAATAACCTCTGCGCCTCATCATACTCCGCATCTTCTTTTAACAACTTATGCCTCGAGAACACCCTTTTGGTATAGCTGTCGATAACAAAAATTGGCTTGTTGAACGCATAGAGCAAAATCGAATCCGCTGTCTCGGGGCCTACGCCTTTTACTGAAAGCAGCTCCCTGCGTAAATCGGTCAAGCCTCTTGCGGATATTTTTCTCGCATTTGCCCCGTAATTATTTATATAAAACCTGAGCAACTCCTTGAGACGCTGGGTTTTTATATTATAGTAACCTGCCGGGCGGATAAGCCGGGCGATTTTGCTATTCGCCGCGTTATAAAGCCTCTGCGGATCTAGCAATTTATATTTTTTTAAATTCTCTATGGCTTTCTCTACATTAGACCAATTGGTATTCTGAGTAAGAACCGCTCCCACCATTATTTCAAAAATAGAATCAGCCGGCCACCAATGTTGCGCTCCGAAACAAGAATAAAGCTTATGGTAAATCGAATTTAGCTTCCTTTTCATCTTCTGGATAGATTCGTCCACTCAAGCTCTACGGACAAAACCCGGCTTTTAATCTTTGAATTCCAAGGGATTGTAATTATAATAAGCAAAGATTGTATAGGTAGTCCCGGATACTGACCCGGTATCTTTGCCTTTTGGCGTAAACCAACCATGCCCCGTATCTACAAAATCTTGGCTGGCGTAAGGCAGACAGTTTGCCCCCTGGCCCGAAGCAGATGGACTGGAAATAATCATATTGCTTAAAGAAAGAAGATATTCATCCGCTTTCAACCGATAACTGTTTTCCTTGCCGGGAATATTTTTCTTAAGATAATAATCCGCCATAATCTTAAAAGAAATGACCATCTGGGCAGTCCACTCCGAAGAAACTACTCCTCCGCGGGAAACATGTCTTTCGGGAGCAAAATCAAAACCTTTGATTTTAACCTTATCTCCTTCCGGTTTTGTATAAAAAACGTTTACGCTGCAGGTCTTCTCCGCGAAATCCATAATTCTATCTGGATCCATCCCTAAACTTTCCAATTTATCCGGGCCGATGGCGGCAATTGACCAAGCGTAAGTATCGGTGGCAATAGTAGAATCTCCTTTGCCGCGCTTAATAGGAATATCTGTCTTATTATAGGTATTCTTAACCAGCCAATCCAATACCTTATCTCTGGCCTCCAAATATTTCTGTTTACTCGTAAGTACGTATAACATATTGAAGAATGCGTATGCGTCAAGATTATGCTCTGTGGCATACCACGTCACGCTGGGCCCTCCGCGCAATCCTCCTTCGGCATCTTGTTTTTGTAAATCAATTATACCATCGGCAATACTCTCGGCCATACTAAGATATTTTTTATCATTGGTCTTATAAGTATATTGAACTGCCGCAATCCCCAGCCAAATATTCGGCCCGCAATGGACTATAACTTCGGAGGGCAAACCGTCGTTAGCATAATAGGCGTTTAAGAATAAGCCGTCCTTCTTTTCAGCCCGGTTATTGAAAAAATCCAGCATTTTTCTTGCGCGTTCAAAATCTTTAAAATTAGTAAAAGCTTGTATAACCAAGGACTGGTCATAAGTAAAAGCCCATCCGCTTATATCGTTGTCCCCCTCGAAGCTCACCACCAGGCCGGTGCGGGGATTTTGATGCACCTTAATCCATTGATACATCGCATCAAAATTTGCCTTCTCTATAACCGCCTTCTTCTCTTCTATTCGGGCCGCCTCCTTAACGATAACGCTCTCTTTGATTCGAGTAGCAGCCAACTTACCCCTAAGCTCCTCTTTTTCCATTGTTAACTGTTTAATAAGATTGCTTAGGTCATCTATTTTTCTCCCGGACTGCTCCGTGAGCTCGGACAATTCGGTTTGCGTCTTACTTTTCAGCTTTAGCCTTTCGTAATCTGCTGCTTTTATACGCGATTCTAGCGCCTGGATATTTGATTCCAAAAGCGCTTTTTCCTTGCTTACATCGCTTATTTTCTGCCGGACGGCTTGGGATTCCTGAATTACCGCGGTCAAAGCCTTAACTAAGGCCCTGTTATTCTTTTTAAGCTCCATGTTTATAAGGCCGTTTAATGCTAAAAGCGCCCCCAAAAGAATGATGGCCCCTAAAACCGCCGGAACGAATAACTTCTTCCCCCGAGCATAAATCATTAACCTACTATTGGCGGCAGAATTTATTTTTTCATAAGAAAGCCCGATGTAACATTTGTTGACGGCACCTGCCTTCTCTCTCGTCCAAACCGGAACGGCTAAAACATCTACCGGCTTTCTTAAGAATGGTATATCTATGGCCAAGGAGAGTTTTACCTTATGCTCTTTGATTAATTGCAGAAGGCCCGGTTCGAAGTTGTTTACGCATAAACATATCCCGCCTTTGCTTAAATCGCTGGTAAACCCCTGTAACCAGTCGGATAAGTTAATTTTGCCGTCGACGCTTACAAGGCGGAATTGCACGGGAAAAACCGTGTCTAAACGCACGTATTGCCGTTTCTCTTTTCCTAAATACTCATTTTTTCTCATATTCGCCATCTACCTTTTCTAAAATTATCCTTTGCTTGAGTTCTCTCGCTATTTTCTCTAAAAAAACTTTGAAAGATGGATATTCGTTCTGTGAAATTATCCTTTTCTTGGTTTCGGTTTGCTGCCGGGAGAAAACCTTGTTATCTTTATAGCCATATTCTACTTCAACCCTTAACCATGGACTATCCTCGTTTAGATTCTCCGGCATATTCTTAATGATAAAACCGCCGGGAAGATTTATCTCGAAGAATTCTTCCTTAGTATCCAAGAGGGCAAGGTCAATCGGATATTTCCGCTTAAGCTTGGAAACTAAAGATGTGTTAACCGAGGCCAATTGCGGCAAAATCCTCAAGGCTCCCGAAACAATGAAAAACTCATTCCCGGAAAAACTGTACGACAACACAACCGGCTTATTTAAATCGCTTAAATTATCAATTTTATATTTATCCACTTTAGCCCCGATTGAAACTTCCTGTGCCGCATTATTTAAAACATCCTGGATGAGCTCAGGCTGAGTATAGAGGAGCCAGTAACGCTGAATTTGATCATACAAACCGCGGGTAAGATTCTTTTTATCGGCGGTTACCCCTTCGTTTTCGTTCACTGTTATCCTTAGATCCTGACGGGCTAAGTTATGCTCCGGAGGGAATAACGGTGTATCCAATATTTTGTATCCGTCCGGGCTAAATACCAAAACCTTGCGTAACTGATCTTGCTGAGGCAGGTCTGCGAAGGAACAGGTTTGAGCGGTAGGATCAAGAAATATAGTCTTCCCATTTATTTCCAAAGCCACTATACAATGATTAAACAATGTTGCCGGCAGGTCGGGATTAAGATCAATGGACTTATCAGTGCTGATAAGCACCGGATAAGCGTCAAGGCCAGCTTCTTTAAACATGGTAACTAAAAGTATTGCCTGATCCTTGCAATCGCCGTATTTATTCTTAAATATTTCGCTTGCCGAATGCGGCTCATAACCGGCCTGCCCGTATTCTACCGCGACATAACGAATGTTTTGAGCGCAAAAATTATAAATTGAACGCGCCTTTTCTTCGTCAGAATGCTTTTTTCTGATTAACGCCTTCACCTTTTGCTTAATGGCTGGATCTGCCTGGATTTTGTTTTTAGCTAAATTCCACCACCAATCGTAGACCTCATCCCAACTCTGGAAAGTAGATAATAAAATCATGGGATTGATTTCGACATCGGGCGGCATATTGGGCTCCGGGATTATCTGCGGGATATCTTTGAATTTCCAGCGATAAATCAGGCTATCCCCCCGTTCTTCAACAAAAGGAATAAGAACCGCTTTGAAATCATTATACTCCTCGTTGATGACCTTAATTTTAAGTTTTTTCTCTTTTGGTAGAATAAACGAAAAATCCGCCGAAATAATCGGCTCTTCAGACTGCAGGGGATAATTTAAAACAAAGTCTTTCTTGTTGATAAGCTCGCTGCGCTTTATTTTAAGTTTATACTCTAGACAAGAACCTATAGCTACTTCGGGAAATGAAATTATAAAGACCCGATTGTTGCTATAAAGCGGGAAGTTCAGATATTTCGATACGTCGCGGATGTGGCGAGATCCCACATTAACCAGCTTGCCGTCAGGTTTAATGGTGCGCGCGTACTCCAACTCCACTTTTTCAAATGTGGAATCATACTCTATTTGGGCTTCCGCAAGATTTTCCTTTCCTCGTTCATTAAGAATCTTAATCAAATAATGAAGGCGCGATACCCCGGTGTTATCTTTGGTCACCTCTATTTCTTCGTCGGCCCAGAGAATAAGCGCGGCTGCCTGAGGATAGCTATTTTGCTGTGGAGAACAAACTATAATCCTGCTTATTTCCGGGTCTAGGTCCCGAATATGCGCTGAACTAATATTTCTTTCGATTGCCTCAATCCGGGCCTTTGCTTTAGCCTGGAATTCTCCGTCATTAATTCCTTTATAAATATTTAAGGCCTGATCAAATAAATTCAGCTTTTCGCAAGTCAACCCGTAATAATATCCGTACTCCCCATCGGTTGATTTCCCGCGGTTAAACATCTCCAGAGCGCTTGTGTAATCTCCTAGGCGGTAATATGCTATACCAATAAATTTTCCGGCTGCGGGAAGGGCTGATTTTTGAAACGCCCTCACGGCATTCTCAAAATCTCCGTGCCCGTAGTAGAGTTTGCCCAATTCAAAATACGGCTTATCCGTATTCTTATCGGCGAAGATTGACCTTTCATACTCTTTAATGGCCTTACTGTAGTAATCCTCGGATAACTTGGCATAGTCTTGCGGCTTCGATTCAATCTTTTGCGCACAGCCAATCAGCAAAGGCAAAAACAAGAGAGAAAAACCTAAAGCTACAGCCCAAAACTTGAATTTTTCATTTTTCCTCTGTAGTCTTGACTTTTCCTGCCTGCCGGGCAGGCAGGGACTTTTGACTTTTAACTTTCTAACGATACCTATAATATGCATTACACGTTCCTTCGCTGGAAACCATACATGGGCCAATAGGATTATCCGGATTGCACGCTCTGACAAATAAAGGACAATCTTCCGGAGAAATAACACCTTTTAGAATATCAGCGCATCTGCAGCTACTTGTTATTTTTTCCTTGATTTTCTTGTCGCTAATAGAAAAAACGCGTTTTGCGTCAAAAACAGAAAATTCTCTTTTTAATTCTAGACCGCTATCCGGTATAAAACCAAGGCCGCGCCATTCAGAATCTCTTATTCCAAACACACGGTTAGTGACTCTTTTTGCCCGGGTATTCCCGGTTTTAGTAACTATGCGCGTATATTGATTAGCCACATATGGCTTATTTAGGATAATTTGCTCTAGAATTCTACATATTCCTTCCAAAATATCCACTGGCTCAAAACCAGCGATACAACAGGCTTTTCCATATTTCTTCGGGATAAATTCATAATCTTGCGTTCCGATAACTGCCGAAACATGACCCGGGCATAAAAATGCGTCGATTTTGAGCCTCTTATCGGATAACAAATACCGCATAGCCGGCGGGATTAGTCTAAGCGACGAGAGAAAGAAAATATTCTTTAGTTTCTCTTTTTTTGCGGATAAAATTGTTAGGGCGATGGTGGGTGCGGTGGTCTCGAAACCAACCGCCAAAAACACTATTTTCTTGTGGGGATTCTTTTTGGCTATAAACAATGTGTCCAAAGGAGAATAGACTATACGGACATTTCCAAACTCGGTTTTTTCTTCTTCCAGCGAAGAATTGGTTCCGGGCATGCGCAACATATCGCCAAAGGTAGCGATAATTACATCCTTATCTTTGGCCAATTCAATAGCGGAATCAATATACTTTTGCGGGCTTACACACACCGGACAACCGGGTCCGGAAATTAACCTGACATTTTTAGGCAAAAGCTCTCTTAACCCAAAACGGTAAAAATTCTGTGTATGGGTTCCGCAAACCTCCATAATATCAATTTTATCCCCGGGGTTGATGCTGGATATTCTTGCGGCGATTTTTTCGACTAACTTAGGATTTCGGAATTCATCAACGTATCTCATTGGCAATCTTTAAAGTTTCCCTAGCCCTTTCCGGATTAACCTTTTGGATAGCAAAACCGGCGTGCACCAGCACATAATCACCCACTTTTAAACCGGGTAACATCTGAATGCTGGCATTGCGTAAAAGCCTTCCGGATTCCACCTCGGCAAAATCTCCGTTAATCTTCCTGATCTTCATAGGTATACCCAAGCACATGGCTTAACTCCTTAAACCTGCTATAATTGCCTCCCCCAAAGAAACACACGAATCATTGCAGGATAATTTTTGATGCGTAAAAACTTCAAAACCTTCTTCATTTAATAAATCCGAACTAAAATTCAGTAAAAGCCTGTTTTGAAAAACTCCTCCGGATAAAACTACTTTCTTGGTTTTATTTCTTCTTCTTAGAACTAAACAGGTTTGCGCGATCATGCTGGCTACACTACGATGGAAATTCAGGGCAACATCTTTACGCAAGATTCCTGATTTTAAATCCTTAGGGATCTGCTTAAATATTCCGGACGGATCAATAATATAGTTATCTTTGTATTTTTTCAGGTTAAATCTATAACCTGAGCTTAGAAGTTTGCCTTTTTCAGCGAGCTTTTCTAAGGCAATTGGCAACTCTGCCTCGAAACTCGCCTTTTTCTTATTTAAAATAAGGCTGGCAACTGCGTCGAATAACCTGCCCATACTACTAGCTAGGGGGGAATTGATTCCGGCTTGATATATTTTTCTTAAGGCCTGACTCTTATTAAAATCAAACCAGGCAGCTAATACTCTCCAGGGTTCTAAAACCGCTCTCTCTCCGCCAACAAGCGGGATCTCTTTTAAGTGCGCCTGCCTAACAAATGTTTTATAGTTACAGACTAAAAATTCTGCGCCCCAAATGTTATTGTCAGATCCTAAGCCTGTGCCGTCAAAAGCAACGCCGATTACTTTTTGATCTTTCAACCCATTCTCTGCCATGCAAGCGGCAATATGCGCATGGTGATGCTGAATTAATACAGGCTTGTAGCTACCGTAGAGAGAAAGAGCAAATTTGGTTGACTGATATTCAGGATGTAAATCACAGGTTATAATCTTAGGATGCTTCTTAAGAAAGCATTTTGCGTCTTTTTCAAAAGCTAACAAATCTTTAGGAGAACTTAGCTCCGCATGCACTGGGCTGACATACGCATTGCTGCCTTTGGCAAAACAAATTGTATTTTTGGTTTGCGGGCCCAAGGCCAAAACTGTTTTTTTTAATTTAACGGGTAATTTGATCTTTACTGTTTTCATACACCAGCTCAATATGCAGTATATTATCAACCCGAAATGACCGCTCTTGCCGTTTTAAACAACAATATCCAACCAGATAATTACGGCCATTCTCCTGCTTAATTTCTTTCGGCACAACCTCGCGCTCAGTAACCTGAGCGCTGGAAGCAGAAATATATTCGATTTTTACTTGGACCTTTAAATTCAACGCCTCCTGGATCTGAGCAATCTTTTGGTTATTGATAGTCTCTAGCAGAACCGGATCAATGCTAAATAAACCGACAAATTTATTAAAATCAATTATGCTTTTAGCCGCAAGCATATCTTTTAATTTATAGAAAGCACCTAAGGTAAGTTCAACATCGGAAAATGCGCGGTGTTTTTGCTGAATTTTTATTCCTAAGGCATCCGCCACAAACCAAAGCGCGTAACGCTCTAACCCCGGCATAAGACGCTTGGCCATCTTAAGCGCATCCACTACCACAATATCTTTTAATGCGGGAATGCCTAATATTTTAAACTCATTATTCAGGAATTCCAGGTCAAATCCCGCGTTATAGGAACAAAGGCAGCTGCCTTGAATAAAATCCAGAAACTTCGGGATTACTTCAGTTGGGTTGGGAGCGTCTTTAAGCATATCCGCGCTGATTTTATTGACCGCGAAGGCTGCACTAGATACAGGCCTATCCGGATTCACTAACGTCTGAAACTCCGCTAGCCTTTCCCTGCCTTTAAACCTTAGCGCGGCAATCTCGACTATCCGGTCTCCCAAAGAAGGATCCAATCCGGTAGTCTCAGTATCAAAAATTACGAATTCTATGTCGTCTATGTTTTTACCCATATTAATTTCTCACGATATACGCCGGGACTAATTCCTGCGGATGATACGACAATTTTACTTTTTTAAGGTTTTCTAGACCGGAGTCATCCATAACATTGATAAATTTGTAATCTTTTAGTTCTTGACTAAAGGAACGGAAAATAAATTGCGCCAAACCCTTAACCGAAAGATCTGTTATTTCGTATAATATGCAAAACGTATCCGGATTCAGTTCAAACCCAAAAGTAAAACCTTTTACTTCTTTACTTAGCTTAACCACGACACCTTGTAAACCTAATGCCTTATAATTGTCCAGCGCTTCTTTTAAGGCAACTGAACCATCATTTAATAATCCCTGATAGATACGATCGGGGTTATCCGCCTGTCTTTGTTTTTGCCAAAGATTATATAGCTTGACGCAGGCACTTCTATCTTTTAGCAAAAGCCTCTCCCAAGTAAAATCATTGTGTTTGATAAAATAATTGCAACTTGAACGCTTGGATTTAAATTTATTCCCTTTTAATCCGGCTAAATCAACGCGTTTACAAAGATAATCATAGGCTTTTAATTCGCATCTAAAGCCTAATTCCCTGTAAAAATCCAAATCCTTTTCTTCGACGTTTTCAATATGAGCGAACTCCGGATTTTTATTCAATTCTTCCAGAATCGTGAAAACTTCTTTTGTAGTTTGCGGATTTCTATTTTTACCTAACGGAGAAAGATATAAAAACGTGCCGATTTTATCCTGAAAAAAAACACACAGGCTATTATTGATCAAGGCCCAACGTATATCAAAAAACTTTCTCCAGATGTAAATATTCGCGAAGGAATAAACGGATAATTCGTGCTTTTCGAAAGCCAGATATTTATCGAATATTTTCTTGTCGCCAAGCCTTAGTTTATTTATCGCCATCAAGAAGCTTGAGCTCAATCACATCCAAAACATCTTCGTAAGCTTGAATGATTTGGGGGTTATCTTTTAACATCTCTAACTGTTCCGGAGAATTCAGATAGGACGATAGATAACTAACGTGTTCTTTAAACTCTTTTTTACTTATATTCTCTTTTATATATGGACAATTCAAATCCACTGTCAGGACCACTTTTTTATCCCTCAAATTGATCAGAAACGGATAAAGCTGGCACTCAAAAGGCCGGATAGCGTAAATCTTACACTTGTTGCTTTCGCTTGCAAAAAAAGCGCAGACAAACCCCTCGCCCTTAGGATTAGGAACAGGGCTAATCTTCTTCTGCATATTAATATACGCAGGAGGGATGTCTTGATCGATTAAATCCTGAACCTCTTCCTCCAATAAGCATGGAGTCCAAACCGAATCAATTTCTTTAAAACGACAGCAACCCTGGCATTTAAGGCAGACGCTTTCCGGGACCAATTGCCTAATCATTTAACTATGCTCCCTAGCTTCAACGGCCTTTCCGGACTAATAATTACTACTCCTGATTCATCTGAGCCGGCCAAAACCATTCCCTGGCTCTCCACGCCCCTTAAAACAGCCGGATCCAGGTTATCCACTACTACCACATATTTGCCCAAGAGCGTTTCCCTGGTGTAGGCGCTTCTTATCCCGGCGACTACCTGTTTTGTTTTATCTCCTAAATCCAAGGTCAAAATCAAAAGTTTATCCGCGTTAGGATGTTCGCTAACCTCTTTAATTTGAGCGACTTTTAGTTCTATTTTTCTGAAATCATCAATCGTGGCCATCTAGCCTCCTAAGGTTTAACAATTATAATAAGTATACCATAAATCGAACCAAGTAAGTTAAATAAAAAGGCTGGATGGTCAAATCCAGCCCGTAATCAAATACCTGCTTTAATCTTTAATCAACCTGCTGCGCGGTCAAAAATATAGCTTTTTCCAGAGCAACAAAAAAATCCTGATAGGTTGCGGGGTCTTCTACAGACTTAATACCGTACTGAGCGTTGGCTCTAACCAACAGCTGTTTTTCGCCTCTGGGCCGCACAGTTACGCTCATTGTAACTACTTCGTAACCCAAAAATTTAGACCCGGTAACCGAACCAAGCGTAAAATCAGCCTTATCAATGACAAAATCCAGGTCCTGCATAGTGCTGATTACGTTTTGCAGCATCTTCTTTTTGTCCGCCGTATCAAATGCCCTGGTCTGGATACTTCTTAATCTTACCTGACTGGATTCAGCGGTAAGGACGCTGGAGGCGGGAGTAGCACAACCGGATAAAACGATACTTATGAACAAAAGAAAAACTAAAAAGCTACAATTTCTCATACTTGCTGAGCCTCTAAAAATATTGCCTTGGATAAACTATCAAAAAATTTCTGGTACATTAACGGCTCGTTAATGGTTTCTACCCTGCTAATCTGATTACTCATATTCCAGACAATCCGTTGAAAGGTAACCCGCACGACCATTTTGCGCCCTTCAAGAGCAGGCTTAACAATAACTGAAGCTCTTACCACCTGCGACTTATCGCACTGTGCCGTGCTGTTTGAATAACTCCCGCCAAAAGCAGCCAACACATCTAGAATAACCGCCCCGGTAATCTGCCCCTTACTTTTGGCATCGGCTTTCTTGGAAGCGGAAACCAAACCCAACCGGGTTTCGCTGTTATCCAGATTAAAACCTAGATCTTGCAGGACTCCAGCTACAGCCATCACAATTTGCTCTTCGTTAGCCGTCTCATACTGGCGCGTTTGCAGCTGCCTTTTCTCCAGATACCCTTCCGGCGGTTTCAGGAATCCGCTGGGAACGCTTACACAGCCAACCAGGTTAAAACAAAAAAATATAACAAAAAACGGGCGCAAAAACCTAAAAGCTAACTTCACGATTTTGCTCCTTTAGAAGCTGGAAGAATGATACGCGAAGTCGCGAACCTTTTTATCGGCATCAAATTTAATTACAATGGTCAATGTCCTCTGAGAAGTTGAGGCCGCCCCGGAATTTCCTCCGATACCCGCGATTATCAACCAAACACCGCCCTCATTGCTGGAATAAGCTACATCGGTAGCGATTTTATCATAAACCCAGACTTCCAGCCTATTTTCGTCGGTAGAAACAACATTGGGAGAACCCAAGACCTCGATAACTTTTGCCGAAGACATGCCTACGCGTATCTCGCGCTGAACCTTGCCCACGGTTACCTTGTCCCCTGCGTCGGATTGCACTGATTTCAAATGAGAACCGGCGGTCGAGCATCCCGATAAAAACAAAAAGCACAAAAACAGGGAATAAATTTTCCGCATCAATTCCTCCTTTTTTATAACTAGTTTTTCCAAAAAATCCCTATAGCTGCTTATAGGGATTGCGGGAATTAACGGGGCCGACGAGATTCGGACTCGCGATCTCCTCCGTGACAGGGAGGCGCTTTAAGCCAGGCTAAGCTACGACCCCAAGAGTATAAGGATGTAAATTGTAGCTTAAAAACAGTTTCCTTGCAACAGGTTTTTCGGTTAAATTAATGGTGGGCGGTAGAGGACTTGAACCCCTGACTTCGTGAATGTAAATCACGCGTTCTAACCAACTGAACTAACCGCCCGAATATTAATCCAGGCCTCCAGTACTTTAATCCAACCTTTAATCTTTGACTGAAGGCGAGCATCACATATTATTATACTAAAAGTGCCTAAAGGCAATGAATCTCTTTTTTGTTTACTGACTCTACTAACCCCGAATTGAGTCTTATGAAATTGTGTTAGCGGTATTCCGCTAACCTTTACCCAAAATTTTTCGGATTTTATTTTATCTAAGTGCGGATGGATATGTGTTGCTCCACGAAATTTTACTTTTGGCACTTTGCATATTTCTTTAAAAAATTTCATCATCAAGGCAATCATTTGAGGATCAGAATTGCTAAAGCTAACCATATTATCTACCGCTTTATATCCTTCGCCCCAATATAATGCTGTTCCAACTATTTTTAACGCCAAACCTGAGGGGATAGCAGGAATTTCTTTGACAGCAGAAGTTATGATATCACTACGTATTCTCACCCAAACCTGCTTAGGGCTATTAGGATGATTAGCAGCATTGGCGCGGCCCTTATCCTGCTTTAACTTAAGCCTTGCAATTTGCTCGGTAGTTAAGGGGATATCGCGCACCCATCCACTTACTGAACTTTTAGAACACTTAATTCTCCCACAAATCTCCCTAAGAGATAAACCTTGCGTCCGAAACTTCCTTGCCCTTATTCTTTCCTCTGTTCTCAATTCATTTTATATCAAAAAGTTAACTGCTTCAAATTACAATCGTTCGGTAATTCCTTTTAAGACTTTATCCGCGGCTTCTCTATTTCCCATCAATGTGCCAACCCGTATTTCAATACGCGATCTTGTTTCGGTAATTTTATGAATATCTATACGCACTCTTTCTCCGCTAATATACCTGCTTCTGATCTGAACCACTGCATGTCCGGAGGAAATAGTTTCCTTACTTGTTAAAGCAAATTTACCCGATTCTAAATATTCTTTGGCAGCCTTGGCTACCTGATCAAGCGGAAAATCTACAGACTGAACTAATTTTCCCGAAAGCCAAACTGCCGTCCCTGCTCCGCCGGCAACGCTTCCCGCTATTAAAGCAACACAACCGCAAATATTCGTCAATAAGATTAATGAAGAAATAAAAACTGCCAATTTTTTTTGCATATATTATCTCCCCTTTTACCTTACCTTTAAAGATTTTACCGTCTGAAGCGGATTATCGGATTCTAATATCGGCCGGCCAATAACCAAGAAATTGCTTCCGGCTTTAATCGCTTCGGACACAGTAGCAATACGTTTTTGATCGTTTCTGTCTATCCCCTCCGGCCTTATCCCGGGGGTAACTATCACAAATTTTCTTTTAATTATTTTTCTTAGGCTTCTTGCTTCCTGAGCCGAGCAAACTACCCCGTCTAATCCGGAAGCGATCCCGATTTTAGCCAGCTTGAACACTTGGCTGGAAAGGGTTTTTTGACTGGTTAAAACCGTAACGCCGATTAATAATGGCTTTTTGGCTTTTGATTTTTTGGCTTCATCTTTAGCAGCAGATACCGCGGCCTTAAGCATTTCTTGGCCGCCGCATATATGCAGAGTAAGCATCTTAACATTATGACGGACCGCCTCACGCACCGCCTTAGCGACAGTATTGGGAATATCGAGGAATTTTAAGTCCAGAAAGACCTCGCCGCCCTTTTGATGAATCATTTTGATTACCCTTGGTCCGATGGCAGTATAAAGCTGCATACCTACTTTGAATGTTTTTATCTGAGGATAGAGTTTATGAACAAAATATTTTGCCAAGGCAAAATTATCCACATCTAAAGCTAAAATTATTTCGGATTTCATACTTTTAGGCTCCCGATAAGCTCCTTGATTTCAGTTATTTTGTTTCGAATTAAATATTCTTTTAATCCAGAAAGTATTTCCAAGCTTGTTTTAGGATTGATAAAGTTAGCTGTCCCGACGCTTACAGCGCTTGCTCCGACAATAATAAATTCCAAGGCGCTATCCGCATCCATTATGCCGCCCATGCCGATAATCGGAATCTTGACCTTCTTAAAAACCTCCCAAACCATTCTTACAGCCACCGGCCGGATTGCCGGACCGCTTAAGCCCGCAACTCCCGAGGCAATTTTTGGTTTTCTCCGCTGGACATCTATGCTCATTCCGCTCAAAGTATTGATCAAGGAAACAGCGTCACTTCCTGCCTCTTCAGCTGACTTAGCGACTTTTCCAATTGACGTAACATTAGGAGAAAGCTTGGTAATCAATGTTTTGTCGGTAATCTTGCGCACTTCTTGAACTATTCTATAAGTAGACTCGGGATCCTGAGCAATCAGGCCATCTTTTCCCTGTACGTTAGGACAAGAAATATTTAATTCGATAGCCGCAACCTCTGCAATCTTGTTTAACCGTGACACTAATTCCAGAAATTCTTCCGGTTCTTCTTCTGAAGCAACGCTTATAATTATAGGAATGCTTAGCTTTTTAAGAAAAGGGAGCTTATCTTTGATGAAATTTTCCAATCCCGGATTCTCTAAACCAATGGAGTTAAGCATGCCACCGGTAGTTTCGCAAGTGCGCGGACTGGGATTTCCCTTACGCGGTTTTAAAGTTATCGTCTTGGTAACAATGGCACCGAGCTTTTTTAAATCCATAAAATCTCTAAACTCCTCGGCATAGCCAAAAGTCCCCGAGGCCACCATCACCGGATTATTTAATTTCAATTTTCCCAGTTCTACCGAAAGATTGGTTTTCATCTTTTTACCAGACTAAATCTTTAGCTAAAAATACCGGACCCTCTTTGCAAGCCCGTTTTAATCCATCTTTTGTTTTAACGACGCAACCCAGGCATGCTCCGATTCCACAGCTCATATGTTCTTCTAGGGATAGCTGCGCTGATATTTGACGCTCATTAGAAATATCCGCCACCGCCTTAAGCATTGGCTTTGGCCCACAGGCGTATATAGTCGATAGTCGATAGTCGATAGTCGATAGTAAATACTTAAGTAAATCACTAACTTTACCCTTGAATCCGGCTGAACCGTCGTCAGTAGCAATCTTTACGGCGCAACCCAATTTTTTAAATTCCTGAACACAGAGCAAATGTTCTTTTGACTTTGCTCCAATCAACACAAGAGTTTTTACTTTCGATTTCTTGCTTTCGACTTCCGTTAATTTTCCGGCAAGAAAAATTAGCGGAGCTACGCCCATGCCGCCTGCGACTAAAATGGGTTTTGGGTTTTGGGTTTTGGGTTTTGGGTAATTAAACCCGCTGCCCAACGGACCAATGACATCTAAAAAATCGCCTTTTTTCTTTTGGGTCAAGATTTCTGTAGCCTTGCCCACAACTTCATAAAGAATGCTTGCCTTCGTTCCACTCACACTGTGTATGCTAATCGGTCTTCTTAAAAACGGGTCCAAATTATCGCCTACCCGGATATTGATAAACTGCCCGGGAAGAGAGCTTCTGGCAACCTGCGGAGCATTTAATTCGCAATGCCAACAATTGCCCTTTATTTTAGTTTGCGCTAGTATTTTCGCTTTCAGTTGAAAGGTCTTCATCTTCTCCAGAGAAAAACCGATATAACCAAAATCAACAATGGAATTATGGAATTTAATTCTTTTTTAAACCAAACTGCTTTTAACGGAAAATATTCTTTGGGGCTTGTTTTTATTAAACTGGATATCCGAGGAAGTATGCGCGGAACCCGTAGGCAATACGCTTCATAAGTCCCCGGAAACATTCCTCGCAATTTTTTCTCTTCGCTAAGCGTTAACGGAAAATAACGTAAAGCGAAAACCAAAAGGAAAATAAAAGTTGCCCACCAATTGAAAACTATAAACGTAACTCCCAGGCCGATAAAAAGAATTCCCAAGTACATAGGATTACGCACTATCCGATACGGCCCTCCTTCAATCAGGGCGCGGCTGTTTTGGGAACGCTCCGCTTTGTAGCCACGGGCGCAAACCCGGATAAGCTGGCCTAAAATTAAAAAAAGAAACCCGGTTATGACCAAGAAATTTTCTGTCCACTCCGGACGGCTCTGGCGTAAGAATATTTTATGGAAAACCACGACTAGAATAAAAGCTAGGCCCATGATTATACCGTTAACCTTAATTCTTTTCTTCATTTTTTACTTTTGGCACTTGGGACAAAAATATGTGCTTCTTCCTCCCTGGTTAATTTTATTAATTGTCGTTTTGCAGACTAAACAACCCCTACCTTCCTTGCCATAAACTTTATGATACTTTACATAGCCGCCTTTTTCTCCGGAAACCCGCACATAATCATCAACGGATGAGCCCGCATGCTCGATTGCCGCATTCAAAATATCATTAATCGCCTTAAAGAGCAATTCCTTTTCTTTATCCGTTAAAGCATTTGCCCGGCGCTCAGGATGAATTCCGGCCTGGAACAAAATCTCTGAGGCATAAATATTGCCGATACCGGCAATAAACGTCTGGTTCATTAACAAAGGCTTGATCGCGGTTTTCTTTTTATCCAGCATTTCCTTAAATTGCCGTAGACTTAAATCAAACGGCTCAGGTCCAAGCCTTTGGACAAATTTTAAGGTATGCCAATCATCCAAAAGCCTTAGTTCCGCGAATAACCTTTGATCATTAAAATCCAGAATTTTTCCGCCGGACAAATGAAAAGCTACCCGGCTGTTCTTTCCACCACCCGGATAAACAAGTTGACCGGTCATTTTTAAATGTATTGCCAAATATTTTCCATTAGTAAGTTCTAAAATCAATAGTTTTGCCCGACGCAAAATGTTTTTAATCGTTGCCCCCTCAAGACCTTTTTTAAACCCGGCAACGCTTAGTTCGCGAATGACTCTGGAATTATGCACGCAAACTTTGGTAATCTTTTTGCCTAAAACTATTTTTTCTAAATCTCTTTTTATTGTTTCGACTTCCGGTAACTCGGGCATAGTTTTTCCTGCATACTAAATACCATCTACTACCTACTCTTTTTTATTTTGACTTATGGTATTCTTGCAAAGACTTAACCGCTAAATTATTTTTTGTCAAAGATTCGAGCCCGTTAACGGTTGCCTGGGCTCCGGAAATAGTTGTGGTATAAGGGATATTATATGCGATTACTAACGAGCGTATTTTTACTTCATCCTGACGGGGAATTCTCCCGGTTGGAGTATTGATAACCATTTGGATTTTACCGCTTTTCATCAAATCCAGGATATTAGGGGAGCCTTCGGCAATCTTAGGCAAAACTTTAACTTTAATCTTATCTTTTTCCAGAACCTCGGCGGTTCCGGAGGTCGCATAAATATGAAAGCCTAGTTTTTCTAACTTCCTGGCTATGATGGAAATATCTTTCTTGTCATTATCGCGCACCGAAATAAAAACATTACCTTTTCGCGGGAATTTTTGCCCAGCTGCAAGCTGGCTTTTGATATAGGCAAGGCCGAAATCCTTATCAATCCCCATTACCTCACCGGTGGACTTCATCTCCGGTCCTAAAATTACATCAACCCCCGGAAAACGACTAAAAGGAAAAACCGATTCTTTTACCGATATATGCTTGGGAATAATTTCTTCAGTAAATTTAAGGTCTTTTAGATTTTTACCTAACATTACTTTGGTTGCAAGTTTGGCCAACGGCGCTCCTATTGCTTTAGACACAAAAGGCACGGTCCGGGAGGCCCGGGGATTGACCTCTAAAACGTAAACCTTATTATCCTGGATGGCATATTGTACATTCATCAAGCCTATAATACTGAGCTCTTTAGCCATCTCATAAGTCGCTTCCCTAACTTTATCCAATAGCTCTTTGGATAAACTATAAGCAGGTATAGACATAGCCGAATCTCCGGAGTGAATCCCGGCTTCTTCGATATGCTCCATAATCCCGCCAACGATAAAATCCTTTCCATCCCCGATAAGATCAACGTCGACCTCGGTGGCATCCTCCAGGAATTTATCGATTAAAACCGGATGCTCCCCGGAAACCGCAGCCGCTTCTTGAATAAACTTCTCTAAAACTTTTTCTTCATAGACAATCTCCATGGCCCTGCCGCCTAAAACATAAGAAGGCCTGACTAATACCGGGTATCCTATCCTTTGCGCCACCTCTTCGGCTTCTTTAAAGTTAAAGGCTGTGCCGTTTTCGGGCTGGAGAAGGTTTAATTTATGAAGCATTTGCTTAAAACGTTTCCTGTCTTCGGCAATATCAATACTATCCGCTGAAGTCCCTAAGAGGTTTACTCCCGCCTTACGCAAGGAAACAGCTAAATTTAAAGGAGTCTGTCCGCCAAATTGCACAATCACGCCCATAGGCTTTTCTAGTTGAATAATACTCATAATGTCTTCAAAGGTAAGCGGCTCAAAATACAACCTATCCGAGGTATCGTAATCCGTAGAAACTGTTTCAGGATTACAATTGACCATGATACTTTCAACACCTTCTTCTTTTAAAGCATAGGAGGCATGACAGCAACAATAATCGAATTCGATACCTTGTCCAATGCGGTTCGGGCCGCCTCCTAAGATAATCACTTTCTTATTTTTGCTCGGGCTTACTTCACTTGTTTCCATCAACTGCTCCTTTTAACAATTCGTTCACCTTAGCCACTACTTCATCAACAGTATTTAGTTTTATGACACCGGAAATATCCCAAGAGCCGAGCGTAATTACCGGTATGCCAAACTGTATACAGTAGGCGACTTCCGAAAGAGTCCCCGCTCTTCCCGGAAGGGCAACTACAACATCCGCCGACTTGACCACCAAAACATTTCTGGCTAATCCTAAACCAGTAGGAATAGCTATATCCACAAATTTATTAGCATCAGCTTTATTATAACTCGGGAGAATGCCTATAGTTAGCCCTCCTTCGGCTTTAAAACCTGAACAAACTGCCTCCATCACTCCACTTAAGCCTCCAGAAACAAGTATATCTGCCACTTTTGCAAGTTTTCTACCTAATTCCTGGGCTATTTTCTCCACTTCCTTAGAGCAAACTCTGCCACCAACCACACTCACAACTTTCTTCACTTTTGTCTCCCTCCCCACCGGTAAACAAAGAACCTGCTCAGGTCGTATATTGCGCCTGGACAGAATTGAACTGTCACATCCAGCTCCGGAGGCTGGCGCCCTATCCGTTGGGCCACAGGCGCATTAAAATAAACTTAACTGTTGCTCGTTTTGCTGACCGGGATTTTTCTTTCCAAAAACAGAAATTATTCCATATTCTCCATCATAACCAGCTTTAATATCTACTTTTCCTTCACGCACCCTTAAAACACCCTCGGCAACCTTAGGGGGCAGCCCCTTAAGTAAATCCTGCTTTGGCGCGCGCATCAGAATCTCAAACTCGGTGCCGAATTTCGACAAACAGCTGCGATATTCTCTTTCAACACCTACGCTTGTCTTGGCTATACCTTTAGAATCGGCAATTATCTCATCCAAGGATATTAAATTCTTAAAAGGGATGGCGTTCTCCGGCTTATACCCTTCTGACCTGTCGGCTAATTTTTCTACGCGATTAACTACCCCTACCGTAACCGGCTTGCCGCATTTTGAACACTTCCCCGCATGCTCCCTGGTTTCTTTCGGCGACCAGCGAATACCGCAAAGCCGGTGGCCGTCAAAATGGTATTTTCCTTCTTCCGGAAAAAATTCTATGGTATATAGAAATCTATTTTTATCTTTGGTTTTCAGAACTTCATGAATAGTTTTATAATCTAAATCGCAGTTAAATACATTAGCTTCACGACCGATTCTCTGCGGCGAGTGTGAATCACTGTTTGAAATAAGAGTAAACTTATCTAAAGCGCTTAACCTCCAATTCATTGCCGGATCACTCGACAATCCGGTCTCCAGAGCAAATATTTTGGGTGTCTGCTCCTCAAAACAATCTTCTATCTTATCAAATCCCGACATTGAACCAAACAGGCTAAACCAAGGAGTCCAAATATGCCCGGGGACAATTATGCAATTCTCGTCAATATCAAAAACGATGCGCGCCAGTTCCGCCACATCCAGCCCTAAAATCGGCCTTCCATCGCTAGCCAGATTTCCCAACCGGCCTAATTTCTCATTAATTTTATCCACGCTTTTAAACGACGGAGCAATAATGACATTATGCACCCTATAGGTCTTACCTTTTTTGGAATAAATACTGCTGACTTCGGCAGTAAGAATAAAATATACGCCGTTATAATTATATAACCCGTTACCGCAATCTTCTAAGGTATGCTTTAATTCTTCCAGCCATAGATGATGGGTGAAATCGCCCGTACCTATTAGAGTTATGCCTTTCAATTTCGCCCACTCGCTTAAATTCTTGACGTCCATATTCCGGCTGGTTGCGCGCGAATATTTGGAATGGATGTGAAAGTCGGCTATGAATTCCATTTATGCCCCTTTCCCTTATAAAACGTATATTCAACAAAACCTTTGAGCGTGCGGCCAATAAATGCTGAATTTCTGGACTTAGACAGGAATCTTTCTTTTTTTACTACCCACTCTTTCGCAGGATTAATTACAATAATATCCGCATCCGCGCCTACACTTAATGTTCCTTTATTAATTCCCAAAATCCGGCTGGGATTTAACGCCATTTTCTCTGCCAATTGAGTCCAATTTAATAAACAATCACCAAGGAGTTCGGTCGTGGCTGCCGCCAATTCTGTCTCTAAACCGATTACGCCGAATTCCGCGCGCTCAAATTCAATATCTTTCTCATTCTCGGTATGCGGGGCATGATCCGAAGCAATTACATCGATTATGCCGTCGAGTAAACCTTTGCGGATAGCCAACACGTCTTCTTTGCCGCGTAAAGGCGGGTTCATCTTAAAATTAGTATCGTAACCTAAAACCTCCTCATCGCTAAAACTGAAATAATGGGGAGCGGTTTCGCAGGTAACCTCAAATCCTTTCTTCTTAGCTTTGGCAATTATTTCAACTGATTCTTTGCAGCTGACATGGGCAATATGAACTCTAGCACCTGTCTTTTCCGCCAGTTCAATGTCGCGCTCTATTCTTTTATACTCGGATTCAGATGATACGCCGCGCAACCCCAAGCGCGTAGAGGTAAAACCGAGATTCACCTGTCCGCCGTTAGAAAGTTTTTTATCTTCCGAATGGCAAATCACTAAAATCCCTTCTTTTTTAGCAGTCTTTAGAGCTTCTAACATTACACTATCAGATTCAATTGAAGCGCCGTCATCAGAAATAGCTATTGCTCCGAATTTCTTGAGACTGGCTATATCGTTTAATGCTTCCCCTTGCCTACTTTTAGTAATTGCCGCGCAAATAAAAACATTGTTCTTAGCGCTCTTCTGAATCGCTTCTTTAAGAATTTTTAAATGTTCAACAGAATCCATTGTTGGTTCGGTATTCGGCATAGCCAAAATACTGGTAATTCCTCCGGCTAGGGCAGCCCTAGATCCGCTGCAAACAGTTTCTTTATCTTCCCTGCCCGGCTCCCTTAAATGCACGTGCATATCCACAATGCCCGGCATAACGATCTTTTCTTGAGCTTCAATTATTTTATCAACCTCGGCCTTGATATGCTTGGCTACTTGAGATATCCTGGCATCTTCTACCAGTATATCCATTATTTCATCAAGTTTGTTCCCCGGGTCAACCACGTGTCCGCCTTTAATCAGTATTTTCATTTTTTATTTTTTCATTGGCCTGGGCTACCAAAAATAACACCGCCATTCTTACCGCAATACCATTGGTAACCTGCTCAAGAATTACAGAATGCGCGCCATCAGCTACTGCGCTGGACATTTCAATTCCGCGGTTTATCGGCCCGGGATGCATCACAATAATATCTTTTTCGGCCTGCTCTAATCTTTCCTCGGTAATTCCAAACTCTTTAAAGTATTCTAACTGTTTAGGGAAAGCTGCTTGCCCATCACGTTCAAACTGCATCCTTAAAACATTGACCGCATCCGCATCTTTTAGAGCAAAATCTATATTATTAGTCACGACAACATTCATCCCTTCGATTCCCGGCGGGATCAACATTTTAGGTGCGCAAACCGTCACATTTGCTCCTAATTTAGTCAACCCCCAAATATTGGAGCGAGCCACCCGCGAATGCGCAATATCGCCTACGATACTCACATTTAAGCCCTCGATTCTTCCCAATTTCTCCTTCAATGTAAAAATATCCAGCAAAGCCTGCGTAGGATGCTCATGCCAGCCGTCTCCGGCGTTTACCACGCTTAAATTCACATTTCTACTAAGCATAGCGGCTGCCCCGCTGCAATTATGACGCATCACAATGATATCGGCTTTCAAAGCTTCGATGTTTCTTCCTGTATCAATAAGGGTTTCGCCTTTCTTAACGCTGGAAGTCTCTGCGGCAATATTGATTACGTCTGCGGATAATCTTTTGGCGGCTACCTCAAAAGAAACACGGGTACGAGTAGAGGGTTCATAAAACAAATTCACTACTGTCTTCCCGCGCAAGGCCGGAACTTTTTTAATCTCGCGGCTGGAAATCTCCTTAAAGCTCTCGGCTGTAGAAAGAATTAACTCCAATTCTTCCTTACTTAATTCTTCTAAACCCAATAAATCTTTACGTATCCAATTCATAGGCTTAATATCAAATGTCCAAATCCGAATGACAAATGAAATCCAAAATTCCAATGACAAATATCAAAACAACAGTTTTGTTATTTGAAATTTGCCTGCCTGCCGGAAAGGCAGGGATTTATTTTGGATTTTGAGTTTTGTCATTATTTTTCATAATGACAACCTCATCAATACCTTCTGTTTCTTGCAATCGAACCTCCACTGCCTCATCTTTGGAAGTCGGGATATTTTTACCGGCGTAATCTGCCCGCACAGGCAACTCCCGGTGTCCACGGTCAACCAAAACTGCTAACTGTATAGATTTTGGCCGGCCAAAATCTATCAAAGCATCTAAAGCTGCGCGGATGGTTCTACCGGTATAGAGCACGTCGTCGACTAACACTAGATTTTTATCATTAATATCGAAATCTATTTCGGTTTTGCGCACTATGGGCAAGCCTGAAGCAAGCGCCAAATCATCCCGGTATAAGGTTATGTCCAGAGCGCCCGTAGGAACATTTTTGCCTTCGATATTCTTAATGCAAAAACTCAAACGCTGGGCTAAATAAACCCCGCGGCTCCTTATGCCGACAAGGCACAAATTTTCCGTGCCTTTGTTTTTCTCAACTATCTCGTGAGCAATACGGGTTAGCGCCCGCGAAATCGCGTCTTTATCTAATATCTTGGCTTTTTCTTCCATGGCTTAACGGATAAAAAAATACCCTCGGGTTATTTCCCAAGGGTCTATATTTTTTAATACTCGATTTTTCATTTTATTTACCTTGCCAGCTTCTCAAGAGCCAGCTTAAAGGTCCTCTGTAGCGATAACTATATCATTTAACACATCGCATGTCAAGATTATTTCTACGGTGGTTGCGTCAAGCAAATTGTGTAAAGTCCTTTAAGGCTCGTTCCTTCCAATTGTTGTTTATATGGGTGAATATGGCATAAATAATCCTATCACAGCTGGCAATGTTTGAGAAGCAGCTAAACA